>Ga0209585_10000250_pt1 | contig 21650 bp, 21 predicted proteins | sample NGEPerone_FD_185491 | JGI IMG/M metagenome (GOLD analysis project Ga0209585, IMG submission 185491) | Arctic peat soil microbial communities from the Barrow Environmental Observatory site, Barrow, Alaska, USA - NGEE Permafrost154B-one... | ecosystem: Environmental > Terrestrial > Soil >... | reverse complement strand
AGTTCTCGATCCAAGGCGGCGGCGACATGCGGGCAATCACGAACATCGCAACGACCATGCCGGTCACGAGGCCAGCACTCCAGCGCAAGCTGCTCCATCGGGCGGCGGCCAGGTTGGCGCCGATGACCAAGGGAGCAAGGACGGCAGCCAGGATGAGGAAGCGGCCCCGGTTTCGTCGAAGCCAAGCCTGTGTCAACTCCTCGTACTTCCTCGCTGCGCCCTCCCCGGCCTTCCTGGACCCCTGCGGCTGCACCATGCCAACCAGCATGTCGCCGATGACGGTGCAATGTGGTCGGAACACGAATCCTGCATGGAGCACGCGGCAGGACACCAGGTCGTCATCTATGCGCAGATCGGAGGTCGGCGGCCGAGGGGAGTCGCTCACCCCCGGTTGACGTTCGTCAATCGGGACTCACTCTTGTAGCTGATGAGCGTGCGCTCATTCCATAGCCCAGGATGACGCCGACGAGATCGGCGGGAGTAGGGGCTTGCATTCACGGACAACAACGAAGATGCCGTCACGTGGGTCGGACGGCGCTACCGCGGATCAGCATGCAATGCAGCCGTTCCAAACTGGAGCTCTGTCGTCTCATCACTGGGTAGTTGCGAAGAGGAGTGAGCTTCCGTGACCGTGATTTGTCACGAGACGACCTCGGCCCATCGGAAGTGCCCCAAGCAACCACGCGGGGCGTGTCGACCACCCTTTGTCGGCCACACGTGGCATGAAGCCCCAGCATTAAGTTCCCAGGGGCACGACAACAATCTTGCCCTTGACTCGTGAATCTTCCCTTCGACGCGGCGCGAACTGAAGCTCTTCGGACACCCCGGTCAGCGGCGCGATCTCGTACGCTCACGCAGCCTCAGTTCATTTCGAACCAGGGCATACAGATCAATATTCACCGCCGCATCTAGAGTTAGCTCCACGGCCAGCGCATACCGCTGCGGGAGCGCATCTCCGGTGGCTGGTTTGGCCCATGGTTCGAGATCGTGGCGCACAACGATGAAGTAGCCATCATCGTCGGGGCTCCACCCAGAGGTTCGCATCCTCCGCCTGATTAGGGTGTTTGACTCAATTGTCTCCGACCCAGGGAAAAGGTCTGGGCGCTGACGGCCCGACGGCAAAGAGCGTCGCTGCAGGGCAGGGTCCAGAACCATGGCTTCCATCGAGGGTTGGCGCCGGTAGATGGCGATCACCTCTTCGAGGGGCATGTTGCGCACGAGTTCAACATCCATTGTGGCCGCCTGATAAGCGCGCCGTGTACGACGGACTTCAGGGTCGAACGCCAAGGCGACCGTGAGCCTCTGCCTCAATTGGCCCGTAGCAAACTCAGCGGGTATCGGTATGGGATGGACGACGGTCGAGTTGGCTGGGATGTGCCCTTCGTATGTCATGACCACCCGGTGACGATCACTTTCGAGGATGCGCTGCGCAGCTGGCACACCGTAGCCCGCGGCACGCTCGGCCAACGCCCGTTCCGAGGACGACACCTCCCGAGTCTCCGCCGAAAGAGCCAAGAGAGCTCGAATGAGATTTGCGCTTGCAGCTGGGTATCGGGTCAGGATCTCAGCGGCCTCGTGGGCCACATATGGGGCCGCGTAGCTCGTACCGTCTGCGACTCCGGCTAGCCGACCTGTTGTATGCGGACCTAACAGGGTGATCACGCCCAGAGATGGATCGCCCTGCACCAGACCAAGGTCCTTATCCCACGCCCAGTTACCACCATGCGCCGCGAACTCGGGCTTCATAGTGCCGCTAGGTGTTGTCCCCCTGGTAGGACCTACCCGAGTGAAAGGAGACGGCCGACCGGCCCTAGCGATAGCAATCTGGTTGTTGGCACCTCGGCTGCCGACGGTGTCGTACCAAGCGATGGCCCCGGTGGTCACCGCTGTAGCCGCTGTACCAGGTTCAGCAACTGACGCGTCGGACTCCTCCAAGTAGCGCGGATAGTCGTCGCGCCAGTGCGATGGGTCTATGTGGGTCCGGTTACCGGCGGAGACGACGACGACCATGTCCAACTCGCGCGCCAGAGCATCGATAATGGCGGTCGCTTCCCCCGGGTAGGCTCGCGTCGCCGCGACATCCGAGTTCACCGAACACGTGACTATCCTGACGCCCTCGCTGTGAAGCCACCGGAGTGCACTCTCGAGTTCCACGTGAAAGATGCCTGCGACCGAGGCGAAGTCCGGGAATTCCGCATTGGACTCCAGGATCCGCGCAGCAAACACCGGGTGAGGCGCTGAGAGATGCTTCGAGTCGTCTGCCAGGGCCCGAAGCCCTCCGTAGGAGGCGATACTCGCCACCTGGATTCCATGCTGGGTCGGCGGCCGCCACGCGTGCGTCTCCGGGAACGAAGCTTGCGCCGCCACGACGCCCTCAAGGTATGGGTTGGTAAGGACGAGATCGTCGATTACACCAATCGCCTCGCCGGTTGGCTCCGGCGATTCGGGCGGAGGCGCTACCGCAGCCAAGTCTGCATGTCTAACCAGCGCGGCATCGGGCGGCGATATCCGCTCGACGAGGGGGTGCACCAGGAGTGCGTCGAGCAACAGTTCGTCGGTTTGAATGCGCAGCATTGGTGTGTCGGGACGAGGATCCTCGGCGACGATCCGAATGCCCTCATTCCGCGTCCGTGCCTGATTAATCAACTCGTAGACCTCAGCCAGCCGGGTCGCGATGACGCGAGCTCGGCTGCTCTCTCGCTCCAGCGTGCTCGGCCAGATCGTCACGTCGACCACCAAAGGGAACTGTCTGTGGTCTGGTTGCCGGAGACGTTCATCTTCCCGATCCGAGCGCGAGTAGAGCCGCACACCATCGATCGCGTCGAGTTGTTCTGCCCACGCTTTCGGGTTGTCCCAGTCCTTGGCATCACCTCCGTACTGACCAACTAGGCGCGAGAACAACAGCTGCGACTCCTTGGCGGTTAGGACCGCCATCCCCTTTCCATCGGTTTCCACCAAAGGGGTCATCTTCCAACCCCGGAAGGGGCCGGTTCGTAGAGCCGCCCTGCCGGCAAACACCAGAACGACCCGGGCGTCGTGGTCGGGTGACTCTTCCTCAAGGTCTCCCTGATCTACCTGATCATCCGGATACGGCAAGCCCAAGCCAGCCAGCACACCGGCGAGATTGTGGGCATGCTGCGACCGATCTCCGCGCAGCGGCGGGGCGTCCGGGTCATAGCCAGAGAGCCGCCGGGGGTGAGGGTCCGTCGGTCCAGGAAGTGGCAGATGATCGGCCATGAGCCACAGGGTTGCATTGAGAGACGGCTAAGTCTCACAGGACGCGCCCTACACGCTAACTCCAGCGACGTTCGAGGGAGTACCCAACTCCGCGCTCAAGGTCAGCCACATCAACGGTGCGACTGGCCATCACGGCAGTTCGTCGCGCAGCATGGACGGCGGAGTCGACGGCTGCGTGAGGCAGGCCACGCATACGTGCCGCGGCGGTGGTGAATCCTCCGCTGAGCCGAAGCTCGGGCAAGCCCTTCGCCAGAAGCAATTCAATCTCGTCCGCCGTTGGGAGTGGAACCTCAAGCACCTCGTCGAACCGCCGCCAGAGGGCAGGATCAAGCATCTCAGGAGAGTTCGTCGCGGCGACGATGAATGATGACCCTCGATACCTCTCGACCATTTGGAGCACCGCGTTCACGACTCGGCGCAATTCGCCGTGGTCCCCCGGATCTGCGCGAAGCTTGCCGAGGGAATCAAACTCGTCAAGCAGCAGCACGCACGGCGACTGCTCCGCGAAGTCGAAGAGCTGCCGGAGGTTGGCCGCTGTTTCGCCCAAATAGCTGGAAACCAGGCTGTCGATTCTCGCAGTCGCCAAGGGAAGCCCTAGTTCCGTGGCAAGGGCGGCCGCGATCGACGTCTTCCCGCAGCCAGGGGGGCCATGCAGCAGGACACGATTCCTTCGAGGGAGCCCTGCGGCGTCAAGGGCCGACCACTTGCCCACCTCGTCAGCCAAGTCCCCGAGGGACTTAGCAAGGTCCCCCGAGAACACAAGGTCCGACAAACTGAGTCGACCTGGACCCTGTAAATCCACCAGTGACACACCACTGTCTCGATCACGCGGCGGCTCCGGCAGAACCACCGCATCGAGCACACCTTCTCGAGCGCCCGACGCGAGCATTCGGCGAAGGTCCTTCGCCAGTGCTGTGTGCTTCTTCGCCTCCTCCTCATCGATGATCGCCTGAGTCGCACGACGGAAAGCGAGGTCGTCGCGACGTTGGTACGCCGAAACCAAGTCCTTTAGATGCCTGCCCGCCATGGCAGCAGCATACACGGAAAGGTGCTATTTTTATAGCGCTATTTCTTTAGCGATAGGAGTACGGGGTGGTGGGCCGCAGACCAAAGCAGGAGAGCCCGCACGTGGAGGCGTCCCAGCGCATCTGCACGCGGGTTCGACAGCTGCGGACCGACCGGAAGTGGAGTCAGCAGCGCCTCGCCGAGGAGGCAAGGGTCTCCTATGCCACGGTGCGCGCCCTGGAGCGCCAGGTGACAGCGGATCCGGGTGTCTTCACCCTCTTGAGGTTGGCCGATGCCTTAGAGGTCTCACTCATGGACCTCATCGGAAGCGACCTGGACGACCAATGACCATTTGGTCACGACGCGCACCGGCGTCCCCCACGCCCGAGCACAATCTTCCGGTCGACCGCCCCGCCCCGGATCCTCGAGCCCAGCTCGCTCACCGCGTAACGTCGCAATGCGTTCCCGCATGGATCGCCTCGCCCCGACTGCCGGATTCGCCTCTACCAGTATCAAGGCGGCCTCCGCGCCGCCACCGCCCGGGAGCCACGCGATGGGGCCCCGCGCTCCGATCGCTTCGCGCCCTGAGCGCACCCCACCGCACCCCGGCCGAACAGTGTGGGTTAGGACCGCTGATCACGCAGTTGCTTCCGGCGCCTGCCTACATGCCGACCACTGTGACACCGCCGCCAACACGCCCGACGAGGAACGCCGACCAGCCCTCAACTGATCTGAGTCCCAGTGGCCGATCCCCGACCGGCGCGGTCGACTGGTTCCGGGCGTTCCGAGAGATCGAGATACGTCTGATGGACCTGGCCGCTCGAACCCAGTGCTCAGTCCAGGAGCACCGCGCAGATGCAGCTCGCCCCTGGCGGACCAACGAACACGACTGGTCCGTCCATCTCGGTCTCGCTGTTGGGGTATCGAGCGCCCCCGCGGCCCCGCCTGAGGATCAATCTCCCGCCACCCCATAGGGGCGTGATCGCTCGGGAAACCCGCACCCGGCTCGCCTGCCCTGCCGGTTCGCCGGGTATCGGTGTCGGCAACCACCCGGCGGGGTTGCGCTGTTCCGGGATCACCAACGCCATAACTAAGGGCACATTTCGCCTCGCCAGCAACGTTGCCCGGCGGGCCACACACCGCTTCGCAGACCCGCGGGGCGGTGTGGCCTACCCGACGGATGGGCCCAGCAACGCGGACGCAAGCTGGGTTAACACGTCATTCGTCAATGGCGGTTTGTCGGGTGCCCCGTCGTTCCAGCCTTGAGACGACACGGCGATCATGCGGGTTCCTGAGAACGCGACCAGCGAGTTCCACGCCTTGTTGCCTTGAGACGTCTGTGTCGCCAGGGCTGGGCTCCCTAGAACCTGCACAGACTGGGCCGCGAAGGGTGAGCGATCCGCCAATCGCGACCCGCAAGTTGTTGCCATTTGGCTCAACGCCTGGACGGCGGCCGACGGTGCTACGGCGTCCCACTCCTGGATCTCCAGATAGGTGTCAATAGAATGCTCGCCGCCCAGTTCGGCGGTGAGAAACGTGGTGCGAGTTGAGTGGCCCGCGGCCAGTACCGAGGACGACGCGGTGCCGCAGGCGCTAGCTGCCCTCTGGTTGTATTCCTGGAGTATGGACTTGAATTCCTGGAGTTGGAACTTGTAATCCTGGGGCTCGATATCGCTGGCTGTGAATCCGCCAGTCGACCCGTCCGGCGAGACGAATTCGCCGAACCTCAGCTGCCCTGATTCGGAACTCGCAGCTCGGGAGAACGTGACCGACCACGTCGTCTTGCCTGGCGTGTCCACCTCGCGGTTTAGGTACTGCTTGGCGGCGAGCGACAGAGTGCCGGCGTCGCCCTGTCCGAGAGCGGTCACCTTCGTGGCGGTTGACGTGGCCACGGGCGTCGAACTGACGGCACCAGCGCTGGCCGGGGTCGTGCTCGCGGAGGAGCAGGAGGTGACCGTCACCGCCAGAATCGTGGCCACGGTCAACAACGGTCGAGCGGCGCGAAAGCGATGAACATCCATTGGTCTTCCTTTCCGTGGTTTGGTGATCGGGACGGGGTCACTTCGTGGACGGTCGGTCGAGGAGGTCTCCTGGCCCGACACCAAGAAGGCGTTCGAGGTCGGCTGCTGAGTGGTCGCGCAAGTATTCAGCGAAGCGCCGGTTGACCTCGGACATGTATTCCTCGGCTGTCTTCGGTGCAATGTAGAGCCGCGCGGCGATGGACTTGAAGGACTCACCACGTGACCGTCCGCGAAGGACTTCGAGTTGCCGAGGCGACAGCGCGGCCATTCTCCCTCGTCGTTGAACAACCTCCGCCAGACCGGTCAGCGCGGTGGTGATCACGATCTGCCCATCCGCAACCGCTCGGACAGCCTCAACGATCGCTGGTAGCGGTTCCGACTTGTGCACCACGCCGTGGGCCCCTGCCGCTAGGCACCCCGCAAGGACCTCGCGGCGGCGTTCGTTGGTATAGATCAACACGCGATAGCCAGCCTGGACCACGGCCGCGACACCGCGTACGCCTTGCAGGATGTCGCCCGGGGACGCGGCGAGCGCCGCCGGAATCGACAGGTCCAACAGCACCACGTCCACGACGGGGCGGGCCTCCAACAGCCCCTCCACCCGGGCAAACGTGGCCACAACGTCGAGTCCGGTCAGCAGCCGTGCCACCCCTTCTCGGATGAGCGTGTCGTCATCAACACTCGCCGCGGTCACCCGATGCCCTGGCACCGGGCCGCCGGCAGTTTCCTCGCCGTTGCGGGCCGCTGTGGTCACGCGTTCATGGTGGAGGCGTTCTGTGCGTAGCGGTCCCCGGGCTTTCCCGGGGTATCCGCCGAGCACTGCTTAGCAGACTCGAGACTGGGATAGGTCAGGGTCACCATGGTGCCCTCCCCCATGGCCGATCGGAGCGTGACCTGCACCCCGATCCGTGCCATGGCCGCTCCGACCTGTCGTGTCAGGCCGTACCCCCGCGGCGTGGTCTCGGGCGTGAAACCCAGGCCGTCGTCGCGGACCAGAACCTCCCACCAACCGGTGGCCGGGTCCGCGTCAGCGTGGACCACGCAACTGGCGGCCCCGGCGTGGCGGCGAACGTTGTGCAGCAACGTCGTGACTGCGCCCGCTACCGCTTCGGCGACCGGGGCCGGCACGTCAAGTTCGTCCGCCAGATCGGTGGTGCAGGTCAGCGGCAGGTCGGAGAACTGAGCCACGGAAGAGCGAACGGCGGCACCCAACGTCCCGGCCGTGAGGTTGGAGTCTTGGATGCCGCTCATGAACGCCGCGATGCGCGTTGCGCCGTTTGCGGCCTGGTGGCGAAGGGCCACCTGAAGGCGAGCATCTGTCGGTGCTTGACTGAGCAAGCTCAACACTGTGGCCTGGTCGTGTAACAGTCCCCGGTGGCGTTCGGTCTCGGCTTGGGCCCCAAGGATGGCGGCACGCTGGCGGGCTTCGTCAGCGTCGGCTCCAAGTCGTCGCAGATAGCCTGATATCGCTCGTCCAAGTCCCGCGAAGGCCACATAGGACAGGGAGTTCGTGGCCGCGGTCGACAACTGGGCAACGCTGCCCGTTGGGTGCAGTGTGACCAGCAGGTAGCAGACCAGCAGAGCACCCGCCGCCCCCACCGTCTCCGAACGCCGTCGCAAGCCAATCCCTGCAGCCATAGCGCAGCTAAGGGTGACGGCATACCCCCATGCATTCCACGACATCATGAGGTCGGGGCCGCTGATCAGCTTCTGCCCCAAAAGCAACAAGCACCCCAGCGCGACGTCTGCCCATATGAGGCGCGGCAACCGTAGGGACGACCGACGCAGCGCGACAACTGCGAGCACAACCGTCTCCACAAGGAACGCGGCAGCCATGAGCGCGTCCAAGCCGGGGTTCGGCGACTGCGTCAAGCCGGTGGGTAGTGAGGCAGCGAGCTGGACGACGTTCACAGCTCGCAGACCCAAGAAGGCGGCCACAATCGCCATCTCCACGCCCGCCGAGGTCGTCGCCAACCGGCGATTCAGCGACAAGGCATCCCACATGCCGGCTGCAGCGTGCGCCCGGTCTGTGAACTGCCAGGTCACCATCGCAAAGCTGCCGACAAACGGCCGGCAAGGTTCAGTCTGGATTCGTCGTCCACCCCGGCATTCTGTCGAAGGCCCAATCCCGGCGCAGCCAAACGCGGCAGGAAGGTCACACATTTATGGAGCCCGCGCCGTTTGCTCACGGTTCTGGGCACCATGGACCACCCGGCGGTTTTCGATGTGCGACGCGCCGGGCCGCAGCCCAGCCCATCGACCTGCCCCTCACAGAGTCTCCTCACCCGGGGGGAGTTGTCTCGTCCCCCTACGCGGGAATTGACGTCTCTGCTGTCATTTATCCCGCAATGCGGAACGCGACAAGACCCCGGGATTCCCCGGGTTCTGCGGCGTGCCCGACCTCGGCAGGCTGGCTCCCAACCAGACCGAGTGCCACTCGTGGCACACAAGAAGGAGGACCGCAATGACCGCAGACGCCAGCGCACCGCAGTCCGTTCGCAGGAAGCGTTCGATCGCGTGGATCTACTATGCCGTGCTGACGGTTGGCGCCGTGGTCCTCGGCTACCAGGCTCCCGGGACCTTCGTGGTCGCGCTCGCGTTGGGGGCGTACTCGACATACCTGTTCCGGGGTGGACGCTTCGTCCTGTGGATCTGGTGACGTCCGCCCGTGCCGGCCGCCCCCCCAGCAGCCCGATCCTCCGTGCGGCTGGGTGCGCCCTAGCCGCAGTCACGGCCCTTGCAGCAGTTTCCGGGTGTGGTGACCGTGACCCAACCATGAAGGCGGAGGTGTGTGACTCGTTCACCCAGGTGGGCACCCAGTTGTTCCAGGGGAACGGCATCGTCGGTAACCCCCTCTTCAACAAAGTCAAGGACCTCGGGTCCACCGCACAACGGTTCGACGGCGACCCGGGTGTGGTGTCCGACGGTCAAAAGCTTGCGGACCTCGGAGGGAAAGACACACTGTCCGGCGAAGACCTGAGAAACGCTTCGACGAACATCGCCAATCTCTGCGGTCACCCGCTGGGCCTCGGATGACCAACTGCGGACGGTGGTTCAAGAATAGCTAACCGGACCTTCCGTGCCCCACACCCAAGCCGAAGCCCGCCCCCTGAACGAAATGGCGCAGTGCGCCGACTGGACGTGGGGAGAAATCGGCTCACTCCGGAAAGCTCAACCAAGGCCAGGCCGTACTAGTCACTCGAAGGGGGGTCACGTGCCGATCGACTACAGCAGGAAACTTGGGCCGCAGGCCTCGAGCGCAGCTGCACCAGAACTCGCCAACCAAAGGCCGCGCAAAGCACAAGCAGAGAGCACTCGCGCACGGCGTCGCTGGACGCTGGTGGCCGTTGCCATTGGAGCCGTCGGCATTGCTGTTGGCGTGATGATCATCCGGCCGCAGCTAGCGGACCCGATACTGCCCGACAGGTACCGCACCGCCCAAGGCGTGCAGCTGCCCGAACCGGCCCAGGGCGGAGCCGTGATCACATACGTCAGGGGAAAAGGCGCGCCAATCCTTGCCTATGCCCGTGCCGTGCCGGCGTCGCTTGAGGGATCCGAGCCAGACAACTGCGCAGGCCTCACCAAGCGGTTGACTGCGGTTGGCGCGCCGCCGCGGCTCGCCAACTCAGGCGGCGCCGCCCCCGACCCATCGATCCGTGACGCAGCGGCCACCAGCTTGGACCGCGTCGCCTTGTTCCTCGGCCAGTGCCAACGCGGTCGTGTCGAAGACCAAGTGCGACACGACGCGGAGTTCTCCACCACCGTCCTGCGGCGGATGCTGGACCCGGGAGCGACCGCGTGAACTCGCCGTGCGGCAGCTTCAAACCTCGTCGTGCCGCCACCACTGCGTTCGCGAGCGCACTGCTCTTGGCCGCGTTCCCGCTGACGGCGTCAAGCGCGTCGACGCCCATCGCCTCCCGAGTGGCGACCGCGCCGTCCGTACCGCCCCGGCCCATCACCTGGCTGTCGACCGGCGACTCATACTCATCCGGTGAAGGCATCGACCTCACCGGCACAGGCACCGATTACTGCGCCCAGAGCACCAAGGCCTACGGGCCCCAGGCGCGCAAGATCCTGCAAACGCAACGCGGATGGAAAATGGGGACGTCCGCGTTTAGCGCCTGCACCGGGCTGTTGACCGGCGACTTCTACAACGAGCACACTCCCGGCAAAGGGAGCCTCTGGGACTGGTCGCAACGGCAGACCTCCCAAGGACAGCGGTTCGACGTCGTTACCTTCAGCTTCGGCGGGAACGACATCGGCTTCGGCGACACGCTGAAGGCCTGCATCGGGGCAGGCCTACGGCCCTCCACCTGGGCGCAAGCTGGAAAGGCGTCACAAACCAAGGCCTGTAAGGCGACCCCGAAGACAATCGATCACGACATCGAGGCGTTGATCGCCGGAAATCCACCCGCCAAGAACGCTCATGGCTACGCGCCCGGCAAAAAGGCCGACGAGCCCCTAACGATGGCGGGGTTCTACCGGCGCGTCGCCGAGCAGCAAGTCGCCCCGGGCGGGGTCTTGGTCGTCGTGGGATACCCACGATTGTTCGCGCCGTCGACGACCTGGCCGGCTTGGCGCGGCGGCTACTGCGGCCTGTATGGCGAAACCGACGCAGACCTACTCGGATACGCCGCCACGTCGCTAGAAAAGGCACTCCAAGGCGCAGTCGACACGGCCCGATCAGACCTGACCGGCGGGCGGCGCATCGAGTACGTCTCCCGACTGAACCTGTTCGACGCCGCACCCTCACACTCGCTTTGCGGCGGCCAGTTATCTTGGCTGAACGGCTTGTCGACCGGTTTCTGGGATTCAAGCGCCCGTCTGGCGCACGCCTACCACCCGAACGCGCTCGGGCACCTGGCCACTGCCGAACAAGTCGCTGGGCTCGTCGAAGCCGACTTCCCCGGCACACCGTTGCCGGCTGCCCCCACACAGAACAAGCAAGTCCCGCAGGCTCCGCAGGCGCCCCCACCGAGCAACCCGCCACCCATCAGGGCCGGAGGCACCAGCCACTTCGAGATCGGCGACCCGTTCACTGACCAGTGCTACGTGGCCTGGCCGACGGCACCCACACGCACCCACACGACAATCCAGATGACCATGCACTGTGCGCACCAGCCATCGCAATTCCTGTTCACCGCCGTCATATACGCCGACCCGAACCTTCACGTCACGCCCTCCACCGGCAACATGCTCGTCACCGGCCACATCGTCGACTACGCCACCTCGGAGTACGGATACAAAGAAATGGTCGTGCAAGCCGATCACGTAGAACTTCCAAGCGGCTCGGCCCCGTAGGCAGGAGTCGACGGAGAATGCCTACCCAGCGCAGGGATCATGAACCAAAACGAGCCGGCAAAGCCCTTGGACGCCACCCGCACCTCCCGTGCCCTCAAGGGCCACGTCCAATTGGAGCAATCGCCGATCAACACCATCTCCGATGACGCACGCTCGCCACAGCCACACGTGCTGGCAGCGTGGCATGGCCGCCACCCCTGTTTGATCATGGCGGAACGCACGTTCCACCCACTCCTCGACAGGTTCCCATGCAGACCTGGACACTGAGCGCCGACGATGGCACGCTTCACGACCCGCTCGACGACCCTACCCAGCGCATCCGGCCGACGATGCGAGGAGACGGCACCGAGGTCGTGTGGCTGCCCGAAGATGGGCAGGTAGCCCAGTTCATTGTGGAAGGGCTGGCGGTGGCGGTGGGATTTGAACCCACGGTGGACTTTCACCCACACACGCTTTCCCTGATGCGGTCCCCGGGCTTTCCCGGGGTGTCTACCGAGCACTGCTTAGCGACCTCGCGACTGGGATGAGTCAGGGTCACCATGGTGCCCTCCCCCATGGCCGAGCGGAGCGTGAACTGCACCCCGATCCCTGCCATCGCCGCGTCGACCTGTCGTGCCAGGCCGTAACCTCTGGGCGTGATCTCAGGGGTGAAGCCCTTTCCGTCGTCGCGGACCAGGACCTCCCACCAGCCGGTGGCGGGGTCAGCGTCGGCATGGACCACGCAACTGGCGGCACCAGCATGGCGGCGAACGTTGTGCAGCAACGTCGTGACCGCCCCCGCTAGCGCCTCGGCGACCGGGGCTGGCACATCAAACTCATCCGCCAGGTCGGTGGTGCAGGTCAGCGGCAGATCGGAAAACTGAGCCACCGCAGAACGAACGGCAGCGCCAAGCGTCCCGGCCGTGAAGTTGGAGTTTTGGACCCCGCTCATGAACGCCGCGATGCGCGTTGCGCCGTTTGCGGCCTGCTGGCGAAGGGCCACCTGAAGGCGAGCATCTGTCGGTGCTTGACTGAGCAAGCTCAACACTGTGGCCTGGTCGTGTAACAGTCCCCGGTGGCGTTCGGTCTCGGCCGCGGCCCCCAGGACGGCGGCACGCTGTCGAGCTTCGTCAGCGTCGCGTCCCAGGCGCCGCAGATAGCCCGATATCCCTCGTCCAAGTCCCGCGAAGGCCATATACGACAGGGAGTTCGTGGCCGCGGTCGACAACATGTCAACACTGCCAGAAAGGTTCACCGTGACCATCAGGTAGCAGCCCATCAGAGCACCGGCCGCCACCACCGTCTCCGCACGCCTTCGCAGAGCAAACCCCGCAGCCATGGCGCAGCTAAGGGTAATGGCATACCCCCATGCGTCCCACGTCAACATGAGGTCGGGGCCACTGATCAGCTTCTGGCCCAACAACAACACGCACCCCAACGAGACGTCAGCCCAGATCAGGCGGGGCAACCGCAGAGACGACCCGCGCAGCGCAACAACAGCGAGCACGACAGTCTCCAACATGAATGCGGTAACCATCAGCGCGTCCAGGCCCGGATTCGGTGACTGCGCCAAGCCGGTGGGTAGTGAAGCGGCGAGCTGGACGACGTTCACGGCTCGCAGACCTAAGAAGGCGGCCACAATCGCCATCTCCGCCCCCGCCGAGGTCGTCGCCAACCGGCGGTGTAGCGACAACGCATCCCACACACCGGCCGCGGCGTGGGCCTGATCTGAGAAATGCCCGGTCACAGTCGTCGCGTAGCCGACAAGAAGCCGGCAAGCACAACGCAGGGATCATCGGGCACCCATGCATTCTGTCGAAGACTTACCCCCCGCGCAGGCATACCCGGCAGAACGGCCAAAAATTTCATGAAGTGACCGTCAACGGCTTGCAGGCTGACAAATCGCGTCGTGCATGCGGACGCGGGCAATCAGTTCATCGCTCCGAGCTCACAGCATTCTCCTCACCTGCCGCTGCACCTCGAGGGCCGGCAGGCGCGGAAACCGTTGCGAGACAACAACCATGGTCAAACGGCGCGCCAACCTATGTCAGGAGTTCTGGGGTCAGCGAAGCATTACCGTGGGGCATGAAGACCTCCGAGGTCGGATGGGTGCCGTTAGCCAGCTCCACTCCACTCGGAGGTGTTAATGTCCACTCCGAACCTGTCACCAACCTCCGTGGTCAATGCAGCTAGTCGCGAGGTTCGGGATGGATCTTGCTCGCGACGAACAGGCTGGCGGCACCGACTATCAGCATGCCGAAGAACAAAGGCGCCTCACTGGGGTAGTACCCGATGATGCTGACCTTCACCAGGCCGATGAGACAGAGGAGGCCCCCGACCACATAGAAGGCAATTTGTGCATTTTTCATGGGATTTCAGTTTTCCTTTCGAAGGATGAGTGCTTTTCTTAGCCTGCGTGCGACGAAATCGTCTGGACCTTCACATTGGAGTCAGCTGCCGCGAAGCCTGCCCGCACTTGCCTGCGAAGCTTCTTCATGGCGTCAAGGGCGGAGACCAGGCCGTCGTTCTCCTTCCAACTGAGGATGACGAACCGCCCCCCGGTCGTCGCGTTATGCCCGGTCAGCTCGACCACCGCCTCGAAAAGCTTGGGTGTCAAGGACGATCCGTAGGCGTAGGTGACGCAGTTCTCGCTCCTGGACGACTCGTAGATCGTCGGCAGGACGGTACGTATCTGGGCCACGGTGACCGCGGACTTCAGCGCAGCCATGACCTGGTTGATCGACGCCGAGGTCTCGAAGCTGAGCGACTCCGACACCAGCTCCTGGCCTTCCTTGAACTCGGAGCGGTATAGGACGTTCTTGTTCGCGGTCTTTGCCACCGCATTCAGCGTCGTTCCGATGATCTTCTGAACGAAGATGATGACCGCGACCAAACCCGCAAACAGCAGGAGCGCCACAAAAGTATTCATCGCACACTGTTTCCCTCCGCAGAGACCGGGTGTCCGGTTTGCCTGTTACTGAACCAGTCCGGAGCCGGCGGTACATCCCGGGAAAACCCGGGGGAACTGCGGCCGACTCCTCACCCCGTGTTTTCCCGGGATGTACCGGACGTTCTGGAGTGCTTCAGTGGCGGTCACTGAACACCGCGTCCGTATGAGGGGAATGATCTGCGATGCACCGGGGAAAATTCACGAGTTGCGTTGTCCTGTCCGGGGTCGTCCTGACTCTCACGATGTCTGGGTGCGCCTCAGGCCCGCTCGCCATCTCGTGTTCGGACTACCTGACCAAGGACTCGGCCACCCAGCTGGACCTTGCCGCCATCCTGGCCTCGCCCGGCCGCAAGACGGCGGGTCCGATGGACAAGATCGCCGCCCCCTCGTACCAGTCGAAGCTGATCACCTACTGCGGCACGCACCCGGACGCGAAGCTGATGGATCTCGAGATGACATTCGGCTTCTAGCCCGAAGAGCAAGGGGACACTGACGTGACCACGGAACGCCCGCTGGGCAGCTCGTACGTGCTCGAGGAGATCATCGGGCGCGGCGCCATGGGACAGGTGTGGCGAGGGCGAGACCGCGACGGCCACCGGCTCGCGTTCAAGCTGCTCCGTCCTGAGCTGACCGAGGATCCGAAGGTGGTCCAGCGCTTCGTCCAGGAACGTTCCATCCTGACCAGCATCGCGCACCCGAACGTGGTGAGCATGCGTGACCTGGTCGTCGAGGGCGACACCCTCGCCATTGTGATGGACCTGGTGGACGGCGGCGACCTGCGCACCCTGCTGTCGGGCACGCGCACGCTTCCGCCGGCCCGGGTGGCCGAGCTCGGCGCCGGCATCGCAGCCGGTCTGGCCGCGGTGCACGCCGCAGGGGTCATCCACCGGGATGTCAAGCCGGAGAATGTCCTGGTTGACGGCGCGTTCGAGCCCGGTCGGCCACGCCTGACGGACTTCGGTATCGCCAAGTTCGTCCAGCAGGAGGGCAGCAGCGGGCGCAGCACCATGCTGGTCGGAACCCCCCAGTACATCGCCCCGGAGCTCATCGATGGTCTGGAACCGACCGCTGCCACTGACCTGTACGCGCTGGGGATCATGCTGTATGAGCTGGTCTGCGGCGTCACGCCTTTCGCGGGCGGGTCGACTCTGGCGGTTCTGCGCAACCACGCGGAACGCTTGCCCGGCCGGCCGCCCGGGGTCCCTGACTCCTTGTGGGAGCTGATCTCGTGGCTGCTGGGCAAGCACGCAGCCGCCCGCCCGCAGTCAGCCGGCCAGGTCGCCACCCTCCTGGACGCGCTTGTACCAGAGCTTCTCGGCGTGCCGGCCGCGCTGGCGCTGAGTGAGCCTCCGGAACCTGAGCCGTCTGTGCACACGCAGCTGACCACGATGACGCCGCGGCCCTCGACAGGTTCGGCTGCCGGGATCATCCCCGGCCGGAAGGACGTTGACGGCTCCGCCGTGCCCTCGAAGAAAGCGTTCGCCGGGCGGCGCCGCGTCGTCCTGGTAGGTGCGCTGATCGGCGTTCTTCTCGTTGGTGGCGGCGGCTTCGCAGCGGCCAAGATCGTGGGCGGTTCTGGTCAGAGCGGGTCCGGAGCGCAGACCGCGGCCACGCCGGCGCCCGATTCTACGAGCCCGAGCAGCACCGACTCGTTCGCAGCGACGTCGACCACCTCTGCGCCATCGACGACGGACGCGGCATCCGGCATCACGCCGGAACTGGTGGGTCTCTCATTGTCCGATGTCAGTGCGGCTCTGCCCGCTGGGACGACCGTCAACTCCGTGGACAAGCTGGACGAGGCGTCGGTCGACGGGATGGTGCTGGCCCAGAATCCGAAGCAGGGCGAGCCGCTCGGTGACACGGTCGAGGTCACGGTGGCCCGGCAGCCTGTCACGGCATACCTGGACGAGATGACTGCCATCTCTGGTGAGCTGCAAGCCGGACCCATGGATGTGACCGGGAAGACCTTACCGCATGCCATGTCCGCAGGGATCTGCGCGTACAGCAACCCATCGATCAGTTCCTACGACCTCGGCAAGCACTACAAGCGGCTGCTGGCCACGCTGGGCCAAGCCGACAACTCGACCCTCACCACGGCTGTGGGGCTCGTCGAGATCTTCGCCGACGGCCGAAAGGTCTTCGCCCACAACGTGACGTTCGGCAAGATCCTGCCCCTGGATGTCGATGTCACGGACGTGCTGCGGCTGGAAGTGAAGTGGAGGGGCACCAACTGCGTCGACAACGGGAGCTCCGAGTCGGCCACTCTGGTTTTCGGGGACCTGCGGTTGCTCGGCGTGCCTGGTGAGGTTCCCAGCCCGTCCCCGACGAGCTGACTCGCGATGCTCGACGCCTCGCTGGAGGTCCGGGTCGGCGGGAGGCGCTGGGTGCTGCGTCCCGGTGATCAGGCCGTGTTCGGTCGCGACGACAGCTGTCAGATGGTTCTGGTCGACAGTCGGATCTCGCGCCGGCACGCGAGCGTGGCCCACGAGGACGAGTGGAACCTGCGCGACTTGGACAGCGTGAACGGCATGTACAGCCAGGGTCAGCGGCGCTCCTTGATCGCGGTGACCGACGCCACCTCGGTCCGTCTGGCGAATCCTGAGGACGGCCCGGAGGTGCACTTCCGGCTGCTGGCCCCCGAGGCCTTGGCGTCACCTGTTGTCCAGAACACCGGCGCGGTCCTGACGATCGGCCGGGGTCTCGAGAACGGGATCATCCTTGATGACCTGCTGGCGTCGCGAGTCCACGCTAGGGCGATGGTCGGCGGCGAGGGGTTCGAGATACAGGATCTGGGCAGCCGGAACGGGACCTTCGTCAACGGCGCTCAGGTGACCACCGCCTTCCTTGGGCCCAGCGACCTGCTCACGATCGGGCACAGCAGCTTCACCGTCGAGGGCAGGCGGCTGGTTCAGCAGATCGACACCGGCGACGTCAGCTTCGTCGCAAGGGACCTAACCCGCACGCTGGCCGACGGCAAGCGGCTGCTCGAGGGTGTGTCGTTCGCACTGGAGGGCTCAAGCCTGCTCGCCGTCATCGGTCCGTCAGGGGCAGGCAAGTCAACCCTGCTGGGTGCCCTCACGGGGGCAGGGCCCGCCACCAGCGGGCAGGTGCTGTATGCCGGCCGCGACCTGTATGCGAACTACGCCGACCTGCGGAACCGGATCGGCGTGGTGCCCCAGGATGATGTGGTCCACTACCAGCTGACCGTCCGGCAGTCGCTTCGTTTCGCTGCCGAGCTGCGCTTCCCTGACGACCTGGACCCGCACCTGCGTGAGCGACGGGTCGAGGAGGTCATCAACGAGCTGGGGCTGACCAGCCACGCGGACACCCGCGTCTCCCAGCTGTCCGGTGGCCAGCGCAAACGAACCTCGGTTGCTCTCGAGCTGCTCACCCAGCCCTCGTTGCTTTTCCTGGACGAGCCCACGTCCGGGCTGGATCCGGGCCTGGACAAGGCCGTCATGCAGACCCTGAGAACTCTGGCCGATGGAGGGCGGACGGTCGTGGTCATCACGCACAGCGTCGCGAACCTGAGCCTGGCCGACCGCGTGCTGCTGCTGGCCCCTGGCGGCAAGGTGGCCTACTTCGGGCCACCCGAGGCGGTGCTGCCGTTCTTCGGCGCCACCGACTATGCGGACGTGTTCACCTCGGTGACCGATGAGCCGGCCGCCAGCGCCCAGCGGTATGCCGGGAGCGAGCTGCACGAGCAGCACAGCGGCACCCTTCATCCGGTACCGCGCGGCAGAGCTGACGAGCACAGCACCCCGCCGCGCCAGCAGAGCCTCAGGTCGCAGGTCTGGACGTTGGCGCGACGCCACCTGCGCGTGGTGCTGGCCGACCGCTCCTATGCGATCTCTGTGCTGGTGATGCCGGTCATCCTGTCGGTGCTGGCGATGGCGGTGCCCGGGACGGCAGGTTTCGGTCCAGCCGCCAGCCCGCCCACTAGCGAGCCGATGCAGCTGCTGGTGATCCTGATGGTGGGCGCTGCGTTCATGGGAACCTCGCTGAGCGCCCGCGAGCTGGTCAACGAGCGGCCGATCTACCAGCGGGAGCGGGCCGTCGGCCTCTCGCCGGTCGCCTACCTGCTCGCCAAGCTGGCGGTGGTCGCCGGGCTGGCGTTCGTCCAGGCCACCCTGCTGACGTTCTTCGTCCTCTCGCGCAAGGCGGGCCCTGCCGGCTTCGTCCTGCTCGGGTCCGGCAAGATCGAGTTGCTGCTCGCCGTCGCCGCCACGGCCTTCGTCTCGGCGGTGCTCGGCCTGCTCATCTCATCCTTCGCGTCCACGTCCGAACAGGTCATGCCACTGCTGGTGGTGTCGGTCATGATGCAGCTGGTCATGTGCGGGGGACTGATACCGATCAGCGGGCGCGCAGTACTGGCGCAGCTGTCCTGGCTGGCTCCCTCCAGATGGGGATACGCGATGGGGGCTTCGACGGCGAACGTAAAGGCCCTGGTGCCCTCAGCGGCAGACGATGCCCTGTGGACCCACGACGCGCCCACCTGGATCCTGTCGGCGCTGGCCCTGACGATGCTGGCCGGCGCGTGGTCCTGGCTCATCCTGCGTCGAATCTCGAGCTCGCCCAAACACCAGTAAGGCCCGTTGCCCCACCACGCCAAGGAGATGCTCCTCTTGATACACAGACGGACCCCGACGGTCATCGCCTTCGCGCTCGCCCTCGCCCTGTTCCCCGCAACGCTCAGCGGATGCGGAAGCGAGCGTTCGGCCAAGGCCTACTGCGACACCATGCAGAAGCACAAGGATCGGTACCTGCAGGCCATGGCCGGCGCCCAGAAGCAGGTGGAGAAGGGCGACGCGGCAGGCGTGGTGGGGGGCCTTGCCGAGACCGTCTCCGCGCTGGGCGACATCCAGCGGATGTGGGATGACCTGGCCAAGGTGGCACCCGACGAGATCCGCCCCGATGTCGAGTCGGTGCGCGACACCTCAGCCAAACAGCTCGACAACGCGGGGCAGTCGGTCAAGGACCCGGTGGGAGCGTTGGGCTCCGCAATGGTCAATGCGCTCATCAACAGCGGGCCAATCCGGAGGGTGGATGCCTACACGCGGCAGAACTGCACTGGATGACCAGGCGGTCTGGCCGGATCTCACGAAGTCAGCCGGCCGGATGTCATGATCAGTCTCGGTCTGATGTCATGAGGAGACTATGGCCCACCCAGTCTCGCCGGTTCCAACGCTGAGATGCACGCTGCCAGACCCCATCGGGCATTCTTGGAAGAGGTCGCTTCGTCAACGCGGCCGAGGACCTACATCTCCGGCGCGTCGAGCAAGTCTTCGAGTTGAGTCGCCGATGCCTGATCTGAGACGACGATATTGCCGGGTGGTCTGGAGGTCCACCGACCGACCGTCGAGGGAAATCTCAAGGATCGGAGTCAACCCTCCCAAACGGCCCGGATTATCGGAGAGATTGCAGTGCTTGTCTGACTCCAGAGGTCCTGACATAGGTGATGGGTAAGTCGCGCAGTTCGCCTGCGGTGTAAGGGTTTTCGGGTGTGTCGGAGGATCGTTTTCTGCCTCTGTTCTGAGATAATTCATGTGTGACTATCACAGGCGGCAGGATGGGTCGGGTGAGTCAGCCGGTATTGCCCTTGCTGCCAGCGGAGGCCCGTTCGATCGGTCCGTCGGTGGGACTGCTGGAGGGTCCTGACGGTGGCGTGGTGTTCGTGTTCGGGCTGGTCAGCTTTACCTTCGCCTGCTCCGACCGGGCCGGTCGGCGGTTGGCTGCGGTGCAGCTGGTGACAACGAAGATCGCCTCGGCCAGGGAGGTCGCGTCGGGGTTCGGGGTCAGCGAGACGACGCTGTGGCGATGGGTCGGTGCCTTCGCTGACAGCGGTGTCGCAGCACTGGTGCCGGAGCAGTCAGGTCCGAAGCGGCCAAGCAAGCTCACCGCGCAGTTGCGGGCACAGATTGTGGCGGCCGACGCCGCTGGGTCGACGTTGAGCAAGATCGCCGCGCGGACCGGGGTGTCGACCGCGACGGTCCGGGTCGCCCTGGGCCGAGTTGGCACCCGACCACAGCAGGCCGCCCAGCCGCTGGCGGTCAGCCCCCTCGACGACAACGAAGGCAACCACGACGAGCAGGACGACGAGCAGGACGTGGTGACGGTCGCTGATGTTGCTGAGGTGTCCGAGCTGGTGGTGTTGGCGCCGCCGGTGCCGCGCACCGCTGAGCGGGTCGCGGCCCGGTTTGGGGATCTCACCGAGGCTCCGGTGCAGATCACCCAGGGTGCTCATCTTCCACAGGTTGGTCTGCTGCTGGCGTTACCGGCCTTGGAGATGACCGGCCTGTTGGACGTTGCGCAGGAAACCTTCGGTGCAATGCGGAAGGGTTTCTACGGGTTGCGCGTCACCCTGCTGATGGCGGTGTTCATGGCGTTGCTCCGGCAGCCCCGCGCCGAGGCAGCAACCCGAATGCCACCAGCAGATCTAGGCCGGCTCCTGGGGCTGGATCGGGCCCCGGAGGTCAAGACGTTGCGCCGCAAACTCGCCGAGCTCGCCAGTCATGGCAAGGGTGCGCAGCTGCAAGCCGCCTTGGGTCGTCATCACGTGAAGGTGCGTCCCGAGGCGGTCGGGTTCCTCTACCTCGACGGGCACGTCCGGGTCTACAGCGGCGGCCGGCAGCTCCCCAAGACCCATATCGCGCGGATGCGGATCGCCGGCCCCGCAACGGAAGAGACCTGGGTCGGCGACAGCGAAGGTGATCCGGTGATGGTCATCACCGCCGCCCCGTCGCAGTCGCTGGCCGCCGAGCTGCACCGGCTGCTGCCGGACCTGCGGGCCCTGGTCGGGGCGAACCGCAAGTGCACGGTGGTGTTCGACCGCGGCGGCTACTCCCCACAGGTGTTCACCGAGATCATCGCGGCCGGGTTCGATCTGATGACCTACTTCAAAGGCGCCTGGGCCCGCTCGGCGGTCAAGGAGTTCTGCACGGTCGACTTCACCGCCCCGGACGGCAGCAGCCACAGCCATCAGCTCGCCGAACGCACGATCACGCTGCCGGTCCCGGGCCAGCACGCGACCGCCCATGCGCCGGCGATACCGGCGAGGACCGTCACGTTGCGGCTGATCATCCGACGCAGCCCGGACGGGCACCAGACCCCGATCCTGACCAGCCGCAACGACCTCACGGCGGCCGAGATCGCCTACC
>Ga0209585_10000249_pt1 | contig 21717 bp, 22 predicted proteins | sample NGEPerone_FD_185491 | JGI IMG/M metagenome (GOLD analysis project Ga0209585, IMG submission 185491) | Arctic peat soil microbial communities from the Barrow Environmental Observatory site, Barrow, Alaska, USA - NGEE Permafrost154B-one... | ecosystem: Environmental > Terrestrial > Soil >... | reverse complement strand
GGGGGCTTCTATCGCACCTGCGTGATTGACGAGATCCTCGAGCACTCACCGGCCGAGTACGTGCGCCGCCCCAACGTGCCACCCGAGTCACCCACCCTCGGGCTGAGCCACCTCCAGCTCGAAGCCCTGCTGACCGCTTCACGCATTTCGGACAGCAGTCCCCACTGCCGTCGGGAACCGACCCCCGGCCTCACGCCTCCACACCGGCGTCACCAACGTCATGAGCCAGAACAACTACACGACTCGACCCTGTACGACGACTGACGAGCAGCTGCGCCTCGCCCGTCAGAGCAGGCACGGCGCATCGGCGCATCGCCGACCCCGCACGACCGAGCCGCACGAATCAGATCGCACCGCCGCGTTCGCGGATCGCCGACTCGAAGATGGCGATCTCGCCCTGCAGTCCGGGAACCCGTAACGGTCTGCGCCGGCCCCGGCCCCGGACATGGCCGGCGCACAGCCAAGCATCGGCTTCCACGGGTCGCCTGGTTCCGCTCAGAAACGGTCAGATTTGGGACCTTGTAGGTTTCCGACAGTCTGTTTCGCTCTGTCGCCTTCACGCCATGGTGATGAGTCGACCACAGGGCGGGCCACCGAGCGCTCCGTCGCACCTCAACACGCGAGGACAGCAGAGGCGGACGAGGGCCCGCACAGGCCGCCGCCTCGTCCGCCTCTGCTACTTCGTGTCCTTCGGAGGGTGGGGATCGTTCCCGTAGGAGTTCTTCTGGCTGATCGTGCCGTCCATGTTCTTGATGGTGTGCTCGACGCCGTCACGCTTGGCGGTGTCCCGGCCCTGCGAGGTCTGCTCGGCCTTTGTGCCACCGACCGAAAACGCGCGGTCTCTTCCCTGGCGGCGGCTCTTCCAGTCGCCGCCTTCGTTGTAGGTTTCAATACCAGGCTTACCCATGAGCTCTTCTCCCTTGAGTGTCACACAGTGGTCTGGACGGGTTGGCTTCGTCTGCCCTCGTCAACGGCGTGGGGGACGCGTAGACGTTACCCATCAGGGGTGACGAGTCGGGGGCAAGGGGCCAGATGGGTGTCGACGGCCATAGGCTCCGACGATGCGAATCCGCAGGGTGGTTCTCGATTGGGTCAGCCGAACACGCCCAGCGCGCCCCATCCGGCCAGCCACCCGGCGCGCCAGGCCAGTAGTAGGACGGCGCCGACCGCGGCCAGGACCACCAGCGCGAACGCGCCGTCGCGATGGTCGAGCGGTACCGGTCGGAAGATCGTGCGCGGGCCTGCGCCGAGGCCGCGGGTCTCCAGGGCGATCGACATTCGTTCCCCGCGCCGCAAGGTCATGACGAGCGTGGTGAACGCGGCCCGGGTCAGCACCCGGGCCGAGCGGGGCAACCGAGCCGAGGATCGGACCCGTGTCATTCCGCCGCGCTCGGGCCGGTGCGGTTCGCGTACTGCCTGCGCCTGCCGGATGGTCTGCCACTGCTCGGGCAACTGCTCGAGCAACCGGTACCCGGCGAGGACGGCGTAGGTCACCCGGGGGCTCAGTCGAGCGTGCTGGTACAGGCTGATCATCAGCCGGGCACCGTCAGTGGTCAGTACGAACCCCACCGACAAGGTCCCGATCAGGAGCGTGCGGATCGCCAGGGACGCGCCGATGCTCAGGCCCTCCCCGGTCAGCTCCAGCGGGCCTACCTGGGCGATTACCTCCCCGCGCCGGGTCATGGCGTTGACCATGAGCAGGCTCAGGCCGAAGAGGGCGAACGGCACCTGTGCCCAGGCCAAGGTTCGCCACGGCACCGCCCCGGCGAAGCGCACGGCCGGGATGGCTGCCAGGTAGAGGATGGCCGGGGTCCAGGGGTCGAAGACGGCCATCATCGCTGCCGAGACCATGAGCACGACGGCGAACTTCACGCTCGGGTTGCGCCGGTGCAGGTAGGAGTCGACGGCGAGCGGGCGCCCGAAGGCGGGGATGAGTGGTCTCACGCGGCGTCCAGCTCTGTCGGCAGCTCGAGCGCGTCGTCCAGCGCGGCGAGGAGGGGCGCCAGCGGCAGCCCTGAGTCGCGCCAGGCGCGCAGCGAGGGCGGTAGGGCCAGGACGGCCCGCTTCAGCACCGGCACGTCACCGAGGACCTGCTCGGGTGCTCCGTCGGCCAGGACGGTGCCGCCGCCGAGCACAACGACGTGGTCGGCCAGCCCTGCCACCAGGCGCAGGTCGTGGGTCACCAGGACCACGCCGCGTCCCTGGCCGGCGAGGCGGCGCAGTGCTGCTGCTACCGCGCGGGTGGTGCGCCGGTCCTGGCCGAAGGTCGGCTCGTCGGTGAGCAGGATGTCGTTGTCCAGGACCGTCATGGCCGCCAGGGACAGTCGGCGCTGCTGGCCGCCGGAAAGTCGGAACGGGTCGCGCTCGGCGAGACCGTCCAGCTGAAACGCGTGCATCGCCTCCGCCACCGCGTCATCGCGGCGGTCACGGCCGAGGCCGTAGGCGATTTCCTCGCGCACGCTGCGGGTGAGGAACTGGTGCTCGGGCTGCTGGAACACCATCCCGACCCGGCCGGCCTCCAGCCGCCCCCCGACCCGCGCCAGCCCGGCCAGGCCGAGCAGGAGCGAGCTCTTGCCGGACCCGTTAGCGCCCACGACGGCGGTGACCGTCCCGGCCCGGATGGTCAGGTCCACCCCACCGAGGACCTGCCGGTCGCCGCGGTACACCGTCAGACCCTCGGCGCGCAGGATCACCGGGGCGGGGCGCGCTCCGACTGACCGGGTACGCGGCGCCCGAGCTTGTGCGGGCAGGCCGTGGCGGCGGGCGAGGGCGCGCAGCCCCGCCCGCTCGCTGGGCGCGCCCGATGCGAGGGGGGCACCGAGCGCGGCGGTCAGTTCGGCCCACAACGGCAACCAGGAACCCGTCGCGGCCAGCCGGGCGCCGTCTTCACCCAGGACCTGACCGGTCGGCCCGGCCGCGGTCACCGTTCCATCTGCGCCGAGCACGAGCACCTGCTCCGGAAGCTGCGGCAACTCGTCGAGGCGGTGCTCGATCAGCACATAGGAGCGCTGCCGGCCGGTGGGACCGGCGGCGGCGATCGCGCGCCCGATCTGGTCCACCCCGGCCGGGTCGAGCAGGGCGGTCGGCTCGTCCAGCAGCAGCAGCTGCGGGTCGGCGGCGAGGACGGCGGCCAGTGCGACGCGCTGCCCCTCGCCACCGGAGAGCTCGCTGGTGCGCCGGTGGAGCAGGTGCGCACCGCCGACCTGCTCCAGGGCCCGTTCGACCCGGGCCTGGATCTGGGCCGGCGGCACTGCTCGGTTCTCGCAGGCGAAGGCGACTTCGTCGATGACGGTGGGCAGGCACAGTTGGTCGGCGGGGTTCTGGGTGAGGGTGGCGACCCGTTCCGCCAGCACCGGTACCGGGGTCGTCCTCGGGTCCAGGCCGGCCACCGCGGCCTCGCCGGTCACGTCGGCGTCGATGGTCTGCGGGACGATCCCGGCGAGCACGCGCAGCAGCGTGCTCTTGCCCGAGCCGGAGGCGCCCATCACCAGCAGCTGGGCCCCATGGTCGAGGTGGAGGTCGACGTCACGGAGGACCGGGACGGGTGAGCGGGGGTAAGTGACGCTCAGCCCCCGCACGTCAAGGGCGGTGCTCACCGCGTCCGCCCGGCCCGACCGATCGCGTAGTTGTCCAGCACGCCGGTGCGCAGGAGGGCGTTCCCGATCACCTTGGCGAGTACCCCGCACAGCACGATGCCGCTCAGGACCTGGAAGAGGACCCGCAGAGCGAAGAAGTCCTGGCCGAGCCAGCCGAAGCGGACCATCCCGAGCACCAGGTTGAAGATCGCGGCACTGATCCCGGACAGGACGAAGACGGCCCAGCCGTAGCGGCGGTACCGGGTCACGAAGAACGGCAGCTCGGCCCCCGCCCCCTGAACCAGGCCCACGAGCAGCAGCATCGGCCCGACCGGGGAGGCGAGGAAGACCACTTCGATCACCGCGGCGATGATCTCGGCGCCGATACCGACCCCCGGTTTGCGCACGATGTAGAGGGCGAGCGGAGCCACGACCATCCAGCCCCCGATGAGCACGTTCTGGGCGAGGTCACCGAAGGGTCCCATCGTCACCTGGAGCGGCCCCCAGACCTGCACGAGCGCCCAGTACAGGAACCCGAACACCACTGAGAGCGCGGCGAGGAGCACGAGATCGTGCAAGGTGAGCCCTCGGCGGGCGGGGGCGTTCATCGGGCACCTGCCTCGGGGACGGCCCCGGCGCTGGGGGAGTTGAGGGAGATGGTCGCGTGGCTGGTCACGTGCCGGACCCGCCGGCCTACGAGCAGCCAGCCCTCTGCAACGGTCGTGAGGACATCGGCGAGGTCACCGTCCAGGCGGGTGGCGAAGTGCTCGGAACGGGTGAAGGTCCCCCGCGCCCTGGCGCGTTCGACCGCCTCCGCGATCCCGGCCATGTGATCGCCGCGTCCGCCCTGGGCGTCGCCGTCGTCCAGTGGATACAGCGACCAGTGAGCGCTGGCCGGCAGGCCGGTTCGGGCGAGGTCGGGCACGGACTCGGGGATGTAGGTGGCATCGTCGGGGAGTTCACAAGTCACCTCTCCGGGGCAGCCGCGGGAGAGCAGGACGTGGGCGACGGTGTGCACCCCGGTCCCGGCCGCGGCAGCGATCACGTCACGCAGGTACATCAAGACGTCGGCTTCGGATCCGCCCAGGAAGGTCGAGACGTTATCCGTGCTCACCTCCAGGCGCGAGGCGTCGCCGGAGGCCAGGGCGTCGAGGATGACGGGAACGAAGTCCGGCGTCATCGGGTGCAGCGAGAACCGGGCACCGACGCCGTAGGTCTGCGCGGACGGGGCAGGCGCAGTCGTGGTGCCGGGAGTCGTTGTCTTTTGGGGCATGGCAGGGTCCTTTCGTCCGGGCCCCGGTGAGCGCACCACGCCGTCGCGCACCGTCCTGTGCCGCGCGCCCGTGGGCGCGCGGCACAGGGGTACGGCGACAGGTGCCCTACTCCCTACGCTGGTACTAACCAGGTCAGGTTCCTCGGGTCTGCGGGTAGGACGAATCCATCCGCACTCTCAGCGCAAACGCGCTCCCCGGGGGCTGTCGTGATCGACCGTAGCAGGTCAAATACCGGGCAGTACCCGGTTACCTCGTCAGAGACCCAGGACCAACCGCAGTGCTGCGTCGACCTGCCTCAGCTCGTCAAAGGTGAGGTGTCCAGCGGCTGCTCCAAGGCGTCCCGGGTCGACGGCGGTCGTCTGCTCGGCGAGGACTCGAGTCAGGTGTCCCTGGACTTCTACCTCAGGCCGGAAGCTGGCCGCTCGTGCAGAAGTCGACGTGGGGGCGACCAACCAAGTGGACAGTGGCAGCAGATCGGACTGAACGACTACGGCGTAGCGCGGCCCGGACTGCTCGTGCCGGCGACTGTCGCGGGGGGCCCGCAGTTGGTAGACCTCACCACGCACGCAACGTCTCCATGTCCCGCAGCACCTGTGCGGCTTCGGCGCGGTCCTCCTCGTCGGCCGCCAGCGTGGCCGCCTCGGCCCGCAGCCGTCCCTGTGCGCGGACGCGAGCGGCAGCGATCAACGCGCCGCGGACCGCGGTCGACACGGGCGTGCCGTCCTGGGTCAGAACTGACAAGGCTCGGAGAGCGTCCTCGTCGGGCCGGAAGGTGATGGTCTCTGCCATGGCGACATGGTAACACAGATCGTAAGACATGGTGTCTCGCCGCCGAGAGCACGTCTCGCTGGTCAATCCCCTGCGAGAACGGGCGGACCCCCGGGTGCTGACCCGCCGGCTGCCCAACCACGCCAGATAGCGATGTGAGAACCGCTGATGCAGCACGGATGGATGCACTGTCCCTCCACGCCCATGAGCCAGCGCCCGCTACCCCTGGAACGGGGGTCTGCCCCCGCGTCGGTTGACTCCTGATCTGTGAGGACGTGGTCCTCGCTGGAATGATGTTCACCATGGCGAAGGCGTTCCCGCCGGAGTTTCGTCGTGATGTGGTCGCGGTCGCCCGCAAGGGTCAGGCACCGTTGTCGCAGATCGCCCGTGACTTCGGGATCTCAGAGTCGTGTCTGCACCGCTGGCTCACGAACTGCTGACCTGCGTACCCTTCCATCAGGGGCCTCCCGGAGGTGCGCCGGGTGCTCGCCGGGACGAGCCGCGCACCCCAACACCGTTCGCCTGCGCCTGGACCAGCTGGTCACGGTGCGCCTGGTGACCCGCGAGCGGGAGCGGCCGTCCCGGCCGGGACGGCCGCGCATGGTGTACGCCGCAGTACCGATGACCCACGGCCGTGACGAGCCGGACGGCTACTGGCTGCTGGCCGAGATCCTGGTCAGCAGCCTCGAGCAGACCTCGGCCGAGCCGGCTCAGGTGGCCACCTCCGCCGGACGCGCCTGGGGTCAGGGTTTGGTCGATCCGCCATCTCGCGCGCCGGGGAGCCAGGCGGACGTCGCGCAGGCCATCGACCAGGTGGCGGCGCTGCTCGACGACCTCGGCTTCCAGGCGTGGCCTACAGACACCAGTCCGACCATCGAGATGCATCGCTGCCCGTTCCACCAGGTGGCCGAGAACCATTCACAGGTCGTCGCTGGTATGCACCTGGGGCTGTGTCGACGCCGAGTGAAAACTGACAGCCCCTGGCGCCGAGTGAAGTTTGGCGGCTCTTCGCGGTTCGTGGTGAACGGACCTGCTGTGAGGGTGTTCACGCTGCGGCTCTCGCGGCGCCGGCAAGGAGGATACGTGCCCGGTAGTTGCTGGGGTTGGGGAAGCCGCGGCCGGTGCGCTTGATGTTCTTGATCGTGGTGTTCGCGGCCTCGGTGCGAGCGTTCGTGACGCCGGTGACGACCAGGACCTCGATCTGGTCCCACCAGTTGTTGATGGTGTCCCACAGCTTGGTGGTTTCGAGGGTGTCGGCGAGGGCGACGTAGTAGCCCAGGAGCATCTTGGCCTGGTGGGCGTGGGCCAGGCTCGAGGTCTTGACCAGCGTGCACACCTGTTCCTTGACGCCCCAGGCGGCGCCGAGCTCGTCGGTGGGGTCGTCGGTGCGGAAGATCTTCTCCAGGCGAGCCCAGGCGGCGGGGGTGAGCGTGTTCCCGGCCCGCAGGCCAGGCGCCGGTTGGCCCAGGCCGGGTCGGCCAGGCGCCCGCGGCGGCCCTTGTGCTCACGTGCCAGGCGTTGGCGGATGGCGGTGAGGGCGTCGTTGGCGGCCTTGACCAGGTGGAAGACGTTCACGGACACCGCAGCTCTGGGCAGGTGTTCGCCCAACGCCTTGCGGAAGGCGGGCGACGGGTCGATCGCCACGACCTGGACGTCGTCACGCCACTTCTGGGGCCGGGCGGCCAGCCAGGCGCCGACCCCGGCGGAGTCGCGGCCGTCGACCACGCCCAACACCTGCCCGGTGGTGGTGTCCACGATCGTGGACATCCAGGGTTCGAACCGGTGCCAGGCGCCGGCGGCGTCACGGTAGTAGCCCACCGACCGGTAGCGGTGCTCATCGATGCCCAGCCGGGTCACCGGCAGCTGATCGACGTCGGGGAGCGTCAGGACCGCCGCCGTCAACGCGGCCTGCACGCTCCACCACGAGACCCCGTGCGCCCGTGCGGTCTCGGCGGCGGCCCGCCCCGAGGCCACCACTGCGGGGACCAGTGCCGCTCGCAGCCGCGACGTGGACCGGGCCCGGGGCAGGACCTGGGCCGTGGACTCACAGAACGTGCCCCGCGGGCACGCCGCCTCGTCGCAGAACCACCGCCGCTTGCACCAGATGACCTCCAGCGCACCGGCGATGGGCACATCACCGATCCGCTGCAGACGTCGGGAGTGCACCTTCGTGGCGAGGACCCCGCAGGCCGGGCAGCCCGGCGGTGAAGTGGTCTCCACCTGCACCCGCCGACCACCCCCGGGCAGGTCAACGGCGTCGACCACACGGTAGTCGGGCAGGTTGAACAGCGTGCTCGCGGCATCACCCCGCACGCCCATAGGCTCGGACAAGGCTCGTGGTCCTCTGGCTCGTGGATGCCCTCAACAACACCCATCCCAGCAGGGCCACGAGCCCTCATGCGTCTACGACGCGGACCCACCATCACCACGAACCTTGAATAGCCGCCAAGATGGGTGCCCTCGGTGTCGACACCCCGCTGGTCGCCTCGCATCCACCGCTTCGCCCAACCACCTGAAGGCGTGGTGAGCCCGCAGTGAGCGCAGCCGACGGACCCACCCCAGCAGACCTTCCGACACCGCCGTATTGTCTGCAGCCTGATTGCGACACGCGGTCGCGACCGATTTTGCCGGTGGATCCGGAACTCAGACGACGATCCGTAGCGGTGTTTCCAGGATGCCCGTGAGGTCGCGCAGGAACGCCGCAGCCGTGGCCCCATCAAGTACGCGGTGGTCAACCGTCAGCGTGATCTTCATTTTCGGAACCGTGACCAGTTGCCCATCGCGGACGACCGGCACATCGGTGGCTGCCCCAACGGCAAGAACTGCGGCCTCCGGCGGGTTGATCATCGCGGTGAACTGATCGATGCCGAACATGCCGAGATTGCTGATGGTGAAGGTGCCGCCCGTCATCTCGTTCAAGGTCAGGCGACCGGCGCGGGCGCGGCCCGCCAACTCGACGGTCTCGGACGCGATGGTGCCGAGCGACTTGCGGTCGGCATCGGTGACGACGGGAACGACGAGACCGTCGTCGGTGGCGACGGCGATGCCGATGTTGATCGGGCCGTGGCGCAGCAGCGTGTCCCCGCCCCAGGACGCGTTGACCTCCGGATGGGCACGGAGCGCGACGGCGCAGGCGCGTACGAACAGGTCGTTGATGCTGACTTTGGTGCCGAGTTCGGCCAGCCCGGCATTGACCTCGGCGCGGAACGCGATCAGTCGTTCCACCTCCACGACGCTGGTCAGGAAGAAGTGTGGAACCGCCTGGCTCTCGGTGAGCCGACGCGCGGTGACCCGACGGATGATGCCGAGTGGGATCACCCCGTCGGCGTCCTCGGCGGTCGTCGGCGTTGCTGCAAGGGATGGCTGGCTCACGCGAGCCTGGGCACCCCGAGCGGCCGCCGCTGGCGCGGTCTCGCCCTGCGCGATTGCATCCTCTACGTCGGCGCGAGTGATCCGGCCCTGCGGCCCGCTCCCGCCAATCGTGGCCAGATCGATGTTGTGGTCATGGGCGATCTTGCGTGCGAGCGGGGAGGTGCGCAGCTCAGTTGCTTTCAGCGCCGGCGCGCTCGGCTGCGGCGCGGTGGTTCCTGGCTCGCCTGGCGGTGCTTCGGCTGGCTCAGCAGAGGCCGGCTCAGCAGAGGCCGGCCCGGCAGCCTTAGTGGGCTTGGCGGGCGCCGACTCGGCAGTCTTGCTGCCGTCGCCGATGACAGCGACCGGCTGGCCGATCGGAACCAGGGTTCCGGCCGGCACGAGCTGCTGTTCGAGCACGCCGTCCTCGAACGCCTCAAGATCCATCGTCGCCTTGTCGGTTTCGATCTCGGCAAGCACATCGCCCTTGTGAACGGGGTCCCCGACATTCTTCAGCCACTGGGAGAGCGTGCCCTCCTCCATCGTGTCGGACAAGCGCGGCATGACTACTTCGGGCATGGTTGGCTCCTACCGTTCGAACCGAGTTGCGTCGAGAAGCTCGCGGATCACCCGGGTCAGCGCGGCAGCGTCGGGCAGGGCGGCTCGCTCGAGTGGTTTGGCATAGGGCAGCGGGACTTCGGCGGCGGCGACGCGGCGCACCGGGGCATCCAGGAAGTCGAACGCGCCCTCGCCGATGGTGGCGGAGATCTCCGCGCCGATGCCGTAGCTGAGCCAGTCGTCTTCGAACACGACGGCGCGGCTGGTCTTGCGCACGGAAGCGCAAATCGTTTCGCGGTCGAGCGGGCGGAGACTGCGCAGGTCGACAACCTCGATCGAAACACCGTCGTCCTCGAGTTGACGAGCAACCTCGAGAGCCGTCGTGGTGCCGCGGGAGTAGCTGACCACTGTGAGGTCGCTGCCGGGTTTGACCACTGCCGCTCGTCCGATCTCGGCGACCTGGTCCCCGTCGGGCACTTCGCCCTTCGTGTTGTACAGGGAAAGGTTCTCCAGGAAGATGACGGGATCGTCGTCTCGGATCGCGGCCGCCAGAAGGGCCTTCGCGTCGGCTGGAGTGGAGGGGGCGAGCACCTTGAGCCCCGGGATGTGGGCGTACCAGACCTCCAGGTTTTGCGAGTGGCTGGCTGCCAACTGCTGACCACCACCGCCGGGCATGCGGATCACCAGCGGTACCGATACCTGGCCGCCGAACATCGAGCGCATTTTCGCCGCGTGGTTGACGATCTGGTCGATGGCGATGAGGCTGAAGTTGATCGTCATGATCTCGACGACCGGGCGCATCCCGAGCATCGCCGCACCGATTGCCGCGCCGACGAAACCCTCCTCGGAGATCGGGGTGTCCCGCACCCTGGCCGACCCGAATTCGGCGAGCAGCCCTGCGGTGATCTTGTACGACCCCTCGAAGACGCCGATCTCCTCCCCGATAAGAAAAACGCTCTCGTCGCGGATGAGTTCGGCGCGCAAGGTCTCGTTCAGCGACTGCCGGTACGTAATGGTACGGATGTCCGAAGCGTCGTGCGTCATAGCGCGTCCATCACCTGGTCGCCGGGTAGTGCGCCTGAAGCATTGGACACCGCGGTCGCGTACACGTACGCGAAGAGTTCGTCCGGGGTCGGGTCCGGACTCGCGTCGGCGAAGGCGACGGCTGCGGTGACCTGCTGGTCGGCATCTTCGTCGATTGCGTCCGCTTCGGCTTCATCGAAAACTCCCGCGGCGATCAGGCGTGCGCGGAATGCCGGAACCGGGTCAGAACTCTGGGCCAGCGTCGTGTCCTCCGTGGACCGGTAGCGAGCCGGGTCGACAACGGAGTGCCCACGCAACCGGAAACTCGTTGCCTCGATCAGGCCGGGCTGACGTTCGGTTCGGGCTCGCTCCAGTGCCGCGCGAGCGGCATCGCGCACCGCCAGCACGTCGTCTCCATCCACCCGTTTCCCCGGGATCCGGTAGGAGCAGCCGCGCTTGAACAGGTCGGGTTCGGCCGCGGCCAACTCGACCGACGTGCCCATGCCCAATCCGTTATTGACGATCACGTACACGATGGGCAGCTTCCACAGCCCGGCCAGGTTCAGCGACTCGTGAAATGCGCCGATGTTGGTGGCGCCGTCGCCGAGCAGGCACATGACCACGTCGGCATCCGGGCCTGGCTCGCCCCGGTAGGTGAGCGCGAGCGCCGCGCCGGTCGCCGGGGGAATCTGGCCGCCGACGACGCCGTACCCGCCCAGCAGTCTGGCTTCGGTATCGAACAGGTGCATCGAACCGCCGCGGCCGCCGGACACACCGGTCGTTTTGCCGAACAGCTCGGCCATGACGCGGCCTGGTGCCAATCCGCGCATCAGCGCGTATCCGTGATCGCGGTAGCCGACGAACAAATAGTCGCGAGGTCGAAGCGCGGCCATCAGGCCGACGACGGTGGCTTCCTCACCGAGATTGAGGTGGCAGTACCCGCCGATCTTTGCCCGTGCGTACATCTCACTTGCGCGTAACTCGAAAGCGCGCACCAGCGACATCCGCTGATAGTAGTTGCGCAAGATTTCCGCCGGCTCGGCGCCCGAGTCTTCCCGGGCCTCAGCCATTCGCGTACGGGTCTTGCCTGCCATGACGCGTCTCGCTTTCAGAACACCGTTTACCTCTAGCCGTACGCAACCCCGCCATGAAAGCGTGCGCCTAGCAGTCTCCTCTTGCTGGCCCGAGTGGGACGTTGGGTGGTTCGCCGCCAGTCTCCGGGCTGGACGACCGTCGATCACGCACGGGCGACGACAGGGACCTTGCATCCCCGATCCCACTAGTTTACACGAAGAGTGCCGGAAAAACGCGTGGGTGATGTGGGCAGATCAGCCCTGCCTCTGCGACGATCCAAGCCACGGTCGGACGCTGCGCTCCGGGGCGGCGGCCAGCGGTGCGGAAAGCTCATGTGGTCGCCAGGGCTCTGGCGATGGTCGGTGTCGGCGAGGCGTCGATGCCGTCAACCCCGAGCGACCTGCGCGCCGGGGCGCCCGGCATGACACGGTCTACGGTGAGCGAGCACGGTCAGAGGTGCTGGGCCAGCACGTGGGGAGACCACCGGGATGAGGAGCAAGGGGGATGTACGGGTGCGGCGGGCTTACGACGAGCCGGAAGACCAGGACGGCGTCCGGGTGCTCGTCGACCGGATCTGGCCGCGCGGGCTGACCAAGGCCCAGGCTCGCCTCGGCGAGTGGTGCAAGGAGGTGGCGCCCTCGACGGCGCTGCGCAAGTGGTACAACCACGATCCGACGAAGTTCGAGGAGTTCAGTCGCCGCTACCGGGCCGAGCTTGAGGAGCCCGAGCGGGCCGACGCGCTGCAACACTTGCGGGAACTGACCGATGGCCACCGGCTGACGTTGCTGACCGGCACCAAGCATCCCGACATCAGCGAGGCTGAGGTGCTCGCGGACCTGCTGCGCGGCTGACCCGCCATCCCATCGGCGCGCCCCGGGACTTGGCATCTCCGCTACATCTGAGGTGACAGTCCGGGGAGATGCCGTTGGTGGTGACGGAGTCGCCGAGAAAGGCGAGAACCCTTGCTCCGGTGATGTCGCGCACCGGCCCCGGCTGCCGCGGCAGGTCGTCGAAGTACGGAGGCCGGCGCACGTAGGTCGACGTCCCGTCCCAATTGAACGTCTTCGAGTCCGGCACCCCCATGTCCTGCCAGTTCGCGTCCCAGGTCAGGACGTCGGCGTACCCGTGGGTGAACATCTGGGCCTCGACGCGCTGGTCGACCACCGTCTTGATCTCCGCGGTGGTCGGCCAGATGTCCCGCAGGTACACGTCCTGGCCGTCGCGGTCCTGCCCGAGCGGCTCACCCAGCAGGTCCGCGTGCATGGTGCCCGCCAGCGCGTAGGCGATGACCAGCGGTGGCGAGGTCAGGAAGTTCATCTTCGTCTCGGCGTGGATGCGCCCCTCGAAGTTGCGGTTGCCCGAGGGCACCGAGGCCACCGTCAGGTCGTTCGCTCGCACCGCCGCGCTGACCTGGTCGATCAGCGGTCCGGAGTTCCCGATGCAGGTCGTGCAGCCGTAGCCGACCAGGTTGAAGCCCAGCCGGTCCAGGTAGTGGGTGAGCCCGGCACGGTCGTAGTAGTCGGTCACCACCCGCGATCCCGGCGCCAGGGTGGTCTTGACCCACGGTCTGCTGCTCAGGCCCCGCTCGACGGCCTTCTTCGCCCGCAGCCCGGCCCCGATCATCACGCTCGGGGTAGAGGTATTGGTGCACGAGGTGATCGCGGCGATCACGACGGTCCCGTGGTCGATGTCGGCGGTGGTGCCGTCCACGATGATCGGCGTGGGGTCCGAGGGCCATTCGAGCGGCTGCTCGTACGTGCTCGACCGAGGCGGTTCGTCGCGCCCGATCCGCGAGCTGATCGCGATGGGGTCGCTGGTGGGGAAGGAGTCGGCCGAGGCGTCGTCGAGGCAACCCTGCACCGCGTCGGCGTGGGACCGGCCGGCCAACTGGCCGCGGACAGCCCGCTGGGCAGCACGCAGCGGGATCCGGGCCTGGGGCCGCTTCGCTCCCGCGATCGACGGCTCCACGGTGGCCAGGTCGAGCTCGACGACCTGGCTGAAGTCGGGCTCATGATCGGGGTCGTGCCACAGGTCCTGCTCCTTGGCATAGGCCTCCACCAGGGCGACGTGCTCCGGCGGCCGGCCGGTCAGACGCAGGTAGCTCAGCGTCTCGTCGTCGATGGGGAAGATGGTGACGGTCGAGCCGTACTCAGGACTCATGTTGCCCAACGTGGCACGCGTGGCCAGCGGCACATTGGACACACCGGGACCGAAGAAGTCCACGAACTTGCCCACCACGCCCGTCCGCCGCAACAACTCAGCCACGGTGAGCACGAGGTCGGTGGCGGTCGTGCCCTCAGGCAGCTCCCCGGTGAGCTTGAGGCCGACCGCGTGGGGGACGAGCATGCTCATCGGCTGGCCCAGCATCGCCGCCTCGGCCTCGATCCCACCGACCCCCCAGCCCAGCACGCCGAGCCCGTTGATCATCGGGGTGTGGGAGTCGGTACCCACCAGCGTGTCGGGATAGGCCAGGGGACGCCCGGGTCCGTCCTTGGTGAACACCACCCGGGCGAGGTACTCCAGGTTGACCTGGTGGCAGATCCCGGTGTCCGGAGGCCGGCGCCCGCCGACCGCTGGGTTACGAAACGGCGAGCCGTCCGATCCGGACCTGCCAGACCTCCGGACCCTCCTCGAGGTAGTCCCAGGAGAACTCGCCGGCGTTCTCCGCAGCGAGCTGGTAGTACAGCGGTTTGGGGTCGTGGTCGTTGACCAGCACGAACGCCGTGCCGGGGGTCAGGGTGGCGAACGTCTCGAAGATCAGCTCATGGCGGACGCGCGGGATCTCGGTCCGGACGTCGACGATGCGGTCCGCGACGGGCACGGTGGGTTCCTCTCGGTGGGGTGGCTGTGACGCCTCGAGCTGCTGCTCGAGCCGTGCGACGTGGTGCATGGTGCCGTCCAACCGCTGGGCCTGGACGGGGTGGGTGTGGCGGAGCAGGACCCAGGCGTCGGCCACCAGGCGGCCGGCGTGCTGGGGCTCTCCTGCCTCGGCGAGCCGGCGGCAGGCTCGGCTCAGGACGCGCGTGAGCCCGTCGACGACGTCGCCGGCTGCGGGTTCAGCCGGCACGGGTGATCGCCACGCGCCACAGCGCAGGCCCCGTCTCGAGGTAGCTCCAGATGAACCTCTCGGGCCACAGGGCCTCGGTCTGGTACCGCAGTGGCTTCGGGTCGTGGTCGTTGAGGATGACGAACGCCTCCCCGGGCTGCAGCTGGTTGAGCCTGCGGAAGATGACCTCGTGGCGCCCACCGTGCGGCAGGGCCCGAACATCGAGCTCATCGGGTGCTGCAGACGACGGGGGGTCGGTTTGGAGCGACATGGGTCTCCTGACGGGTCTGTTGCGCGAGGCTGTCTCGACGTGAGTTGTTTTTACTACAGACTCAAGGGAAACTACATCCTATGCTCCCCGAGCCGATCGACTCCCACGTGCACCGGGTGCTGTCCGGCGTCAGCCGGGTCGCCGTACTCGAGGCCCTGCGGGTCAGCACGGGGGGGCTGGACGTCCAGGCCATCTCCGAGCAGGTGGGTCTGCACGCGAACACCGTGCGATCCCACCTCGAACGGCTCATGGAGGCGGGCCTCGTCGAGAGCTCGGTGCAGGCACGGTCCACGCCCGGCCGTCCGCGCCTGCTCTTCCGGGCCTGCGCGACGACGGAGCCCGCGCCGGAGGACTCCTACAAGCTCCTCGCCGGCATCCTGGCGAGCGGCATCGCCGCGAGCGACCAGGCACGCAGCCCGCTGGCTGCCGAGGCAGGCCGGCGCTGGGGCCACCAGATCGCCCAGGACAGCGAGGCGGACGACGTCCCCATCGACGCCGACCGCGCGATGGACCGCATCGTCGCGCTGCTCGACGAGGTCGGGTTCGCCCCGACGATCAGCGACGACACCAGCCCCGCGTCCGCTCAGCAGGATCTCAGCACCCGCACCGTGATCGAGCTGCACCGTTGCCCCTTCCGCGACGTCGCGCAGGAGCACAGCGAGGTCGTCTGCGCCGTGCACCTCGGTCTCATGCAGGGTGCCTTGGAGCAGATGCACGCCCCAGCCGTCTCGATCCGCCTCGAACCGTTCGCCCGCCCCGGGGTCTGCCTCGCGCACCTCGGGCCGGCCGGCATCAACAGCACCGGGGGAGCGGCATGAGTCGTGACCTGCTGTCGGTGACCCGGCTCCTCGGCCCGGGGACTGAGGCGGCCCAGCTCCGTGAGCAGCTGCGAGACGTCATCGACCCTGAGCTCGGGATCGACATCGTCTCCCTCGGCCTCGTCTACGGCCTCGAGGTCAACGGCCGGGTGGCTGCCGTTGTGATCACCACGACGACGCCGGCCTGCCCGCTGGGCGAGTACATCACCGACGAGGTGCGGCGCGTGCTCCTGGAGAGCGGTGCGGTCGACCACGTCGAGGTGGTCATCACCCACGCACCGGCGTGGACGCCCGAGATGATGAGTGACGAGACGAAGCAGGCCTTCGGGTGGTGACGTCGCTGGGTTCCGCCGGCCCCACCGGCGTGCGTACCGCCCTGCCGGTCCCGCGGCGCCGGCTCCCGCTCCTCGCAGCCGGTCTGGTGTGCCTGCTCGCCGCACTGTGGGGTGGGCTCCTGCTGCTCGGCCTACCCGTACCGACCGTGCTGGCGACCACCGCATCAGACCACGGACCCCTCATGGCGCTCGGCTTCCTGGGGACCGTGATCTCCCTGGAGCGGGCCGTCGCCCTCCGACGCGGGTGGGCCTATGGTGCGCCCGCGGCCGCCGGGCTCGGTGGCATCGCGGTCCTGACGGGCCTCCAACCCACCGTCGGGCGGTTGCTGCTGTGCACCGCATCGATCGTCCTGGTCGTCGTCTACGTCGTCGTGCACCGCATCCAGCCCGCGCTGCACCTCAAGGTGATGGCGGCCGGCGCAATGTGCTGGTATGTGGCTACGCTCCTGTGGCTCAGCGGCTGGTCCCTGCCGCGACTGGTGCCGTGGCTCGCCGGCTTCCTGGTGCTCACGATCATCGGGGAACGCCTGGAGCTGGCCCGGATCGCGATGCTGACGCCGACCTCGGTCCGACAGTTCCTCGTTGGCTCCGTGCTCTTCGGTACCGGGCTCGTGCTCAGCACGACGCCGGCAGTGACCGGGACAGCCGGTGTGCGCCTGGTGGGCGCAGGCATGATCGCGCTGGCCCTGTGGGGGGCGGTGCACGACGTCGCACGGCGCACGGTCAAGATCCCGGGCGTCACCCGGTTCATGGCGGTGTGCCTGCTGGCGGGTTACGTCTGGTTGTTCGTCGGCGGTCTGATCTGGCTGCTCGCGGGCGACCTCGGGACGAGTATCGCGATCTACGACGCGGCCCTGCACGCGGTGTTCCTGGGCTTCGTGATGTCCATGATCTTCGGGCACGCACCCGTCATCGTGCCGGCCGTCCTGCGCGTCCGTCTCCCCTTCCGGACGTGGTTCTACGCCCATGTGGCGCTGCTGCACGTTTCCCTCCTGGTGCGGCTGGTCCTCGGGGACGCGGCGGGGATCGACCTCTGGTGGCGCATCGGCGGGGTGGGGACCGAGCTCGCGGTGCTCGGATTCCTCGCCGCCTCGACGATCGCCGTGTTGCGCTCGCGCCGGCAGGCACGGTCAGCACGATGACCGCCGACCAGAACCTGGCCACCCGCAGCGACCCCGGTCCACGGCAGGACCGGGCCGGGCTGCTGGGCGGCCTGGCCCTCGGCGCGCTCATGCTCATCATCGCCCTCGCCGTGGCACTGACAGGCCGCACCACAGCGGCGGGTGCCGACGCTCGCGCCGTCGTGGCAGCAGGCGGGACGCAGACCGTCGCAGTGACATTGGCCGGGATGCGGATCACGCCGTCGGTGATCGAGGTGACCAAAGGCACCCGGCTCGTCCTGGAGGTCACGAACACCGACGCGATGCGCCACGACCTGGTCCTCGACAGCGGTCAGGAGACCCCGCTGCTCGCCGCGGGGCAGTTCGCGACCATCGACGTGGGTACCGTCAGCGCTGCGATCGACGGCTGGTGCAGCGTCCCCGGGCACAGGGCGGCAGGAATGACCATGAGCATCGTCGTGACGGGGGCCGACGGCACCGGCACCGGCACCGGCGAGGCTGCATCCTTGGGGCACGACATGGGCTCCATGGGCGGCAGTGCGACAGCCGACGGGGCGGCACCCGCCATCGACTTCCATACCGCGCCGGGGCCGGACTGGCAGCCGTACGACCCGACGCTGGCGCCGGCGCCTGGTGCGACTGAGCACCGCCTGACCATGACCGTCAGGGACACGGTGGTCGAGGTCGCCCCCGGCGTGCGCCAGACCTTGTGGACCTTCAACGGGACGGCTCCTGGGCCGACCCTGCACGGCAAGGTCGGCGACGTCTTCACCATCACCTTTGTCAACGACGCGAGCATGGGGCACGGCATCGACTTCCACGCCGGGTCCCTCGCGCCGGACGAGCCGATGCGCACCATCGCACCGGGGGAGTCGCTGACCTACCAGTTCGTCGCGAACAGCTCCGGGGCGTGGCTCTACCACTGCAGCACGATGCCGATCTCCCTGCACATCGCGAACGGCATGTACGGCGCAGTGATCATCGACCCGCCCGGCCTCCCGGCGGTCGACACGGAGCTGGTGCTGGTGCGCTCTGAGCTCTACCTCGGTGCGCAGGACGGCATCGCGGACGAGGCCAAGATCGCCGCCGAGGAACCCGACGCGATCCTGTTCAACGGCTACGCCAACCAGTACGACCACGCGCCGATCCGGGTCAGGGTCGGGGAACGGGTCAGGGTGTGGGTCGTGGACGCCGGACCGCAGCGTGGGGCGGCCTTCCACGTGGTCGGGGCCCAGTTCGACACGGTGTTCAAGGAGGGCGCCTACCTCCTGAAGGCGGGCAACGCGGAGCATGGCGGGTCGCAGGTGCTGGACCTGGCGCCGGCACAGGGCGGCTTCGTCGAGTTCGTGCTGCCGGAGGCCGGCCACTACCCCTTCATCGATCACGCCATGGTGGATGGGGAACGCGGAGCACACGGCGTCCTCGAGGCGTACTAGATGCTGGACGTGTGGTCGCTGGTGCGGTTCGTGCACGTAGTCGGCGCCGTCGTGTGGCTCGGTGGGCAGCTCACGCTCTCGGCCCTGGTGCTGCCGGTGGCGCGACGCCGGCTCGCCGACGACGATCGGGCGGACCTCATGCGAATCCTGGGGATGCGGCTGGGCATCGCGACCGTGGCGTTCCTCATCCCCCTGCAGATCGCGACCGGAGTAGCCCTGGCGTGGCACAAGGGGGTGACCGTCGCGTCACTGGCGGAACCCGGGTACGGGCGCATGCTCGCCGGCAAGCTGGTCGCCTTCGTCCTGGTCATGCTGGCGGCGGGTTTGCACGGGTGGGCGAACGGCGTCGGGCGACGGACGTTGGCCCGCTCGCTGGCGGTGTCGTCGCTGGCCGGCTCGTTCGTGATCGTGCTGCTGGCCACAGCGCTGCCGGTCAGCTGACGGTGTCCGCGACCACCTGGTCGATCACCGGGGGGCCGTCAGCCGGTTGTGGCTCATGAAGGCTCACCGTCGGCGTGGGTGTGCACACCGAGGGCGTTCAGGGCGATCGTGGAGTGGGCGTACGCACCGCCGGCGCGCATCTCGGCAGCGACCCAGATCGCTTCCATGATCTGCTCGTCGGTGGCGCCCTTGCGCTTGGCGACCTTGGTGTGCCCGGTGATGCAGTACGGGCACTGGGTCACGTGTGCGACGGCCACGGCGATGAGCTGCTTGGTCTTCTCGTCCAGCGCGCCCTGGGCGAAGACCGCGTGACTGAAGCGGTCCCACGCCTCGTGGACGCCGGGCGCGAGCTCTCTGCGGCGGACGGCGACGTCGGGTGTGGTCGGCTGGTACAGGGACTCGGCCATCTGGAGCACCTCCTGATCGACATCCGCCACCGCCCGACGCCCGGGCCCGGCACCGGATGCGCGCCTTCAGGCGGTTCCCGACCACGCTACCCCAGTTTATCCGATGGCTCTTGGAGAAATCTGGACAGGACTCTGATCCGTTGCTAGCGTCCGGTGAGTGCTGAGCGATGAGGTCCCCCCGCGCAACGCCTTGAGCCGGGACGATCTGCCCGCGCCCGGACCGTCCAACGTGAACCCGGATGCGCTCTACGAGTTCCGGGCCCAGCTGACCAAGGGCGAGGACGCTGTCGACCCCACGACCTGGGCGGGTTCGGTGCCCGCTCAGTCCGCGATCGCCCCGCGGGTGCGGATGGGCCGGTCGAAGTGGTTCAACCTGCTGTGGCTGCTCCCGATCGGCTTCGTGCTCCTGCTCGCCGGGGTGGCACTCGCCAAGGAGCTGCGAGAACTGCCGGCCGTGCAGTCCTTCATCGCGCAGTACCCCGGCGCGATAGTGCCGCCGAACGGGACGGAGGGGATTCCTGCCTGGGTGGGTTGGCAGCACTTCTTCAACCTGTTCCTGATGACGTTCATCATCCGGTCCGGGGTCCAGATCCTGACCGACCACCCGCGGTTGTACTGGACGCGGCACAGTACGCCGGGCAAGGAGTGGTTCCGGATCCAGAAGGAGGTCCCCGACGACCCGTTGTGGACGGCCAAGCAGGACTCCGTGAGCCTGCCCGGGCAGGTCGGTCTGCCCGGGATCCGTCACTCGATCGGTCTGGCCCGGTGGTGGCACCTGGGCATGGACACCCTCTGGCTGCTCAACGGAGCCATCTTCTACGTCATGATCTTCGCCACCGGGCACTGGCAGCGCCTGGTCCCGATGAGCTGGGACGTCATTCCCAGCGCAGCCTCGGTGGCGATCCAGTACCTGTCGCTGGACTGGCCGGTCGACAACGGTTGGGTCGCGTACAACAGCCTGCAGGTCATCGCCTACTTCATCACGGTCTTCATCGCCGGTCCGATGGCGCTCGTGACCGGACTGGGGATGTCACCTGCGCTGTCCACCCGTTTCAGGCGCATCAGCTCGGTGCTCAGCATCCAGACGGCCCGCTCGTTGCACTTCCTGGTCCTGCTGTGGTTCCTCTTCTTCATCGTGATGCACGTGACCCTGGTCTTCACCACCGGGATGCGAGAGAACCTCGGCTACATGTACGCCAGCCGCGACGACGACTCCTGGGTGGGCTTCTGGGTCTTCGCGGCCTCGATGGTCGTGGTCATCGTCGGCTGGGTCGCGGCCACGCCGTTCACGATGCGCCACCCGCGCACGGTCCAGCGAGCCGGGTACGCGATGATCGGGCCGCTGCAGCGTCTGTTCGAGCACATCGACGCCAAGCCCGGGCAGTACACCGATGACGACATCTCGCCGTACCTGTGGCACAACGGGAAGTACCCCGAGACAGACGAGTACAGGGCGCTGTACGACAACAACTTCGCCGACTACCGGCTGCGGATCGGCGGACTCGTCGACAAGCCCATGGAGCTCGACCTGACTGAGCTGCGTGCCCTGCCCCACCACGAGCAGATCACCCAGCACTTCTGCATCCAGGGCTGGTCCGGGGTCGCGAAGTGGGGCGGGGTCCGCATGCGGACGATCGCGGAGCTGGTCCAGCCCAGGCCCGAGGCCAAGTGGGTCGTCTTCTACTCCCTGGGCGACGGCCCCGACGGCGGCATCTACTACGACGCGCACCCGATCGAGCAGATGAGCTACCACCTGACGATGCTGGCCTACGACATGAACGACGAACCGCTCGACTACGGGCACGGCGCCCCCCTGCGCCTGCGCAACGAGGTCCAGCTCGGGTTCAAGCAGGTCAAGTGGATCAAGGGGATCGAGTTCGTCGAGGACTTCTCCGAGGTCGGTGGCGGCTACGGCGGCTACAACCAGGACCACGAGTTCTTCGGCTACCGACAGAGCATCTGACCCTCACCCACGGTCAACGACACCGCAACCAGCAGAAGGGTCCCGTGGCTGCTCGGAGCGATCACACGGATGCCGGCGCCGCCGATGGTGGCCCCGTCGAGGTCGAGCCGCCCACAGGCACGCTCAACGACGCGCGTGGCCGCCCGCTGCGCGACCTGCGGATCTCGGTCACCGACCGGTGCAACTTCCGGTGCGTGTACTGCATGCCCAAGGAGATGTTCGGTCGGGACCATGCCTTCTTGCCGAGAGCCGAGCTGCT
>Ga0209585_10000248_pt1 | contig 21773 bp, 29 predicted proteins | sample NGEPerone_FD_185491 | JGI IMG/M metagenome (GOLD analysis project Ga0209585, IMG submission 185491) | Arctic peat soil microbial communities from the Barrow Environmental Observatory site, Barrow, Alaska, USA - NGEE Permafrost154B-one... | ecosystem: Environmental > Terrestrial > Soil >... | reverse complement strand
TCGACTTCTTTGTCATCCAACTTCTGGACGCTCATCCCGTTACCCCCGTCTTCGTATGGTGTGGACGGCTGACTGCATTGCATTGCCTTGACCAGACCGGATCGAACCTGCCCACCCGAGGGTCATCATGCCCGCTACGTCGGTGGTGGACACCCATGTTCGGCAGATCCGCTGAGTTACTCCGCTGTCTCGGAAACGAACGGTTCTGAGACACCCATCCCACCTACTCGTCTGCAGTTGTGGACGTGTTCACAACCCGTGTCCAAAATCAACGTCTCGAAAGGAGACCAATCATGAGTACTGAGAACGGAACCAACGGTTACCTGCTCGGCTACTGCCGTGTTTCGACAGCCGACCAGAACCAGGAGCTTCAGGTGGACGCGCTCACAGCGGCCGGCTGCGATCGCATCCTCACCGACCACGCCTCAGGGAAGCTGGAACACCGACCGGCACTCGACGCGATGCTTGGACTGCTGCGACCTGGAGACACAGTCGTCGTCTGGCGCCTCGACCGGTTAGGCCGATCCGTCAAGCACCTGCTTGAAATGGTGGCTCTGCTAGAAAGCCGTGGTGTCGGGCTGAAGTCGTTGCACGAGTCCATCGACACAACGACACCGACCGGTCGTCTGACCCTCCACCTGTTCGCCAGCATTGGCCAGTTCGAACGGGACTTGTTGGTGGAGCGCACCATGGCCGGTTTGGCAGCTGCCCAGGCAAGGGGACGCAAGGGTGGTCGGCCAACGGTGTGGACCCCTGACAAGACACGGGTTGCGCTGCAGATGTATGAGTCGCGCCAACATGATGTGGCCAGCATTGCCAGGGTCCTTGGGCTCAGCAGGGCCTCCGTCTACCGGATGCTGGCGTCCAGGCCAGCCGAGTCGAGGGCGCATGAACTGGAGTGACCAGGCTTGACCTAAGGTCGGCCGGCACCGGGGGCCGGTGCCTCGGGAGGCGCATTCCTCGACGGAGCTCCAGCGGCCAGCCATTCGACGTACGCATCTGACCTTTCCCAGCACCAACAATCGACGCTCCGCCGACCCCTGTAGTTGAGTGGCGTGCCGAACATTTCACAGTCCTCGTCATGGCCTTCGGGCGCGATCGCCCATGGAATGTTGGCCATGCTGCCTCCCTTGCCTCGGGGCTCGGCTTCGTGTCCCAGAGCATCTCTCACTCGTAACTGCGTTGGAGGCATAACGTCGGACTTGGCCTTCGCGCATCACAGCAATGTCCGGCTGACCTGACCTGACGTGGACAAGTCGAAGCTCCCAGACAACGAGGTACTCGGAGTAGATACTCACTGGCCCCTGGGGCCCTTGGATCTCTTCCTATTTGCCGCAGCTGACACGACGAGCGGAAGGTGGCGGCTCCTGCGCAGAGCCGCAATCGGAATGCGCTCACGTTGCCGATGAGCGTGCGATGATCTCGACGTTCTGAACGTCTCATCACTCCTCTTCTTGAATCACCAGTTCACACTTGTCCATCAGATGAGCCAGTACGCTCATCGTCGCCAGACGTTCGAGCGCGTCCTGCTCAGTCGGTTCCGAATGAACGTGCGTAGCCGGGTTGCGGATCACCATGTTGGCACCTGCCGAAAAAAACCGCAGGCCGTCATTCATCGTCTTCACGTCTTGATCCGAGGGATCTCCCGGCCACCGAAGCCGAGACTTTCCAGGTGCTGCCGGATCCGAGGAGAAGGCTTGTTGCCATAGGGACGTGTCCACTGCGTCGTTTCGTTCGGTCAACTGTTTCATCTGGCCGGTGACTGCCTCAGCCGCCGCAGCGACCGCCTGGCGAAGATGCCCGTCATTCCAGAGCCTCTGAGCAGCTGCCCAAACAAGTGGGTGGAGTCGAACGGGATCAATGCCTGGTGCTGCGAGTGCTGCCGCTCGTACCCGCAGCCCTTCCAACCGTCCAGCTGCCTGGAGGCAGCAGCCATGGACATTTGGGGCTTCCAGGAGCGGCTTCGGCTGGACGATGGTCGCCCAATTCACGAAGGGATCGATGACGCCCGCTCCCTGAACGCCTACGCGGACGTTTGTCACCTGGCTCAAGTCCATGAGCGTCCCAGCGAGTCGGTTCAACTCGGTCGTGACAGCCGCGATCTCTTCAGGGTCTGCGTCCTCCCTTGGGAGGACCGCCGGGGCTATCCCGCGTGCCATTGCGAACGGCCCTGTGTTTTCGTCATGCATCGTCATGAATTTGTCGAAGTAGGCAATGAACTCGTTCAGGCGTTGTGTCAGGTAGTCGAGGTACTCGACGTTAGTTTGCGGATCCACGGGCTGAATCGTGCCATCTTGTGACGACACATCAGCCGATTTCGGCACATAGGTCCGTCCTGCCCTCATGGTCGCCTCCACCAGAGAGCCCGAACATGCCGCTGTCGGCGCGAGCGTTCGAGCATCGGCAGTTGAAGTGCGCATGTCCGACAGGTCCTCCACATCTCGTGCCATGATCACGCAGTGCAAGACCACACCGAGCATGATCGTGCCGAAGCACTTCGGAACGTCGGCTACGAACTCTGGATGATGGCCGAGGCTTCGTCTCGCATCAGATCCGGTCGTTTGGCGAAGGACGACGTCGCGGCAAACGCGTTCTTGGAGTCGATGCTGTTGCATGCTCGTTCAGCGGCGGATTTCTTCGTCATGACACGGGGATACCCGACTGACATCCGGCGGACGGACTTCGCGCCGGAGCGGAACCCCGAGCCAACCGACGCCGTGGAACGGATTCGCGTTCACGTCAAGCTGATTGACAAGCACCTCGCTCATCTCACTTGGGAACGCCTGGACAACGCGTCTCCTGCGTGGGATTACAACGACATCGCGGACGACATACTGGCTGTCGCAGATCGCTGGAGCGTCCACCTGCGCTCCAGCGATCCGGGCCTGGACGCCACTTTCCGTCCCTTCGTCGTCTCGGCGCAGAACGCGCTCAACTACACCCATCCGTCGGGTGTTTGACCATCCGTAACTGCCGCGATGGGTGTGCGTTCCTGGCCAGTGACGGATCAGCCACCGGAACGGCCCCGCTACAAGCCACCTGGCCACGTCACCATGCACGCCGCAAAAGTTGAGGCACCGGTGAACACTGACAGGCCATGCCGGTCCAGGAGATCCCGCGCATCATCGCCCTCCTCGTCCGGGAGAAGGACCGCAACCTGAGCGCCAGCAGCCCTCAGCGCGTCCGCCACTTGCTGGCCACAGCGAAACCCGGCCGGGTCCCGGTCCGGGACAACCAGTACCGAACCGCCCGCCAGCACCTCAACCAAGCGATGGAGCTGAGGGGTGCTCGCACCCCCGGCCCAGGTGGTGGCGTAGGCCCCAGCGTGTGTGAGGGCATCAACGCTGGACTCCGACTCCACCACGATGACAACCTCGCCTGCTGCGACTGCCATACGGACCTGCCGCTCCTGATACAGCGGCAGTTCGGCCAAGGACGTGCCACCCAAGCCTGGGAGCCAAACCCCATGGGCGTCGCGTCGTTCCCAGGACAGGTCCTTGGCTCCAGTGCTTGGATGCCGATACCTCAGGAGCTGGAAGTCGCCATAGTTGTGCACGGCCACCAGCGGCATCTTTCCGCCATGTCCTCCTCGCCCACGGCTAGCTCGCCTCAGTGTGGGGAACTCCAGGGAAAGGCCAAGGATGGCGACATGCTCGGCTGGGCTAAGCGGGCTAAGCGGGCTAGGCGTGAACAGGTGACGATTGCCAAGGCGAAGTGCGCTGAGGATCTCCTCAAGCGTGCAGCCCGCGTGGCAATGCAGCAGCACCTGGCCACCGTCTCCCGCCGCCACCGACAGGCTAGGTGCAGCATCTTGATGTGCGGGGCACTGGCGGTGGAACTTGTCTCCCTTGGGGCCACTGCCCAATACATCAAGCAGCTCGATCATCCACACGTAGGCGGACGAGGCGGACGCACTTGCCGTCGCTACTTCTTCCTCTTCTTCCACCCTCTATTTCCCTTCTGGGTCTAAGAAAGAAAGCCCATCAAAGAGCGTCCGCCTCGTCCGCCAAGACCTCATATATGGCTCCTGCGCCTGAAATAGCCGAGGTTGAGGCGGACGGTCCACGTCCAGGGCGGACGAGGGCGGACGGTCTTGGTCACTTTGGCGGACATGGCGGACGCTCTAGCGGGTCACAGCTGAGGAGTTGCTTGGGTGTCCAACAGTTCGATTCGGGTCTTCCTCGTCCGTTGCTTCCCTTCCCGCAGCCCCGTCGTCACGCGGATTCCGTGTACCTGCTCCAAGGTCGGAGCAATCCGTTTGAGGTGGCCTGACAACACCCCAGCTGTTCGAGGCCAGGCCTGTGACCGGGCCACCTGCTGATTGGCGTGACGGGTCAGTTCTTTGAGGAGCTGCACTGGTGTCCACTCGCCGAGGAGATTGACCTTCTCTTCGTCGAAAAGGTCCTGCCTACCTGGCCGATACCCGGTGCCTGCGGTGAGTGCTTGGGCCACCGGGTCTGAGGCAAGCACGTCTTCACCGAGTTCCAGCCCCATAACGCCAAGCCGGTCAGTCCCATGTGTGCCGAGGATGTCGTCAACGCAGCGCAGGATTTGCTCGAAGTCGCCCATCCGGGTCTTCAGACCCCCAGTCGGCTGCTCGGGGAGCCAGCTGAGGACTTCGGCCAGGAGATCCAGAAGGAAGCGCGTGATGAGCGGTCGCGCTGCTTCCTGACGCCGGACCAGCTCGGTCTCGGCAAGGCGCACCCCGGGGTCGAGAGGAGTCAGTTCGATCTTGACCACCCTGGTTGCGAGGTCTTCGCGCAGCACACCCGCATCTACGCTGGTAAGCCAGACGGGGATCCGCAGGTCGGTCACGTGGGCGGTGTCATCCGTGTAGAGCGCCCGGGTGGTCACCTCCCCACCGGTGGAAACGCGGCACAGCATGTCGCTCATGGCCGGGGTGATATGCCCGGCGTTGTCGATAAGGATGACTCTGGCGGTGTTGGCCTGCGCCTTCCACGCGGGCTCATTGGCGGGTAGACCCCCGCCACGAGTGTGGGTCGTCGGGTCGATCACGGACAGCAAGAACCGGGCGGCCAGGGTCTTGCCGCTGTCCCGAGGGCCGGACCACAGCAGTATTGGCTGCGGTACGCCGTCGAACCATGGGACGAGCAGCAGGGCAAGCAGTAGCGGCATGTCGGCGTCCTGAACTGGAACCAGGGACTTCAGGAGTGCCAGCGCCTTAGCGCGATCCACAGGCTCAGGCGAGATATCCATGGAGGCCGTCGTCGGAACTCGCCTGAACACCACCGGTGGGCTCTGGGCCTTTCGCCAGTCCGTGCTGTTGACAGCGATGACAGTCCCATGCGAGTCGCCGAGGTCGAGCCATAGCTCACCCGAATCTGGCGACCATGACGACCGCATTGCCACCGCTCGCACGGGTGAGTGGGCTGCGCGGACAGACAGGTAATCCAAAGCGTCGGCCCGTGACTTCGTGGTGGGCCAGTCCAGCGACTCAGCGAGGAATCTCAGAGCAAGTTGCGCGATCAGGCCGGCGGCACCTCCTAGTGGGAATGCACGGTGGGACTGGCCGTTGAGCCTTCCGTAGAGCCGCCCATCACCTGCCGAGAACACCTCGCAGTTGCTGATCACAAAGTCGAGGAAACGCCTGGCCGGTGATTGTTGCGACTCGTTCTGAGACTTCTCGCCCGCTTCGCTGGGCGGTGTCGCCACCACGCTTAGAATGGTGGTAGATGCCTTGGCCGGGATCTCGGGTTGCGCCTCCTCCGTGGGGCGCATTTCTCGTGTGCTCATTGCACCGCACCTCGCAACAAGATGGCGAGTTTGTCCCGCTGAGCTTGGCTCAGCGGAGGTGCAGCATCGACCACACGTTCGATGTACTCGGCCAGCCGCTCGGCTTTGAAGTCACGGGCCAGGTCAATCGTCTTCTGATCGTCGGGGTGATGCCGTGTCAGAGCTGCAATGCGAGCACGGACCTTAAGCTGTTGATTGTTCACTGGTATCTCTCAAACAGGCGTTGAAAACACGCCCTCCGCTGAGAGGGCCGGATTGTGCGAGGAATAGCCGCTCGCATCCGACACTGAACTGCTTCTATGTTAGCAAAGAACGCCTATCGAGTATGGCGACACGCAGCCCTACACCGGGCGCATCTCCACCTTCTCGTAGGCCCCCGGAACGTACAGTTCTTCAAGCCATCGGTCGATCCGCTCGCCCCGGATTACCGGTGAGTTCCCGCACCTCGGGCAGACCATCTTGTAACGCTGACGCACCGAGCCATCGGGATCGGCGACCTCGTTGATGGTGAGACAGGGGTTCTTACCCTGGGGTCCGACTTGGTTGGGTGAGAACTCTGGACTCCTTGTCTCGATCGCAAAACGGGCCAGCCGGACGATCTTCCCGTCCTTCAAGCCGCAAGGACTGCAGACCAGGTCAACTGCCACGTACTGCGTGAATACATCCGATGGCAAGGAGTGACCCTGAGCGTCTCGACTGGGCTCCTTGCCGCGGGCGAACCTGCTGCCTCGTGCCATCAGTTGTCCCTCCATCGAAACCCGACCCGTTCAGGGAGCAGTTAGACGACGACGAGTCTTGAGGTTTAGTTGTTCTTTGGCTCTTCGGGTGTAGCGGAGAATCACTGCTCTACGACGTGCTCAGAGATTAGCAGAGCGGTGGCTGGGTATAATAGCCCTGGCATTTCTACCAACGCATATCTCAGTTTTCCTTGAAGGGTAGAAGTAATACCACGCTTGATTTGGACTTGATGATTCTTCGCCCTCAGCCGCTACGGCTCCTCCTAACCAACAACCAGCCCGGGTTCTCGGGCTGTGGCTGGGCTGACTGCCTCTCGGCAAGAAGGGTCGGAGGGCTCATGCACTCTTCCAGGCGATCGTGATCGTCTTGGGGTCGAACCTTCGCGCACCGCGACCGGGGGATGCGATGACGACGTCGATGAGCGTCTCGACGACGGCCCGCTGAGAGTCGAGGTCTAGGGCGTCCCACGCGGTTGCCACATCGCCGGTCAACAGGCCGGTCAAGATCGGGCTTCTCGCCAGCGAGGTCAACTCGGTGCTGACGAGCTCCAGTCGAGCGCGTAGCCGTCTAGAGCCAGCACGCAGTTGGTTCTGGTCGATGTCACCGACCGCGAACGCTTCCGCCAGGCCGTCCAGCCGCCCGCGCAGGCCGCGTTCGTCATCCCTGAGGAGCTTTGCCCTGTCCCTTTCCCCATTTCGGCTCAGGAGTGCAGCGGCATCTTGGCGGGACAAGCGCTCGATGATGACCCCAACGACCAGCTCATCGATGTCCTCAGCACGGCGGGCCACGTGTCGGCGGGTCTGACAGTAGTAGGTCTTCCCACGGTTCTCAGTAACGCCGTAGACGGGTGCCCCGCACGTGCCGCAGCGCGCCAGACCGGATAGCAGGGTCCGTCGAGGCGGGCCGGCCTTGTGGCGGGCCGGATCGCCCAGGATGGCACACAAGGCGTTGTGAGTGTCATCGTCGATGATGGCGGGCCACGCGGCCCTACCGACGACTTCCCCACGGTGGACGCGAAGACCGGCATACCTCGGGTTGGCCAACAGACGGCGCATCTCGGTGGGTCTCCATGGGTTGCCGGCTGTAGTCCTTACACCTCGCTTGCCCATGCTGGACACGATGCCCCGGATCGACCCGCCCGCCAGAAGGGAGTCCACGGCTATGCGGACTTCCCCAGCCTCGGTCTCGTCTACCTCGTAGGTGCTGGTGTAGCCGAACGGGCGGCGTCCGCAGTGAGGGCGCCCGGATTCAGCGCGCTGGTCGTTTGACGCTTTCTGTCGGAGCGCTTTTTGCTCTCCCTCGTAGGTGGCCCAGGCGGTGACGGTGCGCGCTACGGCGCGACCGGCGGGGTTGGAGAGGTTGAGGTGTCCAGCGCTGACGGCGTACACATTGACGCCCAGTTCTATGACGCGTTCGAGATCCTTGGTCAGTCGGACAAGGCGGTCGATGTGCCATACGACGATGGCATCGGGGTTGGACTTGAGCAGGGCGTCGAAGCCGATGCGGGGCACGCCCTTCGTGGCGCTTGTGTCGTTGTCGGTGAAGACCTCGCCGACCTTCCATCCGTTGGCCTTGACGAGCTTCCGGCACGCCGTGAGCTGACGCGCCACGGCCAGACCTTGGCCCGTCCGGTCGAGTGACTGCCTGCAGTAGATGGCCGCGGTTGTCGTCATGCCAACTACTGTAGCAAACATGGATTCGAGCTGAAGATCCCTCTTCGGGACGTGGCCTCGATGCAGTGTCGTCAACCCAGTCTCGAGGGCACTGGCGAGGTTCCCTTGCGCCGCCTGGTCAAGGAGGCGCTGCGGATGCGCCCCTCCCGGATCATCGTGGGCGAGGTGCGACAGGCAGAGAGTCTTGACCTGTTGATCGCCCTCAACAGCGGACTACCGCTCATTGTCAAGGCACAATGGGAACATGACAACGAAGCGAGCATCAATCTACTGCCGGATCTCCCAGGATCGCGAGGGCGCCGGGCTCGGTGTCGAACGTCAGCGAGTCGACTGCGAGGCCCTGGCAGCCAAGCTCGGCATGACCATCGTGTCAACGCACACCGACAACGACCTATCGGCCTACAGTGGCAAGGTTCGCCCCGGTTACCGTGCGCTGCTCGATGACATAGAGGCATCACGCGTTGATGCGGTCCTGATCTGGCACACCGACCGGCTGCACCGCTCCCCGCGCGAGCTTGAGGAGTACGTCGACCTCTGTGAGCGCCACAAGATCACCACCCAGACCGTGCAGGCCGGCGAGCTCGACCTCGCAACACCGTCAGGCCGGGCGGTTGCTCGCACGTTGGGCGCATGGTCCCGGTTCGAGTCCGAACACAAGAGCGAGCGGATCAAGCGCGCCCAGGCCCAGGCAGCGCAGGCGGGCAAGTGGCTCGGGGGAGCGCCGCCGCTCGGCTGGAACATGCGCGACAACGGCTCAGCGGTGCTCGACCGCAGAGCGGCCACCGAGATCCGTGGCGCCGCGGCAACGCTGCTCGCGGGCGGTTCGATGGGGTCTGTGGTCAAGGACTGGAACGCCCGAGGCTTCACGACGTCGACCGGACGACCGTGGACATACACCAGTCTCAAGCAAGTCCTGAGCCGTGCGCGCAACGCCGGGTTGGTCACATACAACGGGGAGATTGTCGGTAAGAGCCCCTGGCCACCACTGCTGACCGAGGACACATGGCGGGCACTGGTCAACCTGTTCGCCGACCCTGCCCGCCGCCGCTCACAGAGCAACCGTGCGCGGTGGCTGCTGGCCGGTATCGCGGTCTGTGGCAAGGAAGGGTGCGGTTCCCCGTTGCGGTCGGCCACCGTCCGCAGCAACGCCGCCAAGGGCACAAACCGCACGGTCTACCGCTGTAGCGCACCGGGCACCGGACACGTTGCCAGATCGGCCAAGCCGCTAGATGACATGGTGTGCGAGATCATGGCTCGCAGGCTGGCCCGCAAGGACGTTGCCGCTCTGCTCGTCAGCGACGCCGACCGACCCGACGCCGAAGGCTTGCGGACCGAGGCGGTTGCGCTGCGGTTGCGACTTGGCGAGGCCGCAGACCTGTTCAGCGATGGCAAGATCACCGCGGCACAGTTGGCCAAGATCACCGCCCGGGCTCAGGACCGGCTGGCCGATGTCGAGGCAGGGCTCGCAAGTAGTGCTCGAGGTTCAGTCCTGGCCGGCATCGTCGGCGCGGCCGACCCGGTAAAGGCGTGGAAGCGTGCCACGATCGAGAGACAGCGGGCCATCGTCCGCGAGCTGCTCGATGTGACCGTGTTGCCAAGCGGCAAGCGTGGCAATGGGTTTGACCCCGAGTTGGTCACGATCGATTGGAGACAGTCATGAGTGAGGTTGAGCGCGACCCGCTGGAGGCTGCCCGAGCGCGCAAGGCACATGCGTTCAAGGTGTTCATCTATTGCGACGACCCGTCACACCCCCGGCGCGTTGCGGTGACCAACTTCATTGCCCTGCCTGACGGCGGTTGGCACGAGGAGCCCGCGAGCCGCGTATCGACCAGCCATGTGGGCACCGGCTATCACTTGATCGAGGACACCCCCGCGACGACCGGATGGGCGCTCGACCCCGAGGTGAGCAACGCCCAGGTGCGAGCGAACCACGACCTCCCGTGCCGCAAGTGCAAGGGGCAGGGCCGCGGCACCCTGACCGTGCGTTCGGAGAAGCTGTACCCGGTGCTGGATGGGTGGCGCGCGTCGGGTGTGTCGGAAGTTCCGCTAACCCTTGTTGCTGCTAGTCTTGGCCGCAGCAACAACCAGAACCCCGAGCGCGGGCAGGGCTAACCCGAGCGAACCAAGTGCCTCAACGGGCAGGAGATATCTCCTTGCCCGGAGGCACTTTCCATGTCCAGTTGGACTCACGAGAGGGCGCGGATCGCCGCCCTCACCCGCTCCCGCACCCCTGACGACCCCGATCTAGTCAACGCTCGCCGCAACCTCAAGGCTGAACGACTGGCCGACTACATCGAGCGTGTGGTCGACGCCGCGCCGCCACTGACACCCGCCCAGCGCGACCGGCTCGCCCTGCTGTTGCGCGGTGGCGCTGCCGCATGAATGACGAAAGCTCCCCGAAGGGAGCTCACGAGTCGGCCACGACTGCTCTCATGGTAGCCGCTGGCACCGACTTCACGGCGGAAGACAGGCACGCGGCGTTCGTCGCCGGCTATGAGATCGGCAAGGCAGAGCGCATCGAGGCCGAGATCGAGGACCGCGCGCGCGCACTGCTGCATCAGCGCTCACTAGAGGCTCTCGGGATGGCACGCCGCCACGCTGCCCGAGTCGGTCCGGCATGGTCCGCGATGATCCAAGAGTGCAGCCAAGTCGATGACTAAGCCCCACGAAGGCCCTTCCGCCGCAACGAAACTGGCGCGCATCGCCCAAGAGCGCTACACGTTCGGAGTGTCCATCGAGGGCGAGCCGTATGCGTTGCCGCTCGATGGGCCGCGCATCGTCAAGATGCTCAGAGGCGCCGGCTCACTACGGGCCGAGCTCGCCGCCGCGTTCCTGGTCGACTTCGGCAACCCAGCACCCCAGCAAGCCCTAACCGACGCGCTCATGGCGATCGAGGGCATCGCCCTGGCAGCCAAGGCAAAGCCGCTCGCGTTGCGCGTTGCCGACTCACACGGCGCTCTCTGGCTCGACCTCGGAGACGACACGGGCGAACTAGTGCGCATCGCCGCCGAAGGCTGGCAGATCGTCTCAGAGGCCCCCGTCCTGCACCGCCGAACCGCGCTCACGGCACCGCTACCGACACCCGCCACTGACGGCGACCTGTCCGCACTTTGGTCTCTGCTCAACATCGCCGCCCCGGATCGGCCGGTGCTCGTGGCGTTCCTCGTGGCCGCGCTCATGCCGAACATGCCTCACCCGATCCTGTTGCTCACGGGCGAACAGGGCACCGGCAAGAGCACCGCCGCCAAGATCATCGCCTCTGTGGTCGACGCCTCCACAGTGCAGCTGCGCAAGCCGCCGCGGGATCTCGACTCATGGACGACCGCGGCCGTCGGCTCGCACGTCGTGGCCGCCGACAACCTCTCAACGTTGCCGGACTGGCTCAGCGATGCGCTGTGTCGAGCGAGCACCGGAGACGGCGATGTGCGCCGCCGGCTCTACACGGACGGAGACCTCCATGTGATCTCGTTCCGGCGCGTAGTCATCCTCAACGGCATCGACCTCGGAGCTGTGCGCGACGACCTCGCAGACCGCCTCGTGACCGTCGACCTGCACCGCATCGAGGAAACCGCACGGGCTCGGGACGACGACCTCACCCAGCGATGGCAGGCAGCCGCCCCGCTGATCCTTGGCGGACTGCTCGACCTCACCGCGCGAGTCCTGGCCATCTTGCCGAGTGTCCACCTCGAACGGTCGCCGCGCATGGCCGACTTTGCTCACGTCCTGGCAGCCGTCGACCAACTCGAAGGCACCGAAGGCCTGGCCCGATACCGGGCACTGGCCGGCGCGCTCGCCAGTGACGCCGTGACCTCTGACCCGGTGCTGATCGCTCTCACGTCGACAATCTCACGGCCGTGGGAAGGGCCAGCCGGCGACCTCTTGGACCTACTCACCGCCGCGCTCAGGGAAGTTCGACCGCCGAAGGGTTGGCCGTCAGGTGCCCGCGCCCTGACGATACTGCTCAAACGTCGCGCCCCGTCGCTGCGTCGCCTCGGCTGGGCTGTCGAGCAGAGCGAGGAGCACACCAAACGCGGCAACCTCTGGCAGATCACGCCACCTTGGGAGGGCTGGCGACAGCTCGACAGCGGTGACGAGATCGGTGACGAGATCGGTGACGAGATTCGTTCGTCACCCGTTCGTCACCCTGTTCGTCACCAAGAAACACCCGTGCTGACCTGCGAGGACGCCGAAACGCCCCGAAAAGGTGATGAGGTGACGAACGAGACGCCGAATCTCTCTGTCCTTACCGAACAGAGGGTAAGAACAAGAGAAGTACCGGATTCCTCGTCATCTCATCATTCCGTCACCGACTGCCTCGCATGTGGTGAGCCGTTGGCCGCGGACCTGATCGCTGACAACATTCGCCGGCACATCGGATGTGCGGCATGACGCGCGACGACGGACTCATTCGGACCCCTGACGGCGACCTCATACCTGACCCTGACGACGAAACCCTCGACCCGCCCTTTAGGCCGCGCCCGACACGCAAGGCCCGGATCGCAGAACTGAGAAGGATTCTCAAAGACGCCCGCCAGCGGCGGGAGGCCCAGCCGTGAGCGCCGCGAGAGCGATAGACGCCGCACTGCTCAACATGGCAGCCCGAGACCAGCGCACGCCCTGTCAGGGCCGCTACGCCTGGCAGTGGACCAGCGAGTACTACGCCTGGCGCGCCGCGGCGACCACCTTGTGCGCCGGCTGCTCACTGCTCGACCTCTGCGCCCAGTACGGCGACGAGCTCAAAGCCTCGTTCGGTGTCTGGGCCGGCACCGACCGAACCCCGACCAATCGGAAGGGGAAGGCCGCATGAGCGACGACCTGATGCGACACCGACCCGAGTGTGAGCGCCCCGGCGTTGCCATCGAGCGCGGTCACAGCTGCACGGTTCGGCGCTGTCTGTCGTGTGGCGCGACTACAGCTGAGCGGAACGTCCATCCGACACCCCAGCCAAACAAGAAGACGCCATGATCATCGGCACCGACGGCCCCGCCGTCATCCTCAACGCCCGCACAGCCGCATGGCTCGAGCGGTACGCCAACCTCACCGCACTCCGCGTCAGGATTCGAGGCACCGACCCGCAGATCAGCCGACAACTCGAGGAGCTCCGAGTGGCCGCCATGTCGTGGCGCGGTTCCGCAACCGGAACCACAGATGCGCCGCAGGCGGAACCTGCCGCATCCTCGGAATGGCTGTCCACCGGGCAAGCCGCCGACCTCGCAGACGTCACCCCAAGGGCGATCCGCAAAGCCGTCACCCAAGGCCGGCTCCCCGCTACCGACGTCAACGGCCAGCACCGGATCAACCGCGAAGACCTCGAACACTACCGGGCCTCACGACCCGCCTAAGGAGACAAACCAGTGAACACCCAGGACGCAATCAAGGCACTCATGGCCGCCGGCCAAGAAGGCGACGTCCAACAGCTCCTGACCAAGAAGAGCGACGACGCCGCCATGGGCTACCGCCGGATTCGCGAGGACAAGATGACCAGCGACGCAGGGCAGCGCTGGCAGCTCGCGAACGCGTACACACGGGCCCGCACCGACGTCGACAAGCAGCTCAACGACATGGCCTCCAAAGTCACCCGCACAGACCGCGACGACGCCGAGCGGGTCTTCGGAGTCAAGGGTCTGCCCGGCGACGAGGCAAGCCTGGTGATCTCCCGCCGCGACGCCTCCGACCGGGTAGCCAACGCCGAAGACCCCAAAGAACTTCGCGAGCTGCTACGACGTGCCACCCGCTCCGGCGATGAGGTGCTGGCCCACGCAGTCGCCGAGCGGGCAGTGGAGGAACAAGACGTGACCACGATGAACCAGTTCCTCGCCGACCGCCCCGCCCTCGACGCGGCAGGCGAACGACTGTGGAACATGCAACGGGCAAGCCGCGACTCGATGATGCTCACCATGGGTCTGCTCGACCTCATGCCCGCCGAGCTGCAAGGCATGGCCCACGACGACATCGAGGTCCTGGCCCAGACTCAACCCGCGGCCGAACCGAAGCCGGCGCTGGCGACCGGCTTCGGGGCGTTTCACGTGATGAACCCGCCCTTCGGCGATGACTGATGCGGCCCATCCCTGTCCTGACCCCCACCCCATGGCGACCTCGACCATCCTCCGCCGCACTTCCACCAAAGGAGACCAGCACATGACCACCAGATCCGAGCGAGCCGACGAGAGGCGTCTTCGGGCCGTCGCCCGCGGCCTCGACGCAGCACAGCAGGCGATACGCGCCATGGCCGACAACGAACCCCCCAAGGCGATGGACATCCTCAACGCACAAAACCCCGAGGAGAACCGATGGACGTCGGCCTACCTCCTGGGCTGCCTTCGCCAGATGGCCACCGTGTTCGCCGGCGGCAACCCCACCGAGGCCAGCCGGTTGCTACGGGCCGCCGCGGCCGGGGTCACTGAAGATGTGTCGGTTGCCCAGGCCGAGGTCATCGTCGCCAACGCTTTCAATCAGATGACAGGTGATGACAATGGCCGTTGAGGTTGGCGCTGCGTATCTGACAATCGTTCCATCCATGAAGGGGTTCGGGAAGAAGCTCTCGGGTCAGATCGACCCAGAGATGGGGACCGCGGGGAAGTCGGCCGGGTCGAAGTTTGGTTCGGCCCTGGCTGCGTCGGGCAAGAAGAGCGGGCTCTCGTTCTCCAAGGTCCTCGGCGGCGTCCTGCTGGGTGGTGCTGGGGTTGCCATCGCGGGTATTGGCGCGATCATCCACACCGGCTTCGGCGAGGTCATGGACGCCTCTGCCGGGACCGCGCAACTGGCCGCTGGCATCAAGTCCACTGGCAACGCTGCTGGGGTCTCTGTGAAGGGCCTGAATGACCTCGCCTCGTCCATCGAGGGTTACTCGGGTCAGACGGATGACTCGATCGTGGCCAGCGAAAAACTGCTGCTCACCTTCACGAACATCAAGAACAACGGCCCGGACAAGATTTTCGACCTCGCCACCGCTGCTACGGCGAACATGGCAGCCAAGTTGGGCGGTGACGCCTCTGAGGCTGCGATCCAGCTCGGCAAGGCACTGAATGACCCGGTCAAGGGCGTCTCGGCTCTGAGCCGGGTTGGTGTGTCGTTCACGGAGGGTCAGAAGAAGTCCATCAAGGCGATGGTCGAGCATGGCGACCAGGCCGGCGCGCAGAAGATCATCCTCAAGGAGCTCGAAACTGAGTTCGGCGGCGCAGCGAAGGCGTTTGGCGACTCCGGTCCCGGTCAGATCGCTAAGAGCAAGCGCGCCTTCGAGGGCCTGTCACAAACCCTTGTCGAAGGCGCCATGCCGGCCATCGGCAAGATCAGCGACAAGATCAAGACCGACGTCATCCCGGCCATGAAGAACTTCGCCACCGAGTTCACCAACGGCACCGGTGCCGGCGGAACCTTCAAGAACGTCCTGAACGATGTCGGGGCGGTGATCGGCACCACAGCAACAGCCATCGGCGGCATTGTGGGTTGGCTCAAGGATCACAACGGGGTCGTGAAGGCTGCTGCCGTCGTGGTTGGTGTCCTGACCGTGGCCGTGCAGGCTCACAACCTCGCCCTGGCGATCAGCACGGGCAGTCTGAAGGCGTGGATTCTGCAAACCACGATCGTCAAGACAGGCCTTGCCGTGTGGACCGCTGGCCAGTGGCTGTTGACCGCAGCGATGAACGCGAACCCAATCGGGTTGGTCATCACCGCGATCGGTCTGCTCATCGGCGGCATCGTCCTGATCGCCACGAAGACCACATGGTTCCAGACGGTGTGGAAGGTGATGACGGACGCGCTCGGTGCTGCGTGGCGTTGGATGTGGAACAGCATCCTCGCGCCGATCATCCGCTTTGTCCTCAACGGTTTCGCGTCGATCACGGACGGCATCGCGGGGATGCTGCACACCTTGTCGAACATCCCCGGTTTCGGCTGGGCGAAGACGGCTGCGGACAAGATGGCAGGCGCCGCCGATAAGGCTCGTGCTCTGGCCAAGGGCATCAAGGACATCCCCGACAAGAAGACCATCGACATCACAGCCAGATTCACCTCCGTGGTGGCGAACGCAACTGCCACAGCAGCTCACAACCTCGGCGCGAGGGCTGCGTTCGCTGGCGGGACGAACTTCGCACCCGGCGGCCCTGCCTTGGTCGGTGAGAATGGTCCCGAGGTCGTCTACCTGCCCCGCGGCTCCCAGGTCATCCCGAACCATGCGATCGGCTCGGCTATGGCTGGTGGTGGCATCGACTACGACCGGCTCGGTGAGGCCGTCGCCAAAGCCGTCGCCAAACGGCCCAACGTTCTCGATGGGCAGATCATGGCCGCGTCTGTCGACCGCCGTCTCGGCTCGTACCGCTAACCAACCACCACACGGAAGGCACGACATGGACCGCAAGACCCTCAGAGCCCTCGAACGGCACTGCACCGCAGCCGGCGACCTCATCCGCGACAGCGTCGTCAACGGCGCGGCCGACACCCTCGCAGATCCCGACCCCGACACGGACCCGCGGGACGCTCTGGCAGCTCTGGTCGACGCCGCAACGCTCTACCGCATCGCAGACGACGCGCGCACCGTCCGCAAGGAGGTCTGACGTGAGCAAACTTCCAGAAACCGGGCCAAGCCTCATGCGCCGGATGCGCCAACAGGACCGCCAGATGCAGCGTATGGCCAACTCGTCCTCGTTCAACCTCTCGGGTATCTCGCCCACCGCCGAAGGCGTCAGCACAGTCACCGGCACGTTGGTCCTGCAGCCCGCTAGCATCACCCCGACCGAGCTTGCCCCCGCAGCCGTCACAGCCCCCGCACTCGGAGCGGGCTCGGTCACAGCCCCCGCACTCGGAGCGGGCTCGGTCACAGCCCCCGCACTCGGAGCGGGCTCGGTCACAGCCCCCGCACTCGGAGCGGGCTCGGTCGGTTATGCCGCACTCGTCGCCCCGACGCTGCCCGCCGCGGTCAACCTCACGTCGACAGCGTTCGCCCCGGCCGCAACATGGGCCGAAGTCGCCGGGCTCGACCTCACCGTTCCGGCCGACTGCACCCGGCTACTCGTGACCGCGAGCGCATGGGTCTACGCGGTCAACAACACCGCCGCCGCTGACGACCTGCACGCCCGCGTCAGCCTTGGCGCTGTCGACGGGCAAGCGTTCCTGACCCCGCTGCCCGTGGCCGGTTACAACACGATCAGCGCCGGCCTGGCTGTCCTGGCTGACTCACTGGTCCCCGGCGCCACGATCAGGCTCAAGGCCAGCGCCAAGACCACGACCGGCACCTTCACGACCGACCCGGCGAACACCGCCACCCTGACCGCGTCGCTGACGTGGCTGCGCTGAGAGGACTGACCATGCCCAAGAAACCGCCCACACCCGAACGAGGCAACGCACCCGAAGGCGTGCTCACGCCACCTGACAACGGGCCTGTACCTGCCCCAGAACCAGCCCCAGAGCCAGGCCCGTGACGGAGCCAAAAATGCCCGTGTCAGTCGTCGGGACCCAGCTCCCCGAGGTCATCGAGCTCTTTGAGCAGGAGCGTGGCCAGATTCTTTGCCTGCTCGGCGCTCATTCGCATGTCGTGCGGCACACTGTTTGATGTGATGACGAGGGTGAGTTTTCCTGCATCGTCGTGTTCGACCTTGCACTGTGACCAGGGCAGTTCTCGGCGCATGGTCGTCATGTTGCGCCACTGCATCACCTGGCCGTCCGTGTCGCGCTCGAACTCGTCGAAGAGCGCACGGAACCCGTCGCGAATATGCTGCATCGACAGGTCCATGAAGTCGTAGAGGCCGTACTGGATCTGCACGGCGATGAAGTCAGCGGTCGAGATCGTGACCCCCGTTTCACCCGGCGCCGGCTCGGGTCGGCCACGGAGCACGATCCAGTCATCCCAGGTGCTGGTCGTGCCCGGCAGAGGCAAGGGGCCGTCAGTTGTCGACATGACATTGACCGTAGTGGGTGCGCGCCGCTGAGGCCTCCGTCCTGAAGTAGTCGACCCTCGCAGCCGTCACACGCGCCTGAAGCCCTGCGATCCCATTGCGAAGCTCCTCCTCATCGACGCCTGTGTAGATCGCCGTCGACGACAGCGACTTGTGCCGCATCAGTTCCTGAACCACGCGGATGTTCGCCCCGGTCCGCAGGAGCGTCGTCGCGTAGGTGTGACGCGCCCGATGAAGACTCCCTTCGATACCGTTTGCCTTGAACAGCCTCGTCGTCATCGTCGACACCGACGTGGACCTAACGTGCCCAAGCGACGACGAGGAAGAGGGAACATCCACCCCTGACGCGGCCGGTCCAGTGCGAGCGCCCAGAGGACCGGGTATGTCTGCCGCGACCACCACGACCAACCCGTGACCTGGCGGGGCACCGGCTGTACCCGATGCGCCGCCGACCTCAAACGACGCAAGGCACCCGAGCCGAGCGACGACTACGAAATGGAGACCTACCGATGAGCAGGAACCGGCGCCACCAGCGCCGACACCGACCATGCCGGCGCTGACAACCGAGCAGATCCGCGCCGTCGATGCAACCGCGACAAGAGCGACGCCATCGACTACGACCCCACGACCAAGCAGGGCGTGACGATCAAGCGAGTGCGAGCGTGGTGACCCAGGGGGAGGCACCCCTCGCATCTCACGCGCCGCACCTCACGGCATAGGCGGCATCCCCCCCCGACATTTTTTCCACCAGTGAACGCCAGTGAACGCCACGGCTGTGTCAGTGCGCGGGAGGCGTGAGAGGGGGATGGAGGGGCGTGTAGCCGTGCCCCTCTCACCCCGTCAGGCCTCTGTGAGCGCTGCCCGTTTCATACAGGGAGAGGCCCAATCTGGCCCTCGTGAAACGATTCCCATTTCACACAGGCTGTCAGCCTCTATGCCGTAAGGTGTCCGAGCCGTCAGGTTGGGGTACCTACCCCTGGGGTCAGATCAGTCCGGGATGTTGGCGAGCGGTACCCGCCCTGTGAAAAAAAAGTTCAGGGATAGAACGCCGCCTATGCCGTGAGGGGCGGCGGCGTGCGACCGAGGTCGACCTCCCCCTGGGGCCGTCTGAGCACACCTCGACCTGACATCGAGCCTGTAAACGCGTCCCCGCTCAAGCCTCTTCTCGGGGGGAATTCGGATGGGGACGGCATCGGTTTGGCCTCCGTTCCGACCATAGGGGCGCCTGGCTATAGGCAAGCAGGCTACGGTTATGTCATGGCAGAAACGGACGCAACGGCTCAGCCGGCTGAGATCGCGGCAGACCCGAGTGTCAGCGCCGTTCCTTGGTCGCGCTCACTTCAGTTGTCATGGAAGCCGTGCCCGCGGGTTTTTGATCACCGGAGCGACGTCGTGGATGCGTTGGCGGAACTCGAGCATGTCGACCGGTTCCATATGGAGGATGGCGGCGTGACCGTCATTCTCGAGCGGGGCCACGAGGTTCGGATCGGTGTTCACGGACTCGGGATCTCAATCTTGGCCCATCGATGCACGTCCGGGCAGGACTTGGACCTCATCAGCAACATCGTGTCCAGGACGCGCGATCTGCTGCGCTACGAGGCGAACGAAGCACGCTTCTTTTTCCAACACCTTCTTGCTTGGGATGCTTCAAACTCGCCGCTCTCCGAGGTGTTCGCGTCTGCGACCCGGCGCGTTCTGTCCGAGACTGCCGATCAGTTGAACCTTTCCGATTTCGCGTTGCTATCGGACGGAGTCAGCCCGGGGGGTAGGGAGTTTCAGTTCGAGTGCGGCGTCATCGACGCCGATTCGGCGGCTATGCGACTGTCACGTATCCTTGGTCGAACGTCCGGCGTGAAGACGACACAGATCGATGAGCTTTTCGAACTTGACTACCCCGCGATCGCAAGTTTCGTGGATACTTCGTGGAGAGTCCAAGGTGTGCCTGACCGTGCGGACGACCTCATGAGCTGGATCAACGTTGAGATGACGCAAACAGAGGCCGAGTCGATTGAACTCGCCGAGAAGCTTCACGCCAAGATGATTGGAACGGAGGGCCACCAATGACGGCAATGCCTGCACCAACATTCATGGGTGTCAAGGGTTTTGTCCGCATGAGCGAGCCACGGAATCGCCAGGAGCGCCGTGCCGCCCTGCGCGAAGCGGCGAGCGGGGCGGGCGGAGACGCTGACGTGATCTCACTTGTGCAACGCCGCGAAGACCGGGTCCTTGATCGCGAGCTTGCCCTCTTCGCTGACGAGATGGAAGCGTGGGCCGACACCTCACTTGGGACGGCATCTGACATCTGGCCAGTCGACTGATCGCGGCCTTGTGCCTTATCCACGACGCGGTGAGTTTTATTGGGTTGACTTCACACCAGCGCGCGGCTCTGAGCAAGATGGGAGGCGTCCTGCCGTCGTCATTTCGGGCGACGTAGCGAACAGGCTATTTCAGGTCGTGACCGTGGCTGCGGTGACCTCCAAGATAAAGCCACAACAGAGCGCCCTGACTGTGCTCCTCCCGATAGGCAAGCCTTTACGTGAAGAGAGCGCCATCCTCCCCTTTCAGATCTTGACTGTCAGCAACACCCGACTTGACGGAGAGTGTCTCGGCGAACTCACTCCATCACAGGCACTCGATCTCGATGACAAGTTACGACTCATTTGGGGGCTTCGCGCGCCGTAGCCTCTCTCTCGTTCGGAGGACCTGCGTGATCAGTTGACGCAGAGCGACCCCCGCCCATACTCCGGGCAGGGGTCGCTCTGCGTGCTGGTCAGCCCACCATCACGCGTCCGGTAGGGAGTCGACCCAGCGGTCGAGTTCCTGCGCGAGAATGAGCGTTTTCTTCGGGGACCGCTTCGCCCTCAGTGGCGGAGGGAACGCGGCCGGGTCGGTGGCCTTCATTGCGCGACGGATGGTGTCGACGGACATCGACACGGCTTCCGCTGCCTCAGCCACGCTATAGGCCAGGCGGGTGCTCATACCGTCGTCGCCTCCGCCTCTGCAGCTGCGCGCTGCTCTGCGATCTCGAGCTCTCGCCTGGCCAGTGTCTCGTTCGGGCCACCCGGCCAGCGGTCCGCCACGTCAGCGAACAAGGACAGGTGCCGCGCCAGCGACCGCGCCTCACCCGGAGTCATGTAGAAGCGCTTGACCTCTCTGGCCACGTCGTCACCCTTGACGCCGCGGGCGAGGATGCCCAGCTCCACCTTCGGGTCATTGGCGTGGCGATACACGAGGCTGCGGTGCACCGTCCCATGGAAGTACGCCTTCGTCGCACCGGTGAAGATGGACACCTCGTCTCGCTGTGCATCGCGCGCCTCGACACCCAGGGCCGTGCTTTCGCAGAGGTCGCCGTGGTCCTCGACGCTGGCCCCGTTGGTGGGGCCGTCGGAGATGCAGAAGGGGGCGCAGTAGCCCCAGACCGTCCTCGTGTCGGTGGGGTCGTTCGGGTCAGGCGCAGGCCAAGGGCGCCCGCTCTCCCAGCGCTTGAAGTCGGCGCCTGTGGGCGTGGTGGTGGCTGTGGTGGTCATGATGTCCTCTTTCAGTGGCCGGTCTCAGCACTTGAATTAGTGCTGTGCATCATCATTACTTGCGCTTCCAGGGATGTGTACCTTGCACGCCAACAGCGCGCGAGAGGCCGTCACCAAGATGTGCACCCTGCCGCTGCTCGCCGGCGAGAACGTTGGCAGCCGCTTCGTGGTGCCGACCGTGGCAGGATCCA
>Ga0209585_10000247_pt1 | contig 21781 bp, 19 predicted proteins | sample NGEPerone_FD_185491 | JGI IMG/M metagenome (GOLD analysis project Ga0209585, IMG submission 185491) | Arctic peat soil microbial communities from the Barrow Environmental Observatory site, Barrow, Alaska, USA - NGEE Permafrost154B-one... | ecosystem: Environmental > Terrestrial > Soil >... | reverse complement strand
GGCTATGATATCCAGTTTCGTTTTTTCATCCGGGGAAAACCCTGATTTCAATACCACAAATGCTTTTACCAATTCACCGATCATTGGGTCAGGTTTGCCAATCACGGCCGCTTCAGCCACAGCGGCATGTTCCATCAATACACTTTCCACTTCAAATGGGCCTACCATATGGCCCGAAGTTTTTATAATATCATCTGCTCTACCAACAAACCAGAAATAACCATCTTCATCTTTTTTTGCCAGGTCACCGGTGAGATACCAATCACCACGAAAACATTTTTTATAGCGTTCCTCATCATGCAGGTATGCCCGAAACATTGAAGGCCAACCTTTTTTCAATACCAAATGGCCTTGTTTATTGGGATCCATTATCATATTCAATCCGGCATCTGTCACTTCAGCTATTGCAGCTTCTACTCCGGGCAAAGGTTTGCCCATACTGCCGGGTTTTACTTTCATTGAACGATAATTGGCAATCATAATTCCGCCTGTTTCTGTTTGCCACCAGTTATCCAATATGGGCATTCCAAACATTTTTTCTCCCCACACAACTGCTTCCGCATTTAGTGGTTCACCCACACTGCAGATCAACCGCAGGTGTTCCAAATTATAGTTTTCCTTAGGTAAAATATCCATTCGCATAAGCCTGCGAATGGCTGTTGGAGCCGTGTACCATACATTTACTTTTTGTTTTTCCAAAATGGAATACCATCTTGCCGCATCAAATTCTTCTTCATCTACTATATTGGTGACACCATTTACCAAGGGTGCTATAATTCCATACGAAGTGCCTGTAACCCAACCAGGATCAGCTGTGCACCAGAAAACATCACCTTCATGAAAATCGAGAACATACTTGCCGGTGGTGTAATGCATCAACACGGCATTATGTACATGCAATGCGCCTTTAGGCATGCCTGTAGTACCACTGGTAAAATGCAGTAATGCCGGATCTTCCGGATCAGTAAGTGGAATAATAAATTCATCATTCGCTTTTTCCATTAACCCGGGAAGTGATAAAATTTTATTATCAATATCAGGTTCCACATCTGTCAATAAAATATATTGGAGCGATGGTAATCTATCCAGCAACTGTTTTACTTTTTTTTCAAATAAAGCTCTGGTGGTAACTAACACCTTTGCATCTCCTTTGCTCAGCCGCTGAAACACTGGATCAGGGCCAAACACAGAATACAACGGGCAAAACACTGCCGTCGTTTTTAAAGTTCCCAATGCAGCAATATATAATTCCGGAATTCTGCCTGTCAGGGCAAAAACCTTTTCTCCTTTGTTAACCCCAAGCATTGTCAACACGTTGGCAAAACGCGAACTAAGTTTATTTAAATTCTCGTAAGTAAAATCTTTTATTGTATAATCTTTCTGTATGCATCGAAGTGCAACGGTATCCTTTAATTCTCCGGTAGCATGCCTTTCTATTGCTTCGTATGCAATATTCAATCCCTTATTAACAGGCAATCCATTCAGTAAATGTTGTTCATCCTGCCAGTTGAAGGAACTGCTAAGAGTTCCGTAATCCTTTAAGTTGGGAGTATCGGGCTTGGCTAATATTGTTGCAGATAAGTTATCCATCAATCATTCTTTTTCTTTAGTGTCCCTGATAAAAAATTATAGCAGGTAAACTTCACATCAATATATTCTTTCTCTGCAGCCTGCATCTTACTACGCAATTCAACCTGCCGCTTTTCTGTTTCAGTATTAATTAACCTATTATCAAGCAAAGTACTGTCTGATTTTAGTGCTTGCCCCTGTTGCTGAATATCAATTTGTATCCGGTAAAATTTATCGCCAACCTTGTTTAGCAAGGTTTGATGTTCTTCTACCCTCTCTGCAATTCCTACAATTGAATTTCGCCTGATCACTTCACCTAGTTTTTGCGTGAACTCATCCATTTCATTTTTATAAAATACTATTGAATTGTTCCAATCCAAAAGTTCATCTGTATAATATTCCGAAATAGTTGTTGCCATATTTTTTTATAATTAAGATTATCTACAATTATTTACCATTTCTCCCAATGAATATTTTTTTCATCGTACTTATCCTGGGAATTTTCCACACCGATTGGGTAGCCAACAGGAATTACATTCAGCGGAATTACATTTTGCGGAATATTAAGTTCTTTCCTTACAAAATCCATTAATTCTTTATTAGGATAAACAGCTGTCCATACTGCACCCAAACCCAATGCTTCAGCAGCTAACAAAATATTTTCGCTTGCGCAGGTGCAATCCAATATGGCAAATGCTTCACTGCTCATGGCTGCTTCATCAGGAACCGCGCAGACTACAATACCTGTTCCTGCTTTGACAAGCATTTTGGCAAATGGTAATCCATCAGCCAATGATTGCAATTTGACTTTATCTGTTATTACTATAAATTTCCATGGCAGCAAGTGAATAGCTGCAGGAGCAGCCATAGCTGCATGAAGCAGCCTATCAAGATATTCTTTGCTAACCGGTTCACCTGTATAGCTGCGTACACTTTTTCTTTCGTTAATGACGCTGAGTGCATCTTTAATCATAACAGTTTCCATATACCATTATTTAATTGCTTTGATAAGAACAAATGAACCTTCCCCATATCCCGGCTTAGCCGGTTCAAGTTCTTTTATATCATCCAATGCATGAAACAGTGTTTGGGAATATTGCAAATTTTTAAAACCCAGTTGTTTTAACTCTAAAGTGATTCGTTTTACACTGTAAAAATTTGCTTGCCTGTAAAAGACACTTTCCGGTTTACGCTGCTCATAAAATTTTCCTATAATACTTTCTTTATCAATAAATCCTACGATCAATGATCCACCGTTTTTTAAAACCCTTTGAGCTTCGCGGAAGGCAACAGTTAAATCGTCAAAATAACTGATACAGAAAACCATCAACACAAAATCGAAGCGCATATCTTTATAAGGCAAATTTTCTGCTTTCGCAGACAAAACTTCTATACCTTTTTTTAAAGCCAATGCCCGCATATTGGGCGAAGGCTCAATGCCTTCTTTAATGCCTAATTCCTGTGCAAAACGACCAGTGCCTAAAGCAACTTCAATCCCGTAAATATTATTCCCGCCAGGCAATAATTCCCTGATCGCTTCTACTTCACTTTTGAATACAAAAGGATATTTTTCATACCATTGCTCATATTCGGCAACATGTTCATTGAAAGGGAGTGTTTTATTCATAATAAAAAAATTAAGTAATTAACTTACCAAAACTAAAAACAGACTTGCTCCGCATCTATGACGGCTATTAGCCAGTATTATGACAGTGATCAAAAAGAATTTGTCCTTAATCAAAAAATATTAGCTTTTACCTGGAGTTTTGTTTTCATCAGGCAAAATATTTTTCTTTGAAATGAGTGATGATAATCATGTTATTTAATGAAATTGGTCATTCCTGCGATGTATTGGCACGTTTACCTTTAAGTACAATTAATAATACATTTTATGAAAAGTAAAAAAATATTCAGCGAAGAATTGCTGACCATGCAAAAGGAAAAAGGAAAGATCTGTGTTTCCATTATTGTTCCAACACACCGGCTCTCGCCCGACCGAAGAGTAGATAAATTAGAAGTAGAAAGAGCCATTGATAAAGCAAAGCAATTTCTTGAATTCAAATATGCAGAATCTGAAATAAAGCCATTGCTACAGGCCCTTGACGAATTGTATAAGGATATTAATTTCACACACAATTCGGATGGATTAGGATTGTATGTTTCTCCCAATATAAAAAAAGCAGTGCAATTTCCTTCTCCGGTAGAAGAGAAAGTGATGGTGGGCGATAATTTCGAAATGCGCGATTTGATGTATAAATTGAATTATGCGAATCCTTATTTTGTTTTACTGCTTACTGAAAAAGATGTAAAGCTTTTTGAAGGAACCTGGGATAACCTGACAGAAATCAACGATAAGAATTTTCCCAAAGAATACCATGAAGAATACATTTATAATCCACCCAGCCCGGGTACTTCTTATGCCGGGTATGCCCATGTTAAAAGTTTTGAAAAAGACAAACCCGCATTGGAAGAAATTCGGTTTAAAGATTTTTTTCGCCAGGCAGATGAATCTTTGAATGATTACTTAATGAATACAGCACCATTGATAATTCTGGCCCCTGAAGAGGAACTGGAATGGTTCGAAAAAATCTCGAAACACAAAAAACAAATCGTCAAAAAAATCGCCGGTAGTTATAATTATTCCAATCAAAAACAACTTGCTGATATAGTGTGGCCGGCTATGCGTTTGTACTTCGATAATGAAATAGAACAATTAATAAAAGAGTTTAAAGAAAAAATTGGCAAAAACCACGGTATCATTGGCATACAGGAAGTATGGAAGGCCGCTAAAGAGGGAAAGGCCTTTAAATTGCTGGTGGAAAAAGATTATTGCAAAGCCGGTTTTGTTGATAAAGATGCCTACCATCTATATCTTCATACACCACAAAAGCCACACACAATTTTAGCAGATGCAGTTGATGATGTTATTGAAATGGTTTTAGAAAAAAATGGCCAGGTTTTTTTTACAGATAATGGAAAGCTTGAAGATTATCAGCATATAGCATTGATTACACGTTATTAAAAAAATAATGAAATATCAGATAATCAAATTGGCTGACCACAAACATTGAAAGTAATGACGATTATCATTGATTTAGCCCTTCCATTGAGGTTATCTTTACATCATTAATTCGGGTTAGGTCGGTTAAGAAGGAAGACAGACATAGTTGTTTAAAAGACAATAAACTGACTCACTATAACGCAGAATAAAAAATGCTAACTTAACCAGGATGATGGCCGGATTGGTTAGACTGCTACAGAATAAAAAATTGTAAAAGATTATAAACTGTATCAGTTGTTTGCAAGGCAGGTTGAGTAAATCTGCCTTGTTTTTATTTTATTTATAGAACAACAGGTTACATTTCATTAGTTTTCATAAAATGAAATAAATGTTCTTATTCCTCACTTTTTGAAATTATGACTGTGGTCTAATTTTTCTATTTTATTATCCAAAAGCATAGTAATACAAAACAAAAATAGCTGGCGCCCTAACCTGTTTTACAATGAAAAAAATCATTGATTTCACTGATGTATATCATTTACTCAACGAAAAATATTCTTAAACTTTACAAAGTGAAAAATAATGATAATCCCACCAGGCCTAATAATCAAATGCAGGAGCCATCAGGAAAGCGTTTCAAGTGGTGGTGGATATACTTAATTATGATCGGGCTATTATTGTTTCCCACCTTATGGAATAATATCTCAACAACAAAAGAAATTACCTGGCAACAGTTTGATAAAGATATGCTGAGCCGAAAAGCAGTTGAAAAAATTGAAGTAGTAAATAATGAGAAAGCCGAAGTATATATCAAAAAAGACATGGCAAATGATTCGGCTTTTAAAGATGCTTTAAAACCCACATTTGGCAAAGGCATAAATCCGGGGCCACACTATTACTTTAATATTGGGTCGGTAGAAACATTTGACCGAAAACTGGAAGAAGCCGAAAAGAATTTCCCCGAAAGTGATAAAATTCCTGTGAGTTATGTTACTAAAACAAATTGGATCTGGACCATCATAGCCTGGGTATTGCCCTTCATTTTAATTTTTGCCGTATGGAATTTTTTATTGAAGAGATCAGGAGGAATGGGTTCGGGTGGTTCGTCAGTCTTTAATTTTGGAAAATCAAATGCTGTATTAATAGAAAAAGAAAAAAGCACTATAACCTTTAAAGATGTAGCCGGATTAGATGAAGCGGAAATGGAAGTAAAAGAGATTGTTGACTTCCTGACAAACCCCATAACATTTACAAAATTAGGCGCAAAAATTCCGAAAGGAGTCATACTGATTGGCCCGCCGGGAACAGGAAAAACCCTGCTGGCAAAGGCTGTAGCAGGAGAAGCAGAGGTTCCCTTCTTTTCAATTTCAGGTTCGGAGTTTGTAGAAATGTTTGTAGGTGTGGGCGCATCAAGAGTCCGAGATTTATTCAAGCGGGCCAAAGAAAAAACGCCTTGCATCATTTTTATTGATGAGATAGATGCTATTGGAAGGTCGAGAGGTAAAGGAGCATTTTTAAGTGGCGGCAATGATGAACGGGAAAGCACGCTCAATCAATTATTGACAGAAATGGATGGTTTTGGTACCAATAGTGGTGTAATTGTACTGGCTGCCACTAACCGTGCAGACATGCTTGACCCGGCATTGCTTCGCCCGGGAAGATTTGACAGGCGTATTTATTTAGAACTTCCCAACATGAAGGAAAGGGAAGATATCTTTAAAGTGCATTTACGTCCATTGGTGTTGGATGATTCGGTAGAACCAAATTTTCTGGCTGCGCAGACTCCAGGATTTTCCGGTGCAGATATTGCCAACATTTGCAATGAATCTGCATTGATAGCCGCCCGTAAGCAAAAGGATAAAGTAGGAAAACAGGATTTTATGGATGCTATAGACAGAATAGTAGCGGGTCTTGAAAAGAAAAGCAAAATTATTTCTCCTGAAGAAAAAAAAATTATTGCTTATCATGAAGCGGGGCATGCGGTAGTAAGCTGGCTGATGAAACAAGTGGACCCCATAGTTAAAGTGTCTATTATTCCCCGCGGCAAATCGTTGGGCGCTTCCTGGTATCTGCCCGAAGAAAAACAATTGCGGGGGGAATCTGCTTTTATCGAACATTTATGCGCCACTTTAGGAGGAAGGGCTGCAGAAGAAATCACGTTTGGCGAAGTATCATCAGGAGCATTGGATGATTTGGAAAAAGTAACCAAAGAAGCTTACATGATGGTAGTTTATTATGGTTTCAATAAGAAAATTGGTAATATCAGTTTTTATGATTCTACCGGTAAGCAGGATACAAGTATTCAAAAACCATATAGTGAAGAAACGGGCAAACTGATTGATGAGGAAGTACGCAAATTAGTAAGTGATAGTTATCAGCACACCAAAGATCTTTTATTGCAAAACAAAGATTTATTACAAAAAGTGGCAGAACTATTACAAATCAAGGAAGTAATATATAAGGAAGATCTGGAAAGCATTTTAGGCAAGCGGACTGATAAGAAAATAAGCCCGGATGACACAAAAGAAAAAATTACGGTGGCTGCTTTTAAAAATTTATCCTTGTAAACTGCCTATGACCATAATCATTACATTGCATTACCGCGGTCACCCTATTTGCCTATACAATAATAGTAACTTAGCTATGGGTAAATAAATATCCCCAAGTAAGTGCAAAATACTAAATTATATAAACCCGATTATTCAATTTACCCGGGTGAGTATGTGCCCTTACTGAATGAAAAGGAAGTAAGTGATCAATTAAAACGTAAACATAAAGACGACATTATTCACCCTCCTGTGAATATGACAGAGTTAACCGAATCATTTAAAATAGAAGTTGCCATGCCAGGTATTAAAAGGGAAGAATTATTGATACTGGCAAATGGAAATGTTATATCTGTTTATGCCATTCATAAAGAAAAAGAAAATGGCATTCATAAAAGAGGAAATATTCGATTGCATGAATTCGACTGCAATTGTTTTGATCGCCATATTATTTTACCTGAAAACGTAGATACAGAATTTGTAAGTGCAAAATTTAAAGAAGGCATCCTTCGAATGCATGTTCCCAAAACGAAGCGCCCCTCAAAGAACGTGAACACCAGGATTATTGTTTATTGATGATTTAATTATATGCACTTTCACTTCATCCTTCATTATAAAATTAATCAGGGCATTTCAATCCGGGAGTTTATTTCAAGATGGAATTTTGAATTGTTTAACTGCATTTACAGTGTCAAAATTTATTTCTTAAGCAGATCTTAAGAATTCATTAATCTGTTTTAAACTAATGTAGCAGCACCTTTGATAAAAAAGAATCATGATAACAGCAAGCCATCTTCACGCTATGATAATTCATTTCCCGATTGCTCTCCTCCTTGTGGGATTTCTTTCAGAGGTGATTTCATTAATTACAAAAAAAGAATTCTATAAACGAGCCGGATTATACCTTTTGATATTAGGTGCTTTAGGCACAATATCTGCATACCTCAGTGGCAATGCTGCGGGAGAAGGTATTGAAGAAGGGCCGTTGGCAAAGGCAATGGAGTTGCATGAACAGGCAGCAACCATTTCTTTGTGGCTCACAATCATTACAGCAGTGGTTTATTTAAGCATCTTTATTTTAAAATACAAAAAAAGCTGGGCGAGAATTATTAGCGTTCTTCTTTTTGCAGCTTTAATTGGCGCCATTGCCAGAACAGGATATTTAGGCGGCCAACTGGTATATAAACATGGCGCAGGGGTTCAATTGGCATTGCCTGATTTCTCAAATACCGAAGAAAAATAAAGTAATCTGAGTTTTTAATTAACTTACTACCATGAGAATTTTATTAGCAGAAGATGAGTCAGCTATCGCCGGATTTATAAAAGAAGGATTGGAAGAAGAAGGATTTGCAGTAGATGTAGCCGTTAATGGAAGGCAGGCGCTTGAGATGGCAATCGATAATATAGACGAATACGATATTTTCCTTCTCGATTGGATGTTGCCGGGATTAAGTGGAATAGATATCTGCAGGAGCATCCGTAAAGAAAACAAAACAGTACCTGTTATTTTTTTAACGGCAAAGGACACCGTGGATGATACTGTTTTCGCATTGGAAGCCGGCGCTAATGATTACCTGAAAAAACCCTTTGCTTTCGAAGAATTATTAGCCCGTATAAGGGTGCTCCTCAGAAATAAGGAAGGAGAACAAATTATTTTTGAAGCAGGTGATATAGTGCTGAATACGGAAGTACACATGGTTACAAAAAACGGGCAACCTGTAGAACTCACCCAAAAAGAATTTGCATTGCTTGAATACCTGCTTCGCAGTAAGGGCAAAGTATGCAGGCGTACCCGTATTATCGAAAAAATATGGGATATCCATTTTGATAAGGACACATCAGTAATAGATGTTTTTATTAATTCTCTCAGAAAAAAATTAGACGCACCTGGTAAAGAATCTTTTATTCAAACCATACGGGGACTGGGCTACCGTGTAAACAACGATACATGAAACTGAGTTTTAAAAAACGTATTGCACTGTTTAATTCATTGGCTGTTGCCATAACTACGGCCATCGTATTTATGGTTATATATGGAGTAGTTTATTACAGTTCATTTCGTCACCTCGACAATGATATTTTGCAGGAAAAAGAAGAAATCTTAAATACACTTGATTGGAAAAATGATAGCATAATAATCAATAAAATGCCCGAATGGGAAGAAGCGGAACATAAGAAAGTAGAAGTGAATCCTACTTTCATTCAAATAGTAGATAATGGGGATAAACTTGTATTTAAATCAGCTAACCTGCAGGCAAATCACTTTTTGTTTAACCCCAACAACCGGAAGGAAAATTTCTATAACACCCAGATAGATGAACAGCGGCTCAGGATAGGGCAATTCCCAATCAGGAATGATGAGGAAAAAATTATAGGGCATTTAACCGTTGGTGTTTCTCAACAGGAATCCTATTATGTTTTAAATAATTTGCTCTTCACACTTTGTATTTCATTTCCAGTCGTGTTGCTGGTGCTGTACATTGTAATATATCTTGCTGCTTCCAAAGCGATCTCGCCGGTTAATCAGTTGATCCGCGCAGCTTCCGGCATAAGTGATTCCAATATAAATACAAGATTGCCTTTACCACCAAATGAAGACGAATTGTTTCAACTGGCAAGAACAATTAATGAATTACTCAGCCGGATAGAAACCAGCATTCAACAGCAGAAACAATTTACCGCCGATGCTTCCCATGAAATAAGAACGCCTCTTTCAGCCATAAGAGGCACGCTGGAGATTTTACTCCGAAAAAAAAGAGAGCCTGAACAATACGAGGAAAAAATTAAAGAAGTAATAGGACAAACAGATAGACTTAACCAGCTATTAGATCAGTTATTACAATTGGCCCGCCTGGAATCAGGCTCTGTAAAAAAGGAAATTGTTGACCTGTATAATTTGATCAGGGGAACAGAAAAAAAATACGAAAAGCAAATGGTTGAAAGATCAATTCAACTACAAATTTCTATTCCAAAAAACACTACAGTATCTGCTGATAATTTTTTCCTGGGTATTATCTTAGATAACCTTTTTAGCAATGCGATAAAGTATGGTGATGTAAATGGGAAAATATTTTGTGACTGGGACGAAAGCCATAAAACATTTTCAATATCTAATGATGGGCCCGGTATCACCAAAGAGCAAATACTCTTATTATTTAACCGCTTTTACCGCACAGATAATTCAAGAAGTTCACAAACTGCAGGAAGTGGATTGGGATTGTCAATTGTAAAAAAACTATCAGATTTACAACAAATTGATATTTCAGTCAGGAGCATTCCCGGAAATACCACCTTCCTGTTACAATTTTCCGCATAATCTTAAGCCAATCTTAAGCAGGTACAAAGACACTTTAAAGGAGTACAGATGCAACTTTGCATTATCTATTATTTAAAACTCTAAAAAAATAAAAATGAAAAAGTCATTAATTATCCCCGCATTACTATTATCGGCAGGCAGCATTTTTCTAACATCATGTGGAAATTCTGATACCAATACCACTATGAAATCACCTACAACAAAAAGTGCTGAAGTAGCTATTCAAAAAGAGAATAAAGAAAATGGTGAAAATGAAAAAAATACTATTGCAAAGCAGGCAAACATGGTAGAAGGTACAGATGCCAAATCAAAAACAACTGAAAATATGCAGGCCGCATTTAAGGGCGAGACTACCGCCAGTGCAAAATATGCTGCCTATTCACTAAAAGCTGAGCAGGAAGGCTATCATCAGATTGCTTTGCTCTTTAAAGCAGCTTCAACCGCTGAAAATATTCATGCCAACAATCATAAAGCAGTTTTACAGGAGTCGGGCAATTCTGTGCCGGTAATAAAACCCGAATATGCCGTAAAATCAACTAAAGAAAACCTTGAAGATGCTATTAAAGGAGAGACCTATGAGGCAACAACAATGTATCCTCAATTTCTTACTGCGGCAAATGCAGCTGGTGATCAACTGGCATTGATAAGCCTGACTTATGCTTATAAAACAGAGAAAAAGCATAAGGTGATGTATGAAACCGCACTTGCAGCTTTACAGAATAATACTGTTAAAGCATTGCCTTCGGTATTTTATGTATGCCCTACCTGTGGCAATACTTACGAAACAACAGCTCCGGCACGTTGTGGTATCTCCATGACAAAATCGGACAAATTCATAAAAATTAATTCACTTTAAAATTGTAACGCTATGGACCAGGCACATGTGCATTTATTAATCACACATCTTCCGATTTTTGGTTCAATATTAGGAGCCTTTGTGTTAGCATATGGATTATGGAGTAAGAGTAATCAAACCAAAATAGCAGCCTATTTCTTATTTGTAATTGCTGCCCTTGGAGCTGGTATAGCCTATCTTACGGGAGAAGGAGCAGAAGATGCAGTAGAGGAAATACAAGGAGTATCTGAAAATATAATTAAGCAACATGAAGAATTTGCCCTGTTTGCTTTGATCAGTCTTATTGTATTAGGCATATCGTCTTTGTTTGCCCTTATTGTTACTTATAAAAAAACGTCATTACTAAAGACAGCTTCATTATTGACACTTATCATTTCTCTTGTCAGTTTTGCATTGGTTGCCAGAACCGGATACCTGGGCGGACAGATCAGGCATACTGAGATCAGCACCTCGGCTGTTCAAAATAATAGTGGCCAGGAAAAAGGAGATGATGATTAATTATAAAAGATTTCGATAATTTTATAAACAGTTTTTTCAATACAATTCCTCATATCTCTTGAGGAATTGTATTTTCTTTTTTGGAACAAAAATAAATTTCTACTATGAAAAATAGTAAAAACAAAAATCTACAGACAGAAGTTGATGCTTGTTATTTATATAATAAATTAGCGGAAGTTGAAGATGACAAGACAGTCGCCAATGTGTTCAGGCAAATGAGTGAAATTGAAAAAGATCATGCAGAGGCTTTTATAAAAAAAATCAGTCCTGGTAAAAATAGAATATTGCCTCAACCTTCTTTTAGAGCAAAAACGCTGAATCTAATCGGTAAAATTTTTGGATACGATTATGTTTTAGGGGTTTTAATGGACACGGAAAAAAGTATATCCAATGCCGTTATCAGTGCAAAAAATAAAAACAACCTCCCTGTTACAGGTACAGAAACAAATCATGTAAAAATTTTACGTTCATTATTGGAAGGCGAATCTAAAGTAACTGGAGGCAATGTGGCTAAATTTGAAAGCAGGCACCGTTCTGTTGGTGGCAATGCTTTACGGGCCGCCGTTTTAGGAGGAAATGACGGATTGGTATCCAACTTTAGTTTGGTAATGGGTATAGCCGGTGCCACGGAAGGTGGAAGTGGTGTACTATTGGCAGGTGTAGCCGGTTTATTAGCCGGTGCTTTATCAATGGCTTTGGGTGAATGGATTTCTGTAAAAAGTTCGCAGGAGCTTTATGAAAACCAAATGCAGTTAGAAATGGATGAATTGGAAACAAATCCTGAAGGTGAAAAAAAAGAGTTAGCATTGATATATATGGCAAAAGGTATACCACACGACCAGGCTCATGAAATGGCTGCAGGTATCATGTTGAACAAAACCGAAGCGCATGACGTATTGGTAAAAGAAGAATTAGGAATTAATCCGGAAGAATTAAAAGGCTCTGCAATAGAGGCCGCAATTTATTCTTTTATATTATTTGCAATTGGTGCTGTAATACCTGTACTTCCCTTTATGTTTACAACAGGAATCAATGCAATTATAATAAGTGTTGCAGGTAGTGCCACTGGTTTATTTTTAATTGGATCGGCAATAACATTATTTACCGGTAAAAGCATTTGGTTCTCAGGTTTCCGGCAAGTGCTGTTTGGCCTTATTGCAGCTGCCATTACTTTTGGGATAGGAAAATTAATTGGAGTTTCACTCGCAGGCTAAATCAATTTCTCCATTTATTCCTACAAACCTTTTACAGAAATTTTATTTTAGAGTTCCTGATATGTTGCTCTCCTTCAGGAACTGTTTGTAAATAAGCCTCTTCACCAATTCTGCCGTAAACAAATAAATAAATACAACTGCTGTAAGATACCCCACAACATGCAACGGTAATTTTTCAAATCCTGCCAGGGCAGAGAATGGTAAGTAGGGCAATAACCATCCGGCAGCAAGACAAAGTATAACACTTACAACCAATTTTTTTGAGGGTTTACTTTCCTTGAATGGAATATGCCAGGTACGGATAATGAACACCACTAAAATTTGTGTGGCCAGTGATTCCAAAAACCAGCCGGTACGAAACTGCGCTTCGCTAACAGCAAAATATTTATACAACAGGTAAAAAGTAAGTATATCAAATACCGAACTCGTGAGCCCGAAAACAAGCATATAGCTGTAGATCATTTTCAAATTCCATCGCTGTGGCTTTTGTATATAGCTTTCATCTACATTATCAGTAGGGATAGTTACCTGCGAAGTATCGTACAGAAAATTATTGATCAATATCTGTACCGGCAACATAGGTAAAAAAGGGAGGAACAAGGTGGCAGCCGCTACTGAAAACATATTGCCAAAGTTGGAACTCAGTCCCATTAAAATATATTTCATGGTATTGCCAAATGTTTTTCTGCCTTCGAGTATTCCCTCTTTTAGTACCATTAAATCTTTTTGAGTCAGAATAATATCAGCAGCATCTTTGGTAACATCCGTAGCGCTGCTTACCGAAATACCAATATCCGCGGTTTTTAATGAAGGGGCATCATTAATGCCATCGCCCATATAGCCCACAGCACGATGATATGCTTTCAATGCCAGGATAACCCTGTTCTTTTGTTCGGGAGAAAATCTTGTAAAAATGGTAGTATCCTTTACTCTTTGCCGCAAGGCATCATAAGAAAGGCCGGCCATTTCGTGGCCATGCAAAATACCTTTTATAGGCAATCCAATTTCTTTACAAACTTTTTGGGTTACCAGGTGGTTATCACCTGTTATAATTTTTACTTCTACACCAATTTTTTTTAACGCGGCAATCACTTCCCCCGCGTCTTCTTTAGGCGGATCAAGAAAAGCAATGAATCCTTGTAATGTCATTTGCGATTCATCTTCTTTAGTAAAGATTTCATCAGCGCCTGTTTCTTTGGTAGCAATGGCCAACACACGAAACCCTTCCATACTAAGGGTTTCATATTGATTGTTAGCAATAATTTTATCATCATTATCAATCAAACAGTCTTTAAATATTTCTTCCGGAGCTCCCTTGCAGATAAGAATATTTTTATTTTGAAAAGTAACTACCACGCTCATACGCTTACGCGAAAAGTCAAATGGAATTTCATCTTTCTTTCTATAATCTTTTATATCCACTTTACGGAACGAAACAACTGCATCATCAAGAGGATTTTTAATACCGGTTTGATAAAAGCTGTTTAAATAAGCAAGCAGTAATAAGTATTCCGAATCATTTCCTTTTTTATCAACATATTTTATCAGGTGAATTTTATCTTCGGTGATGGTACCTGTTTTATCAGTACACAAAACTTCCATACTTCCAAAATCAGGAATTGCCGAAAGCTTTTTTACAATCACTCCTTTCTTAGCCATATGCGCAGAACCTTTTGCCATGGTTACCGCCATAATCATGGGCAACAGTTCAGGCGTTAAACCTACCGCTACAGCCAGGGAAAACATAAATGATTCAAGCAGGTCGTGCTTCAATACAGCATTTATCAGAAAAATAAATAACACCAGCACAATGGTTACTTTCATTATCAGGTAACCGAAATCTTTTATCCCCTTACTGAACTCTGTTTCTAATTCAGGCGCCACCAGCTTTTTTGCAATTTTCCCAAACTCAGTAGCCGCGCCGGTTTTAACCACAATGGCTTTGCTTGTTCCGCTAATCACACTAGAGCCCATGAAAACAATATTGGATAAATCAGACAGATCTTGTGTATCACTATTTATTGGTTCACTACTTTTTTCACCGGGAAAGGATTCGCCGGTAAGTGAAGATTGATTGACAAAAAAATCTTTGGCAAAAAGTATCCGCGCATCTGCAGGAACAATTTTACCGGCACTCAACATAATAATATCACCAATGCAAATTTCTTCGTGAAAAATTTCGTACTCACTGCCGCTTCGTAAAACAGTAGCCTTACTTTTCACACTCAGCTTCAGCCTTTCAGCAGCATTGCGTGCATCCTGCTCCTGGTAAAAATCTATGGCAACACTAAGCAGGATCATGAAGAGGATAATTGAAGCATTGATAGTTTCGCCTAATGAATACGAAATAATAGTAGCAGTAATTAATATTAAAATTAAGGGGCTTCTAAAATGACTCAGCAATTCTATGAATACATCCTTACGTTTATTAGCGTCAATGGTATTATTCCCAAATTGCTTTATTCGCCTTGCCACTTCTTCATTAGTAAGTCCGGATAATTCATTACTCCCGAACTTTTCTACAACCTCTTTAGTGGTAAGTGAAGAGAAATAATCATTAAGTAGTATGGATTCATCCATTATGTAAATACTATAAAATGAAAATAAGTTTTTTTTAATAATTGGAGAATGATATTCATCATACATGAAAATGATATTGATCCATATTTAAATTTGCCTGATTAAATAATATTTGGCATACGTTTATAAAAACTTTAAATCCGAAAACAATAAATTGGGTTAAGATATGCCTCTCAAAAAATTAAGAGTTGAAAATAAATACACATCTACAAACCAGGTTAAACTGATCAGGGGCGGAAAACAATATTTTGATTTGCTTTTACAACTAATCAATGAAGCAAAAGAAAGCATCCATATTCAAATTTATATTTACGACAATGACGAAACCGGCAGGTTGGTAGCTGATGCACTAAAAGAAGCGGTGAAAAGAAAGGTGGCTGTTTACCTTATGGCAGATGGATATGCCTCGTATGCAATGTCACAAAATTTTATTGAAGAATTAGGAACTTCCGGAATTAATTTCCGCTTTTTTGAACCACTTTTCAAAAGCAGGTATTTTTATTTTGGCAGGCGCATGCATCATAAAATAGTAGTAACTGATGCGAAATATGCTTTGGTAGGAGGCATCAATATTTCTAACCGGTATAATGATATGCCCGGCAAACCTGCGTGGCTCGACTTTGCTCTGTATGTAGAAGGTGAGATCGCAAAATCTCTTTGTATACTTTGTCGCAAAATATGGAAGCCTGATAAGTACAATGCTGATGTGATAACGTGTGGCCAAAAGGAAATTAATTTTGCAATACCATTACAAAATCAAAGTAAAGTAAGGATACGCCGTAACGATTGGCTGCTCGGTAAAAATGAAATTTCAGGCACCTATTTTGAAATGCTGCGAAATGCACAATCGCAGGTAACCATATTATGCAGCTATTTTTTGCCGGGTAAAATAATGAGGAAGCAGATGGCAAAAGCGATTAAACGGGGAGTTGCTATCAGGGTAATTGCAGCCGGGCATTCGGATGTGATGCTGTCCAAAAACGCGGAACGATGGCTATATGACTGGCTGCTACGCAATGGAATTGAGTTGTATGAATATGAAAAAACTATTTTGCATGGCAAAATAGCGGTGTGCGATGATCAATGGATGACGATAGGATCGTATAATATCAATAACATAAGCGCTTATGCCAGCATTGAACTGAACTTAGATGTGCGCGACCCCGTCTTTACCCAAGATGTACGAAAAACGCTGGAAGAAATTATTGCCGAAGATTGTATTCAAATTACCACTGAGTACAATACCAAAACCAAAAATATTGTAAAGCAGTTCATCAGATGGCTTTCATACCAATTCATCAGAATCGTATTTTATATTTTTACTTTTTATTTTAAAAATCCTCATTAGTTGCCTTTTATTCTTATCAATAAAGCTTTCAGCACTTCCCAATTCCAACCGGCAAACCTTCCCCGCTGCACTACTAATTTATTATCATCCGGAAGCTGCAGGTAATAATGAAATACAAATTTCTCTTTAGGATTTTTCCATCCGATAATTTGCCCGAAACGCAAATCATTAAACACCAGTGTATCGCCAATTTTTTCTATAGTATATAATTGTTGTGAAAACCGAATGAGTTTTTGCAAACTTTCATGGTTACTTACAGGTTTTAATAATGAATCGTTACGGGGAAAATATTGAAAGTCAATTTTCCTTTTACTGTCGAACAATGAACGGTATCCAACATAGTAACCACTATCATTACCCGCCACTACATACCATAACCAATTTTGAAAAGGTGCCGGCGTAGTAAAATATCTTTCATGCGGAATATGTTGCTTTGCGAAAATTTCTTTCACATCATTATTGATTTTTATTTTATCAATTGTGCAATAGCTAAGATAAATAAATGGAATTAGGACACCGAACTCCCACCAGAATTTACGCTTAGGGCTATACGCATTTAAGATGATCAACATAAAAAAAGCAATGCCCGGCCAAACAGAAAAAAATGGATCGGCTACATAAATGGCATTAAAAGAATAACGTAAATGACTGAAAGGCTCAAACCAACCTACCCCATAATTATTAAACCCATCAATAAACAGGTGGACAAAAACTTCTGCTGCGAAAAATAACAGCCAGGTTCTGAATGCAATGTTTCGCGGCCGATGAATTTTTTCAGCAGTTAAGGCGAATATGGGAATAATGAGAAGGGCAAATAAAATGGAATGCGTAAACCCCCTGTGAGCTAATAAACTTTCAGGAGTCGTTAACCAAAATGATGAGATGAAATCTATATCAGGGATACTTTGTGCCAATGCACCCCATAACATTGCTTTTTTACCAAAGCCTTTTTCGAAAAAAGCTTCCCCAATGCAGGCTCCGAGTGCTATATGGGTGAGAGAATCCAATTATTTTAATTAAAATTTAAAACCAATTTACAGTTTTTATTTTTTATAACAGGCATTGATCATAAAACAATGCCTGTTATAAAAAACTGTAGGTTTCTGCCTGCTAAATATTAGCGCCCACTATTTTATTAATGAGTATTTGTTCATTAAAAATTTCAAAACTCTTTCGGATAAACAAATTGCTTACGATGCTTTTGTATACCGTTCTACTTCTTCCAATTCCTGATCTTCAATTCTTACTGTTACATAATCTTTATCACCTTCAAGATGCACAACCCATATATTTCTGCCGCCCTCTTTTACATTTATGGCAGTAGTGATTGCAAAGTCATTATTATAATGAGATTTTACCAATTGGAGAGTTTCCTCAGGTAAATTATATTCATGACCGTAGCTGATATCATATTTCATGTAGCCATTTTTTTTAAACAAGGCACTGTGATCCATATCATCTGCAATAAATTTCGCCAGGTAATCTTTGTCATGTTTATACCATCTAAGATCTTCAGCATTGGGGAAGGTACTTTTAAAAGCATTGTCTAATTGACTACTGACTTTTACAGGACTGGTAACTGTAATTTCAGGTAATGAAATAATCGAATCTTTATCCTGGGCATATAATTGGATATTACCAATAAATAAAACAGCCAAAAATGCCAAAAATTGTTTTTTCATAAAAATAATTTAATTGTGAATAAAAAATAATTTTGCCACCTTAGAGTGAACTAATTTTTACCAAAGTAAATTGTATTAACAGCGGATTACTATGATCACGGTCAATGGTTCCATTGATTGTTGTTATCCTTTTTGCATCCAGGAAAAAGTAGAATGAGTTTTTTATTTGAAAAAAATGAGCTAAGATTATAAAAAATGAAAAAGTTTTTATATCACACAAGCCTCCTTTAATTGAATGTTTTACCACCAATCAAAAAATTTTAGAAAACAATAAATAAGTATTAAAAAGGCTACCAGTAAGCATACCCAATAAAAAACCAGGTAGATCTGTTTCATATTTGTAAATCTTTTCATAATCAGTTTCTTTTGATTATTGCGACCCGGACAGATGTCAATTATTTTTTCAATCTATCGATACATTTTTGCATGATTATATTCTAAATCAATTAACTCTACATTCAGCCAGTTAAAATCTCCGTCTTTCAATTTCCATATTATTTTACTGTTGTATGGGATACGAATTCCCTCAAAATCCTTATAATCCTGCACCGCAATTATCCATTTTTCAAGGCTAGCCTTTTCGTCATTACCATAATACCGTAAAGCTTCAAAGCCTTTAATCTCGCCGTTTTCGTTGAAATTAAAAATTCCATTGACGGTTATATCTTTATACGTCATCGTAGCTTTGGCTGAAAACTTATTAATAGATTCCCATTTTATATAATCAGTCAGCGCTGCTGAAGGAAACCAGCATGTTTCGGCGAGAAAACGAATCATTGCAGCTTCATTCATTTTTTTATCACCTCCCGCGTTTACCACATTTTTGAGTGATAATAATTTAATTAGCATTTCGCCTTTTGCATTGCTGAATTTATCTCTGCCACTCATAAAAATAGGTGGAAGCATTCTTACTTTAGTTTGCCAGATGAAAGCAGGATGATCGACATTAAAATATTGCCTGGCTTCAAAATTCATCCAGTTGCCACCGGGCTTTGTCCTCAATTTTCCTTTTTGTTTCAATCTTACTGTATGAATCATTTCTTTGCCCAATATACCTGACTGTTCCATCCATTTTTGAACAACAGGAGGTAATCCGACAAGCATCTCTTTGGTAACCCTTTTTTTATATGTAACCACTTCTGATAACAATGAAGAAATTTCTTTATTTACTTTTTTATTAAAATTTCTATCTCCATACCCAACAATAGCGACCAACAATATAATGGCATTGGCAATAGTTCCTAACTTAGCATCCTGCCACGAATTAATGATAAGAATTTGAGAAAGTATAACTGCAATAATTGCTATAATGGGCCACGCATCTTTTTTTAGCAGGTATAATATGGTTGCTATTATAAACAAAACCGCAGTTAGCAACCAAAGCAATCCTGCTGTTTTGGAAATTTCTTTTACAAAATGGCTAATATCCCCATAATCAAAGGCTTTGGCAAAACCTACGAAATGAATGAACCCATGAATACTAATTATAAATACAAAAAGATAGCGGGGCATAGTTCAAAAATTTCTTTTTTAAAACCAAATAGCGGAATGTCATTTCTGCCTCCATTAATTAAGAACTACACTGCTTCTTTATCCCCACTGGTATTTAATCTGAATATTCTGTACAAGGGACAGAAACCAACCAGGCTGGTTAATAATAAAATAACACTTAGAATCAATAAAATGATTCCCGCTATACCTGTTACAATATTTTGAAACCATAGCAAGGCAAATATGGCCGCCATAATAACACGAATGATTCTGTCGGCATTACCCACGTTCTTTTTCATGTAAAACGATTTAGAGTTTAAAATAATTTATTGTATTAACAAATTCCGGCAGTTACTAACACCCAGGCATAGTTGCTGAAATAAGTATCCCGTATGTTCTCTGCCTTATTTTCTACTGTAAACCTATAATATCAAACAATTTGAAAAGATGATTCCAGTCAGGAAAATGAATGATAGCTGTTGAAAATGAAAGTGTGTAATTTTTTACATTTTCATCAAGCTCAATTATTTGAACCATTATTTTCCGCCACCACCCTAAACCGGACCTATTTATGATGCGTAATAAATACAGGCATGCGGTGGTTTTTTATTATATCACTTACAAAGCTTTTGTGAAAAAGCCTTGAAATGGCAGACCGGCCAAATGAACCACTAATAAGAATTGCGCTCTTTCTATCCAATAGCCATTTATTAAAAAATTTATCAAGGCTGGCATCAAGCCTGGATAAAGTAAGATCGGGGAAATGCCGCGCTGCTAATTCTTCAATATTTTCTTCTTCCGGGAAAAGTGTTTCTTCATTTTCTTTTGAATAAACAAGTATAGTGGCATTTTCAGTTAATTCCGGAAGCAGGTAGGCAAACTGTTTAATGGCATATACTGATGATTCACTACCATCATAAGCAAGGATATTACTTTTAGGAAAATCAAATTTTTCGGGTACAACAATCACGGGGCATTCCACTCCATGAAGTGCATCTTTGAGGTAATCATTTGGATCACCTTTTCCCAGGTTGTCATAAAAAGCTTCGCTTCCAATAATTAATAAATCCGCGAACCGTGTTTCTTTTTTTAATCCCGGCATGGCAAAATCAGTAAAATCTTTATGCACCCGGTATTCGATACCATTTTTCCTGCATAATGATTCGAATCGTTCAACATTTTTCTCACCCTCTTCTACATCTACTTCTGCCACTTTTACTTCTTCAGCAGGAATATACAAAGGGCCGTTTATGCCTCCTCCTGAATAACTCCATAAATTGGCGTAATCAACCTGTGGCAGAAATATGCCTGTAAGTAAAATGCGCTTCCTTTCGTTTAATTCTCTAGCAAATTCGAAAGCGCCTTCTGAAAAGTGGCTGCTATCAAAAGCTAGTAATATCTTTTTCATAAATTTCTTTTTACAAACTTAACCCGGAACATTACCCCTTTACAATGACTATTGTCAAAACAAATAGTGATTCCTGTCATAATACATCATTGCAGAACATAAAATATTACAGATGAATACATCGATCCTACTTTTCAAAAAGTGATGATTTAAGCAGGCAAAAAAAATAGGCATAAAGACAACAATCATCTATAACCCTGACTATCGTCAGCCTTTTAGTTAAAGACTACTTCTATTTTTACATTGGTTTTTCATAGGATATTGGATTTGAA
>Ga0209585_10000246_pt1 | contig 21788 bp, 18 predicted proteins | sample NGEPerone_FD_185491 | JGI IMG/M metagenome (GOLD analysis project Ga0209585, IMG submission 185491) | Arctic peat soil microbial communities from the Barrow Environmental Observatory site, Barrow, Alaska, USA - NGEE Permafrost154B-one... | ecosystem: Environmental > Terrestrial > Soil >... | reverse complement strand
CTCTGGTACGTCCGGCGCGGCCGTGGAAACGCAGCAACCGCACTTCGCTCGCGCACCCCCTGACCCGGCGTTGCCCAAGCCTCACAGCGTTGCCCAAGCCTCACAGAGGGGCCGGCAACGTGAACGCAAGCGCTACCAGCGGTATTCGACGCCGGTCAGGTCCTCACTGACCTGCCAGAGTCGCGCGGCGAGCTCATGGTCCTTGGCCAGCGCGCTGAGCCGTGCCGGACCTACCGGCCCTCGAGTCTCTCGCAGCCACGTTGGCCCCGTGTACGAGCCGGGAGTGGCCGCGGACGCTGCGTATAGGGAATGGTTGGCCCCCGCGGCGGCGGACTGGAAGATGACCCGCATCACCCAAGGTGCCGCGACACGCACCACCGGGTTGGCGCCCATGCCCTGAGGGCTCGTCGCAAGACCGGTCGCCGAGACTCCCGGGTGGGCCATGGTCGACGTCAATGCGGCGCCGTGGGACGCTGCGCGCCGCTGGAGCTCGGCGCCAAAGAGCAGGTTGGCCAGCTTCGAGTTCCCATAGGCCCGTTCGGGCTGATAGCTCTGCGCAGGGTTGCCGTCGAGCAGGTCGGCACGACCTCGGTGATGGGCGATCGAGGCCACCGTGACGACGCGGGGCAGGGAGCCTGCCTTCAATGCCGTCAGCAGCAACCCTGTCAGCGCGAAGTGCCCCAGGTGGTTGGTGCCGAACTGCAGCTCGAAGCCGTCCGCGGTTGCGACCCATCTGCGCGGCGCCATGACTCCCGCATTGTTGACCAGCAGGTTGAGCGGACCCTGCCACGCGTCAGCGAAACGGCGGACCGAGGCCAGCGAAGACAGATCCAGCTCCGCGACCCGAACGTCAACACCAGGGACGCCACCGCTTCGACCATCAACACCTCCGCGGCCACGGCGGATCAGCTCTGCGGCCTGCTCGCCTTTCGAGACGTTGCGGCAGGCCAGCGTGACACTGGCCCCGTGGGCGGCGAGGGATCTGGCCGTCTCGAAACCGATGCCCGAGTTGGCTCCGGTGACCACTGCGGTCGTCCCGGTCAGGTCAGGCAGGTCGTTCGGGGTCCAGGTCATGGCAGGAGGCTACGGCAGGAGCGGGTTCTGCTCAGAACACGTCGGCGGCAAACTCGTCGAGAACATGCTCCTCGCGGGGCCTGGGGTCCTCGTGGACCACGTCGATCTCGCTGTGCGCGCCACAACCATGGTCAAGGCTCACGACGCGACCGTCTGAGGGTGACCAGGCGTTGGCGCATACGCCGAAAAAAGATCGAAGTGCACCTGCCATCGGGACGAAGAAACCGCACGATGAGCAAGGCTCAGGGGCCTGTTCGGCGACCGGCGACTTGGGCCCGTGGTCACCGTCATACCAGCGTTGGGCCGCAACCTCGCGGCCCTCGGCGGACAGGACCCGCTTGCGACCCAGGCCCAGCTCCCACAGAGCCACCGCGTCGACGTCTTCGTCGCCCGTGGCTTCGAAGCCTGGCTCGAGACGCTGGTCGTCCTCGATGTACGGAAGCACGTCGCCGGCTCCAAGGTCGCCAGGCGCCAACCGCTGGTCGTAGGGCAGCCACTCAGGCGAGAGCAGCGCGGCCTCGCCCGGCACCAGGTTGGTCTCGCAGACCGTGGCCTTGGTGCCGCGTGGCACCCGCGCCAGCGTGATCGCCCAACGCCAACCCGGGTATGCCGTCGCGGTGCAGGCGAAGTAGTGGGTTGCCAGGCGTTCGGCGGCCATCACAGCGGCGATGTGCTCGCCGACCGTGCCAGGCTCGGCGATGCTCTCAGCCGCCTCGCGAGCCTGGTCCGTCGCCGCGAACAGGATGGCGTCAGCCTTGATCTTCATCGAGTCAGGAGCCCGTCTCGAGCTGGTCCGCGATCCCGCGCAGCACCTTGGCGACCTTGGCCGCCGATGCCTTGTCCGGGTACTTGCCGCGGTGAAGCGTGGTGGAGACACTGTCGAGCAGCTTGATGACATCCTCCACGATGACCGTCATCGCCTCGGGCGAGGTGCGGTTCTTGGCAGCGACAGAGGCAACGACCGACGGAGCCGGGTCAAGTACTCGCAAGGACAGCGCCTGCGCGCCGCGCCGGCCCTCAACCACGCCGAACTCGACTCGCGTGCCGCCTTTGAGGGTCGTGACCCCGGCGGGCAAGGCATCCGCGTGCAGGAACACGTCGGTGCCGTCGTCGTCGCTGAGGAAGCCGAAGCCCTTCTCGGCGTCGTACCACTTGACTTTGCCTAAAGGCACAACACACCTCTTGCTCGTGGGTCGACCGCCCCCACCAGAAGAGGGGACAGCACGGTGGCGCACGTTGCGCTGACCACAAGGCTATCCGTTACCGCCACGCAGTTCTGACGGCCTCCCGGTCTGCTCGCCCCAAGACCGTTCCGAGGACCGAAACCCGTTTGAGGACTGTCGGTAGTCTTCGTCATACTCGGGCGAGTGACCTCCCCCGCACGCGATCGCCCGTCCTTGGCGTCGTTCTGGAGCGACTTGCCCCGCGATGGCAAGTTCCTGCTGTCCACTGTCGCGGTCGAGACGCTGGGCACGGGGCTGGTGCTGCCATTCGGCTTCATCTACCTGCATGAGGTGCTCGGGTTCACGATCGAGACCGCCGGCAGCCTGCTGGCGGTGCCTGCCATCGTCGGCATGGCCGTCGTCGGACCTGCCGGAACGCTCATCGACCGACTCGGCGCGCGGCGCATCATCCTCGCCGGCATGACGGCGCAGATGCTCGGCAACGTCTTGCTCGCGTTCTCCTCCACCCCGCTGACGGCCGCGCTGGCCCTGGGACTGCTCGGGGCCGCAGGCGGCGTCTTCTGGCCGGGCTTCAACGCCATGATCGGCGCGGTGGTCCCGTCGGCCATCCGGCAGCGGTACTTCGGGGTCAACTTCACCTTGGTCAACCTGGGCATCGGGATCGGGGGACTGCTGTCGGGTTCCATCGTCGACGTCGATCGACCGGGGACGTTCATCGCCATCTATCTCGGCAATGCGCTCAGCTTCCTGGCGCCCCTTGCGGTGCTGCTGGGACCCCTGCGACGCGTCAGCGGCAAGGTCGACCACCCAGTCAACGAGCTGGACGGCTCACCGGTGAGGACGTCATACCTGGACGTCCTCCGGGACAAGGCGGTGGTGCCGGTGATCGCATTGACCTTCCTGTCCGCGTTCGTGGGCTACGCGCAGGCCGAGGCGGGTTTCACTGCCTATGCGCGGCTCGTCGGGCAGGTCTCCACGCGAACGATCGGTTACGCCTTCGCCGCCAACACCGCGACCATCGTGCTCCTGCAGCTCCTGGTGCTGCAGCGCATCGAGGGCCGCCGCCGCACCCGCGTCATTCTTGTTCTGTCGGCACTGTGGGCGATGTCCTGGCTGATGACCGGAGTCTCCGGCCTGATCCCGGGCAGCTCGGCGGCGGCGGTGCTGATCATCGGCGGCTTCTCGGTCTTCGCGCTCGGCGAGACCCTGCTTCAGCCGACCATCCCGGCGATCACCAACGACCTATCACCGGACCATCTGCGCGGGCGTTACAACGCGGTGATGGCCGGCGCCTTCCAGCTGGCGGCCGTCACCGGGCCGATCATGGCCGGAATCATGCTTGGTGCCCGTTTCAACGTCGCGTTCATCGGAGTGCTCATCCTTGGCTGCGCCGTGATGGCCCTCATCGCCTTGGCGGTCGAGCACCGGATCCCCGCCCAGGCCAACGGCATCCAGTCTCCGGCGACGGAGCTCAGCCCGGTGTGATCCCCCACGGCGCAGCGAACGCCTGCCCCGGCTGGAGGACAAGCAGGTCGTCACCAGAGTTGAAGGCGTCCGGAGGGCAGGTCATCGGCTCCACCGCGATGCCGCTGGTGCGCCGGGTGGTGAGTGGCAGCGAGTCGCCGGTGAATACCTGCAACCAGGGGTATGCCGTGGCATCCGCCCAGAGGGTGACCGCGCGTCCCGTGTGTGGGTGGGTGAGAGTGACCCGCCACTGACCGTCGGCGTCGGCGGTGATGTCGGTGAATGCGGTGTCGAGCCCCAGCTCACCCAGCACTCTGGGCTCGCGGAAGTCGTGACTGGTGCCGTCCACCGTCGCCAACCCCGTGGGCAGCAGGCGGGCGTCCAGCTCGAGCATGGAAGGTGCCGGTATGCCGAGCACCACCTCGTCCACGCGGGACTCACCCACGCTGAGATACGGGTGCGCCCCAAAGCCGAAGGGCGCTGCGTCGGCCCCGACGTTGCGGGCGCCGGGCATCACGATCAGACCTGACGCCGTCATGGCGTAGGTGACCGAGAGGTCAAGGCTCCACTCCCACCCGGGCTGCGGGCGGAGGCGACATCCGAGGGTGACAGTGTCCTCGGACTGCTCAAGCACCGACCAGATCGCCCACCGCACCAACCCGTGCGCCGCGTTGCCACGGTCCGGCTCGCTGAGTGCGAGCTGGTGCTCCGTGCCGGCGAAGGAGTATCTGCCGTCACGGATCCGGTTGGGCCACGGCATCAGCAGCTGACCACGCCCGGCCGAGCAGCGGGCGTCCGGCGGGTATCCGGCCAGCACGTCACGTCCGCGAAAGGCATAGGTGCGCAGGCCGCCGCCGACCTCGACCACGACTGCCTCGTGATCACCATGTCGGATGGTCCATTGCTCACCGCTGGGAAAGACGCTCACGTAGGGAAGATACGTGGTGCCGCTCCCGGTGCGGCCCGCTCTCGTCGCACAGCCGCCTGGACGCGCGGCGCGCTCAGTTGCTCGGCCCGACGCCGGCCATGTCTGGCGTCGCTATGACCGTGATGGCCACCTTGTCCGACGAGCGCGCCAGGACGAACGCCTGCCCACCCTTGACGGGTGCAGCCCCTCTGGACCTGGTCGTGACATTTCGGCCATAGGTGCCCACGAAACCGTCCGCGCTCTTGAGCGTGATCGAGGTGTCACTCACCGCGGTGACCTCGCCCCGCTGGAAGACAAGCGTCTGCACGGAGCCGTTCAGGGTCCCGGTGACGTTACCGTGAAGCTCCGTCCCACCCAACAGGTTCCCCAGACCACCAAGACCTTGGCCCTGGCCACCCGGCATACCTGGAACCTCCATCTGCTGACGCTGCTGCTTCTGAGCCTTCCGGTCCTGCTTGCCGTTCGCCCAAGGCCCCTGACCATTGCCCGGACGGTCCTGACTGAGGAACTGGCGGTCCTGACGGTTCCCCAGCAGGTCGACCCGGTCGTGGTTACGCAGGACCAGGAAGCCGGCGACGCCAATCCCGAGAATCATCAGACACACGAGAGCACCGGCGGCGATGGCGAGCCCCCAGCGTCCGCCGCGGGTTGACGTGGTGCGGCGCCACAGGCTCGGCCTGGGCGCGTAGCCCGATGTCGGTGCGGCAGGCGAACCAACAAGCGGCGTGGGCGACCCAGCGAACGCGGTGGGTGGCCCGGCAACAGGGGAAGCCGGCTCAGCAGGAGGAGTGGGCGGCTCAGCCGGAGGCACTGCAGCAGGCATTGGCTGAGTCGGTGGGGTGCTCGCTGCCGGCTGATCGGGCGGCTGAACCGGAGGCTGTTCTGACATGGGGGTTCCTTTCGCTCCCCCCATCATCCTGCAAGCGTCCGAGAGATACCCGGGAGCAACCTGAGAGTTGTCTATGAACCTGCGTCAGCGAGCCCGAGAATCTCCACGGCTTCCGCCCGCATCTCCACCTTGCGGATCTTGCCGGTCACGGTCATCGGGAACCCGTCCACGACATGGACATAGCGCGGCACTTTGTAGTGCGCGAGCTTGCCGTGGCAGAAGGCGCGCGCAGCCTCGGCAGTCAATGGCTCTGCACCCGGACGCATCACGACCCAGGCCATGAGCTCCTCGCCGTATTTCTCATCGGGGACGCCGATGACCTGGACATCGACGATGTCAGGGTGGCTGTACAGGAACTCCTCGACCTCGCGTGGGTAGACGTTCTCGCCGCCCCGGATCACCATGTCCTTGATCCGGCCCACGATCGACAGATAGCCGCCCTCGTCCATCGTGGCCAGGTCGCCGGTATGCATCCAGCGCGCCGCGTCAATGGCCTCGGCGGTCTTGTCCGGCTCCTGCCAGTAACCCAGCATCACGCTCGTGCCGCGCGTGCAGAGCTCGCCAGGCAAGCCCCGAACCACAGTTCGGCCGGTGAAGGGGTCGACGACCTTGACTTCGAGGTGCGGCATGACCCGGCCAACGGTTTCGGTCCGACGCTCGAGGTCGTCGTCCATCCTGGTCATGGTCGACACCGGCGAGGTCTCGGTCATGCCGTAGGCGATGGCGACCTCGGACATGTTCATCTCCGCCACCACCCGCTTCATCACCTCGACGGGACACGGCGAACCGGCCATGATCCCAGTTCGGAGCGAGGACAGGTCGTACGTCGCAAAGTTCTCTAGCGCCAGCTCCGCGATGAACATGGTGGGGACGCCATACAGGCTCGTGCAACGTTCCTGCTCAACGGCTTTGAGCGTGGCTGCCGGGTCAAAGGCCGGAGCGGGGATCACCATGCAGGCGCCGTGGCTCGTTGCCGCCAGGTTGCCCATGACCATGCCGAAGCAGTGGTAGAAGGGCACAGGCAGACAGATACGGTCCTGCTCCGTGTAGCTCACGAGCTCGCCGACGAAGAAGCCGTTGTTCAAGATGTTGTGATGGCTCAGCGTGGCGCCCTTGGGGAACCCCGTCGTGCCAGAGGTGTACTGGATGTTGATCGCGTCATCGGAGCTCAACGTCGCCATACGCCCGGCCAGGTCATCCAGCTGACCCACGGTGGCGGACGACCCGGCTGCAGCCAGCCGGTCCCAGCTGTCCTCGCCGATGTAGACCACGTCCTGAAGGTCGTGACACTCGGGCCGCACCTCGTCGATCATGGCCCGGTAGTCAGACGTCTTGTGCTGGACCGCGCTGACAAGCATGCGCATCCCCGACTGTCCCACGACATAGGCGAGCTCATGGCTGCGATAGGCAGGGTTGACATTGACCAGTACCGCGCCGACCTTGGCCGTGGCGAACTGCAGCAGAGTCCACTCAGGACAGTTCGGCGCCCAGATGCCGATCCGGTCGCCGGCGTCGATCCCGCCGGCCAGCAGCCCCAGGGCCAGCGCCGTGACGTCGGCATCGAGCTGGGCGTACGTCCACCGGCGGCCACTGGGCACGTCGACCAGCGCTTCGGCATCGGGCAGACGCGAGACGGTTCGCGCCAGGTTGTCGCCGATCGTGTCACCCAGCAGGGGCGTATCGGAGGTTCCTGAGCTGTAGGACAAGAGCGCGTGGGCCTTCACAGTTCCTCCGCTTTGACGTGACGTGGTTGCGCCCATCCTCGCCACCAACTGTCCAAGCGGCAACCGAGAGCTCAGATGCCAACTACCGTATGAGGTGTGTCCGCGTCCCTGTCCCGACCACCGTCCCCCGCAAGGAGCCTCGCCGATGACGTCCGAGGTCGAACCGACGAACAGCTCCGGAGGTTGGTCCGCCGTCGACCCGATCTGGCCCGGCCCGTTCCGAGCGATCTGACCTCGCTGGCCGCTCGGGCAAGCACGCGTTCCAGCGTTCAGCGGGCGCTCGACGGTCTCGACCGCGGCCATCTGCAGGTCCTTGAGGCGCTGGTCGTCAGCGGCGATCCGGTCGACCTCAGCCAGACGGCAGCACTGCTCGGCCAGGCGGTCCCGGACCTGGAGGGGTTCGTCCAGGATCTCTGGGATCGCGGGCTCCTGTGGCGCAGCAGCGGCGACTACCACGTCGTGCGGGCGGTCACCGAGGTGCTCGGTCCGCATCCGGCGGGCCTCGGCCCGACCATCGCCGACCTGCGCGGTTCGACGCCGGCGTCGTACTCATCCCCGGAGGCGATCGACGCGGTCATCGCATCTGCACCCCCCGATGCCCGAAACATCCTCGACAAGCTCGCTTGGGGACCACCGATCGGCACCCTGTCGCCCGGCGGCCCCCTGGCCTCGGTTGGCGCCTGGCTGCTGTCCCATCAGCTGATGACAGCGCTGTCCGCCGACCACTTCGCCCTGCCCCGCGAGGTCGCCCTTCGGCTACGCGGGGGTCGGCTGCACCGTGTGAGCGCGCTGACCGCCCCAGCCCTGGCCGTCACTTCCCACAAGCAGTCCTCGGTGGATGACGCGGCCGGGGGTCAGGCTTCCGAGCTGCTCGGGCTCGTGGACGAGCTTGCAGCAGACTGGGGCCCACGCCCGCCCAGGGTCCTGCGTGCCGGCGGACTCTCGGCGAGGGACTTCAAGCACCTCGCCGCGATCCTCGATGTTGGTCCGCAACATGCCGCGTTTGTCGTCGAAGCTGCCTACGTCGCAGGCCTGCTGGCTGACGACGCATCCCTTGAGCCGGTGTGGGCACCGACCCCCAGCTACGACGAGTGGCAACAACGTCCCTCCGCGAGCCGATGGGTCCGGCTAGCCCAGGCCTGGCTGGCATCGGGCCGGGCGCCGCACCTCGTCGGCACAACTGCCACAGGTGGCGGCAGTCCCATCAACGCGCTGAGCGGGGAGCTCGCCTATCCGCCCATGCGCCAGCTGCGCGGCGACATTCTCGCCGAGCTGGCGGCACTGCCCGAAGGCCAGGCACCCGATCTGGCCAGCCTCAGTGAGCGCATCCGCTGGCGCAGACCGATGCGGCGGGGCGAGATCATTGACACGGTCACAGCCGCGGTGCTGCGAGAGGCGGAGTGGCTCGGGATAACCGGGCGCGGAGCACTCAGCACCGCAGGGCATCTCCTCTTCGACTCCACCGCCAACACGTCTGCGGCCGAGGAAGCGATCAGCACCCACCTGCCGTCGCCCGTCGAGCACGTCCTGCTGCAGGCGGATCTGACGGCGGTTGCGCCGGGTCGACTCGAAGGCAGCCTGGCGCAGTTCATGCGCCTCGTCGCCGATGTCGAGTCACGAGGCGGCGCCACCGTGTATCGCTTCTCCCCCGAGAGCGTCCGCCGGGCCCTGGACGCGGGATGGTCGTCCGCGCAGGTTCTCACCGCGCTGCAGGACGCAAGCCGTACGCCGGTTCCGCAGCCGTTGGAGTACCTCGTCGGCGATATCGCCCGACGTCACGGCCAGACCCGGGTGGGATCGGTCTCGGCCTACATCCGCAGTGACGACTCGGCGGTCTTGGACAGCATGCTGGCCGATCGCGGCCTGGCTGCCCTGCAGCTGAGGCGGGTCGCGCCCACCGTCATCGTGTCGCCGGCACACACGATGGTTGTCCTGGAGATGTTGCGCGAGAACGGCTTTGCGCCAATTGCCGAGGCGACTGATGGCGGGGTCATGGTCCCTGTCGTCTCACACCACCGGTCCCCCGCCAGACGGCCCCTGGCCTCGTCCGCACCTCTGTCGGTCGTCGATGACGAGCTGACCGAGACGCTCATCTCGGCACTTCGGGTGGGCGAAGAGTTCGCGGCGTTCGAACGCGCGCGCGAGGAGTCCCAGCCCGGCCCTCGACTGCCGTCCACCGAGCCGGCAGTCGCCCTGGCGCTCCTTCGAGAGGCGTCGGCCGACAACACCGGACTCTGGATCGGCTACGCCGACGCTGATGGGCGGACAACGCGAATACTGTTCTATCCCAAGCGAATCGACGGCGGACGCGCCTACGGATCCATCGAGGGATCCGAGGTCGAACGCACCTTCTCGATCCACCGGATCACTGGCGCTGCATTCACCTGACCAGATCACTCCGACCGGTATGACTCTCCTGCCACAGCTCTCGCTCCTGCTTTCTGCAGTCGCTCGACCACGCGGTCGGCGCTGGCGTCACTGATGCCCGACACCACCACGACGGGAGCGTCCCTCGCGAGATTGCTGGCGGACACAAGGTCGAGCCCGGTCGCCTGACTGATGATCGCGATGACCTGGACGGGTCTGGGACCGATCTGCTGAAGGACGACGTGGCGCTCCCCAGGCTCGGTGAGGGCCGAAGACGCGCGGCGGGGCTTTCGCAGCATGGTTTCAGCGCGCCGCTGCAACAATCCCCTCCACCCCTTGGCGGGCGCAGGCTCGACCGGCAAGGGGTCGACCTGCGGCCGATCGAAGTGCGTCGGGTCGAACGGCATCGGGTCGAACGGCGTCGGGTCAGTCATCGCTACCTGCCAGCGCTTTGACGACCCGCGACGGCGACGGCCGACCCAGGTGGCCGGCCATCCAGACACTGGTCTTCACCAGCGCCTCGAGGTCGATCCCTGTCTCGATCCCCAGCCCGTCGAGGGCCCAGACGAGGTCCTCCGTCGCCAGGTTGCCGGTTGCGCTCTTCGCATAAGGACACCCGCCCAGACCACCAGCCGAGGCGTCGACGACGGTGACTCCATGTGCCAGCGCAGCCAAGGTGTTTGCGAGGGCTTGGCCATAAGTGTCGTGGAAATGCACCCCAATACGCTCTGCGCCAATTCCGTTGGTGTCCAACGCATCCAGCAACCGGTGAACGTGGCCCGTCGTGCCGGTGCCGATGGTGTCGCCCAGGCTGAGCTGGTCACAGCCCAGATCCATCATCCGCGAAGCAACCGCCACGACCTGGTCAATGGGAACGTCGCCCTCCCAGGGGTCTCCAAAACACATGGAGACGTAGGCACGCACCCATAGACCCTCGGCCCGCGCTCGCGCCACAACAGGAGCAAACATCGCAATGGACTCATCCACGCTGCGGTTGAGGTTCTTGCGGGCGAAGGTCTCGGTCGCGCTGCCAAAGATCGCGACGGCTCGGACGCCCTGTGCAAGCGCTGCGTCCAGGCCGCGATCGTTGGGCACCAGCACAGGCCGGTTGTGACCACGGCCGACCTCACCGAGCAGAGTCAGCAGCTCCGCCGAGTCGGCCAGCTGGGGGACCCACTCCGGCGATACGAACGACGTCGTCTCGACGGTGTCGAGCCCTGCGCTCACGAGCCGTCGGACGAACTCGGCCTTGACCTCCACCGGGACGACGGCCTTCTCGTTCTGCAAACCGTCGCGGGGCCCGACCTCGTAGATGGTGACCCGTCCGGGCATACCCGACTGAGCTTCACGCTGCGGTCCTCGCATCTGTTACCTCCATGTAGCGGCCCCCATCGTGTCAGCAAACGCCACCGCATCACCATGGACTCGGCAGCGGAATGGACTCGGCAGCAAACCCGACGCACGGTTGATACCTTGGCAGCCATGGCTCAAGAACGAGCCACACGATATGGGAGAGACAGCATGAGCGAGCCAACCGGCGACGGCAAGCAGCAGCCAGACCCCGAGCAGCAGCCCGAAGCTGCCCCGGCCGATGCCCGGGACGAGACGTCGGGTTCTGTCTTCAACGACCCGACCGCACCTGTCTGGGCGGACCCCACAGCACCGATCCCCGCCACGCCAGCCGCCGAGGTGCCTTCGGCCTGGGTGCAGGACACCCCGGAGGCGCCACTGGTCCCTCCGGCTCCTCCGGGCGTGTCATCCCCATACGGCCAGCAGCCACCAACCCCACAGGCAGTCCCGCCGGTCAGCAACCCCTACGCCCAACAGCCTCCGGCGGCGCCGTACGCCCAGCCGGTCAGCGACCCCTACGGCCAGCAGTTCCCTGCACCGCCCTACGGCCAGCAGTACTACGCACCCGGCGCGCCGGCGGCTCCGAGCAACACCTCCGCGATCGTTCTGACCATCGTGTCCGGAGTGTCGATGTTGGGCACCGCGTTCTTCGTGGGCATCCCCAGCCTCATCTTCGGCATCATGGCCCTGAACTCCAACACCACCGACCCGGTGGGCTCGCGCAAGAAATCCAGGATCGGCTGGATCATCTTCGCGGTCAACGTGGGCATTCTCATCCTGCTCATCGTCGGCGCCATCGCGCTCTTCGTGGTCAGCGGCACATCCAGCACAACCTTCGACTCCGGATACTGACCGACAACACCGTCAGTGCCAGGGAACACTCGCGTACGGGATATCGTTGACGCACACCATGGCTGACGGACCCCTGATCGTTCAGAGCGACAAGACACTGCTCCTCGAGGTCGACCACCCCGACGCCGTGGCTGCACGTCGGGCCATCGCACCTTTTGCCGAGCTGGAGCGCGCCCCCGAGCACGTGCACACCTATCGGCTGACGCCGCTCGGCCTGTGGAACGCCCGAGCCGCCGGACACGACGCCGAGCAGGTCATCAACACGCTCATCACCTACAGCCGCTATGCGGTGCCACACTCGCTGCTCGTCGACGTCGCCGACACGATGGACCGCTATGGCCGGCTCACTCTCGAGAAGGACGGCGACCAGCTCATCCTTCGCAGCACCGACCGTCCAGTTCTCGAAGAAGTGCTGCGGCACAAGAGGATTCAGCCCCTCCTGGGCGAACGTCTGGACGAATCGACCGTCCTTGTGCACCCCTCGGAGCGGGGCCAGCTCAAACAGCAGCTACTCAAGATCGGCTGGCCTGCGGAGGACCTGGCGGGCTATGTCAACGGCGAGGCGCACCCGATCTCGCTCGTCCTCGATGACTGGGAGCTACGCCCCTACCAACAGCAGGCGGTCGACGGCTTCTGGCACGGCGGCTCGGGCGTCGTGGTCCTGCCCTGTGGCGCGGGCAAGACCCTGGTTGGCGCGGCCGCCATGGCCCAGGCGGGCGCCACCACCCTGATCCTGGTCACCAACACGGTCGCAGCCCGTCAATGGCGCGACGAGCTGATCAGTCGAACCAGCCTGACCGAGGATGAGATCGGCGAGTACTCCGGCGCCCGCAAGGAGATCCGTCCGGTCACGATCGCGACCTACCAGGTGATGACGACGAGGCGCAAAGGCGTCTACACCCACCTCGACCTGCTCGACGCCAAGGACTGGGGACTCATCATCTACGACGAGGTCCACCTGCTTCCGGCGCCGATCTTCCGGATGACCGCCGACCTGCAGGCCCGCCGCCGACTGGGCCTGACGGCCACGTTGGTCCGCGAGGACGGGCGCGAAGCTGACGTGTTCAGCCTGATCGGGCCCAAGCGCTTCGATGCCCCCTGGAAGGACATCGAGGCCCAGGGATACATCGCGCCCGCCGACTGCGTCGAGGTCCGGGTCACGCTGCCTGAAACCGAGCGGATGACGTACGCGATGTCCGAGGCCGAGGATCGCTATCGCCTGGCGTCGACGAGCACGTCCAAGGACCGGATCGTCGAGGCGCTGGTCGAGAAGCATCGGGGCGAGCCGACCCTGGTGATTGGCCAGTACCTCGATCAGCTCGACGTGCTGGCCGCCCGGTTGGACGCCGACCTGATCACCGGCGCGACGTCGGTGACCGAGCGCCGAAAGCTCTTCAAACAGTTCCGGACCGGCGAGGTCGACCTGTTGGTGGTCAGCAAGGTCGCCAACTTCTCGATCGACCTGCCCGAGGCAAGCGTGGCCATCCAGGTGTCGGGGACCTTCGGGTCTCGACAGGAGGAAGCCCAGCGGCTGGGGCGGATCCTGCGGCCCAAGGGCGACGGCCGCACCGCGCACTTCTACAGCGTGGTCTCTCGCGACACCGTCGACGCCGACTTCGCAGCTCACCGTCAGCGCTTCCTGGCCGAGCAGGGTTACTCCTACCGGATCATCGACGCCGACGACGTGCTGCACCCCAGTTGAACCCCAGCCACCCAGCCTGACTCGCCTTTGCTCACTTCAGGCCGGTTCCTGGGCGCGAAATCGGCCGATCGAGCGGCTTCAACCGAGCAAAGCGGCCTGAACTGAGCAAAGGTCTGCGCAGGACATTCACAGGAAACTCCCAGACACGGCATACAAACTTGTTGTCGTGACCACTAGCACCCCCGAGGCCAAGCTCCTGGTCGTCGAGGACGAGCCCAACATCCGTGAGCTGCTCGCCACCTCCCTGCGCTTCGCCGGGTTCGAGGTGCATGTGGCCGCCGATGGAGCAACGGCGATCAAACAGGCAAACACCCATCAACCCGACCTGGTCGTGCTCGACGTGATGCTGCCGGACATGGACGGGTTCACCGTCACGCGCAAGCTGCGCGACTCTGGGCGGATTCTGCCGATCGTCTTCGTCACGGCGCGAGACTCTGTCGAGGACAAGGTCAAGGGGCTGACCGTCGGCGGTGACGACTATGTCACCAAGCCGTTCAGCCTCGAAGAGGTCGTCGCCCGGATCCGCGCTGTGCTCCGACGGACCCGGGGCGAGAACGCTGACGACGCTGCCACCTTGCGGTTCCACGATCTCGAGCTCGACGAGGACTCCCACGAGGTCCGACGCGGCAAGCGCGCCATCGAGGTCTCCCCGACCGAGTTCAAGCTGCTGCGCTACCTCATGCTCAACCCCAACCGGGTGCTGTCCAAGGCCCAGATCCTCGACCATGTCTGGGACTACGACTTCCGCGGTCAGTCGGGCATCGTCGAGTCCTACATCTCGTACCTGCGCCGCAAGGTCGACGCCGAGGAGCCAGCGCTGATCCAGACCAGGCGCGGCGTCGGCTACGTCCTCCGGCTGCCACAAGAGACGACCTGATCAGGCCAACGTGACTCACCCACCCACGCAACGGCCCCGCTGGTCGGCGATCTCGGGCGGAACCCCCCGACTCGCGGCACTACCACTTCGGGTGCGCCTGGTCGCCCTGCTCGTGCTGTTGCTTCTGGTCGCCCTCTCGCTCACCAGCATCGCCACGAGCGCCGTGATGCGTCGACAGCTGATGGACAGCGTCGATCGCGACCTGAACGCGGCCGCCGAGCCGACTGCCTCGCAGGTGCTGACCCAGCTGTTCAACCACAGGGGCGAGGGGATCCCCACCAACTACGCCGTCCGGTTCATGCCGACCGACGGCAGCTCCCCGTTCGGCGTCAACCCCACTGGTGAACGGCTGCACCCTGATATCCCGACCCTGGCCCTCAACGACCCGCGCGTGGTGAACGGCACGCTCTTCACCGTGAGCTCGACCGACGGCGAGATGCGCTGGCGGGTTGTGCCCGGACAGCTGCGCGACGGCTCGGCGACGTTCGCGGTGGCCGTCCCGCTGCGTGGAGTCGACACGACGATCCAGCGGATGTTGAGGTTTACCATCCTGATCGGCCTGGCCGTCATCGCCAGCTGCGCGCTCCTTGGGTGGTACGGCGTACGACGCGCGTTCCGTCCGCTCGCCCAGATCGAGGACACCGCCGCGGGCATCGCCGGGGGTGACCTGACCCAGCGCATCCCGGAGCCCACCAGCAAGGACGAGGTCGCAAGCCTGGCTCGTTCGCTGAACGCGATGCTGGCGCAGATCGAGCAGTCCTTCGCCGTCCGTGAGGCCTCGGAGGAGCGGATGCGCCAGTTCGTCTCCGACGCTTCGCATGAGCTGAGAACACCACTAGCCGCAGTGCGAGGCTATGCCGAGCTCTTCCGCCAGGGGGCGGTCACCAAGCCCGAAGACGTCGCCGGCGCGATGCGCCGTATCGAGGACGAGTCCATCCGCATGGGAGGCCTGGTCGAGGACCTTCTACTCCTGACCCGGCTCGACAGCCAGCGTCCGCTCGAAAAGGGGCCCGTGGACCTCACCGTGCTGGCCGCCGATGCAGTGCAGGACGCCCGTGCCCTGGACTCCACCCGGCAGGTGCGCCTGCTCGGTCTCTCGGGTGACCTCCAGCCAACCACCATCGAGGGCGATGAGGCCAGGCTGCGCCAGGTTGTGACCAATCTCGTTGGTAACGCTGTGAATCACACACCTCAAGGCACGGACATCGAGATCGCCGTCGGCCGCGACGCCGGTCGTGCCAAGCTCGAGGTGCGCGACCACGGCCCCGGTGTCGACCCGGTCAAGGCTCGCAAGGTCTTTGAACGGTTCTACCGCGCTGACGCCTCCCGGGTCCGCGGCAACGGCGGTGGCAACGGGCTGGGCCTTGCCATCGTGGCTGCCATCGTGAGCGCCCATGGCGGTCGAGTCGGCGTGGCCGCAACGCCCGGCGGCGGTGCGACCTTCGTCGTGGATCTGCCCACAGCCAATTCCCAGTCAGAACCCAGCAACATTTGAGGCTCGTCGGTTTGACTAGAGCCATCAACCACCAAGGAGGTCCCGATGACGCAGCAGCCGCCGCCACAGTCCCCACAGCTCCCGCAGCCTCCTGAGGATGCGCCGGAGCCGACTGCGGCGCTCTGGTACGACCAGACGCAGCCGCAGCCGCCCTTCTCGTCATTCCCTCGGGCAGATGTACAGCCGCCGGTGGATCCACAGACTCCGGCTGAGCCGCGCCCCGCTGTGTTGACGCAGCCCGGCGTAGAGCCCGCTCAGCCGGCCAAACCTCGCAGACTGGCCGAGCTGGTCACCGTCGCCGTCCTCGCGGCGGCCCTGGCCAGCACCGGAACGTATGCCGTCACGCGCGTTGACGACACCACCTCCCCTGCGGCGCAGGCCGGGTCCAGCGCGACCACCTCAGCCGCGCCGGTCGTGCAGGCCGACGCCTCTTCCCCCAACTGGTCCGTCACGGCCGCTGCGGTGTCGCCCAGCGTGGTGGCCATCTCGGTGACCAGCGGTCAGAGCGGCGGGCAGGGCTCAGGAGTCATCTTCGACACCAAGGGCCACATCCTGACCAACAACCACGTCGTGGCAGCCGGGGGGCAGAACTCACAGATCACGGTGACTCTGAACGACAAGCGGACCTATGACGCGACGGTCGTGGGCACCGACCCCACCACCGACCTGGCCGTCATCAAGCTGACCAACGCCCCCGGCGACCTCAAGGCCATCGCGCTCGGCGACGCCAACGCCCTCACGGTCGGCGACCCCGTCATGGCTGTCGGCAACCCTCTGGGCCTGGCGGGCACCGTCACCACCGGCATCGTGAGCGCCCTCAACCGGCCCGTCACCACGTCCGACCAGCAGCCCAGCGACCCCTTCGGGCAGCAGCAGTCCTCCGGTGAACCGGTCGTGACCAATGCCATCCAGACCAGCGCCGCGATCAACCCCGGCAACAGCGGCGGCGCCCTGGTCAACGCCAGCGGCCAGCTGATCGGGATCAACTCCGCCATCGCCTCGCTGGGGTCCTCCGGCGGCTCATCCCAGAGCGGCAACATCGGGATTGGCTTCGCGATCCCGGTCAACGAGGCCAGGTCGATCGCCGAACAGCTGATCACCACCGGCAAAGCCACGCACCCCTACCTCGGGGTCAGCTCCAAGGACGGCGTCGTGCCGGATGGATCCGCCAAACGCGCCGCAGCCGTGCTCACCAACGTCGTCAGCGGGACACCTGCCGACAAGGCAGGGCTGCGGGCCGGCGACGCCATCATCGCCGTCGACGGCAACTCCATCGACGGGTCCTTGTCGCTCGTCGCGCAGATCCGCGAACGCTCGGTCGGCGACAAAGTGACCCTCAAGATCCTGCGCGACGGCCAGTCCAAGGACATCAACGTCATCCTCATCACCAAACCCACCACGAACCAGTAGCGCCGCGGTCCCCTTCGCCACAGGCGCTACGGCATACGCCTTCCGCAGGTTAGGCTGCTCGGCTCACCCCTTGCACCCGCCTGCGGAAGGCGTCCTGTCGTCCATGTCTGTTGTCCCCGATATGTCTGTTGTCCCCGAGCTGAAACGCGAACGCGACTATCTCGCCCGAGCTCGTTCCGAGCTTGCCCGGATGCGCGAGCAGACGATGTCGCTGGAGGCGCATGCAGGGGACCGGATCTCGAGCGAGTTCCTCGCAGCCACCCTGTACCGCCGCGCACAGTCTCTGATCGACGACCCCACTTCCAGCTTGTTCTTCGGCAGGATCGACCAGCTGCGCAGTGACGCTCCAGCCCCGGAGCGCTGGTACATCGGGCGCCGACACGTCGCCGACTCCCACGGCGACCCCGTCGTTGTCGACTGGCGCGCCGATGTCTCGACCGCGTTCTACCGCGCGTCCCGGACCGAGCGAATGGGCGTCAGCCTGCGTCGCCGATTCGGTATCGACCGGGGCCAGCTGACCGCCTATGAGGATGAGCGACTCGATGACGACGATCGGGACTCGCCCCCGGACGAGTTCGGCTTCACGAGCCAGATCCTGGTCGGCGAGATCGAGCGACCGCGAGTGTGACCAATGCGCGACATCGTGGCCACCATCCAGCCCGAACAGGACGTCATCGTGCGCAGCGACGTTGGAACGACCGTGTGCGTCCAGGGAGCCCCCGGGACCGGCAAGACCGCGGTTGGCTTGCACCGGGCAGCGTGGCTGCTCTATGCGTTCAGGGAGAAGCTGGCCCGCAGCGGGGTCCTGGTCATCGGCCCGAACCGTGCATTCCTTGACCACATCGGCGCGGTGCTGCCGGCGCTGGGCGAGGTCGAGGTCCGTCACAGCACGATCGACGAGCTGCTTGCGTCGGTGCCCGTACGCGGCCATGACAGCGTCGAAACTGCTGTCCTCAAAGGAGACTCACGTCTTGCCGTGATCGTTCGGGCGGCCGTTTGGTCCCACGTCAGGACGCCCACCGAGCCTCTCGTGCTGCCGCGCGGCGCGTACAAGTGGCGCGTTCCGACGCACGAGGTGGCCGAGATCGTTGCTGAGCTGCGGAGCCGCGGGGTGAGATATGACGCCGCGCGCCAGATGCTGCCGCACCGTCTGGCCCACGCGATCCTGCAACAGATGGAACAGGCTGGCGACTCACCCGATGACCGCGTGCAGGATGCCGTGGCACGCTCCGCCACGGTCAGGAAGTATGCCGGTGACGTGTGGCCGGCACTCGACCCGAAGGCCGTGTTGTTCAGCCTGCTCTCGGACGCCAGTGCTCTGGAACGGCACGCCCTCGATCTGCTCAACGACCAAGAACGCTCGATGTTGTTGTGGGCCAACCCTCCTGCCGGGCGTGGATCCGCGAAGTGGTCAATGGCCGACGCCGTCCTGATCGATGAGATCAATGATCACCTTCAGCGCACGGCGAGCTTGGGCCACGTCGTTCTCGATGAAGCGCAGGATCTGTCGCCCATGCAGCTGCGTGCGGTGGGGCGACGATGCTCGACCGGCTCGGCAACGGTCCTGGGCGACCTGGCACAGGGCACGACGCCCTGGGCCACCGACTCGTGGGAGTCCGCGTTGGGGCACCTCGGCAAACCGGACTGCCTCATCGAGACGCTCGAACGCGGATTCCGGGTGCCCGCAAGCGTCATCGCCTTCGCAACCCAGCTCTTGCCTTCGATAGCACCTGGCCTGGGCGCGCCGGTGTCGGTGCGAGACAACCCCGGCCGCCTGGAGATCATGCGCGTCGACGCGAGGGGGCTGTATGACCGCGTGGCCGAATCCGTTGCCAAGAGCGCCCGCGAGCCAGGATCGATCGGCGTCATCGCCCCCGACGCTGCTGTCGGCACAGTCTCAAAGGCGTTGACCCGCAAGGGAATTGAGCATGGAGTGCTGGGAGCCGACCATGGCGATGTCGATCACCAGGTTGACGTCATCCCCGCCATCGTGGCCAAAGGACTGGAGTTCGACCGAGTGATCGTCGTCGAGCCATCCGCCATCGCCGCGGCCGAGCCTGACCGGCGCACGGGCCTTCGACGGCTGTACGTGGTCCTGACGCGCGCAGTCTCCGAGCTCACCGTGATCCACGCCGATGAGCTGCCCATCGAGCTGAGGGGCTGACAGACTGAGGACATGCCTGCCCTGATCACCTGGTGGAGTATGGACGTTCAGTCCGTGGCGCCACACGCGCACAACGACGCTGTCGCGCGGTTGGGCGCAGACTTGTTGGTCCGATGGGGTGAGCCCGCACGCCGCTATCACACGACCAGGCACCTGGTTGAGATGTTCTGGGCCCTGGAAGAGCTTGAGGACGCCGGCGAGATCAACGACCGTGAGTGCGCGCGCGCCCGCCTCGCCGCATGGTTCCACGACGCGATCTACGACCCCGAAGCCAAGCCGGGAGCGAACGAGGCAGACAGCGCCGTTCTCGCCCGAGACACGCTGCAACAGCTGGGGATCGGTGACGCTGACGTCGACGTCGTCAACCGCCTGATCCGGCTCACGGCCGGCCACAACGCCGATGGCGAAGAGCCGATCGACGCGGCCTTCCAGGATGCCGATATGTGGATCCTGTCTGCTCCGCAGGAGCGGTTCGATGGCTACTGCGCGCAGATCCGCGAGGAGTTCGCCTACGCGCCCGACGCGGCATACCGGCAGGGCCGTGCGGCCGTTCTCGAACCTTTTCTGCACCGCGACACGATCTATCGCACGTCACACGCTCTGCATGCATGGGAGATGCCGGCCCGCATCAACCTCGGCCGCGAGCTGACTCGCCTGCGCGCCGCCGGCTGAGACCGCCGGCCAAGTCAGCCCGGCGAATGGACATGGGCGAACAACGGCCACCAGAACTCCTCGCGACAGCGGACCTCGACCTCTTGCCGGTGGACCCACTCGGCGGCGTCCACGTCTGCGCCGCGCGGCGCGACCACAGGCCTGACGTCCTCCAGGACAGTGGCGAAGCAGGCGATGTAGTTGCGCTGGTTCGGCCAGCGACCGGTCGGGCCCCCGTCCAGCGTCACCCGCTCATAGCCGCAGGGCCTCAGCCTCGCGGGGTCGATGCGTAGTCCTGACTCCTCCCACGTCTCGCGGGTCGCACACTGCAGCACCGTCTCGCCCGGCTCGCGTCCGCCCGCCGGAGCGCCCCACGCATCACGGGCCACGGTGCGCACCAGCAGCACCGCGCCACCAGCGTCTGTGACGAAAACCACTGCGGCTGCAGTGAGCTCGTCAGGCGTCGGCAGCGGCGAGGCAACGATGTGAAGGCTGTGCCCAACCTCAAGATGGGACAGCACGTTGCGGTATGCGGCGAGCGGTCGCTCCCCCTTGCGTTTCTGGAACCGTAGCCCGCTGTCACGCAAGCGGCGGGCCAGGTCCTTGCCCCCCGTCGGCCGGGCGCCGGCCGCAACCAGCCCGGCATACAGCTCCTGCGGCACGTCGAAGTGGTCGCCGTCGAACCCGCGTGCAGGTATGCCGGCCTGCGCGGCGAAGGTCTGCAGCTCGTCATACGACGCGTCGCTGATCAGGTGTGACCACGACCGGCCGTGCGCGGGCCAGGCGGGTGGGTCGATCCAGATCGCCACCGTCGTCTCCTCTCCTTTCACTCATTCTTCGCTGACTCTCGCCGCTTGTTGCGCCCGAACCACCGAATCTTGCTCTTCCACCACCAGATTCGGTGGTTTCAGCGCAAGGAGACCGTCATGGGGAGCGTCACGGAGCAACGCGAAGGGCGGCTCCCCCACTCGGGAGAACCGCCCTCTGCAATGCGTAGATGTGTTGCTAGATGCGTGGGCTCAGAAGCCCATGCCACCCATCTCGTCTCCACCCGGGCCCATCGGCGCAGCCTTTTCGGGCTTGTCGGCGATGACGACCTCGGTGGTGAGGAACAGTGCGGCGATGGACGCCGCGTTCTGCAGCGCCGAGCGCGTGACCTTGGCCGGGTCGATGATGCCCTCGGCGATCAGGTCGACGTACTCGCCGTTGGCCGCGTTCAGACCCCAGCCTGAGGGCAGGTTGCGGACCTTCTCGGCCACGACGCCACCCTCAAGACCACCGTTGATGGCGATCTGCTTGAGCGGAGCCTCGGCCGCGACGCGAACGATGTTCGCACCCGTGGCCTCGTCACCCTCGAGGTCGAGCTTCAAGAACGCAGCGTCGGTCGCCTGAAGCAGGGCCACGCCGCCACCGGCGACGATTCCCTCTTCAACAGCAGCCTTGGCGTTGCGGACAGCGTCCTCGATGCGGTGCTTGCGCTCCTTGAGCTCAACCTCGGTGGCCGCGCCCGCCTTGATGACAGCGACGCCGCCGGCAAGCTTGGCAAGGCGCTCCTGGAGCTTCTCGCGGTCGTAGTCCGAGTCGGACTTGTCGATCTCGGCGCGGATCTGGTTGACGCGACCAGCAATCTGGTCAGCCTCGCCACCACCCTCGACGA
>Ga0209585_10000245_pt1 | contig 21825 bp, 16 predicted proteins | sample NGEPerone_FD_185491 | JGI IMG/M metagenome (GOLD analysis project Ga0209585, IMG submission 185491) | Arctic peat soil microbial communities from the Barrow Environmental Observatory site, Barrow, Alaska, USA - NGEE Permafrost154B-one... | ecosystem: Environmental > Terrestrial > Soil >... | reverse complement strand
GCATCGTCTTGCGTGACTTGTCGCCTTCCGACATGGCGCGGACCTGCGGCAGGGACATGTGCGACTCATCCATGAAGCAGAGGAAGTCGTCGGGGAAGTAGTCCAGCAGGCAGTTGGGCGTAGCGCCGGGCTCCTTGCCGAGCAGGATGCGCGAGTAGTTCTCGATGCCGTTGCAGAAGCCCATCTCGCGCAGCATCTCCATGTCGTAGAGCGTGCGCTGGCGCAGCCGGTGCGCCTCGAGGCCGCCGAAGCCGGGCAGGTTGTAGTCGACCAGGGCGAGCTCCCAGCGCTCGCCGGCAAGAGCCTCGCGCAGCGCGGCTTCGGTATGCACACGGTCCCAATGCGGTTCGATGCCGGCCTCGCGCAGGCGCTTGAGCATGAGCTCGAGGTCGTCGGCGCTGTCTTCGACGAACAGGATGCGCGGGTTCACGCAGCCTCCCCAGGCCGGTGTGGCGACTCCTACATGAGCATACGTCGGCCGGGCTCAGCCGTCGAATATGGATCGTGCGGCGAAGACGCGCTCGCCGGCGGCGCTGGTGCCGGCCGCGCACGCACATAGACGCGCCCGGCACACCGCCACGGATTCCGAATCCGGCGGGCCGAGACGAACGGTCAGTCGATGAGTAGCAGCCCGGTCCAGCGCGGGTGCTCGTCGGCCGGCAGCTCGACAGCCAGGCCGGCCGCCTCGGCCGTGGCGACGACGTCGATGCCCACGGCCTCCATCGACGGCCGCGCCTCGAAGGGGTGCAAGCAGGCCTCGCCGGTGGCGCCGGCGCAGACGTCGCAGAGCACGCAGTCGCCGCCGGCGAACGCGGCGGCGAACCGGTAGCCCATCTTGAAGGCCTCGGCCTCGAGCGCGGTCATGAGACGGGCGAACTCGTTCTGGCTCTCGCGCAGCCGCGCCTCGTAGGCGGCGGTCTGGGCGCCCCCGTCATGGCCGCCGCCGGCGGCGGCGGCCGCTCCCGGCACCGCCGCCGCACCCGGCGCCTGAGCCTCGGCGTAGCCCATGCCCTCGAGCGCCTCGTCGACCGCCGCTCGCGTGAGCGGGATGTCATGCTGCACCACCAGGGTGTCCGAGTAGCGGGCCAGGGCCGCGCGGGTCTCGGCGGCCGTGGGCGTGTTGGGCGGGCACATGAGATTGACGCCGTAGCTGGCGCAAAGCGGCACCCGGCACTTGAGGTTGACGCGTTCGTCGACCACGACGGCGCGGGCGGGGAGCGGCGCCGCGCTGCCGGCGCCGAGCGCCCGCGCCCTGGTCACCATCTGCTGGATGTGCAGGGCGTCAGCCAACCTTGCTCCCCCTCCGGTCGAGCTCCTTGCTGAGTTCCTTGATCTCGTCGCGCAGCTTGGCGGCGTACTCGAACTTGAGCTGGTCGGCGGCCTCGAACATCTCGGCCTCGAGGCTGGCCAGCAGCTTCTCGAGGTCGGCGCTGGGCATGGCCATCTTCTTGGCGACCGACTTGGCGGCGCGGCGGCCCCTGGTGGGCACCGCCGCCGCGTCGCTGACCATCTGCGCGATGTCGCTGACCGACTTCACGATGCTCATCGGCGTGATGCCGTGCGCCTCGTTGAACGCCACCTGCTTGGCGCGACGGCGGTCGGTCTCGCCGATGGCGAACTCCATAGCCGCGGTCATACGGTCGGCGTACATGATGACCTTGCCGTCCACGTGACGCGCGGCTCGGCCGATCGTCTGGATGAGGGCCGTCTGCCCGCGCAGGAAGCCCTCCTTGTCGGCGTCGAGGATGACGACCAGGGTGACCTCGGGCAGGTCGAGACCCTCGCGCAGCAGGTTGATGCCCACCAGGACGTCGAAGGCGCCCAGGCGCAGGTCGCGTACGATCTGGATCCGTTCCAGGGTGTCGACCTCGCTGTGCAGGTAGCGCACCTTGAAGCCGTTCTCAAGCAGGTAGTCGGTGAGATCCTCGCTCATGCGCTTGGTCAGCGTGGTGACCAGCACGCGCTGGTCTTTGTCGACGCGGCGGCGGATCTCGTTCATGAGGTCGTCGATCTGGCCGTCCGTGGGCCGCACCTCGACCTCAGGGTCGACGAGCCCGGTAGGCCGGATGATCTGCTCGGCGATGTTGACGCTGTTGGCCAGCTCGAACTGCCCCGGCGTGGCGCTCACGAAGACGATCTGCGGCACCTTCTTGAGGAACTCGTCGATGCGCAGTGGGCGATTGTCGAGCGCGCTGGGCAGGCGAAAGCCGTAGTCGACGAGCATGGTCTTGCGTGACTTGTCGCCTTCCGACATGGCGCGGACCTGCGGCAGGGACATGTGCGACTCATCCATGAAGCAGAGGAAGTCGTCGGGGAAGTAGTCCAGCAGGCAGTTGGGCGTGGCGCCGGGCTCCTTGCCGAGCAGGATGCGCGAGTAGTTCTCGATGCCGTTGCAGAAGCCCATCTCGCGCAGCATCTCCATGTCGTAGAGCGTGCGCTGGCGCAGCCGGTGCGCCTCGAGGACCTTGCCGTGGTCCTCGAACCAGGCGCAGCGCTCCGCCATCTCGCGCTTGATCTCGACCAGGGCGCGTTCCACCGCAGGGCTGTTGGTGACGAAGTGGGTGGCCGGATAGATGGCTACGTAGGGCGGCTTGTCGATGACCTCGCCGCCGATGGGGTCGAAACTGACGATCTGCTCGACCTCGTCGCCCCAGAGCTGCAAGCGGATGGCGGTGTCCTGTGCGGCCGGCCAGATCTCGACCGAGTCGCCGCGCACGCGGAACTTGCCGCGCGCGGGCTCGAAGTCGTTGCGCGCGTACTGGATGTCGACCAGCCTGCGCAGCATCTCGTCGCGGTCGACGGTGTCGCCGACGCTCAGGAGCACCATCTTCTCGAGGTAGTCCTCCGGCGACCCCAGGCCGTAGATACAGCTGACGCTGGCGATGATGACCACGTCGCGGCGCAGGAACAGCGAGGTAGTGGCCGAGTGGCGCAGGCGGTCGATCTCGTCGTTGATCGACGAATCCTTCTCGATGTACAGGTCCTGCGCCGGCACGTACGCCTCGGGCTGGTAGTAGTCGTAGTAGCTCACGAAGTACTCGACCGCGTTGCCGGGCAGAAACTCGCGGAACTCGTTACAGAGTTGCGCCGCCAGCGTCTTGTTGTGGGCGATGATGAGCGTGGGCTTCTGCACCTTCTCGATGACGTTGGCCATGGTGAAGGTCTTGCCCGAGCCGGTGGCGCCGAGGAGGGTCTGGTAGCGGTCGCCGCGCAGGACGCCCTCGGTGAGCGTGGCGACGGCCTCCGGCTGATCGCCGGTGAGTCCGAACCCAGCCTGGATCCTGAACTCGCTCATCGCCGTGACTCTACCAAGACGAACACCTGTTCGCAACCGGGCCGCTGAGCACTCACGGCCGCTTCACGTGTGCGTCTCGCCCGCGCCGCCTCCCGCGGCCCTGTCGTCGCTCGCGGCGAGAATGTGCGCCACCGTCTGCCCCACGAACTCCTTGAGCTTCTTGCGCGTGCCTGTGTTGTGGAAGACGAAGTCGCTGCGCGCGATCTTCTCCTCCTCGGGCATCTGCTGCGCCAGCCGCTGGCAGAACTCGCTGCCGGTGAGTTTGGCGGTCAGGCGCCGGCGACGCACATCGTCCGGCGCGGTGACAAGCATCGTGTAGTCGAACGCAGTGACGAACCCGGTCTCGAAGAGGAGCGGCACCTCGACGACGAGCAGCGCCGGCCGCGGCCGCACCTTGCGCTGCTCCCTGGTCCAGTCGTCTACGGAGCTGTGCACGTAAGGATGCAGCAGGTCCTCCAGCCAGCGCAGCTCGCCTTCGTCGGCGAACACGATGCCGGCCAGCGCGGGGCGGCTCACACCGCCGGCGCCGTCGACGACCGCGTCGCCGAAGTGCTCGCGGATGCGCTCGACGACCTCCCCGCTCGAGTAGAGGCCGTGCACGATGTCGTCGCTCGAGATGACCGCGGCACCGAGCTCCCGCAGGTAGGCGAGCGCCGTCGACTTACCGGAGCCGATACCTCCGGTAAGGCCGAGCCGCGGGATGTGCGTGCGTGTGGTGACCATGATGCGAGGGGCGTCGCAGGCGGGGGGTGGTCAGTCCTGGGGCGCCTCGGCGTCCTTGGCTTCGCCGGCCTCGGCGGTTTCGTCGGCGCCGCCGGCCGGGAAAACGTCGTCGCTGAGGCCAAGCTCGGGTTCATGCTCGGCGACGGCCTCTTCGACCATCTCCTCGACGAGCTCTTCGACGATCGCTTCTTCGACGGCCTCCTCGACGATCGCCTCCTCGACGGCTTCCTCGACGGCTTCCTCGACGGCCTCCGGCTCCGGCGGAGCGACGGGCCGCAAAGGCTTGACGTTGTCGCCGTCCACGCGCTTGATGCTGAGGCTTAGGCGGCGGCGCTCGGAGTCGACCTCGATGATCTTGACCTGGACGATCTGGCCCACGGACACGACCTCGTCGGGGCGCTCCACGTGCCGATTGGCCAGCTCGCTGATATGTACGAGACCTTCGATGCCCTCGTAGATCTCGACGAAGGCGCCGAACGCCACGATCTTCGTCACGCGACCCTCGACGACGTCGCCGACCTGGTGCTGGGCGACGATCTTCTGCCACGGGTCTTCCTGGGTCTGTTTGAGGCCCAGGCTGATGCGCTGGCGGTTGCGGTCGATGTCGAGGACCTTGACCTTGACCTTCTGGTTGACCTGCAGCACCTCGGAGGGATGGTTGATGTGCGTCCAGCTGAGCTCCGAGATGTGGATGAGACCGTCGATGCCGTCGAGATCGACGAAGGCGCCGAAGTCGACGATGTTGCTGATCGTGCCCTCGACGATGTCGGCGACGTTGAGGTCGTCGATGATCTGCTGGCGAACTTCCTTGCGCTCCTCTTCGAGGACGGCGCGGCGGCTGAGGACCACGTTGTTGCGGTTGCGGTTCATCTCGATGACGCGGGAGTTGAGCTCCTGGCCGACGTACTCCTGAAGGTCCTGCACGCGGCGGATGTCGACCAGCGAGGCGGGCAGGAACCCGCGCACGCCGAGGTCGAGGATGAGGCCGCCCTTGACCACTTCGATGACCGTGCCGGTGACCGGCTCGCCGCTCTCGAAAGCGCCCTCGATGCGCTTCCAGGCCTTTTCGAAGCGAGCGCGCTTCTTGCTGAGGATGAGGCGCCCGTCGGCGTCTTCCTTGGTCATGACCAGCGCGTCGATCTCCTCGCCGAGCTGGACCTCCTCGGAGGTGTTGACGTTCTTACGGATGCTGAGCTCGTTGACCGGGATGACGCCCTCGGACTTGTAGCCGATATCGACCAGGATCTCGTCCTTGTCGACGCGCACGACGTTGCCGGTGACGATGTCGCCTTCGGAGAAGACGTTGATGGTGAGGTCGTAATTGGGGACGATCTCGCCGTCTACCTCGATGAGATAGCCTTCGCTGCCCTCCACGATCCTGGGGTCGTTCGCTGCGGCCAGCTGCGTGTCGATGGGTTTGTCAGCCATGTGGTGTCGTTGCCTCCCGGTCACGTATGCGGTCCGTCGTTTGCAGGATAGGAAAGGCCCGCGGACCGCAGCGGGCCGAAACCGTGGCAGTATACCACGAGCGCGCGGGCGGCCGCGAGACGGGCGGCCGTTGGCGACGAGGGCCGGGGGCGGCTAGCCCTTGGCCGCCAGCCAGTCGTCACCCACGCCGACCTCGACCTCGAGCGCCGGCACCATGTCGTAGGCGCCGCACATGGCGTCGCGCAGCAGCGGCACACACTCCTCGACCTCGGCCGCCGGACACTCAAGGACGAGCTCGTCGTGCACCTGGAGGACGAGCCGCGAGCCGAGGCCACGTCGTTCGAGCTCGCGGCTCACCGTCACCATGGCGACCTTGATGATGTCGGCGGCCGTGCCCTGCAAAACCGTGTTGACCGCCAGGCGCTCGCCCAGCGCGCGCAGGCGGTAGGTGCTGGAGCGCAGCTCCGGCACGGCCCTGCGCCTGCCGAAGAGCGTCGTCACGTAGCCGTCCTGGGTCGCCTGGGCGATGACCTTCTCGCGGAACTCCCGGACCTTGGGGTACTTGGCGAAATAGGCGTCGATGAACGCCTTCGCCTCCTCCACGGGGATGTCGACCTGCTCCGAGAGGCCGTAGGCCGAGAGGCCGTACATGATGCCGAAGTTGGTCGCCTTGGCGTGCTCGCGCTGGCGCTTGGTGACCTCGTCCACCGCGATGCCCGCCACCGCGGCGGCGGTGACGCGGTGCACGTCCTCGCCGCGCTGGTAGGCGTCCAGCAGAGCAGGCTCCTGAGAGAGCAATGCCATGAGGCGCAGCTCGATCTGCGAGTAGTCGGCGACCACCAGCCTGCAGCCCTCCTCGGCGACAAAGCAGGCGCGGATCTCGGCCCCCAGGTCGGTGCGCACGGGGATGTTCTGCAGGTTGGGGTCGGAGCTGGAAAGCCGGCCCGTGGCAGTGACCATCTGGTTGAAGGTCGTGTGCAGGCGGCCGGTACGCGGGTCCAGGCGCTCGGGCAGCGGCTCCAGATAGGTGTTCAGCAGCTTGGTGAGCTCACGCCACTCCTCCACGGCCGGCACGACGGGGTGCTGCCCACGCAGCCCGCGCAACACGCGGGCGTCCGTAGAGTAGCCCGTCTTGCCCTTCTTGCCGGGTTCCAGGCCGAGGCGGCTGAAGAGCACCTCGGCCAGCTGCTGCGGCGACGCCACGGTGAACTCGATCCCGGCGAGACGGATGATCTCGTCGTGCAACTCATCGACGCGGTCGCGCAGGCGGGCCGTGATCTCACCCAGGCGGTACGGGTCCATCTTGACGCCGGCCGCCTCCATCTGGGCGAGCACGCGCACCAGCGGCAGCTCGACCTCGCGGAACAGACGTTCGAGGCCAAGCTCGAGCAGGCGTGGGCGCTGGGCCGCAGCCACGCGCCACGTGAGCACGGCGCGCGTGGCCGCGGCCACCTGCGCTCGCGATCCCTCGACGAGTGCGGTGCCGGCCTCGTCACCGTCCGTGCCGCCATCGTCGGCGCCGGCCAGAGCGCACAGGCCACGTTCCTTCTCCGGCCGCTCCGGCGCCAGCAGGTACGCGGCCACCGCCGTGTCGAACGCCGGGCCGCAAGGTGCCGCCGTGTAGCCGGGCTGCGCCTTGGCGTCGTGGACCACGGCACTGGCGGCGAGCAGCCACAGCGCCGCGAGCCGCTCGGCCGGAGTGCCGGCGACCTGCACGACCTCGCCACCGGCGTGGACGGCGACGGCGAAGCCGTCTTCGCCGTCCTCCCGCGGCTCGAACGCCACGGCCGCCTCGGCGCGCTCGAGCGCCGCCGCGAGCGGCCCCACGTCGGGCTCGTGCGCGAGACGCACGCCCGGTCCGGCAGCCGCCCCGGCGCCGGCCTGCGAACCGGCCGCCGGCGCAGGACCGGTCGCGGGCGAGCCGGCGGACCGGGCGGCTGCGCCGCCGCGGGCCACCTCCTGCAGCCGCCGCCTGAGGGCACGGAACTCGTATTTCTCGAATATCGCGTCGACGCTGGCCACGGGCAGCTCGTAGCCACCGCGTGCGACCAGCTCGACGAGGTCCTCCTCGAGCGGCACGTCGAGCACCATCGTCGCCAGCCGCCTCGACAGGCGCGCGTCGGCCTCGTGCTCGGCGAGCAGCGCACGGCGCTTGTCGCTCTTGACCTCATCGAGCCGCTCGTACAGCGCGTCGATGCTGCCGAATTGCTGGAGCAGTGCCGCCGCCGTCTTCTCGCCCACGCCGGGGACGCCGGGGATGTTGTCGCTGGTGTCGCCCTTGAGCCCGATGTAGTCGGGGATGCGGTCGGGTGTGACGCCGAAGCGCTCCACCACCGCCGCCGGCGTGTAGATCTTGACGTCGGTGATGCCGCGCCCGGTGCTCATCACCCAGATGTCGTCGTCGACGACCTGCATGGCATCGCGGTCGCCGGTAACGACGATGGACCCCACCCCCTGGCGCTTGGCCTCCTCGGCCAGCGTGCCGAGGATGTCGTCGGCCTCGTAGCCCGGCTTCACCAGGTTGACGATGCCGAACGCCTCCATCAGCTCGGGGAAGCGGCTCCACTGCTGCGACAGCGGCTCCGGCATGTGCGGGCGCTCCGCCTTGTAGGCTTCGAACTCCTCATGGCGAAAGGTCTTTTCGCGCGCGTCCCAAGCCACCACGATGCTCGCCGGCCGGTACTCGGTGACGATCTTGAGCAGCATCTGGCTGAGCCCGTACATGGCGTTGGTCGGGAAACCTTCGCGCGTGCTGATGCCCTCGGGCAGGGCGAAGAAGGCCCGGTAAGCGAGGCTGCTCCCGTCGAGCAGGAAGAGGCGGTTCTCCAGGGCGGGATCCATGGGGCGATTCTACAGGACGCGCCACAGGACCTGCGCTCCGTCGTCAGGCCATCAGGCGCCCGGCCGCAAGACGCTCTTGCGCCTCCTCCGCCGGCACCGGCCGGCTGAAAAGAAAGCCCTGCACCTGCTGGCAGCCGTGCTTGCGGACGAAGTCCAGCTCTTCGCGCGTCTCGACACCCTCCGCCACCACGGTCAAGCCGAGCTCGCGGCCGAGGGCGACCACGGCGCGCACGATGGCCGCCTCGGGGCTGCCTTCGCGGATGCCGGCGACGAAGCCGCGGTCGATCTTCAGCACGTCGAAGGGCAGCGTGCTGAGGTGGCTCAACGACGAGTAGCCGGTGCCGAAGTCGTCCAGGGCGCTCCGCACACCGAGGTCACGCAGCCGGCCCAGGACCTCCCGCGTGAAACCGACGTCGTCCATCGCGAGGGACTCGGTGATCTCCAGCTCGAGGCACGACGGCTCCAGCCCCGTCTCGGCCAGGGTCCTCTCGATCGTCGCCACCAGATCCTTCTGGCGGAACTGGCGCGCCGAGAGGTTGACGCTTACGCGCCCGGGTTCGAGCCCGGCGCCCAGCCACGCAGCGGCGGCGCGGCAGGCCACGGCCAGGACCTCCTCGCCCAGCGGCACGATCAGCCCCGTGTCTTCGGCGACGGGGATGAACGCCCCCGGCAGCACGAGACCGTCCTCGGGATCCTGCCAGCGCATCAGCGCCTCCATACCCACGATGAGCCCATCATCGGCCTGCACCAGAGGCTGGTAGTACACCACGAACTCGTGTTGTTCGAGCGCCCGGTGCAAGCGCGCCTCGAGCTGCAGGCGCTCCACCGTCTGACGGCTCATGGACTCGTCGAACAGCCGCCAACCGTTGCCGCCACGGGCCTTTTCCTCGTGCATGGCCGCGGTGGCGAAGCGGATGAGCTTCTCCGGGTCAGCGGAGTCGCCGGGGAACAAGGCCAGCCCCAGGCTTGCGTTCACGTAGACGTCGTGGCCGCCGATGCGGTACTTGCGGCGCAAGGCTTCCAGCGTCTTCTCGGCCACCGCCGCCACGTCACCGAGGTCCTCGATGCCAGGCAGGATGACTGCGAACTCGTCGGCGGCCACGCGCGCGACCGTGTCCCCGTCGCGCACCAGCTTGTGCAGGCGGCGCCCCACGCCGTTCAGCAGGCGGTCGCCGCCGGTGCGGCCCAAGGTATCGTTGACGTGTTTGAAGCGGTCAAGGTCGAGGACCACCACGGCCAGCTGCTCGCCCTCGCGCCGCGCCTGTGCGACGGCCTGACGCAGCCGGTCGCGGAAGAGAGTGGCGTTGGGCAGCCTGGTCACGGGGTCCTCGTAGGAGAGTTTCTCGATGGCGCCCAGGAATCGCTGGCGCTCGGTGAGATCCTCGATCACGGCGATGCCCCCCGTGATGGCTCCGCCGGGAGCGCGCAGCGGTGCGGCGCTCAGCGAGATATGGAACTTCGCGCCATTGATCTTCGACGAGAACGAGCCGACCCACTGCCCCTCCCGTCCGGCCAACGGTCGGCGCAGCGCCGCGAGCAGTGCCGCCGTGTGCAGTGTCGTGAGATCGAAGCCCAGCGAATCCTCGAGCGGCACGCCCAACATGGCGGCCAGCCGCTCGTTGCACTCCGTGAGGCGCAGGGCCTCGTCGTAGAAGACCACCCCCACCGGGGACTGCTCGAACAGCGCCTTGTAGCGCTGTTCCGAGACGTCGAAGGCCTCCTCCAGGCGCCGGCGCTCGCGCCGTGTCGCCCCGTCCTCGACCTCGCGCGCAACGGCCGGGCCAAGGCGCCGCAGGTCGTCCTTGAGGACGTAGTCGGCGGCGCCGGCGCGCATGGTCTCGACCGCGACCTCTGCGCCCACCGTCCCCGATACGACGATGGCCGGCAGGTCGGGGTCGAGCTCGTGCAAGAGCACCAGCGCCTCCAGGGCGCCGAAGCGCGGCAGATTGTAGTCGAGGAGCGCGACATCCCAGGTACGCTCCTCCAGCGCCTCGCGCAGGCCTTCTCTCGTCTCGATGCGCCGCCACTCGGGCTCCGCGCCGCTGCGGTGCAGCGTGCGCAGAAGGAGCTCGACGTCGTCGGCGGAGTCCTCGACGAACAGGACGGCGGCGCGCATCCGGCCGGCCTTCGTCACTTCACCACTCCGCGGCCGGCGGCGGGGCTTCGTTGAGCACCAGCCAGTAGAGGCCGAGGCTGTTCACCGCATCCATGAACTGACGGAAGTCCACCGGCTTGCGGATGTAGCTGTTGGCGCCGAGGTCGTAGCTCTTGGCGACGTCGCCCTCAGTGTTCGACGAAGTGAGGATCACCACCGGCAGGCGTTTGGTCCGCGGCTCTTGGCGGATCTGTGTCAGGACCTCCAGGCCGCCCACCTTAGGCAGCTTCAAGTCGAGCAGCACGAGCTGCGGCAGGTCCTTGCGCTCGCGCCCGGCGTAGGCGCCACGGCAGAACAGGTAGTCCAGCGCGTCGGCGCCGTCGCCCACCACCACGACGCGGTTGGCGAGGCGGTGCAGGCGCAGAGCACGCATCGTGAGCTGCACGTCGTCGTCGTTGTCCTCGACCAGCAAGATGTGCGGTTCGACGCTCATTCCTCCCCCTTTTTTCCAAGCGTGAAATATACGGTAGCACCGCCGTCAACGACACCGTCGGCCCAGGCTCGGCCGCCGTGGCGGCGCACGATGCGCTGCACGGTGGCAAGGCCGATGCCGGTGCCGGGGAACTCCTTGGCGGTGTGCAGGCGCTGGAACGGCGTGAACAGCTTGTCGACGTAGGCCGGGTCGAAGCCCGCGCCGTCGTCGCGCACGAAGTAGGTGGTGGCGCTGCCCTGCCCGTCGACGCCGAGCTCGATGTGCGCCTGCGGCTTTCGCGCGGTGAACTTCCAGGCATTGTCGAGCAGGTTCTGCAGCAGAGTGCGCAGCAGCCCGGGGTCGCCGTTGGCGTCAAGCGTCTCGGGCAGCGTGAACTCGACTTCGCGCCCTGGTTCCGCCTGGCGCAGGCCGGCGACGACGTCGCGCGCCAACTCAGACAGATCGGCCTTCTCGCGCTTCATCTCGTGGCGAGACACGCGCGACAGCATGAGCATGTCGTCTATGAGCACACCCATACGCTGCGACCCGGCGCGCACGCGGTCCAGGTAGTCCCTGGCGGTGTCGTCCAGGATATCGCCGTAGTCCTCGAGCAGCGCCAGGCTGAAGCCGTCCAGGGCGCGCAGCGGCGAACGCAGGTCGTGGGACACGGAGTAACTGAAGGCCTCGAGCTCCTCGTTCGCGACCTCCAGCTCGAGGGTGCGCTCCAGGACGCGCCGCTCCAGGTCCACGTTCATCTCGGCCAGCTCGCGCTCGGCCTCCCGCCGCCCCTCGTCCGCCTGCACGCGGGAGGTGATGTCGATGCCCGTGCCGATGACGTACTCCACCTCGCCCTCGCCGTCGAGCACCGCCGAGTTGTTCCACTGGATCGTCCTGCGCCCTCCGTCCTTCGTCAGCCAGTCGTTCTCATAGTCAGCGGGGAACTGCCCGGCCGACAGCCGGTCGAACGTGGCCCGCACGCCCTCGAGCTGTTCGGGAGGGATCACTCGGTCCCAGAGACTCGTGCCGAGCATCTCGGCCTCGGTGAACCCCGTAGCCGCCTCGCAAGCCTGGTTGAACGCCACGATGCGGCCCTTGGGGTCGAGCACCACGATGAGGGCGCCGGCGACGCGCTGCACGGTCGCGGAGAAGTCGCGCTGGCGCCTGACCTGTTCCTCGGCCGCTCGCTGCTCGGTGATGTCCCGAGCGGTACCGATGATACGCACGACCTCTCCCTCGGCGTTGCGCTGGAAGGCGGCCTCGGCGCAGCGCAGCCATACCCAGTCGCCGTCATAACGGCGCATGCGGTATTCGAACGTGGCCACGTCGCCCTCGGGCAAGGTACGGAGGCGTTGACGGTGCGCCGCCAGTCTTAGGGTGTCGTCGGGATGGACGAGGTCGGTCAAGAGCTGCGTCCCCGTGTCGACGAAGAACCGCCCCTCGTATCCGAGCAGCTCTGTGAGCTCGCGGTTCGCGAAGACGTCGCGGACTTCGACGAGATCGAAGATGTAGATCAGGTCAGGGCTGACGTCCAACACCCTTTGCAGGAAGCGGCGGTTCTCCTCGAGGTCGCGCTCGGCGTCGCGGCGCGCAGAGATGTCGGAGATCATGGCCACGAAGTTCACGGGGCGGCCCTGCGCGTCTCGGAGCAAGGTCACCGCGGCCGTCGTCCACACGGACGAGCCGTCCTTGCGTAGATAGCGTTTGTCCATTTTGGAATGGTCGCTGTCGCCGGCCAGGGTCGCCGCGATCAGACTCGCCGTCTCGGCCCGGTCGTCGGGAGGGGTGATCTCGGCGACGGTCATGCCCTCGAGCTCGGGAACTGTGTAGCCGAGCATCTCCGCGAACGTCGCGTTGGCGTGCCTCACCGTGCCGTCCGGCAACGTGAATGAGACACCTACGGGGGCGTTCTCGAAGGCGGACTTGAAGCGCTGCTCGCTGGCACGCTGCTCGCGCTCGGCCTCGTAGAGCCGCTGGAAATCCCGGGAGCGCCAGCGGCTCCAGAAGAACAGGATCACCGCGCCGCCGAGCAGGATGACGCCGAGGACGATGACGATCGTCACCAGCGCCAGCCTCCGCAGCGGCGCGTCTACCTCGCTGAGGTCGACCTTGCTGACGATGAACCACGGCGTCCCCCGCACCGGCCCGACCGCGGCCAGGACATCGCTCCCGCTGTAGTCGACGCCGGTCACCACACCGACCGCCCCGCGGACTGTCTTCACGGCCGGGGCCTCCGTCCTGGAGATCGGGAACGCCAGGACGCGCGCGGCGGCCTCGCGCTGCCGCCTCGTGTTGAGGAAGACGACCTCGTCGCCGCGCCGCTCCACGAGGAGCGTCTCGCCAGTCTTGCTGGGGGTGGGCCAGTTGTTGACCAGGGGGAACAGAAAAGCGTTGGGATCCACCTCCAGTGCGAGCACGGCGGGCGGCGGACTCGAAGCCGAGGCGCCGCCCGCCACCGAAGCCAGGAACTCCATCTGGGGACGCCCCCGTGCATCGAGGTAGATGTCCGAGAACACCACCTCGCGCCGGTCCATCGCCTTCTCACCCAACATGCGCGTGACGGCGCCCGGCGCGTGGCTGTCGCGCGGCGTGGCGTGGATCGCCCGCAGGGCCGGGTCCAGCAGTAAGATGCGGAGATACCCCTGCTCGGCGCGCGTCGTTTCGATGAGCGAGCGGACCACGAACGGCGCCGGGGGCGCAGCCCCTGTGGACGTCCAGAGCCTCACGGCGCTGGAGAGGATGAGGTTGTCGCCCACCGCCTTCGCGCTGGACCTCTGGTCGACCATCCAGCGTGCGATCTCGGCGGCCTCGAGGTCGCGGATCCCCTCGAGCTCGCGGCTCTGCTGGACCCGCACGTCGGCCGCCTCATGCCGGTAGACGAGAAGGCCGGCCACCATGACGACCGCGGCCATGCCGGCGAACACCGCGATGAGTATGCCGAGGGCGCGCGCCGGGGCGCGCTGGCGAGCGGCCGCAGGCGGCGAGCCGGCGACCGGCGGCTCCAGACTCTCGTTCCCCTGACTTTCAGCGTCCACGCGACCCCCCTCTGGGTCTGTGGGCGTACCCCGCGCGCAGGCGCTTCGGCGCCGGCGTCACCCGTTCCTCTAGTCTCGGCGCATCACCAGCAGGACATGAGTGCCCAGCGGGCCGCAGGTGAACTGCACCGCATCACACAGCGCGCGCATGAAGTGGATGCCACGGCCGCTGCTCTCCGAAGCCTCCGGCACGCAGATCGGCGTGGCGTCGATGCCGCCGCCACCGTCCACGACTTCCACCGCCACCTCGTCGTCGTAGCAGAAGAACCGCACGCGGATGTCGTCGTCGGCACCGTGAGGTGATCCGTGCACGAGAGCGTTTGCGAGCGCCTCGGCCACCGCGACGCTGAACTCGAACAGGTCGTGTCCATGAAGCCCGGCCACCTCCGCACAGGCCGTGACCCGGTGTCGCGCCGTGGGCAGCGCATCTGCAGTCGCCGCAAGAGTGAACTCATGCTCCCAGCGCGGTTTGGCCGGCAGTTTGATGGGCTCGCCGACGGCGGCGCCCCCGGAGACTGGGTGCGGCAGCGGCGGCCGTACGAGCCCTGCCTCCGCCAGCGCCGCCCGGGCCGAGGGCTCCTCGACGGCGACGACGAACTCGCCGCCGTCGCGGCGGAAGGTCGCCGCGGCCTCCTGAAGCACGCCCACCTCGTCGCGTCCAAACGTCGTGCTGGGGTCCACGTCGAGGACGATGTCGGTGGCTCCGGACTCCCGGCAGAGGTCGAGCTCGGCGCGCAGATCGCCTGCCGGATCGCCGTCGGCGCCGCTGCCCCAGCGCACCACGCAGACCTCGCCGCGGAACTCCACCGAGACGTGACTGCCTGGACGCTCAGCTCGGTGCCCCTCGTCAGACATCCGCCGGCTTGTGCGCGTCGCTCTCATAGGTCACGGGCGGCTCGAAGCGGCAGTCCTCCTGCCCCGGCCAGCCGCCGAAGGGGTACGTGCAGTGCATCTTGTGCAGCTGTTCGCCGAGGTCGTCGAACCGCCCGTGGATGCGCTCCACCGTCTCGACCGTCATGCTGAACGAACGTACGCCGTCCAGGAAGGCTTGGCGCAGTGCGTCCATGCGCAGCTCGAGCTCGTCGAACTCGGCCCGCCACGTGTCCACGTCGCCGGACCCGACGTTTCTCAGGTTGCGGGTCTCGCTCATCGTTCCTCCGGATCCATCGCGCAGCTCTTCACGGCACATACCCCGCCCTCCTGCTTCACAACCGCCTGCTCGTGACTGTTTGCGGGGTAGACTCCATGCCGACGGAGCCGCCCGCCCAGGCGGTGGTATCGGCACGAGGAGGCGTCATGGGTTCACGGGAGTTTGCACGGGGCCGGCGCGTGGTGGCACGACTGCCGTACGGCGGCGACCTGCTGGCCGCGATCGCCGCCGTCGCCGACGAGCACGGCATGGCCATGGCTGAGCTGCGCGCCATCGGCGCGCTGCAGCGCGCCCGTCTGTCGTATTACGACCAGAGCACGCATCGGTACGAGGAGTTCTCCGTCGACGAACCCGTTGAGCTCGTGTCGCTGCTCGGCAACGTCTCGCGCCGGGACGGCGCGCCGGCGGTCCACGCACACGCGGCTCTGGCCGGCCACCACGGCGGCTGCATCGGCGGCCACGTGGCCCCGGGCTGCGTGCTGTTCGCCTGCGAACTGGTCCTGCAGGAGCTGGTCGGCGAGCCACTCGAGCGCGCGCATGACGAGCAGACCGGCCTGCCGCTCTGGCGCGGCCTCTAGAGTGAGGGAGGCTGGTGTCGGAAGGGGGACTTGAACCCCCATGAGGTTAAACCCTCACTAGGCCCTCAACCTAGCGCGTCTACCAATTCCGCCATTCCGACACGGAGGGAAGCAGATTATACGGGAACCGGAGGGCGAACTTCAACGCGGAGCGGCGGGCACTCATAGCGATGGGCGGGATCCGCAAGAGCAGGACCCGCCCACCGGCGGCGCCCCCTTCAGTGCCTCTTTTTCGATGAGGCTATGGCCTGCAGAGGCCATGGCGCCGACTAAGCTTTCCTGATCGCAGTATAGCGCCGGGTCGCAGGTGCTACAACGTTGCTTGCGTTTTACAGCACCCTACGACGAGAGGACGTGATGGGCGCACGCATCCTGGTAGGTACCTGTTCGTGGACGGATCCCACGCTCATCGCCTGCGGGCGCTTCTACCCGCCGGGCGTGAACAGCGCGGAGGGCCGGCTGCGCTTCTACGCGCAGCAGTTCCCCATCGTGGAGGTAGACTCCACGTACTACGCCCCGCCGTCGGAGCGCAACAGCGCTCTGTGGGCGGCGCGCACCCCCGAGGGCTTCGTCTTCAACGTCAAGGCTTACGCCCTGCTCACCGGCCACCCGGCGCGCGTAGAGCGCTTGCCGGCGTGGCTCCGCGAGGCCCTGCCGGCCGAGGCGCTGAGCAAGAAGAACGCCTACCGCAAGGACGTCGGCGAGGACGCTGTGGAGAAACTCTGGGAGTTGCACCGCCGCGCCCTGGCGCCGCTGGCCGAGGCCGGCAAGCTGGGCGCGGTGCTGTTCCAGTTCCCGCCCTGGTTCGTGAGTTCGCAGGCCAACGCCGCCTACGTGCGCGAGCTGCCGCAGCGGCTGCCGGGTCGGCCGCTGGCGGTGGAGTTCCGCGGCGGCGGCTGGCTGCACGATGAGGCCGCCACCGAGACCCTCCGTCTGCTCGAAGACGCCGGTCTCGCCTACGTGAGCGTCGACGAGCCGCAGGGCTCTCGCTCCAGCACGCCGCCGGTGGTGGCGGCCACCGCGCCCCTGGCGATCGTGCGGCTCCACGGCCGTAACGCGAGCACTTGGGACGCGAAGACCGAGGCCGCCTCCGACCGCTTCAAGTACCTCTACAGTGACGAGGAGCTGTGCGAGTGGGCGCCCCGCGTGCGCGAGCTGGCCCGGCAGACCGCCGCCGTGCACGTCCTCTTCAACAACAACTACGAGGATCAGGGCATGCGCAACGCGCGCCGCATGGCCCAGCTGCTGGACGTGGAAGGCGGCGGCCAGACCGAGCTCGACCTGGGACGAGGCTGAGGCCTACGCCTCCGGCGCCGCCAGGATCTCCCGCATCTGCGCGTCCACGGTGACGCCCCAGCGCGCGAACTCGGCGAAGAACCTCTGGCAGGGCACGATCTGCTCGGGCACGAACACGCCCGGGCCCTCGATGTCGCCGCGGGCGAGCATCTTGGCGACGATGGCCGGCGGGATACCGGTGTCCACGTCGCCGCCGCCGGCGCCGTGCTCCTTGTGCGCCGGGACCGTGGCGCGCACGCGCCACTCCAGCCGGCGCCCGTCCTTGAGGCCGCGCACCACGCCGAGCAGGTAGTCGACGTCGTCGAGCACCACGTCCGTGGGCTTGGCGATGTCGCTCACGACCTTGAGCAGCACATCGCGCGGACGCACGTGGCAGCCGCGGATCTCGACCTCGTCGGTGCGCGTCATGCCGATGCGCTTGAGAAAGCGCATCTGCTCCGTGAACTCCGCCGGTAGGCTCAGCTTGAAGGTCGCGCTCTTGAGCCCCTGGTCCTTCCAGGTGTGCCAGAAAGTGAAGGGCTCGGAGTGGATGGTGTAGTGCGCCTCGAGGATACCGGCCGGAGCGCCGAAATCGAGGTCCTCTTCCCCCTCGCCGCCGGTGATGTCCATGTTCCAGTGACCGTCGACGAACTCGGGAGCGGTGACGCTGAACTCATCGCAGAGCGTCTCCAGTGAGTACGGCACGACCCAGCCCGCGTAGCTGCTCCGGTCGGTGTCGTCGACGTTGCCGCACAGCGCGTGCGCCTCCTCCACCGTGTCGAGCTGCTCCGCGCCGTACTTGGCGAGGATGTTGGTGACGCCGGGGGCGCCGCCCATGGCGATGACAGCGGTGACGCCGGCTTTCTTGAACTCCTCGGCCAGCTCCACCTGCTGCTTGGTCACGTGGAAGAGGCCGCCCATGTCCGTGTAGTGGACCTTGGCGGCCGCGGCGGCGTGCATCACGTTGATGTTCCAGAAGTGCTGCGTGGCGTTGACCATCGCGTGGCAGCCGGCGATGGCCTTCTTGATGCTTTCGGCGTCGCGCGCATCGACGAACACGGCCTTGGCCTTGTCGCCGCCGTGCATGGTGGCCACGGCGCGCGCCTGCTCCTCGTTGTAGTCGCCCACGATAATCTGCTCGACCTCGGGGCTGATGGCGAGCTCCTTGACGGCCCAGCGCCCCATGGCGCCGGCGCCGACGACGGCGATCCTCATGATACGACCTCCTCTACACCGCATCGGAGTTCGTGACTGAGGCTGAGCCTAAGTGGTTCGCAGCGCGATGTACAGACGGCTATCATGGGAGGCTGAGTCGAGCCTTCTCCCCTCACGGACAAGGATGATCAACGTGGCGTTCCACGGCCTGCAAGAGCGAGACTGGAAGGCGCTCGAGCGCGAGGTCGTGGACCTCTTCACCGCGCTCCTGCGCGTGGACACCACCAACCCGCCCGGCAACGAGACCAGTTGCGCCCTGGTTCTGCGGGAGTACTTCGCGCGGAACGGTATCGAAAGCACCCTCGTGGGCGAGCTGCCCGAGCGCCAGAACCTGACCGCGAGCCTCGACGGCGCGCGCCCCGGGCCGACGCTCACCTTGATGGGCCACACGGACGTGGTGCCGGCGGACGCCGGCGAGTGGAGCGTGCCGCCGTTCGCCGGCGTGGTCAAGGACGGCTACGTGTGGGGCTGCGGCGCCACCGACATGAAGAACCAGGTGGCGGCCGAGGCCGTGGCGCTGGCGCGCCTCAAGCGCTCGGGCGCCGACTTCGCCGGGACCATCAAGTACGCGGCCACGGTTGACGAAGAGGACGGCGAATATTGCGGCGTGCGCTGGCTGTGCCAGAATCACCCCGAGTCGCTGCGCTGCGACTACCTGCTCAACGAGGGCATGGGCGGCCTCTGGCTGCCGGTCGGCGGCAACAAGGTGTTCCTGCTGGCGGCCGGTGAGAAGGCCTTCGCCCAGTTTCGTATCCGCGTGCGAGGCGCTGGCGGCCACGCCTCCGTGCCCCAGAAGGAACACAGCGCAGTCATCGATCTTGCCCGCGCGGTGGTCGCCCTGGGGCTCTGCGACCCGCCGGCGATCGTCGCCCCGATGACGGCGCAGTTCATCGACGTCGTGGTCCCCGACGAGCGCCTGCGCGCGCGCTTCAAGGACCTGCGGACGGCGCGCGCCGCCGGCGCCGAGTTGCGCCGCCTCGACCCCGAGGTCGCCTCTCTGGTCGAGCCGCTCCTCGGCGCCACCTTCACGCCCACCATCCTCACGGCGGGCAAGGCGGTCAACGTCATCCCCACGCACGCTGAGGTCTGCGTGGACTGCCGCATCCTGCCGGAGGAGACGCTCAACGGTACGCACGATCTGGTCGCCGAAGTGCTGGACCCGCTGGGCATCGACTGGGAGTTCGAGTGGATCGACGTCACCACGCCCAGCGCCTCGCCGGCGCCGACGCCCCTCAGCGAGAGCATCTCGCGGGTGCTCACCGCCGACGTGCCTGACGCCGTGCTGGCGCCGATGTGCGCGGGCAGTTTCACCGACTCGCGCTGGGTTCGTGAGGCGTTCCCGGAGTGCGTCGCCTACGGCTTCGCCCCGTTCGTCGCCGAGAGCTTCCACGCCATGGAGGGCGGCCGCGACCACATGCCGGACGAACGCATCCTCGTCGAGGACGTCACCTACCAGGCGCTCTTCTTCGAGCGGCTTGCCCTGGACCTGCTCGCCTGATGCCGCTGCGCCTGGAGACCCCCGTGCTGCGCGATCGCTTTCGCGGCACGCTGCTCGGCCTCGCCGTCGGCGAGGCTCTGGGCGCGCCGGCCGACTTCCTCACCGCCGAGCAGATCGAGGGGCGTTTCGGCGTGATCACGGAGATGCTCGGCGGCGGCTGCCACGGGGTGCAGATCGGCGAAGCCACCGACGCCACCGACATGATGCTCTGTCTGGCGGAGAGTCTCGCCGCCGCGGCCGGCTTCCACCCCGAGGACATCATGCACCGCTACCTGGCCTGGTTCGAGAGCGGGCCGCGGGACGTGAGCCTCACGGTGCGCACCGTCCTCCTCAGCTTCCGCTCCGGCACGCACTGGGACCTGGCCTCGCGGCGCGCCTTTGAGATCCTCGGCAGCCCCGCGGCCGGCAACGGCAGCCTGATGCGCTGCGCGCCGCTGGCGCTGCTGTTCTGCGGAGACGCCGAGGCCCGGCACGTCGCTTCTCAGCGCGAGTCCACGCTGACGCATTTCGAGCGTCTCGCCGGCTGGGCCTGCGTGGCGTTCAACGACCTTCTGGATGCGGCGATCGCCGGCGAGCTGCGCGAGGAGCTGCCCTCCATCGCCCACACCATCGACGAGGAAGACGAGCGCGTCGGCACCACCCTGCGCGAGGCGCTGGAGGCCGAGCCGGAAGAAGTCCAGAGCTCGGCGTTCGTCCTCGACACCCTGCGCACGGCGGTCTGGGCGGTGCTGCGCACCGACTCCTACGAGGAAGCCGTGTGCCTCGCCGTGAACCTCGGCAACGACGCCGACACCGTGGGCGCCGTCACCGGTGCCCTCGCCGGCGCGGCCTATGGCGAGACGGGTATCCCGCCCCGCTGGCTGGAAACCCTCCTTCTGCGTCAACGCATCACGACGGTCGCCGACCGGCTCGCCGACCTCGCCTACCCGAGCTGAGTCCACCCTCACGGTCGTTCGTCCATCCCCGCCGACCGGCGGGTTGCGTTCAGTCCATTCACTATGTAGTTTACGTCGGCTGCTGTTGGACTGAGCGAAGACGGGAGGCAGCCGATGCCGATCGAGATGACACCTGAACAGCGCGAGCTCATCGAGGAGTTCGGGCTGCTGCAGGAACAGATGGGCGCCACGCGGATGACGGGGCGAGTCTCGGGCTGGCTCCTGCTGTGCGCCCCGCCCATCCAGTCGCTGACCGAGATCGCGGAAGGACTCGGCGTCAGCAAGGCGGCCGTCAGTGGCGCGGCCAGGCTGCTCCTGCAGAACCGCATCGTAGAGCGCATCAGTGAACCGGGGCAGCGCGGGGACTTCTACCGCGCGCTGCCGGCCGACCCGGACGGCATCATCCCGCTCGACCACGTGCGCACTCTTCATCGGCTGATCGAGCGCGCCCTGCTCACGGTCGCCGACCGCGACCAGTCGCAGCCCAACTACGCGCTGATGCGCGACCTGCTCGAGTTCACCGCGTTCGCCGAGGCGGAGCTGCCCGCACTGTGCGCGCGCTGGCGTGAGCACCGCAAGAACTCGTCACCGATACAGGCCGCCGACGACGACGAACGCTCCCCCCTGCACACTGGAGGCACCAGTTGACTTGGTTAACGAAGATGTCCCTGCGCAACCGTTCTATCGTCGGCCTGGCCATCCTGACCGTCCTCCTCGTGGGAGCCTACGCGATCACATCGCTCAAGCAGGAGCTCATCCCCGACCTCACCTTCCCGTACCTCACCGTGCTGACCGTCGACCAGGGCGCCTCGCCGGCCGACGTCGAGCGCACCGTCACGACGCCGATCGAGCAGGCGATCAAGACCTCGAACGGCGTCAAGGAGTTCGACTCGTTCTCCAACGACGGCATGAGCATCATCACCGTGCAGTACGAGTTCGGTACGGATATGAAGGCCAAGGAGGCCGAGGTCCAGCAGTCCGTGTCGGGCGTGCAGCAGATGCTGCCCGCAACGGCCCAGGCGCCGAAGGTCGCGGCGCTCAACTTCACCAGCATGCCGGTGGTGCAGCTGGCGGTGTCTTCGTCCCTGCCGCCGGAGCAGCTCGCGGCGCTGCTCGGCACGCGCGTCGTGCCCCGCCTGCAGGCCATCGACGGCGTGCAGGCAGTCACCCTCTCGGGCGTGCAGCAGATGCAGCTGAACGTCCAACTGAAGCCAAAGCAGGTCGCGGCGCTCGGCGTCTCGCCGACGCAGATCGCGACTGCGATCACGCAGGCCAACGTGACGCCGGG
>Ga0209585_10000244_pt1 | contig 21846 bp, 17 predicted proteins | sample NGEPerone_FD_185491 | JGI IMG/M metagenome (GOLD analysis project Ga0209585, IMG submission 185491) | Arctic peat soil microbial communities from the Barrow Environmental Observatory site, Barrow, Alaska, USA - NGEE Permafrost154B-one... | ecosystem: Environmental > Terrestrial > Soil >... | reverse complement strand
ACCCGCGCATGACCCAGATGGAGAACGGGAGCACCACGGCGACGTAAGCCAGGATGAGGCCGATATAGGTGCCGAGCAGGTTCAGGCTGTTGAACACCAGGAAGGTGGGGATGAGCAGGGCGGTGCCCGGCAGCATCTGCACCGCCAGGATGGTCACCATGATTGTGCGCCGCCCGCGGAACCGGAACCGCGACAGTGCAGCGGAGGCAAGTAACCCGAGCACGATCGATAGCACCACCGCGCCCGCCACCACGATCACGCTGTTACGAAGATTGAGGAGGAAATTCGATTGCGTGAACGCGTCGATAAAGTTGCTCAGCGTGGGGTGCTTGGGGAAGAAGATCGGCGTGGGCGTCATCACCTCGGGTCGCGGCTTGAAGGCGGTATTGATCATCCAGTACACCGGGAAGATCCAAATGACGCTGAAGACGATCGCGCTGATGTTCGCGCCCAGGCGCAACTTGCGACGGCGCCGCGCGTCACGTTTGCGCGGACGCGCGCCGGACAGGGTTTCTTGGGGGGGCGTGGTAGTCACAGGTCTTCTCCCGCGCGAACCAGGTTACGAATGTAGTAAGCGGTGAAGATCATCAACAGCACCGTGGTCACGACGGCGATGGCCGCGCCCTCGCCGATGTGGAAACCGACGAACGCAGTCTTGTAAGTCCAGATGCCGAGCGTCGCAGTCGCGTCGTTCGGGCCGCCCTGCGAGACCAGCCAGATCTGGTTGAACACGTTGAAGTCCCAGATGACCGACAGGATCGTGACCAGCAGGAGGGTCGGCTTGAGGAAGTGGATGGCCACCTTCCAGTAAATACCCCACTCACTCGCCCCGTCGAGTCGCGCCGCCTCGAAGTACTCAGATGGCACCTGAGTCTGCGAGGCGTAGAGCGTGAGTGCGATGAACGGTACGGCCTGCCAGACGATGAGAAGCCAGATGGCCAGATAGGCCAGTACGGGGTCCTGGGCCCAGTTGACTTGGGTCAGATCGCCGAAGAGGTGTGTCTGTGTCAGGAGCCAGTTGGCCACACCGAAACCGGGCTGGAACAGCCAGTCCCACACGAGTGAGGACGCCACGTTGGGCACGGCCCACGCGAAGATCAGGACGACTGTGACGACGTAACGCATCGCCGGCGCGAGACGGGTGAGGAGGTCGGCGACCGCCATCCCGATGGCGATGCTTCCGGCCACCAGGGCGGTGGCGAAGAAGACAGTCCGCACAAGTGACCACCAGAAGGCGACATCCGTGAAGATCGACGCGTACTGGCCGAGGCCGACAACGGCGAACTCCCCGGTGAACAGCGACCTCCGGTTGTAGTCGGTGAACGAGATGAAGATCAACAGAATGATTGGCACGATGGTGACCGCAAGGATGACGAGCCCCGCCGGCGTCAGCAGCCAAAGTGGGGTGAAATCCTTCTTCTTGCGTCCCTGTGGCGAGCGGGGTGCGTGAGGCTGCCCCGGGGTATCCGCGGCAGCCACGCCCTCACCTGCAACGCTGGTCGCAGGAATGGGGGAACTCATAACTACTTTCTCGTAGAAGGCGAGATCAGTTGCCGTTCAGGACGGAATCAATATGTGAGTCGAAGCCCTCTGCTGCGTCCGCAGGGGACTTGGCGCCGGAGGCGATCGAGGAGAAGAACTGGTTGATGCTGAGGTCTCCTTCGATCACTGCCCAGTTCGCTGCGGCCGGGGTGGACTTGGAGTTGAGCGCGGCGGCGAAGAAGCCTGCCGTCAGCGGCGGGAGGTCCGTCTTCTGTGCGGCCTTGATGCCCTCAACGCTGTTCGGGGTCCAGCCGTCCTTGGCGAACACGTAGGTGTTCTGGATGTCCGGGCTGGCGGCGATCTTCACCCACAGCAGAGCGAGCTCCGTGTTCTGACTCTTCGCGGCGATGCCCCAGTCGGAACCACCGAGCATGACCGGCTGCGACTTACCCGACTTGCCGGGGAACGGGAAGGTGCCGAGGTCGGCAGTGGTCAGCTTCGGGTTGTCCTTCTGAATGGAGTCGATCGACGAGCTGATGCTGAGGATGGCGGCAGTCTTGCCGGAGGCGAACATCTTGTCCTGCTCCGGGCTGTCCATGTCGAGCGTACGCGAGGCGACACTCGAGTAGGTGTTCTGGAACGTCTTGAAGTCGTTCAGACCCTGTTGTGCGGCACTGCTGCCCAAGCCGGCCGTCCACTTGTCGTTGCTCAGCGTGGCGATGTCGCCGCCGGCGTCCCATACCCACTGCATGCCGGCGTACCAGTACATGCCGGGCAAATAGAACGCGGAGAAGTCCTTGGCAGGGTTCGCGGCCTTGATCTTGTCGAGGTCTGCGATGAGAGCCTCATAGGTCGTCGGAGCTTCGGTCACGCCTGCAGCCGCCCAGACGGTCTTGTTGTAGATGACCGCACGATTTCCCGCGAACGACGGCACACCGTAGAGCTGGCCCTCGAAGGTCGCCGGCAGTTCAAGGCCGGCGAGCCAGGTGTTGCCCTGCTGCAGTTCCTTCTTGTACGACGTCAGATCGAGCAGTCCGCCGTTGAATGCGTAACCGGGAATCTGCGTGTTGCCGAGATCCAGGACGTCCGGCGGCGTCGACGTGGCGAGGGCCGTCGTGACTTTGGTGGTGATGTCGGCCCAGGGCTGCACCTCAAGCTTGACCTTCGCGCCGGACTGCTTCGTGAACTCCGTGTTGATCGCGTCCAGTGTGTCAGGGCTGAGGTCGGAGTCCATCGCCCAGACCGTGAGGGTCTTGCCGGTGCCATCGGGTGTGCCGATAGTCTGATCGGTGCTCTTCGAACCACCGCCCGTGCCACTGCCACCGCAGGCGCTCAGAGCCAGGGCGGCGGTGATGCCAATCGCACCGATCACCAAATAGTAGCGTGTCTTATGCATTCCATCTCCTCATTATCGAGCGCGGGTACACCGCGTCTTGTGATTTCGGATGGTGCCCACGCTGTGCGTGATCACACTGGTGTATCAGCATTCAGGACCGAAGATCCGCGGAGAGGACGAGGGCCGCGGCACTTTGCAGCACGAGCGACCGGTTGTGCAGGCAGTTGTGTCCCGGAAGGGCCTTGGAGGTGGCGCGCAGAGCACGGCGTACAGTCTTCGACCTGTCTCGTGGTGGCGTTGCGGTGCTCAGTGTGCTCGCCTCCTCCCGGCCTCATTGCTTTGATGGCACATCTACCCTACACAAAAGGCAAGGCCGAGCGGTAGCGAATCAATGACGTACGGCGGCGAGTTGCGGGATCCGCTATGCGTAATGTTTACTACCTGACAGACATGTCTGCGCCTGAGGTACAACGCCGCACCGACTCTCCGCCTTTGTGGAAGCCGCGCGGGTCGTTTCGATGCCGCCGAAAACACAGGCTCAGCAGCACGATGAGAACGGACGCGCGGTGAGGGCCGGAGTGGATATCGGCGGCACTAAGACGCACGCGGTCGCCATTGATTCAGGCGGCCAGCCTGTGCAGCAATTCCGCCTTCCTACCGGTTTCGGTGCGGACGCCGTGCTGGCAGCTGCAGCGGAGGCGGTCAACCGGGTCGCCACGCTCGCCGGGATCTCCACCGGCGACTTCGAGTCGATCGGGGTTGGGATTCCCGGCAGGGTAGACACTGCTTCCGGCCGGGTGACGCACGCGGTCAACCTCGGTCTCGATGACCTCGACCTTGGTCGTCAACTGGGCGACCGACTCGGCGTGTTCGTGCACGTGGAGAATGATGTGAATGCGGCGGCGTTTGGTGCGTTCCATCTCCTCGGCGCCCGTGAGGCCAGCTCGATGGCTTATCTGAACCTTGGCACCGGGCTCGCTGCCGGTCTCGTGCTGAACGGCGAACTCTGGCGTGGGTCACGAGGCGCGGCTGGCGAGATCGGGCACATCCCGGTGGACCCGCACGGTCCGGTCTGTTCGTGCGGCCAGCGCGGCTGCCTTGAGACGATGGCCTCCGGTTCCGCGGTCGCCCGCCAGTGGCCGACGACGCATCCCAAACCAGTGCAGGAACTGTTCGCGGCCGCCGCCAACGGTAATGCTCTGGCTCTCGACGTGAAGAAGCGGCTCGTCGAGAACGTGGCCTTCGCGGTTCGCGTACTGGTGCTGGCTGTAGACGTGGACATTGTTGTGATCGGTGGCGGGATCAGCTCGCTCGGCGAGCCGCTCCTGAATGGAGTGCGCGCTGTGCTGCATTCTCGCGCGGCGGACGCACCGTTCCTGGCCTCGCTTGACCTGGCCGACCGAGTGCGCGTCGTCCCGTCCGGCTTCCCTGCTGCGGCCGTCGGTGCTGCGCTGGTCGGCGCCGCGATGAGCGCGGTCGCATGAATGAGGTCACATGAATGAGGTCACATAGTGGCCGAGGTCGTGATTGTTCCGGACGCCGCGGCTGCCGGAGCGCTGGTTGCGGATGCCGTTCTCGCGCTGGTCGCCAGGAAGCCGGATGCCGTGCTCGGTCTGGCAACCGGATCCAGCCCGCTCGCGGTCTATGCTGCGCTCGCGGACCGTACCCCCGACCGTGGTATCGACCTGTCCCGGCTGCGCGGATTCGCGTTGGACGAGTACGTCGGTCTGCCGAAAGATCATCCGAAGAGCTATCGCGCGGTCATCACGCGCGAGGTCGTTGAGCCGCTCGGGCTTGCCCCGGCACTCGTGCATGTTCCTGGCGACAGCGGCCCGATTCAGACGGCAGGCGCCGACTACGAGCGCGCGATCACTGAGGCTGGTGGCGTCGATCTGCAGATCCTCGGGATTGGCAGCACCGGACATATCGGTTTCAACGAGCCCGGATCGTCGTTTGGATCGCTGACGCGGGTAAAGACGCTGGCGGAGAGGACCCGCCGCGACAACGCGCGTTTCTTCGACTCGATCGACGATGTCCCGACGCACTGCATCACGCAGGGGCTAGGGACAATCGCTCGGGCTGGTCACCTCGTACTCCTCGCGTTTGGCGAGAAGAAGGCTGAGACGATCGCAGCCGCGCTGGAAGGACCGGTGACGGCGAGCATGCCCGGATCGGCCGTCCAACTGCATCGGCACGTGACGGTCCTCCTCGACGCCGCGGCGGCCTCCCGCTTGGCCAACGCCGACTACTATCGCTACGCCTGGGCGAACCGGCTCCCGTGGGAGACCCTCTAGCGCACGCCGTATTCGCGAGTGGACGCATGGGGGGAGCACTACATCCGCTGCAATAATGCTTCGTTCGCTTGACGTGATAGCGTTTACGAGTCGTATCGGCCACATATCGTGATGAACAGCGCACACGAGCGTTTCTTCTCAGTTCGTGACGAGCGGCCAGGGTTGCCGCCGGTGTTTCTTCTCCATGGAAGCCTCTTCGAGCGGAACGGAGTGACTGACTTGCTGGAAGCGTTCGCTCAGGTGAAAAGGCTGCGGCCTAAGTCAGAGCCGTGGTTGATTGGCACTGGCGACTTTCTGCCGACCCTCATGTCGCGGGTGCAATCACTGCAGCTCGGCTACGCGGTGCGGGTTTCGGGGGAGATGCTTCCCGCGTCGGACGTGGCGGAATCGCTCGTGAAGGCGCACTGCGTAGTCGTTCCCAACAGGCCAGCGGCCGATGCCTGAACCAGCGAGGCGTGGGCCTCAGCCGCCGTTCCGCCTGCACGGCACGGTGATCTCCGCCGGACGTCGTGAACCAGGTACCACCGTGGTCGTGACCGGCGGGCGCATCGCCGAGGTGAGCCGGCATGCCCATCCCGAGCTGCGCGATGCCACGCCGCCGGGGACGGCGGTCTTCGTTCCCGGATTGGTCGACGTGCACTGCCATGGCGGCGGCGGGACCGATTTTTCTAGTAGCGATGAGAAAGGGGCGCACGCCGCGGCGGACTTCCACCGCCGCAGCGGGACGACCTCTCTGGTGGGCAGTCTGGTCTCCTCCACGCGTCACGAGTTGGTCGCCCAGACGCTGCTGCTACGTCGGCTCGTCGATGACGGGACCCTGGCGGGGATCCACCTGGAAGGCCCGTTCCTCAGTACGCGCCGCTGCGGCGCTCAAGACCCGGCCCGGCTCGTGGACCCGGCCCGGGATCTGGTCGATGCGGTGTGCGACGCCGCCAAGGGCGCCATCTCGTCGATGACGTTCGCACCCGAGCTCCCTGGCGCTGACCAGCTCGTGGAGTGGCTGGTGGCCGCGGGGGTCGTTCCGTCCATCGGGCACACCGACGCCTCCTTCGACGACACCATTCGGATCCTGCTCCTCGCACGTCGGCTGATGGTCTTCGGGCGGCCGACGGTGACCCATTTGTTTAACGGCATGCGGCCCATTCATCACCGCGATCCCGGCCCCGCGGCGGCCGCCCTTGGCGCGGCCGCCACGGCTGACGCGGTCGTGGAGCTTATCGGCGACGGGGTCCATTTGGATCCGGGCACCGTGACCACCGTGTTTCAGCTCGTGGGGCACGACAACATTGCCCTGGTCACCGACGCCATGGCGGCGGCGGGCATGGCCGACGGGGACTACCGGCTCGGGGACTTGGCGGTCACGGTCTCCCAGGGCGTGGCCCGGCTCGCTGACGGCGAACTGCGGTCGATCGCCGGCGGGACGTCGACCCTGCTGCAGGTCGTGCGCCGCACCATCGCCGGGGGCGTGGCACCCGAGGCGGCCGTGGCGGCGGCGACCGCGACGCCGGCGGCCGTGCTGGGCCTGGACGGCGAGATCGGGGCGATCCGCAGAGGGCTGCGGGCCGATCTCCTGGCTCTCGACCGGAACTGGCAGCTGCTCAGGGTGCTGCGGGGCGGGGAGTGGGTGGGGTAATGAGGCATCGAGGCGGCCGAACGCGGCCTCAACGCATGTTCAGGCTGTCGAAGCCAGGTGGACCTGATCCGGACCCAGCGGCTGGCTATCGCCGCCGGGCTGCGCAAGAACCTCGACCGGGACCAGCCGCAGCACCTGACGCGGCCCATCCCGATCAGTCGCGCCAACCCTTCGGGGCGGCACCCCTTGACAAGCTGCGCTCCTTCACACATGAACAGTCACAGATAAGGTAAGTGAGTCGAGACCAGGGGGAGCGAGCATGGAGAGCGCGAGCATGACAAGCACGATCACCATGGAAAAAGTAAACAAGGTGTACCCGAACGGATTTCATGCGGTGCAGGACCTCGATCTGGACGTGGCTGGAGGCGAATTGATGGTGTTGGTCGGGCCGTCCGGCTGTGGGAAGTCGACGGCTTTGCGCATGGTCGCCGGGCTGGAAGACATCACTGCGGGTACGTTGCGCATCGGTAGCAGTGTCGTGAACGAGGTACCGCCCAAGGACCGCAACATAGCCATGGTGTTCCAGAACTACGCGCTGTACCCGCACCCGACGGTGGCGGAGAACATCAGTTTCCCCCTCAAGCTCCGTAAGCTGCCCAAGGACCAGATCGAGCGCAAGCTGCGCGAAACGGCCCAAATGCTCGGACTGGCAGACTTGCTCGACCAGAAGCCCGCGCAGCTCTCGGGCGGGCAGCGGCAGCGCGTGGCGATGGGCAGGGCCATCGTGCGCGAGCCGTCGGTGTTCCTGATGGACGAGCCGCTGTCGAACCTCGATGCCAAGCTCCGCGTGGCGATGCGGGCGGAGGTGAGCCGTATCCAGCGAGAGCTGAAGGTGGCCACCCTGTACGTCACCCACGACCAGACCGAGGCGATGACCATGGGCGACAGGGTGGCGGTGATGAACTCCGGTGTTCTCCAGCAGGTCGACGACCCGCAAGTGCTCTACGATCACCCTCAGAACGTCTTCGTGGCCGCCTTCATCGGATCACCGGCGATGAACCTCTACGAGGCGCAACTCGGTCCCGAGACGTCGTCGCTGCACATCGGGTCACAGACCTTGACGCTCGCGGAGTCGGTCGCCATCGCCCGCCCAGGGCTCGCCAGGTACGCGGGCCGCAAGGTGGTGGCGGGACTGCGGCCGGAACACCTGCCGGTGGCCACAGGAACCTCGAGCCAGTACCTCGAGGGCGACGTGGGCCTGGTGGAGAAGCTCGGCTCTGAGCTGCTGGTCCACTTCACCCTCGACGCTCCGAGGGTGCGTGCGGAGGGCGATCAGGTAGCCGAGGATGCCGAGGCTGTGACCAAGGCCGACGAGGGCGTGGCCCGGGTGGACCCGGGCGCCACGGTGGTGGTCGGGGAGCGCGCCCGGTTCGCAGTGGACACCGAACGGCTGCAGTTCTTCGATCCCGAGAGTGGGGCCGCGATCTGGAGGTGAGCCTCCGACTCGAGCGGGCGCGCGCCGTACGCGCCGCGCGGTCTGCGAGAGCTAGCCCCATACCAGTAACTCAGCCTCGATCCACCAGGGCGTGACCGACCAGAGGTAGCTGCGTTCGTTTGTTGGGACTGGGAGCGGCTGGGCCTCGGCGGGCCGCCGCGAAGTGTGTGATTCAGGTTCGAAGCGACAGCGCCTGGAGACGATCGAAGCACGCCAGCCACTCGGTCGCCGAGGGCCAGTGAAGCGGGCGTCGCCCTGAGGACTGCGCAAACTACGCCTCGAACGACCCTTTGCGCAGCAGCTCGCCGTCGCGCACCATCCACTGCCCGCCGGCGATCACGTGACGCAGGCGCAGGTCCTCGTCGAGCACGGTGACGTCGGCGTCGGCGCCGGCCGCGAGGTGCCCCTTGCCCGGCAGCTTGAGGATGTCGGCGACGTTGGTGGAGACCACGCGCACGGCCTGGTCGACCGGTATGTCCTCGTCGCGGACGGCGTCCACGAACTCGCGGAAGATGGACGCCGGTTCGCCCACCACGAGCTTTGACAGGGCGCCGGCTTCGTCGAACGACGGCAGCGAGCCGCAGCCGTCCGAGCTCATCGTGATGTGTCCGATCGGCACCCCGGCGGCCACCAGCTGCGCGATGGCCGCCGACGGCTTCACTTCCTCGTCGGGGAAGTAGGGGTACGAGCTGGCGGTGATGTCCACGTAGCCGTCGCGGCCGTACTCCTTGGCGTCGGCGAAGATGGCGGCGTTGCGGTTGATGTGCGTGGGCAGGAACTGCGTCGCCTTGAGCTCGCTGCGCCGCACCGCTGCGCGGACGATCTCGAACGGCCGCTCGGCGTCGCCCATGTGCAGGTTCACGATGCCGGCCTTGCCGCCCAGCATGCCGCCCACGCGCGCGTGGGCGGCAATACGGATGAGCTCGTCCACGGTGGGTCCGGACGAGCGGTGATCGGCCACGGCGATCTCGCCCACGCCGATCACCTCCTCGATGAGCGCCAGGTCGCGGCCGACGTCGCCGAGCAGCGTGGGCGGCGGCACCTGGTAGGCGCCGGTGTAGATCCAGCAGCCCACGCCCTCGGCACGCAGCGCCTTGGCTTTCATCAGCAGGCCCTCGAGCGAGCGCGTGAAGCCGTCGGTGCCGAGCGCGCCGATCACGGTGGTGATGCCGCCCTCGAGCAGCTGGCTCAGCTGCAGCTCGGGCGTTCGGCTCGCCGGCCCGCCCTCACCGCCGGCCCCGGCGATGTGCACGTGGCCGTCGATCAGGCCGGGCAGCGCCAGCAGGCCCCGGCCGTCCACGACGTCCACCTCGACGCCGCCCGGGGCCGTGATGCCCGGCGCCACGCCCACGACGCGCCCGCCGGCGAGCAGCACGTCGGTGCGGCCGAGCGGCTCGGGCGCGTACACATCGATGTCGCGCAGCAGGATCACGGCCACCTCACTTCGGTCGGGCGCGGGTCAAGAGTCCGGCGCGGGTCTACTGTGCCCCGTTCGGGGTAGTAGTATGGCACGGCCGCGCCCCGCGGGGGCGCGGCTTCAGTTTCGACGGCCCGCCACGAAAAGGGAGGACGGCATGGTCACGCTCATCGGTTGGCGCGCCCTGCGCGGCGCCAACTACTACAGCTACCGCCCAGTGATCGTCCTCCACGTCGACCTTCAGGAGTACGACGAGGTCTTCACCAACCAGCTCGAGGGCTTCGCCGACGCCCTGCTCGAGTTCATCCCCAGCCTGGAGGAGCACCGCTGCTCCGAGGACGAGCGTGGCGGCCTCATCCGCCGCATGCGCGAGGGTACCCTCCTCGGGCACGTCATCGAGCACCTGTCCCTGGAACTGCAGTTCATCGCCGGTATGGAGGTCGGGTTCGGCAAGACCATCGGCACCGACACCCCCGGCCAGTACCACGTGATCTACAGCTACTGGGTGGAGGAGGCCGGCGCGACCGCCGGCGAGCGCGCCATCGAGATCGTCAACGCCATCCTGCAGGGCAAGCGCGACAGCATCGACCTCGGGGCCATCATCCGTGAGCTCGAGGGCATCGGCGCCGACCACTACCTGGGGCCGTCCACGGCTGCCATCGTGGAGGAGGCGGAGCACCGCGGCATCACCGTGCTCCGCCTCGACGACTACAACCTGGTGCAACTCGGGGAGGGCAAGTACCAGCGCCGCATCGAGGCCTCCATCACCTCGCGCACCAGCATGATCGGGGTCGAGACCGCCGGCAACAAGAAGCTCACCAAGCACATGCTCGACGACGCCGGCATCCCGGTGCCCAAAGGTACGGTCGTGCGCCGGGTGGAGTCGGCCATCGAGGACGCGGAGTGGCTCGGCTACCCCCGTGGTCGTCAAGCCGCACGACGGCCACCAAGGCAAGGGCGTGACCACGGGGATCCGCGACGAGGCCGATCTGCGCGAGGCCTTCGCGCGGGCTAAGGAGGTCAGCGACAAGGTCATCGTCGAGAAGTGCTGCGCCGGCAATGACTACCGCTTGCTGGTGGTCGACGGGAGGCTCGTGGCCGCGGCGATGCGCGAGCCGGCCGCCGTCACCGGCGACGGCGAGCACAGCATCCGCGACCTCATCGACATCGAGAACCACAATCCGCGGCGCGGCTACGGCCACGAGAAGGTCATGACGCGGCTGTCGACGTCGTCGGTCACGGAGTTCCTGCTGGAGCGCGCCGGGTACTCGCTCGCCACGGTGCTGCCCGACGGAGAGGTCTTCCGCCTCGAGCTCACGGCCAATCTCTCCACCGGCGGCTCAGCGGTCGACGTCACCGGCACGGTGCACAAGGCCAATCGCTTCATGGCCGAGCGCATCGCCAGCATCGTCGGCCTCGACATCGCCGGCATCGACGTGATCTCGCCGACCCTCGAGCAGCCGGTCAAGAAGGTGGGGGGCGCCGTGATCGAGGTCAACGCGGCGCCGGGGCTGCGCATGCACCTCGCCCCGGCGCAGGGCGAGCCCCGCAACGTCGCCGCGCCCATCGTCGAGATGCTGTTCCCGCGCGGAGCGCCGCACGACATCGGCATCATCGCCGTCACCGGCACCAACGGCAAGACGACGACCGTGCGGCTCACCGCGCACATCATGCAGACGGCCGGCTACAGCGTGGGGATGACGACCACCGACGGGATCTACATGCGCGACCACCTCATCGCCGAGGGCGACATGAGCGGTCCCCACTCGGCGCAGGTGGTCCTCCGGGATCCGCTCGTCGACTGTGCCGTGCTCGAGACGGCGCGCGGCGGCATCATCAGGGCGGGCCTCGGCTACAAGACCGCCGACGTCGGCGTCGTGCTCAACGTGCAGCCCGACCACCTGGGCCTGCAGAACATCCGCGACGTCAGCGAGCTCGCCAAGGTCAAGGCGGTCGTGGCCGAGGCGGTCAGAGAGGGCGGCACCACGGTGCTCAACGCCGACGATCCCGCATGCGTCGACATGACCGAGTACTGCCGCGAGCGCATCATCTTCTTCTCGCTGCGCTCGTCCAACCCGGTGGTGCTCGAGCACGTCGACCGTGGTCACACCGCAATCGTCTGCGAGCAGGACTACATCGCCATCCTCGAGAACGACCACTTCATCCCGGTGGCCCGCGTCGTCGACGTCCCGCTGACGCTCGAGGGTCGCGCCGTGTTCAATATCCAGAACGCCCTGGCGGCGACCGCTGCGGCGTATGCGCACGGCGTGAGTGCGGACGAGATCCATCGCGGTCTCACCTCCTTCCTGCCGTCGCCGCTGCAAACGCCGGGACGCCTCAACCTGAAGAGGATCGCCGGCGTCGACTACCTGCTCGACTACGGCCACAATCCCCACGCCTACAGAGCGTTGCTGGCGCTGGTCAAGCAGCTCGGCGACCGCCGTCGCATCATCGTGTTCGACGTGGTCGGCGATCGCAGGGACGAGGACATCGAGGAGATCTGCGGCCTGGTGGGTCCGGTGTTCGACGCCGCCTTTCTCTATGAGGCCGAGGACCGGCGCGGCCGCGCATCGGGCGAGCTGATCGCCCTGCAGACGCGGTTCCTCACGGCCGCCGGGCTCGACGCCGCGGCGATCGAGAGGGCGCCGGACGAGCTGGACGCGATCCGGCGCGCCACCGAGATCGCCCGGCCCGGCGACCTCGTCTGCTACATGACCGGCCGGGTACAGGGTGGCATCGAGTGGCTGCACGACTGCGAGGAGCGCGCCCGCGCCTCTGCGGAGGCGGGCGCGTGAGCACCGGAGGTCCGGGCTGGACGGTGCTCCTCGGCGGCTCCGGCCCCGAGGGCATGGACCGCCGTCTGCTGCAGCGCTTCGTGGAGCTGGCGGGAGGGGCGATGAACGCGCGCGTGGCCATCGTGCCTACCGCCAGCGAAGAGCGGGTGGCGACGATCGAGCGATACGAGAACGTGCTTGAGATGGAGAACGTCCAGCACATCGACGTGATCGACATCCGCACCCACCGTCACGCCGACCAGCCCGAGATGCTGAAGGCACTGCACGCCGCCACTGCCATCATGTTCACCGGTGGCGACCAGCTGCGCCTGCTCTCCATCCTGCAGGGCACCAGGTTCGTCGACGAGCTGCGGTGTCGCGCCGGCGAGGGGCTCGTCGTCGGCGGGTCGAGCGCCGGCGCCATGGCGCTCGGCGACCCGGTCATCGTGCGCGGCGATCCCACAGAGTTTTACGAGGCCGGCGCCATTCCCCACATGCCCGGCCTCGCCATCGTCCCGGGCGTCACCGTCGACACGCACCTCGTGGCGCGGGGGCGGCTCGTCCGGGTCCTGCCCGTGGTGGCCGCCCGCCCCGACGTTCTCGGCCTCGGCATCCAAGAGGGATGCGGCGTCGCCGTGTCCCCGGAGGGCGTGGCCACGGTGATCGGCAGTGGCGTCGTCTGCATCGTCGATGGCATCGCCGCCGGGCCCGCCGCGCAGGGCGGAGACGAGCCCGGCCGGGCGCTGTCGCTGGCCGGGCTGCGGTTGCACGTCCTGGCAGACGGTGACATGTTCGACCTGCGAGCCCGCGCGGTCGTGCGCTGCTGAACTCACCCCGGCCTTCCCGACCCATCCCCCACGACACGAGGAGCGCGCAGCCTTGGCCGCGACCAGACACTTCGACCTGAGCGATCTCCGGGCGTACCCGGGACCGAGTGTGCACCTGCCTATCGAGGCGGTGGCCTTCGAGCTGGCGTACCGCGTCGACCTGCCCGTAGACCACCTCTGGTCGGCGGTCGTGCGCCGCTTCCCCGAGCTCGGGGGCGAGGAGCGGCCGCGCGCGTTCGCGGAGCTCTTCGCGCGCGCCGTGATCGTGGTGCAGCGGCTCGGCATGGGGCTGTTCGCGACGCGCTGGTCGGTCTCCGCGGCGGGCGACGGCGTTGCCACCGTCGCCGTGCAGTACGTCGACCCGGACGTTTGCCGGCGCTGCGTCGAGCTCGTCGCCGACTGGCTGAGCGACGAGGACGACGGCCGCCCGTTCGACTTCGAGGCGCGCTACGCTGAGGTGCTGGGCCGCTTCGTGCGCAGCCGCTTCGGCGGCCCCACCATCTACTCCATCCTCGAGGCGGGCTACCGCGCCGGGCTGCCCACCTTCTACCTCGAGAGCGAGGACGTGATCCAGTGGGGCTACGGCCGCAAGCAGCTCCGTGGCCGCTCCACGGTATTGAGCCGCGACAGCATCAAGGACACCGAGCTCACCACGTACAAGGACCGCGCCAAGGCCTTCCTCGACGATCTCGGCCTGCCGGTGCCGCGTGGCGAGATCGTCTTCGGGCTGGACGAGGCCCGGCACGCTGCCGCGCGGCTCGGACTCCCGGTCGTCACCAAGCCTGTCGCCGGGCACAAGGGCCAGGGCGTGACCACCGGCATCTCGTCGGAGCGGGACCTCAGGATGGGCTTCGAGCTCGCCGTCCAGGCGTCGGAGAGCGCCGATGACGGCGTGATCGTCGAGCAGCAGATCTCGGGCACCGACCACCGCCTGCTCACGGTCGGCGGGCGGTTCGTGGCGGCGCTGCAGCGCGTGCCGGCCTACGTGGTGGGCGACGGCGAGCACACCGTGGAGGAGCTGATCGCGCTCGAGAACGCCCGCCCCGAGCGCGCCGACACGCCGCGCTCGCCCATGGGCAAGATCGAGATCGACGACATCCTCGTGCAGTTCGTGCGCGACAAGGGTGGCTCCCTGCGGGACGTGCTGGCCCCCGGCGAGGAGCTGGTCCTGCGGCGCGTGGCCAACATCTCGCAGGGTGGCGTGTCGGTCAACGTGACCGACGTCATCCACCCGCTCAACGTGAAGCTGGCCGAGGACGTCGCCAGGTTCCTCGACGTCCACGTCCTCGGCATCGACCTGCTCGCCGAAGACATCACGCGGCCGTGGTCCGAGAGCCCCTGCGCGATCATCGAGATCAACGCCGGGCCCGGCGTGTTCATGCACCTCGTCCCGGCCCAGGGCGAGCCGATCGACGTGCCCTCCATCGTGCTCAAAGCCCACTTCCCGACGCCGGAGGCGGCGCGCGTGCCGGTGCTGGTCTTCAACCGCCTCGACGCCGTGACGGCGGCTCGCCTGACCGAGCTGGGCTTGCGCTGCCCCGGCGTCGAGGAGGTGGGCGTGGCCCGCCTGAACGGCCTCTTCTTCAACGGCGAGTTCTTCAGCCGGCGGCCGGAGCACATCGCCAACGTGCGCAACATGATGCGCAGCCCGCGGCTGGACATGGCCCTCATCGAGTACGACGAGCGACACCTGCTCGACGAGGGCCTGTACAACTGGGGCGCCGACGTCGTCGTGCTCGACCGCCCGACTCGCATCGAGCGCGAGACGCTCACGCGGGACCTGCTGCCCCGCGGCCTCGTGATCGAGGTCGACGAGGCCGCCGGGCTGCTGCGGATGACGCCGCGCGACGGCGACCCGTCCACGGGGCCGCTTGGGGACTCGCTTGCGGACGGGCTGGCCGGCACTCTCGAACCCCTGCTCGCAGGCATCGCGGACTTCTACAACGTGCGAAACGCCGTCGACGGGCGCTGCGCGTGGCCGCGCTGAGTCGCGCGCCGGCATCGGGCCCTGGGTCCCGTGATACCTGCCGTCCGGCTCCCAGTTCCCATGGGCGTCTACTTCCTCGCCATGTACGGCCTCCTTGCCCACGGGAGCCGGGACGAACTGGCCTCGAGTGACGTCACCGACCTGAACGACAGGTCGCGCCGCGCGGCGTAGCCGCTCGCGGGGCTCAGCTTGGGGCCGCCGCTCAGCCCTTCACGAGGCCCATGAACTCGCAGGCGTCGACGTGCACGGCGAGCTGCTGACTGGCCGGCAGGCTCGAGCGCTCAAACCGCGGCTTGCCGGCCAGCGAGCTCATCTGCACGATCGCCTCCATGGAGCGCGCCCCATGGATGTACTCGCCGATCTGCAGGAAGGCGCGCACAAGGTCCTCGTCGACCTGCAATCGAGGCTCGGCGGGCGATCCGTCGCGGACCAGCATCTGCGGCGCCCTCGCCGAGACCAGCGAGCGCAGCATCAGCGCCCGGCGCAATGGGAAGGCGACGTCGTCCGGACCCTGCCGGTTTGGGCCGGTGACGTTGACGTAGCCACGCAGGCGGCTCACGAAGTCGGGCTTCTTCGCGGCACGTTCGGCACGCTCATCGCGGTAAGCGATGAAGTCGTCGAAGCTCACCGAGGTGCCCCCGGCGAAGACGAAGATGGCCGGTCCCAGCGGATGGAAGCCGGCGTCGTCGTGAAAGCGCCCCTCCGCCATCGGCGAGAGAAACTGGCGCAGCCAGCCGAGCGGCTCGCGGCTCAGCGAGCTGTCGAACTCGTCCCAGAAGACGAGCGCGAGGTCGCCGCGCAGCGCCACATCGCGGATCTCGTGGAACGCGGCGTGGAGCGCGCCGACCGACTGCATCTGCGAAAGGTCGTACTCGAGCCTGGCGATGCGGCCCGGGAGAAGCACCGAAGCCATCTGCCGGACGGCGAAGGTCTTGCCGGCGCCGGGCGGGCCGAAGACGGCGATCGGCAGCGGTACCCGCACCTGGCCCCCGCGCAGCTCCTGCTGCACGTACTCGTCGAGGATATTGCGGAGGCTCCGCAGATTCTCGATCTCGGTACGGTCGACCGACGACCACGCTCCGACCGTTTCCACCGGGATGCCGTGCGGCAGGCTGCTCACGCCGTTCAGCGCCGCCTTCGCCGCGACGTCCCCCATCGAGGTGTCCGCGTAGGTCTGGGCGAGGATGGAGCTGCCCTTCTGCGGGCGGTAGACGATGCTGGCGAACTCATCGCTGTCGCGCAGCAGTGCGGCGGCGACCGCGTCGAGGGGGAATGGGCTCCTGGGCCGGTCGCGGTCGCCCTCCACCTGGAAGCCGGCGATATGTGCTGCGCGCGCGGCGGCGAGGCCGCGCTTCACGGCGTCGACCAGCCCGTCCTCGCCGCCGCTCGTGAGCTGCAGGGTCACCGCCGCGTTGAGGCAGCGGCCGTACCCGGCGCCGACGCCGGGGTAGCGGTTGCCCCAGTCCCCTTCCTGCGAGCGGGGGTCGAAGACGAGGACGCCGTCGCCGTCTCGGTCGACGATCACGGCGCCGGAGGCACCGATGATCACGATCACTCGGCGTGCCCGGGAGAGCGCGTGCGCCCTCACGGCGGCGATGATCTCCTCGGCCATGCGTTCCCAGGACAGCGGGTACCCGACCTGCGCACCGGCCTTGCGCAGCTCGTCCGACGAAGTCAGGACGGTGAGCCGCTCGGCGTGATCGCCGAGCAGGACGTCGGCGAGCGGCGAGCCGGTGAGCGGGGCGCCGGTCTGCCAGATAACGGCGTCCGGCGGCGCTGCCAGCAACGCCGGGAGGTCGGGGAAGCTCTCGCGGTAGCCGATGGCGTGGTCGACGATCAGTACGGTATCGGCGGCCGGGGGCGCCGGCGGCGCTGCGCCGGCCGGCTTCTTCCGCACCGGGTCGGTGCCTTTGAACTCGGCGATCCGCCAGGCCGTACCTTCGGCTCCGCCGATCTCGCGCGGGAAGCGCTCGATATCGGCGAACGTGTGCGCGTAGCCGGGATACCGTGGTGAGGCGAGCGCCGCCCGGGGGACCCTGGCCCCGACGACGTGGATGTGCTGGAGGCCGTTTGCCTTGACCGTGCGCCGGAGGATGTCGGCATGTGATGCCGCGCCTCCGGCGCTGGCCAGCGCCCGGCAGGCGTAGTCGCCGCCCCACATCCAGATGAAGTCGAGGGCGCCGCTCTGCTTGGGCGCTTGCGACAGGAGCAGCCAGTCGATCGTGATGTCGCCGGTGACGACGACGGTGCGCGCAGCTGGGGGCATGGGCGGTCTCCGTGGCTCGGGTGGTCGTGCGGTAGTCCAGTTGTACCCACGGGCGCCGCGCCGAAGCGCCCCCGGGTTCCGGGCTCCCGTGGACGGGGCGTCTGCGAAGTCCTACGATTGGGTCAGCTTGCACGGCGTGACCCATCTCACGCGCGGTGTCTGAATGGAGGGCAGCATCATGAGCCATGCAGGGCCAGTGCCATGAGCTACGACGACGTTCGCGCCCGTCTCAACCTTCTCGCCGTGCTCCCCAACCTCGAGGATGTCGTGGCGGGCGACGCCGAGATGCGGGCGCTCGTGAGCGAGGCCCGCCTCACCATCCGGTTCAGCGTCGCCGGCGGCCTGAGCACGAGTGTGCGCTTCGCCGGCGGCGTCTGCACGGTGGGGCCCGATCATGGGCCGCCGCCGGTGGCCGCAGGTGGGCCGGCGGGCGAAACCGGTGGGCCGGCGGGCGAAACCGGCGGGCCGGCGGGCGCAGCCGGCCCCGGCCCGACCGTCCGGCTGGCGTTCATCTCGGCGGCGCACCTCAACAAGATGTTCGACGGCGCCTCCCAGCCCATTCCGCTGTGGGGCTTCAACCACCTCGGCTTCCTCAAGAAGGAGTTCACCGATGTCAGCGACCGCATGGCGTACTACCTCACGCCCAGCGACGAGCTGCTCTCGCACCCCGGCTACCTCGCTATGAACACCCTGCTCACGCTCAACACGGCGGCCTTCGCGGTGCCGGTGCTGCTCGCCCACGACCCCGACTGCATGCCGCTGCGCCACGGGCTCACGCAGGGCACCATCGTCATCAAGGTGCTGCCCGAGGGCCCCGCCGTCAGCCTCGTCTGCGGGGCCTCCGGCGTGATCCCCGTCAAGGGCGAGCTGCCGCACCCCAGCGCGCTCGTCCTGTTGCGCGACCTGCCCACCGCCAGCGCCTTCCTCAACGGCAAGCTCGACACTTTCGCCGCGGCGGTGACTGGCGAGGTCCAGATCTGGGGTCGCATTGGCATGGTCGACACCCTCGGGTTGGTGCTCGACCGCGTGCCCAAGTACCTGACGCCGGCGGCGGAACCCGCGGCGACCGCCTGAGGAGGTCCGCGCAGCCATGGACACCTACTCGTTCGCCAAGTCCCAGGAGCTCTTCGCCCGCGCCACCAAAGTGATCCCCTGCGGCATCCCCGGGCACTTCAGCCCGGCCCCGCTCGTGCCGCCGACCGCGTACCCCTTCTTCGCCGCCAGCGGCGCCGGCGCCCACTTCACCGACGTCGACGGCAACGACTTCATCGACTACATGTGCGCCTACGGGCCGATGGTCCTGGGCTACGACAACAAGGTGGTGCACGACGCCGCCGCCAAGCAGCGCAAGCTGGGCGACACGCTCGCCGCCCCCGCGCCGGTGATGGTCGAGCTGGCCGAGAAGCTCACCTCGATGATCGCCGCCGCCGACTGGGCGTTCTTCGCCAAGAACGGCGGCGACATGACCAACTACGCGACGATGATCGCCCGGACGGCCACCGGCCGCCCCCTCATCGTCGCCATCGAGGGCGGCTACCACGGCGTGGCGCCCTGGATGCAGGGGGCCGGCCACCACGGCGTCATCGCCGGCGACGTGGCCGGCTTCGTCCGCATCCCCTGGAACGACGTGGAGGCGTTCGAACGCGTCCTGGCCGAGCACCCGGGCCAGGTCGCCGGCTTCATCGCCACGCCGTACCACCACCCGACCTTTGCCGACAGCGAGCTGCCGGCCGAAGGCTACTGGCAGCGCATCCGCGAGCTCTGCGACCGGGAGGGCGTCGTGCTCATTATCGACGACGTGCGCTGCGGCTTCCGCCTCAGCCTGCGGGGCTCCGCCGACTACTTCGGCTTCACCCCCGACCTCGCGTGCTACTGCAAGGCGATCGCCAACGGCTACCCGATCGCAGCGATCGTCGGCAGCGAGGCGCTCAAGGGCGCGGCCGCCAAGGTCTTCTACGCCGGCAGCTACTGGTACCAGGCGGTGCCCATGGCGGCCGGACTCGCCTGCCTCGCCGAGCTCGAGCGCCTCGACGCGCCCAAGCGGATGCAGGACTACGGCCGGGCGCTCACCGACGGCATGAAGCGGCTCGCCGACAAGCACGGCTACGAGCTCAAGGTCAGCGGCGTCACGAGCATGCCCTACCTGCGTCTCACCGACGACCCTAGCCTCATGCTGCATCAGCGCTTCTGCAGCGAGTGCGCCCGCCGCGGCGCCTACTTCACTTCGCACCACAACTGGTTCATGAGTTGCGCGCACACGCAGAAGGACCTCGACCGCACCCTGGCGATCGTGGAGGACGCCTTCACGGCGCTGGAGAAGAGCCCGAAAGGGCAAGGGGGTAACTGATGCCGCTGTCAGCCGAAGAGATCCGCAGCCTGCAGGCCAAGGCGAAGCAGATACGCTGCGACATGGTGGACGTCACGGTGTGGGCCGGCGGCGCCCACATCGGCGGCGCCCTCAGCATGACCGACGTGCTGACGGCGCTGTACTACCACTACCTCAACTTGAGGCCCGCCGAGCCCGGCTGGCCGGATCGCGACCGCTTCGTGCTCAGCAAGGGGCACGGGGGGGTCGGGTTCGCCCCGGTGCTCGCCGATAAGGGCTACTTCGACAAGGAGCTGCTCAAGGAGTTTAACCACTTCAAGAGTCCGTTCGGCATGCACCTCGACGGCAACAAGGTCCCCGGGGTGGACGCGAGCACCGGCTCGCTCGGTCACGGCCTCTCGATGGCGCTGGGGATGGCGCTCGGCGCCAGGTTCCAGAAGCAGACCTGGCGCACCTACTGCCTGCTCGGCGACGGCGAGTGTGACGAGGGCTCGGTGTGGGAGGCGGCGATGGCCGCGCACCACTTCAAGGTCGACACCCTGACGGCCTTCGTCGACCGCAACCAGATGATGATCGACGGCCGCACCGAGGACATCATGAGCCTCGAGCCGCTGGCCGCGAAGTGGACGGCCTTCGGCTGGGAGGTGCGCGAGATCGACGGCCACGACTTCGCCCAGATCGGCGAGGCCATAGAGGGCGCCCAGGCGACGAAGGGCGCCCCCACGGTGATCATCTGCAACACGGTGAAGGGTAAGGGCGTCGACTTCATGGAAGACCAGGTCAAGTGGCACTACGGCAGCATCGACTCGAAGCTGGCCGCCAGGGCGAAGGCGTCGATCACGGGAGGCGTGTCATGACCGAGGTCACCGGCACCACCTGGAACGTGTACGACGCCAACACACTGACGCAGGCCGAGATCTACGGGCGCGTGCTCTGCGACCTGGCCGAGGCCGACCCGCGCATCGTGGCGCTCACCGCCGATCTGGCGCGCAGCACCAAGATCGGCGTCTTCCAGGACAAGTTCCCGCAGCGCGTGTTCAACGTCGGCATCGCCGAGCAGGACCTCTTCGGCATCGCGGCGGGAATGGCGAAGAGCGGCCTGCTGCCCTTCGTGAGCACGATGTCGGCGTTCGCCAGCATGCGCGCCCTCGAGCAGGTGCGCACCGACATCTGCTACCAGAACCTCGACGTCAAGATCATCGCCACGCACGGCGGCGTGAGCTTCGGCCAGGCCGGCACCACACATCACTGCACCGAAGACATCGCCATTCAGCGCGCGCTCGCCAACATGTGCGTGATCGTGCCTGCCGACGGCTGGGAGACGGCCAACGCCGTGCGCGCCGCGGTGCAGCGCCCCGGCCCCGTGTACATCCGCCTCGGCCGGGGCTTCGAGCCCACCCACTACGAGAACGACGACTACGGCTTCGAGATCGGCAGAGCGGTGACGATCAACGAAGGCACCGACATCACGGTGATCGCCTGCGGCGTCGCCGTGTACCACGCGGCGGAGGCCGCCAAGCTGCTCAAGGACCAGGACGGCATCAGCGTGCGCGTCCTCGACGTGCACACCATCAAGCCCATCGACGAGGAGGCGATCCTCAAGGCGGTCACCGAGACGCGCCGCATCCTCGTCGTCGAGGAGCACAACGTGATCGGCGGCCTCGGCAGCGCCGTCGCCGACGTGATCGCCGCCAGCGGCAAGGGCTGCGCCTTCGCCAAGAGCGGCCTGCCCGACTGCTACAGCGAGGTCGGCTACCCGGAGGATCTCTACGCGCACTACTGCATCGACGGCGACGGCATCGTCGGCACGGTGCGCGAGCTGCTGCACCGCGAGTTCGAGGCCGACGAGGACTGGGAGGACGAGTTCTGATGGGCGCGACCGCTGCGCCGCGCGCCCCGGCCAACGAGCTGCCGCAGGCGCGCACCCGCGAGTTCCTCAGGACGCGCCTGTTCCTGCGCGCCGCGCTGCCTACGGTCAAGGTGCTGCTCGAGGACGACCCGGCGACGGCGAAGCGCTTCGCCGGGGTGAACGCCGTAGTGCAGTTCGTGGCGAAGAACCAGCCGCGCGC
>Ga0209585_10000241_pt1 | contig 21974 bp, 16 predicted proteins | sample NGEPerone_FD_185491 | JGI IMG/M metagenome (GOLD analysis project Ga0209585, IMG submission 185491) | Arctic peat soil microbial communities from the Barrow Environmental Observatory site, Barrow, Alaska, USA - NGEE Permafrost154B-one... | ecosystem: Environmental > Terrestrial > Soil >... | reverse complement strand
CATAATGTTCCCTTCCCATTTGATGCAAAAGAAATTGAACAAGTAATAAGCCTTTATCAATTAGGAACAGTTTGTAAAGGTTATAGAACCGGCGCAATTACATTTCCCTTCATTGATATTAATGGAAATGTTAGAGCTATACAGGCAAAGCAATTTGATGAAACGAACCGCACCAATAAAACCGATTTTTTGCACTCAATTTATAAAAGAGATTGTGAACTAAATAACAAGCCTTTGCCGGATTGGTTAAACAATTATTTATTAAATGATAAAAAGGTTTCCTGCCTGTTTGGTGAACATTTGTTAAGCAAATATCCTACAAACCCTATTGCTTTAGTAGAAGCTCCAAAAACGGCTATAATAGGAACTTTATATTTTGGTATGCCGGATAATCCTAAAAACTTATTATGGTTAGCAACTTACAATCTAAGTAGTTTGACAGTTGAAAAATGTAATGTTTTGTCAGGCCGTAAAGTTTTCCTTTTTCCGGATTTAAACGCTTTTGATAAATTGGAGCAGTAAGGCAAAGAAGTTTCAAAAGGAAATGCCAGGAACTACATTTAAAGTTTCCGATTTAATACAGAATCTTGCCACCAAAGAAGAAAAAGAAAAGGGTTTTGATATTGCGGATTTTTTAATTCGTTTGGACTGGAAAGATTTTAGGGAACTAAAGCCAGATAACAAAAGTTGAACACTCTTTTTATAATTATTTGTACCCTATTTGTACCTTATCTATTTTAGATACCTATAAACATTAGATAATTACTTTTTGTATCGGGAAATGATCCGGGAGTGGAAAAAGATTGCTTTCGAACTGCGTTCAAAAAACAAACTCACAGGATGTATTTCAGTAAAGATCCGCTATAGTGATTTTCAAATAGAACAAAAGCAGTCCTCTATAATTTACACAGTTGTTTTTTTATAAATTGCGGCACATTCAGCAAGGTGCATTATCAGAAATTTATGCAGCCTATCAAATTCGTTTAAAATCAACTGAAGCATGGATTCTATACATTTGCATTATTAAATTAACGTAAAAGAGATTTTTAAAAATGAATAATACAACACAACCTGTCACTGACTTTGTAAACCTGCTCGATTATAACAACAACATCATATTTAATTTGACGCCAGAGGAAGTTTCTGCGGCTATCATCTCCGGAGATGCAGCAAGGGTTCGTAAAATTGAAGGACAATTTGCTATCGTAGAAAAAGTCGGACAACATGTTTTCATGGCTCGTTCTATCGGAAGGCCAATGCGATATTTCCTGGCCAAACAAACAACCGGCCCACTGCTTATTGTGGCTGAGCGGATAGACGAAATTTACAATTATCTAAAAACAAAAGGGCTTCATACTCAATTCCATCCTTCTTATACAAGAATGGTACCCGCGCATTTTGTGGTGAGGTTAGAAGTGGTTGGCTGCCCTGACCCGAATCCGCTTTATACCCGCTTTTTTGAGCCTAAAAGGAATAGCTTAACCGATAACCTGGATGAAATCGGCAAAACCTATATTGAAGCACTGGCCAATGAATGCCAGAAATGGTTAATGTCGATTCCGGAGAATGAACCGATAGGGGTATTATTTTCAGGTGGCATTGACAGCGGGTCTGTCTTCCTGGTGCTTTATCAACTGATGCTTAAACTTGGCCTGTCTCCCCAGCGTTTAAAAGCCTTTACTCTTTCCGTAAACAACGGCCCCGACGCAGAACAGGCTCACCAGTTTTTGGACCAGTTGGGGCTGTCCATTTTCCTGGAAGTGCTTGATGTGCCACAATCGGTCATCGACTATAAAGCTGCCATTAAAGTGGTGGAAGATTATAAGCCGCTTGACATTGAATCAGCAACGATGGCCCTCGCATTGTGTAATCAGATACGTAAACTTTATCCGGAGTGGAAATACCTCGCCGATGGAGACGGAGGCGACGAAAACCTGAAGGATTATCCAATAGCCGAAAATACGGAGCTTACTATCCGCAGCGTATTAAATAATACGATGCTTTACCAGGAGGGCTGGGGCGTTGATAAAATCAAACACTCGCTTACTTATACAGGCGGTCAGAGCAGGGGGCATGTACGTTCATATGCACCATCACGATTATTGGGATTCAGAGGCTTTAGTCCTTATGCATTACCCAATGTTATTGAGGTTTCAGAAGGAATTCCTTTCATTGCATTAACCAAGTGGAGCGAGGAAGAACTGTATGCACTTAAGGGAGAAATTGTCAGGAGGGGAATTAAAGCCCTTACAGGTTTCGACATGCCGGTGTATGAAAAACGCAGGTTCCAGCGTGGTGCAGTTGGAGAAAACACATTTAACCAAATGTTTTCCGATGACGAAACGGTATATCGCACCTATTTCAATTCTCTTTATGCCCGACAATCATGAAATTGAAAAGCTTCGTCCTGCAAGAAACTTGGTAAATCCAGATATACCCTACCACTTTCTGCATGAACAGGAGCCGGATCAGGATGGTAATTTGCAGCAGATAAATACTATTTTTCTAACCAGTAAAGAATGCTCCTTCAAGTGCCTGATGTGTGACCTCTGGAAAAACACCCTGAATGGCCCTACACCTCCGGGAGCTATTTTAAAACAGATAGATTATGCCTTAAACAGGTTACCGGAAGCGAATGTCATTAAGCTGTACAATAATGGTAACTTCTTCGATCAAAAAGCCATTCCTAAATCAGATTACCAGGGAATAATTGAGCGGCTTCGTTCTTATAAGAGGGTGATCGTGGAAAATCACCCCAAACTTTGCGGGCAAGCCTGCCTTGATTTTAATGAAAAGCTTAACGGAAAGTTAGAAGTAGCCATGGGGCTTGAAACCATTCATCCGGATGTATTGCCTAAACTAAATAAGCAACTGAATCCCGAAGAGTTTAAGGAGGCTGCTGCTTTTTTAAGAAACCATAAAATAAACATACGTGCATTTATATTGTTAAATCCTCCTTTCCTTATAGGTGAACAGGAAAATATTGAATGGACACTTAAAACTGTTCAGTTTGCTTTCGAAAGCGAAGTCGGTTGTTGTTCCATTATACCAACAAGGCCAGGAAATGGGATTATGGAAAAACTTCATAAAGAGGGATTCTATGTTCCTCCCTCATTAAAAGCTTTGGAAGAAGTTTTTGAAAACGCGCTTAAATTTAAGCAGGGGCGCGTGTTTGTTGATACCTGGGATATTGCTTTTCTTTCTAACTGTCCTAGCTGTTTTGAGGCAAGGAAAAATCGTTTGAACCAAATGAATTTAAATCAAAAATTTCAACAGCGGATAGCCTGTAGCTGTCACTCCAGCCATGCATAAAACCAGTAGTACTCAGTATGACATTTTGGTGGCAGGTGCCGGTTTTGCGGGCTCGCTTACTGCACTCATTTTACATAATCTTGGATTTAAAGTTTGTTTATTGGAAAAAGGGCAACATCCACGTTTTACAATTGGAGAATCGTCCACACCTGTTGCAGATATGATATTACGCAACCTCGCATCGAAATACAATCTACCCTGGTTGCACGATTTCTCCCGGTATGGAAGCTGGCAGCAATCTCATCCTGAAATAGTTTGTGGCATTAAAAGAGGATTCAGCTTTTTCAAGCATTACCCGGGAAAAGATTTTAATACAGACGAAAATCATATAAATGAGCTTCTGGTTGCTGCGAGTACCAGCGATATTCAATCAGACACTAATTGGCTGCGAGCTGATTTTGATGCTTTTTTGGTAAATAAAGTAAAGGAATCTGGAATTGATTACTTTGATCTTACTGAAATTATTACGGCAAAAAAGAGCACCCAATGGAAATTTCATGTCAGCCGTTTTAATGAAAGCACCATTATTCATGCTTGTTTTTTTATTGATGCTACCGGCAGCAGTGGTTTATTAAATAACCTTCTGGGAATTGAATTCTCATCTGATGATTTTCTGACGAATTCATTTGCCATATTTTCTCATTTCAATCATGTTCCGAGGTGGACAGACATACTGCAAAAAGCAGGTATTCCCTCTAAGGATTTTCCTTACGATCCTGATCATTCGGCTTTGCATCATATTCTGGACGAAGGATGGTTGTGGATGCTAAGGTTTAATGATGAGCGTACGAGCTTGGGTTTCGTGCTCGATGACCAGCAACAATTTTACACAAAGTTGCCAACAGAGAAGATATGGAATGACATGCTGAAAAAGTATCCATCTATCAATAATATCATAAAAGATGCTTCACTGGCAACTCAACCTGGAAAAATAATACGTTCTTCAAGGTTACAAAGGAAGATAAATCATTGCTACGGATCGGGCTGGGTGGCTCTTCCGCATACAGCCGGTTTTGTGGATCCGTTGTTTAGTTCTGGCATCGCTCATTCTCTTTCAGGGATAGAAAAAATTATCAATGCCATCAGCCAGTTTTGGGGCAATGACGAATTGCTGCAACAGAACTTAAAAGAATATGAAAAAGCCGTTTTTGAGGAATTGAAATTATCTGATTACCTGGTGGCCGGGTGCTATAAAACCATGGCTCACTTTGAACTTTTCAATGCATGGTCCATGCTGTATTTTGCTTCGATGATTGCCCATGAACAGCGACGAATAAAACATGAATCACCGGGATATTTCCTGAATGCCGATGATCCCGCTATCAGGAATATGGTACAGAAAACGTATGTAGACTTATTGAAAATCATTTCTCACCAACCGCCAACCCGTGAAGATATTAAATGGTTTACCGGCCTCATAAAGGAAAGGATACAACCTTTCAATACCGCAGGCCTGATGGAACCTTCCACTAAAAACATGTATCGTCATACGGCAGCGATGATATAAATTGCTCAAGGCTTACTTTGAACCTGACGCAATTTATTTAGATGCATTTCCAAAAGTGCCGAATTTTATTGCATTTTTGAATTCATTGGTAGTAACCTTCCGGGTATTGTACTTTTGCTGATATTCCCTGTGTGCCTTATCAGTGGGATATATAATACCTTTTCTGTAAGGGTAAGATGGCATATCATGAAAAGGCAATGGCGCCACGGTTTGCCCATTCGCGGTGTTCAAATCACCATCTTTCACCCATCCTTCACTGTAAATCAGGAAGTCGCGCTTCCAGCCTTGGGGTAATGACGGTAAATGTGTGGCATCAAAATTAATGGTTACTTCATCACCGCCGTCAGCGATAATATATTGGTCATCGCCTTTCTGCAACAAGGGTAACACGTCGCCGTAGCGTGTATAGTTACCCGTTAGATCTCTCCATTTTTGGCCCTTGGTTACATGATAATAATCAAACCATTGTGGGCCATATGGTCCGCCTTTGTTATAGGAAGCGGAATAGCCACGGTAATCTAATTGAGCTCCTACCATTTTCAAATCCTGCATTTTTACGGGGGCATTTACTTTTCCGGTGGAGAAAAATATGTGATCCCAATAAATTTGCATGTTGGTACGGATTCTGACTCTTCGGTCATTAGGAGTCAAAAATTTACCCGACAGATTCGCGATAACCATTTTATCCCTTCCCATTGGGTAACCCATATCTTTTATTACGGTTTGCCATTTGCCTTCTTTATTCATTACCTGCAAAGAGGGTGGCTGAAGTGCGTATTTTGTAGTTTGCGTAAGTTCTGTGTTTATGCTGGCATCAGGGGGAAAAATCCATCCACGCAAAAACAACAGTAAACTGTCTCCTTTTGCTGCCTTTCCCAAATCTAATATCAAATCATGTTCTTTAGCAACTCCCTGGAATTTTCCCATTGAAAAATTAGACACGTAATTAAAATCATAACTACTGATTTTCGGGAGTAAATCATTTCCTTTATCATCCACTGCATAGATCGGAAGCTGGGGATGTGAAACGAGGTACACTTTTTTACCCGGGTAAGGTGGAGCAACAAACCGCTCATCCACAAATGCATCCACTGAATCGGGATGATCTATAGCCACCAATGCGGCTTTATCAAAATAAACGGCTTCCCATAATTCTTCCGTAATCTTAAGGGTAAATAGACCATTTCGGGGCTTTAATTTATCACCGGGAATCAAAAGATATTCTTTAGAAGGATTTGAATAAGCAAAAGTGGTATCTGTACCATGAATGGCCACCGGCATGCCAAGCGCACTTCTCCACAACATGTCTTTGAGGAATTCAAATTTCTCGCCGTTCCATGTGAATAGGAAAGGGCATGAACCTTTCAATTTCGCCTCCTCCAACATTCTTTCCTTACGCGTTGGATCAATAATGGTTTGCGGTACACCATTTGGCCATATAATGCGTAAAGCATCAAGTTTGGTTCTTGAACCAACGCCAAACTCGGTTAGAGGTCCTTTAACTGTTTTCAGTTGATATAAATCGCCAGATTTTAATTCTACCTGTGCTCCAATTCCCAATCTGTTATTTTTACTGTTGCCAAATGAAAGACCTGTAAGTTGAACCTGGACATAATTATTGGAATTGCCTCCGTCATTCCTTGCTAACCTGACACCCGTTTGTCCGGCGAAAAAAATGTCTCTATCGCCATCAAAATTAAAGTCTGCAATTGCCATTCGGAAAGCTTGCTTCACATTTTCAGGTAGCAGAGTACTAACATCACTAAATCCTTTTGACCCATCATTATGAAATAATCTTGCCCCTCTTTTGGAGCTATCCCCGTTAACACCTGCCACCACTATATCCTGGTACCCGTCATTATCATAATCTACAAACGCAACATCATATACCTGGATCCCTTTCAGCGAACTGCTTAATTGTTCTGACGCTTTATCATCAACGACAAAATGCCCTCCCTCATTTCTAAGCAATGAACATTTTCCTCCAGGTCCTCCGGCAATAAATATATCCAGTCTTCCATCATTGTTGTAATCTCCTAAAGCAATGGCAGTTCCAGTATATTTCGAATTCTTAAGTCCTTCAGATTCACTAATATCCCTAAAATTTGAATGCCGGTTGTTGTCAAATAATTCGATGCTCCCATCTTCTGCCAGGCCGATAATATCCAGGTCTCCATCATTATCCAGATCGCCGAAATCAATATTCATTGCACCCTGCTTACCACCTGTAAGACCCATGGCAGCAGCGTTTTCAGTAAAAGTTCCATCACCATTATTGCGGAAAAACTTGTTTCCTCCCTTTCGGGCAACATACAGGTCAAGATCCCCGTCCTGGTCAAGATCTGCAAACAGAATTTTATTTACATTATCCGCGTTTTGCAACCCAATATTTTTCGTTATCCTGGAAAAGGTACCATCTCCTTTGTTTTTATATACGATTATCCCGGTTGTGGTAGCAATAAAAAGGTCCTGGTACCCATCATTGTCGTAATCTGCAAAGGTGGCATCTAAATCTTGCCCATCATGGTTAATTCCACCGTCAACTGTACATTCTTTGAAGGTTCCAATCTGCACGACTGATAAATTAGATTTGGAAGAAATAGCACCTGTTGTCAGATAACTTGAATATAAATACATATTACCTTCGGCATCATAATCAGCAACAGCCAGTAAAGCATTTTCAGCTTTAGGGCTGTTTTCAATCGTATATCCGGGTATTTCTGAAAAATCTTTAAACCTTAGAAGCAAGGCAAGAGAATTATTTCCTTTCTCATTAGATGCCCCGACAGAATCAAACTTTGAAATATTGATATTGGTGTCGAAATTAAAATATCCGGCAATCATTTTCGGAATTTCAATTTCATCCTTTCCTGATGCATATTCAGCAGTTATTTTCATCAGGTCATGAAACTGCTGAATATATGTCAAAGCCATGGTAGGCTTATTTCCTTTCAATAACGAAGCAGCTTTTTGGTAGGATTTTTCTGCTCCATCAGAGAAACCGGGTGCAATTTTCTTGATACTTTGAAGATAGAACAGGGAAGAATCAGTTTTGCCTTCACCGGCAAAAAGTTCCGCTAATTGAAGGCGTGGCACAATATTGGCAGGCACCAGGCTTTGCACTTTCAGCAAATAATTTTTTCTTAATCCCTCGTTTGAACCAGAAGTATCAAGTTCGGCTAACTTATAATAAGCCATTACGTTCTTAGGATCTCTTTCAAGTATTTCTTTTAATTCACTTGCAGCGTTTTCTTTATCATTTTTTAGGCTATATATTTCAGCTAACAGCAACTTTAAGTCTACATTATCCGGTTTAATTTTCAATCCTGTCTTATCCAATTTCTCTGCATCATCATAATTTTTTTGCAGGAGATAGAGTCGGGTCAGACCGATATAGCTTGAGATATCATCCGGCTCCATTTTTATGGCCTGTTGAAAAGCCACTTCAGCTTCATCAAGGTGGTTTTGAGAAAGATAAAGCAGTGCCATATCCTTTGGGGCGGCGTTAGCAGTTTCGCTATTATCTTTTGTTTTTGTGCCGCAACCTGCTAAAACCTGCACCAGAACGAGAATAACAGAATAAGTAAAAAAGATTTTTAAATAACTTTTCCGGGATTTTAAAAAAGCAAACATTTTAGTTATTAAAGTGAGATAATTGTAAATATAGGCAGTGAAATTAAGGATAATGTGCTTTCGATTGAATAAAATAATCTATGACCGGTTACTCTTATTATGAATTGACGAAAAAAAATACCTAAAATAATAACGATAATAATCTTTGCAGGATTGCTTATCGGCTCCGCCCTTCCATACGGGAAAAAATTACTTTACTTCTGCGATTTCAGACAAAAGAACTATCCTTAAAGAAAGCGGGATAAAAAGCTCAAAGTTTATCCCTGTCTGCTGAAAGGGTTATAGATTTAAGTATTGGTGATAGTTATTACTTATGTAACAATGCAAAAAGGATTTATATGTCTGTGAAAAATATGAAAACAATTATTTGTATTGTTATAAAGATGTTATAAGTTTGATATTTAAAAATAAAAGACAAAAGAGTCCTTTATCTTAAATTAAAAAAAGAAAAACGTTTGCTTATGGTGTCGCATAATGAAAAATGGCATAATCGGTTAATGATTTGGGTAGTCGGTATTTTATTCTTCGAGCTGATTTCCGGGTTAGTGATATACCTTGGTTCTTTCAGTTTAACTACCCAGGCCCTTGTGGTTATACATACTGCACTGGGGCTGGTCGCGGTGATACCTTATATCATTTACCAAATCCGGCATTGGTTGTCGTATCGCAAAAACAATCTTACTCAACACAAGCTAATAGGCTATATCGCTATGGTTACTGCGGTCATAGCGGCAATTACCGGTCTTCTTTTAACTTACGAAGCTGTTTTCTTAACCCGTATAAATTATTTATGGGATCAGATTCATATTGTTGCCACATTTGCCTTCCTGTTATCAGTTGTTCCCCATATAGGATTATTAATTATCCGCGATTATAAAGCTACTAAGGAGAAAAAATCATATTCACTCATAAAAGCAGAAAAAGTATTTCAATTCAGGGTTCTATCTGTAATTGCTATACTAATAGCCTTCGTGGGTCTTTTTATTTATGCTTATAGCCCGGTTGAATTCCATAATAATTTTCCGGCAGATTACCAGTTTGTCTATGGGAAGAATAAGCCCTTTGAGCCAAGCCTTGCCACCACAAGCAATGGGGACGCTATTGATGCCCAGCTTATGGGTAATTCGAAATCTTGTATGAGCAGTGGGTGTCACATAAATATAGGTCATGAATGGGAAGCCAATGCTCATCGCTATTCTGCCATGGATCCGGCTTTTCGTGTAGTTCAGCACGCCATGGCTGTTGAAAAAGGTCCTGCATCTACCCGATATTGCGGAGGTTGCCACGATCCGATTTCGCTCTTATCCGGATCCAAGAATCTTGATGATACTAAGCTCACAAATCCGATGGGACTGGATGAAGGAGTATCCTGCGTAAGTTGCCATTCTATGACAAAAGTTGATGTTAAAGGGAATGCTCAGTACGAGATTACAAAACGGGTACCCTATATGTATGAAATGGAAAAAGGAAAAGCAGCCAAATTTTTGAGCGATTTTATAATTCGTGCTTATCCCCAATACCATGTTACGAGTTTCAACAAAACAATTTTAAAGACGCCGGAGTTCTGCGGTTCATGTCATAAACAATTTATTGATAAACAAGTAAACGGTGTGGGAACGGTGCAGTTGCAGAATCAATATGACAGTTGGCGAAAAAGTCACTGGAATCATCCCGGGAATGCTACGAAAACAATTGAGTGCCGCGAATGCCATATGCCGCTGGATTCTACATTTGATCCTGCTAACGGAGATCCGTCGGATTATAACAGAACAACTAATGATAATATGCACCGAAGCCACCGATTTCTTGGCGGGAATCAGTTTATGCCAACCTTATTGAAACTCCCGGATGGTAAAAAACAAGTAGAATTGGTGGAAAAATGGCTAAAGGGAGAATTACAGATTCCTGAAATTAAAAATAAATGGCATAATGGCCCGGTACTTCCTATTCAATTAGAAACTCCTGAGACTATTAGTGCCGGACAAGAAGTAGGATTAGATGTGACCGTCACAAACAATAAATCCGGGCATCATTTTCCTACCGGTCCTCTCGATTTGATACAGGCGTGGGTTAAGATAACAGTAAAAGACAGTTATGGTAATTTAGTTTATTCTTCCGGTGTGCCGGATCAGCATCACTTCATTCCACCGGGATCAGTTATCTATCGTGCTCAGCCCGTTGATCAGGTTGGTAGCGATGTAGACAATCATCATTTGTGGAACCTGGTCGGCATAAAATTCAGCCGGGCGCTTTATCCCGGATTCAGTGATCAGTTAAAGTATAATTTCATTTATAAACCGGGAATACAAAATCATACTCTTACTAACGATACTCTGTATGTTAATGCTGAGTTGTGTTATAGAAAATTCAACCAGTTTGTGCTTAATACTTTTTTTTCTGACAATGGCAAAATAGATATCACTGCTCCGGTTACTGTTTTATCCAGTGATTTTAAGAAGATAATTGTTAAAAGATCAAATAACACCCATCCGTAATTGTTATGTCTATTTCCAGAAGAAAGCGATCCATCTATGTAACAAGTCTGATAGCAACTGTGTTTGCCTTGGTATTAATTCTCTTTTTTTTCAGAAGGCAGAAGGTAAGCGTTTATACTCCCGGAGAACTTGTAAAGGGTGTCACGGCGGAACTATACAAGCCTGTCCCGAAGAATCATCCTGATGTAACCTTTACAGATATTACCAAGAGAGCGGGCATACATTTCACACACTTTTATGGACAGCGAACCATACAATTGCCGGAAGATATGGGATCGGGTGCGGCATGGGTTGATTATGATCAGGATGGCAATGAGGATTTATTGGTAGTGAATGAAGCAGGTTCTTTGACAATGACTCCTGACCAGGTTAGCAAGTCACCGGCTCATTGTGAGCTCTATCATAATAATGGGAACGGAACATTTACCAATGTCACTAAAAAAGCCGGTATCAATTTTCAGGGGTGTGGGATGGGAGTTGCTGTCGGAGATATTGATAATAACGGTTATCCGGATATCTTTATCACTGCTTACGGGAAGAATGTATTTTATCATAATAATGGAAACGGCACTTTTGCGGATGAGACCAGAAAAGCCGGATTTGGGGGGAAGGAAGGCTTTTGGACGGGCGCCAGTTGGGCTGATTATGACAGAGATGGCTATTTGGATTTATATGTTTGTGGTTATGTAAAGTACAGTCAATTGGATAAGCAGCCTGTATCAACCAGGGAAAATAATGAAGAACCCGCCGGTATTAATCCTTTGTCTTTTCCTCCGCAGCGTAACTTATTATATCATAACAACAGAAATGGAACTTTCACGGAGGTAGCTATTCCGGCGGGAGTAGCCGATCCTACTGGAAAGAGTCTCTCCGCATCCTGGTGTGATTTTAATAATGACGGCTGGCCCGATTTGTATGTCGCTAATGATGTCTCAGATAATGTGCTGTTTCTTAATAAGGGCGATGGAACCTTTGATGAAGAAAGTCACCCTGCTCACGTAGCTGATTATCGCGGTGCCATGGGCCTGGCCGTTGGAGATTGGGACAATGATGGAGATATGGATTTGTTTGTTACACATTGGCTCGCCGAAGAAAATGGTTTCTATATTAATAAGCTCAATACGATAGGTAAAATGTCAGGCAACCACCAGTCACTTCAATTTCAGGATGAAGCAGAAAAGTATGGCCTTGGCCAGGTTTCATTAGATGATGTGGCATGGGGCACTTCATTTTTTGATTATGACAATGATACCCGTCTTGATTTGTTGGTGGTTAACGGTAGTACTAACCAACAAGGAGATCATCCCGAAAATTTAGTTCCAATGAAAAACCGCCTCTTTTGGAATGAAGGGCCTGAAAAAGGGTTTGCCGAAGTAACATCAGTAAGTGGTGAGGCACTATCCTACGAAAATGTAGGCAGGGGAGCTGCTTTTGGCGATTATGATAATGACGGTGATGTTGATGTGTTTATAGTAAATAATTGTGGCGATGGGGTGCTATTAAGAAATGACGGCGGAAATAAAAACAACTGGTTGGAAGTAAAATTGGTGGGAACGAAAAGTAACCGGTCGGCTATTGGAGCCAGAATAAAAATAGTAAGTGGTAACGTCTCTCAAATACGGGAAGTGAATAATCAAAGTTCCTACTTATCGCAAAATAGTCTGACACAATATTTTGGTTTAGCAAAATTTACGAAAGTAGATACACTTAATATCCAGTGGCCTAGCGGGCTTAATCAGCAATTCCTGAATATTCCGGTAAATGAACGCATAGAAATAACGGAAGGAGAAAAAAGTATTAAAAATTTAGCGAAGCTTCATAATTGATACAACCTTATGGTACGTAAAAAAAATATTTTTATAGCAGCGATACTCCTAATTGTATTTGCGGGTATCACAATAGTTAAATATTTGCGACATCCCGGTGATAGTGGCTCTTTAACTGACGTTGTAAAACCCGATTCTAAACAAACCTTCTGGACTTATTACAATCGTGCCACCGAATACCGGTTACAGGATAAAGAAGACTCATCCATTATAGCATATCAGGAAGCCCTCAAATTGAATCCGGTTCATGAAGACGCACTCTATTACATTGGGAATATGTATATGAAGATGGATAAATTTGATAAAGCTCAGGAAACATGGAAAAAATTAATTGAGCTGAATCCGCAAAGTGAACGGGCTTATAATCAGTTAGGCAATCTTTATTTTTGTGTGAAGCATACAGAATATTTTCATCCGGAGAAATCGAAGTTGTATTACAAACGCGCTGCCGACCTGAATAATTTAACATTAAATCCGAATTTACGTCTTGGTGAAATCGCCCTGTTCCAGAACAGAACAAATGATGCTTTTGGTATTTTAAATAAGCTTTCAGTGATGGATCAAAAAAACGCGGAGATTTTTTTTATACTCGGTTATATCAATTGGAAATCAGGGAAGGAGCAGGAGGCCATCAAGGATTTAGAGCGTACTTTTGAAGAGGGGATTACGGTTATTTTAATTAATGAACAGGGGGGAACGGCTATTTCAGCTAAAAGCACGTCCATCGGGAAAAACCAGGAGTGTGATCTCTTTATGGATTGGTTAACCAAAAATCTAACGATACCTAAGAAATATGATATCAGAGTGGAAATGCCCAAAGTGTACAGGAAATTTGATCAATATTTAATAATGATACGTGAGCAATTGAATCATGATTGATTTACTTTTTTACTCTACTCTACCATGGTGTCAAAGGATTCCACAAAATATTTTTCTCCTTTTTCCGCTAATGTTTTGATGTCTTAAATATCGTTTACTTGTTGTGGCAATAATTATATATTCTTTTAGTAATTGAATTGATAATTCACTAACGAGAGTTGTCAGCCCTAAGTTGTCTTTTCGGTTCTGGTTGGGCAATGCCCGATACATACAATCTAACTTTATCGATAGATACAAAGGTAAATTATCATTTTTGCGGGAATAATATTTATACAGGTATTTAACCTGATTAGTTGTAAAATTGTATTTTTTTTTATGTGATTCAGATTGCAGTTTATAAAAAAATTGGATTAAGAAAACTTTCATGATTTTACGATTGCAGCATTGATTAAAATTCAAATCATGAGGAGGGAAATATATTAATTTGAATAGTATTTTTATTCAGCTCAGGAATTAAAAAGTATAAAAAAATAAATAAAATGAAAAAAACAGTAACGATTGTAATCTTGATTTTTGGTTTATTAGTGAATGGGTATTCACAAAATAAGGATGCCAAAATGAAAACATTCATTGATGCACTGATGAAAAAAATGACGCTTGATGAAAAAATCGGGCAATTAAATTTACCGGGAGCCGGTGATATCACTACAGGGCAGGCAGGTAACTCTGATATTGGAAAAAAAATTAAAGAGGGAGAAGTAGGAGGTTTATTTAATATTAAAGGAGTTGACAAAATCCGTGCTGTTCAAAAAATAGCAGTCGGGCAAAGTCGCTTAAAAATTCCATTGCTATTTGGAATGGATGTTATTCATGGTTACCAGACTGTTTTTCCAATACCGCTTGGTTTATCATGCAGCTGGGATATGAATCTCATAGAAAAATCTGCAAGGATCGCAGCGCAGGAAGCAAGTGCCGACGGAATATGCTGGACATTTTCTCCGATGGTTGATATAGCGCGTGATCCACGCTGGGGCCGTATTGCAGAAGGATCAGGAGAAGATGCTTACCTCGGTTCGCAAATTGCAAAAGCGATGGTTAAAGGTTACCAGGGCAATGATCTTTCAAAGGATAATACCATTATGGCTTGCGTAAAGCACTATGCTTTATATGGCGCTGCCGAAGGCGGCCGTGATTATAATACTGTAGATATGAGCCGTGTAAGAATGTTCAATGAATACCTGCCGCCGTACAAAGCTGCAGTAGATGCCGGTGCCGGAAGTGTGATGGCATCATTCAACGAAGTGGATGGTGTTCCCGCTACTGCCAATAAATTTTTAATGACAGATGTGCTGCGCAAACAATGGGGATTTAAAGGATTTGTCGTTACAGATTATACCGGTATTAATGAAATGGTAGCGCATGGCATTGGCGATTTACAGACAGTTGCTGCAAGGGCTTTAATGGCAGGTATAGACATGGATATGGTAGGTGAAGGATTTTTAACAACATTAAAAAAATCTTTAAAAGAAGGAAAAGTTACGCAACAACAAATAGATATCGCATGCAGAAGAATATTGGAAGCAAAATACAAATTGGGTTTGTTTGATGATCCTTTTCGTTATTGTAATGAACAAAGGTCCAAAACAGAAATATTTACTGATGCTAACCGTAAAGCAGCCAGGGAAATTGCTGCTCAAACTTTTGTGTTATTGAAAAATAACAATCATGTTTTGCCATTAAAAAAATCAGGAACCATTGCATTGATAGGCCCATTAGCAGATGCAAAAGAAAATATGACTGGTACCTGGAGTGTAGCCGCAGATTTTTCTACGCCTGTTTCTTTGCTGGAAGGATTAAAAAATGTGGCAGGTCCTGGTGTAAAAATTTTATATGCAAAAGGGTCTAATTTATCTCAGGATAGTTTATTTGAGCAAAGAGCCACAATGTTTGGTAAAACCCTTAAACGTGATGACCGTCCTGAGCAGGAAATTATTGATGAAGCAGTGGCTGTAGCCAATCAAAGCGATGTAATTGTAGCAGCCCTGGGTGAATCTGCAGAGATGAGTGGTGAAAGTTCAAGCAGGTCCAATATTAATATTCCCGGAGCCCAGGAAAAATTGTTGAAAGCTTTGGTAAAAACCGGTAAGCCTTTGGTTTTGGTTTTATTTACAGGAAGGCCGCTGACACTTAAATGGGAACAGGAACATGTACCCGCAATTTTAAATGTTTGGTTTGGAGGAACTGAAGCAGGAGATGCTATTGGTGATGTGTTATTTGGCGATGTAAATCCCTCAGGAAAACTTACCACTACATTTCCTCAAAATGTAGGACAGATTCCTCTTTATTATAATCATAAAAATACAGGGCGCCCTTTGCCCGAAGGAAAGTGGTTTGAAAAATTCCGTTCAAATTATTTGGATGTTTCTAATGATCCGGTATATCCTTTTGGCTATGGTTTAAGCTATACAAATTTTAGTTATAGTGATGTAAGGCTTAGTGATACTTTAATGAAAGGAAACAAAACGTTAACTGCATCTGTAACTGTTACCAACACAGGGAATAGGGAAGGAAAGGAAACTGTTCAATTGTATGTCAGGGATGTTGTTGGCAGTATTACACGACCCGTAGAGGAATTAAAAGGATTTCAAAAAATTGACCTCAAAGCCGGCGATGCAAAAGTAGTTTCATTCAAAATAAATACGAACGATCTTAAATTTTATAATGGAGATTTAAAATACGATTGGGAGCCGGGCAAATTTGTAATTATGATCGGTACTAACTCAAGAGATGTAAAATCAGCAAATGTGAATTGGGTAAAATAAGCGCCCCAGAATTCTTTTTCATTCTTTGATCTGATCCCGGTTGAAACCGTTAGTGATTTAATTGCAGGTAATGCCAAAGCATAATAAGATTATAATGAAAAAAATTATCAACTTTAAAGTTCCTTCTGATTCTGAAATTATTAAAACGGAAGTGGTTTGTTCTAATGACACAAATCCTATGGCCATACTACAAGGAGGGAAATTAGTGCAATGGATGGATATTGCAGCTGCAGTTTGTGCACAGACACATGCCGAAAAAATTTGTGTAACCGCTTCCATTAATCATGTTGATTTTAGCGAGGCAGCAAAAATTGGGGATATTGTAACTATCACTGCCAAAATAACAAGGGCTTTCAATACTTCTATGGAAATTTTTGTTCAGTCTTTTGCCAGGAAAGTGTTGGCAGGTAAAAAGTATTTGATCAGCGAAGCATATTTTACTTTTGTGGCAATTGATGAGAATGGAAATGCATCTCCGGTAATTGCAGTTAAACCCTCTACCCAGATAGAGAAAAAACAATTCAAGGATGCATTATCAAGAAGGAAAAGAATTGCTGATGAAAAAAGCAAAGATTAATTTGGGTATTATGAAAGATAGAAAAATTGAATTGTTATCCCCTGCAGGTTCGTTTGAAAGTTTACAGGCTGCTATAAATGGTGGCGCTGATGCTGTTTATTTTGGCGTAGAGCAACTCAATATGCGGGCAAAATCGGTCAATTCTTTTTCTGTAAGCGATATAAAAAAAATCGGAAACATTAGCAGGGCAAATGGAATTAAATCATACATAACATTGAATACCGTGATGTATGATCACGACATGCAGTTACTGCATTCTATTTTAAAGGAAGTGAAAAAAAATAAGATTGATGCAGTCATCGCTTCAGATTATGCCGTGATAGATTATTGCAATCAACTAAAAATACCTCTTCATATTTCTACCCAGGCCAATGTAAGTAATATAGAAGCGGTGCAGTTTTTTTCAGGTTTTGCCGATGTAGTGGTTTTGGCAAGAGAGCTTACATTGAAACAAGTAGCTCTTATCAGTAAAGAAATCAAAAGAAGAAAAATTAAAGGAGTCTCCGGTGAGTTAATGAAAATTGAGGTTTTTGTTCATGGCGCTTTGTGTATGGCTATATCCGGAAAATGTTATTTGAGTTTACATACACAAAATGCATCGGCCAATCGTGGTGCCTGTACACAGAACTGCCGCCGCCCTTATAAAGTAACAGATATTGAAACAAATGAAGAGTTGCTGATAGATAATGAATACATCATGTCGCCCAAAGATTTATGCACGATTGGTATTCTCGACCAACTGATTAAAAGCGGTGTTGATGTTTTGAAAATAGAAGGAAGAAGCAAAGGAGCTGATTATGTTTATACCGTAACACAATGTTACAGGGAAGCCTTGCAGGCAATCGAAAATAATAGCTTCACGCCAAATAAAATTGAGGATTGGCTGAAGCGCTTGTCAACTATTTACAACAGGGGTTTCTGGGAAGGATATTACCTGGGGCATAAGTTGGGAGAATGGACAACTAATCCTGGTTCTGCTGCTACAGAAAAGAAAATTTATGTAGGCAAAGGCAGTAAGTATTATCCAAATATTAAAGTAGGAGAGTTCCTGGTGGAATCAGGATCCATTAAAACCGGTGATACATTAATGATTACCGGACCTAAAGTTGGAATGGCAAAAGAAAAAATGGAAACACTAATGGTAAATGGTGTAGAAAGTAACATGGCTGTAAAAGGAGATAAAATTACTTTTCCTTTTGAGATAAAAGTAACACATCAGGATAAACTTTATAAAATTGTTGAAACACTAAATGCCTAAAATTATTCACTATCGCACTAGATGTATTGGTTGCGGTATTTGTGTTGAATTGCAACCTGAACTTTGGCGAATGTCAAAGAAAGATGGTAAAGCAACTTTACTAAAATCTACCCCAAAGAAAGATTTATTCGTATTATCAATCAGTAATATTATTCAGCAACACACAATGGAAGTGGCAATGGCCTGCCCCGTGAAAATTATAAAAGTTTTCTAGGCAAAGCAAATCATCCCTATTCAAATTTTTTTATAACTTCTCAAATCTTGCCTGGAAAAATCTTAAGTATTTTGGTTCATATACCATTTTCATCCCTTTAATTTTATCCCGTTGTTCATAAACTCTTGCAGCAGATTCAGCAATCACATCCATGTGTGCCTGTGTATATACACGACGCGGAATGGTAAACCTTACCAGCTCCAGTTTTGGATAATAATTTTCACCATTGGCCTTACGCCCTGCAGATACAATTCCTCTTTCCATGGTTCTTACACCTGAATCAAGATATACTTCTGCGGCCAATGTTTGTGCAGGAAAATTGTCTTGTGACAAATGCGGTAAAAATTTTTTCGCGTCCACGAATATACCATGTCCGCCTATGGGTTTTACAATTGGAACATCATACTCCATCATTTTTTCACCCAAATAAATTACCTGTCCAACCCTTGCCCTTATATGATCATCACTTACACTTTCACCAATACCGATTGCCATTGCTTCCATATCTCTTCCTGCAAGACCACCGTAAGTATGCAAACCTTCATAAACCACCACCATATTTCTTGCTTCTTCAAAAACATCCCAATCATTGATGGCAAGAAAACCTCCAATGTTTACCAGTGCATCTTTTTTAGCGCTCATGGTAGCGCCATCGGTATAAGAACAAATTTCTTTTACAATTTCTTTTATGGATTTATCTTCATATCCTTTTTCTTTTTGCTGAATGAAGTATGCATTTTCCGCAACACGTGTCATGTCATGAATAATGCGGATGTTATGTTTTTTAGTAAGCGCCCTTAGCTCTTTCAAATTTTTAATGCTGATGGGTTGCCCTCCGGCCATATTCACACTGGTGGCAATACTTACATAAGGAATTTTTTTAGCTCCGTATTTTTTAATTAGTTTTTCCAGTTTATTTAAATCAACATTTCCCTTGAATGGGAATTCGTTTTCGGGGTCATGGGCTTCATCAATAATGATGTCTTCGAATCTGCCACCGGCCAGTTCCTGGTGCAGACGGGTAGTAGTGAAATACATATTGCCGGGAATAATATCTCCTTTTTTTATCAAAATTTTTGAAAGTATGTTTTCTGCTCCCCGTCCCTGGTGGGTAGGAATTACATATTTATATCCGTATACATGTTTCACTACTTCTTCAAGGTGGTAAAAATTCCGGCTACCCGCATAGGCTTCATCACCCATCATCATGCCTGCCCATTGCCGGTCACTCATGGCAGATGTACCACTATCGGTAAGTAAATCAATGTATACATCTGCTGATCTTAATAAAAAAGTATTGTAGCCTGCTTCCTTCATGGCTTTTTTTCTTTGAGCCGGAGTTGTCATCGTCATTAACTCTACCATTTTCATTTTGTAGGGTTCAGCCCAGCTTCGTTTTATATTTTTCATTTTATCGTTTTTATTTTGAATGGTTTTATGATTGTTTGTATACTACACTATTTATAAAAAATGCCTTTAAAAAGAGGAGATAATGAGTGGTTGAAAGGAGGAAATCAGGAAGGCCGGTTGATGATATTTTTCCAAAGTAACATACTGCAAAGATGGCTTTCCTGGTGAAAAATAAATATGATTTTCATCATACCAGGATAAGAAACCTGGCTAGGTTTCAGGCAAGTTTTTCGTGGGGAAGATGATGAATATAACAAGAGTACAAAATTGATTAAATTGGAAATTTGTAATTTTTGTTTTGTAAATATTCAGGATACCGGCAATTTAATATTTGCCAGTTTTATTCAGGATGACTTGTATTTTTTTTATGACTAAAGTGATGTGCATTTATTTTGGCAAAATAATCGAAGGTATTTTGAGCATATGGTTATTGCAAATAAGAAAGGGCTTCATACCTCTTTACCTGTTCGACAAATAAAGAGGTATTGAAACCCTTTAACTATTTTTTAATCTTTTAATTTTATCGGAACTGCAATCAATCATTTTATTGAGTCCATGTTTGCCTGATATATCACATGCTTTTACAAAAAAACTGCGTATATGCTTTTCCTGACAAAATCTTTCAGGTAATCAACGCAACATTACATGGGTATAAACATCCCCAAAAAATAATGTGATTAGCTGAATCTTTTTTTAACATTATGCACTACCTCTTCAATATTATCTTTAATATCTACGGCTTTACTTTTATATTCAGAAACTGTATTTTCTAAATCCTTCTTATATTTCTTAGCTTTTTTCATCAATTTTTTACGAGTTCTTGCGCCTTCGTCAGGGGCAAGTAGCAATCCTGTAAGTGCACCAGCGGTAAACCCGCTAATGAATAATAATGCAACATTTGAGACTTTCATATTAATATGTTTTTAGAATGAAAATTAATTTATTGATTCATGTATTCAAAAACATTGCCAGTAAATAATCATGAACAATTATCTATTTCTTCCTCTGCCCATGTTTCCGGGTCTTGCATCAATAATTTTATTGAAATCATCTTTGCTTAATATTACCGGCTCATATATAAACCCAGACCGTTTCAAATTCCGGACGAAAGCTCTCATGTGATTTTCTGAAGCACGCACTAAATATTGATAAGTACTTTTTATTCCAGTATTCGATGTATTGGCAATTGCTTCTCTAAGATCATTAATATCCTGTTCCTCTATTTTTGCTCCTGCTCTCAAAGCTTCTTCCAGGCTGGTTTTGCCGGAAGTGGTTAATTCATTATACATTTTTTGAAGATCCTTGTTTTCAAATACACCCCGCTTGTCTTTATTCATTGTTACCGGGTCGCGGAGTTTAAATTGATCTACCAGCAACTTCATTTGCGCCATGTGATAGCTTTCACTTTCTGCAATATTGGAAAACACGGTTTGTTGCCATTTTTCATTAAGGGTGAGGTATACATCTCTTGCCATTTTTTCTTCTTCTCTCATGCGAAGAATGGAGGCTTTTTCCTTGTCAGAAATGGTTTGTGCTATCAGCAACGAACTTGTAATGATAAGGGCAATTGTGATTATCAATGTTTTCATAATTAGGTTGTTTTGAGTAAAGTTCCTTTAGCAATAGCCCTCCACAAATGTCGTATGTTATCATAACAGATGATTGTGGTCAGTTCAAGGTTTGTACCTGATAAATGTCATTTTTAAAATGCTAAGATTATTTTTCTTAACATTATCTTCTTTTTTGGCTATGGATATTATACAGTATTATCAATAATTTTACACCAATCCGTTGGCAAACTGTCAATCAGGTTCATTGTGTTTTTAACTGAATGAATTTAACCTTTTGAATAAATCTTTTTTATAAAAAATAATGCCATTTACTTTTTCACATCCGGCAATAGTGTTACCGGCGACTTATCTTCCCAAAAAATGGTACTCTCTTAGTGCCTTAATAATGGGCAGTATGACTCCCGATTTTGAGTATTTTATCCGTATGAAAGATGGAAGCAAATACGGTCATACATGGACCGGCGTTTTCTGGTTTGATATACCCCTGGGATTGTTGTTAATTTTTCTTTTTCACAATGTGGTAAGAAATA
>Ga0209585_10000240_pt1 | contig 22000 bp, 15 predicted proteins | sample NGEPerone_FD_185491 | JGI IMG/M metagenome (GOLD analysis project Ga0209585, IMG submission 185491) | Arctic peat soil microbial communities from the Barrow Environmental Observatory site, Barrow, Alaska, USA - NGEE Permafrost154B-one... | ecosystem: Environmental > Terrestrial > Soil >... | reverse complement strand
GCCAGTCCCATGGATAACGCCCGCGCCATTTGAGTCCGGCCTTTTCTACCATAGGTTGGGGGATTTCCCACCATGCGCCAATTTCGAAAGAACTTTGGGGAAGACTCTTTAACAGCTTTTGATACCGGGGATCAATCAAGGCATCGTATTGCAACAAAAAAGTACCGCCAAGCTTGTACTTTTTCATCATTTCGATTTGCTTAACCACCGTTTCATAAAGCACTTCTTCCGTAATTTTAGCGTCCCTTGGCTCGAGTAACCGAATGAAATTAATGATGTTAACAATTTTGGGGTGACTCTTTTCCTTTTCTAAATTCCTTTGGACACTTTCGGAACGATTAAATGAATAAAGCAAAAACATGCTTATTAATAGAAGGATAAATGGAATCTTATTGATTACACTTTTGATTTTTGTCATTTGATTCACACGTTTAATTATTGTAAATTATTAATCTTCAATTCGTATTAAAAGTTGTCATTCTTTCATTCCGAGTCAACGGTGTGGAACTCGGATGAAAAATTTAAACATCCTATTTTGTGTTTGTCAGACCATGCTCGTTTCATTACTGCAACTTTTTTGAACATTTAATTTATAAGCTGATTTGAATATATATTTTCCGGAAGCCACTTCAAATATAGCATTTCCATTTTCAAAATTGATAAATTGAACGCCATCCGTTTCGAAAACCGTGGTAAAACTTTTTCAAATAGTTTTGCGGATTTCTCTAAAGCGTTTAAGACCTGCCTGCAGATCACAATTCATAATCTTCTGCAATTGTTCCAGCAACCGGTATGTTGTCAGGATCGCAAAGCTATTTTTCAACTCCCGGCTTACTTCTCCCAGACTGATCCCGTCAACTCTTTTTTATTAGCAAGGTCTATATCAGGAACCACGACAACAACCCATGGCTCATCTGTTGCGGTTATTTTACCTTGCCATTTCAACGTTACGCTCACGCCTGGCTGAAGGACTGTTTTCTTAGTTGGATCCTTAATTGCCAGGTTATTTGATCTTACCGTAAACTGGTGACTGCCATTCCCCTGAATTTTTAAAGTTATTGTGACGACCCCATTTCCTGATGTTTGTTTTGCAACCTCAAAACTAAACGCCTCTTCTTTACGAAGATCCATCTGATAACTTCCGGCAGGAAGAAGCGATACCGCCTGTTCTACATCCCCACTTTTAACAACATACTTTCCTTCCGGTAATGATACACTTATCAGACCCTGCTTATCAGGTTCAACAACTGTGATTTGCCCAAAAGTTAAATTCTTAAATTCCACGTTGCTGTCAGCCTTTCCCTTCACAAGCGCCGGTCCTTCCAGATCACGCATCAGCCAAATCCATTGCGTAACGGGATGCGTCCATACTTCCTTGTAGGTCCATGTACTCTGCACCGGCCAGTAGGGTACATCACTATCTCCTCGGGTTTGAATACCAACCGGAAGCGCCCCCACAATATCTCCGGATGAAGGCGTATACAAAGGGCTGAAATCATAGCCCTCACCATACATAGTACTTTGTGAAAATGGGTTTCTGCCAACCACCCATTCCAATTGATGCTGTGCAAGATTTGCCGATTTGAGGTCACCGCGGAGTCGCGCCGCATAGTTCAACGAGAGCGCTTTGGGTAAAATGGTTCCAAAATGGCCCCGATAATCCATCCATACCGGAAAAAGCCGAAGATAATGCCCTTTACCCAACGAAATTCCATTTAAAACCTGCTTACGGAATGATTCCTGTCGGCTAACAGGTACCTGAAGGTATTCCTGATCGGTATATATTGATGCGGGCAGAACGCCATATGGTTCTGTATATTTGGCAATTGTCTTCAAATACTCCGAATGTAAAGTCACTGCCGAATACCATTTCATCCAATCCGGATGATCGGGGAACGCTTCGCACAAATGCGTAAGGGCAACAATTGGCTCCTGCTCATGACCACGATGGCAGTAGTGGAGAATGTGTTCTTTCGTCGGACTTGTATAAAAGAATCCGGTTATCGGGATATACCAGTCAGGCAGTTTGCGCTGCTGTGACTCAAGAATAATGGTTGCCAACTCCGTGGCTTTTGCCTCATAACGCGCTTCTCCGGTTGCACGCCACAACTCAACGGAAGCTAAAATACCTGCCGATGCCAGTTCATGTACAACATTCCCGGAATCAAACGAACCGGTAAAAATATCTTTAGATGATGGTTCTTCCTTTAAATTCAGCTTATCAATTGCAAATTGCCAGTCAGCCTTTGCCATTTTCAACGAATAAGCGGCCAGCCTTTCATCTCGCTCTTTAAGAACCCGGTAGGCGATTGCTTCCGAAGCAGCGGCCACCAAATTTGTTCTGGGTGAATTGCGTGCTGTTGAAGTAACATCATCGTAATCTCCAATGATACCGTTTGTTCTGCGGCTATTGATCGATCCTTCATTCCGGAAGCCATCGCCAAAACTGGTTTTCAGAATCCAGTCAAGGCCCCATTGCGCCTCCTCAAGTAGTCGTTCATACAATTTCAAGTTATCCCCTCTCTCGTGCATCTTCTCTGCCAGACTAAACATTGCATATACGGCATCCCCGGTATTGCCAAGTCCTTGTGTAAAGTCTCCGGCATCGTGCCATCCGCCATTAATAACAATGCTCTTATCACCATGAATGCAGGTCCAATCGCGGTGACATGCCCCATGAACGCCAGGAATCGGAGTCCCGCAACGTTCAGAATAATAAAAATTAAGCGCTTTCCATACGGTCGCTTCCCAGGAATTCGAATCAATTCGAAAAGGTTGTGTAACCGTTTCGCCTGCTTTAAGAACGTAGGAACCGTTTTTTTGAATTTCAGAGAAATCAAGAACCTGAAAATTTCCCAGGTGAGTCGCAACATTTTGAATCGGTTTACTAAGTACCGTTTTACCCGATTCCTGATCAATCAGGATGAAATCATTTGCTGTCAAATTATTCGCAACGGCACTTTTTAATGCTCCTGTTTGATACCCGGTATGACTGAAAGATATTCGCCCGGGCCAGACATTCCAACCTTCGATATAGTCAGGTTCAACCTTTTCCAACGCCAGGTCATCCAAATAATAGGCCACGCTATCAGTTGCCTCGGGTTCACTTCCCGGCATCCATGAAGAGATTTCAAGTTTGGATATTTTATTACGTGCCACGTTCCCGATTTCCCAAACCACATGATTCCATTCCCGGTTTCGCAACAGCACCGTATTTTCACCTTCCTGGGCAAACAACGCAGGCAACTTCTCACTTCCCTCATTGAAGAGTCTCATTTCGAGCCAGTCCTGATAATAGCCGGGACAATCGGGATAAATCCATATAGATATCCGGTTGAATTTGCTCAGATCCTCGTTTTCAAAATTCCTTATCACGCCGGCTCTGCCCCAGCCACGACCACTTTGAGGTCCTGGCCCTTCCATTTTTGTGGGTAATTTCATCAAAAGAGACCGATCTCCACTGTGAGACTGATCACGGGAGTAACTCATCCGGGTTACCTGTCTTTTTGATTCTTCAATCTTTGCCGTAACCCTCGCATCGACGACAGCAATCGCTCCAACGGTGAATGGCTCCCAATGTCCTAAAGTTTCCATATTATCCAAAAGCCGGTTCTCTTTTACTTCCTTGTTGAGCCAGCGATACGATGCTGAATTCTGAACCGTTATTTTCATAGGCTCCTGACTTTTAGCAATAAAGGCAAAGGATAACAGTACGAAGAGGATTCTGATTTTCATAGTGTGACAGGTAATAATATCTGCGATAATATATTAAAACAAACTGTATTTCGGATTGTAAATATATTAAATAAATAATTGAGTTCTCTTGCGCACTAAGTGGTTAGGCAAAAATTTTGAACCAATTTCCAGGTGATTTGCCTTGACCTCCAGGATTCTCCCATCGTTGCAATTCAAATACTATCTTTGGCAAAAGATGACCGACTTTCTTATCATAGGACATGGATTGGCCGGCAGCCTGCTGGCATGGGAACTGATGCAACGTGGTTGCTCAGTCCTCGTTGTCGATAATGGGAATGAGAATGCATCACAGGTAGCCGCAGGACTGATTAATCCTATTACAGGCATGCGATTTGTAAAATCAGGTGAATTGGATACACTGCTACCAGCAGCAAGAAGTTGTTATTCACAACTCGCAACTTTTTTTCAGCAGAAGTTTTTTATAGAAAAGACAATGATGCGGATCTTCAGTAGCGAAAAAGAATTAAATGCAGCAGTAAAAAGAGTTACCGACCCTGACTACCAGGCTTACCTCAATAATATCTATCCAATGACCAACTCAACCGGCGATTTTGCAACCCCATTCGGTTACGTGGAACAAAAACAAACCGGCTATTTATTAACCCGGCCACTTTTGGATTGCCTGAAGTCGTTATTGATTTCAAGAAACAGCTACCGGCTCGTCGATTTTGACTACAAGGAAATAGCATTTAAACCTACCTTACATTGGCATGACGTTTCTCTCAGGCAGGTCATATTTTGTGAAGGATATCAGGCAACCAAGAATCCGTGGTTTTCGTGGCTTCCTTTTCAACCAGTCAAAGGCGAGATTCTGACGTTGAACCACCAGTCCGAACTGCCTGATAAAATAATCAATTACGGTAACTGGCTGATCCCATTGAGCGCCACTCAAATCAGAATCGGTGCCACATTCGACAGGGAAAACATCAATACCAACACGACAGAAACGGGTAAAAATGAATTATTAATGGCCCTTGGCAAGCTCTCCCCCGGGTTAAAGTCATTAACCGTAATCAGCCACGAAGCCAATATCCGACCTTCCACACGCGACCGACATCCCTTTATCGGACGACACCCTGAGCAGAATCAACTATCGATATTTAATGGCTTTGGCGCTAAAGGGAGTTTACAAATACCCTGGTATTGCCAGCGTTTCGCTGATACATTATTAGAAAATGCACCTCTGCCATCCTCCTGTAACATCCGACGTCATTACAAAAATCAATTTGCAGATTAGGAATGCTTCACCAACCTTCAAAGTCTATACTTTGCAATAAAGGACATAAAGCCTACCATCAACCGGCCTTTAGTGCATTATCCTTTCGATTGACTTACAACCTTATAGATCTCAAACCAGAGAATACTAAGGAATCCTGCGCCCACACATATGATGGCTTCGGTAAACGAGATTTTATCAAATTGAAATAAATTGAGCAAAAACGGAACATTCAGAATCAATGCAAGGAAAAAGGCGGCTCCCCCTGCAACCCATTTTACTGTACTATTCCGGGTAGCCATGATCTGAAATATATTTCGTGACCATGACCTGTTCGACAGAATAACCGCAATATTGGAGGCGATTAGGGTTGTAAATGCTAAAGCTCGTACTTCACGCTCCGAATAACCGGTTTTCAATCCATAGAGGTAAACAGCAAAAACGATGATCAATATTCCAATTCCCTGAGAACAGCTAAGCAAAATTTTCTTGATACCAAAAAATGGTTCATCAAAGGGTTTAGGCGGACGACTCATCACATTGAGTTCCTCTTTTTCAGCTTCAAAAACGATAGAACATGCCGGGTCGATGATTAATTCAAGAAAGACAATATGTACCGGCCATAAAATCAGCGGAAGATCTGCAAAAAATACAGGAATCAGTGATAATCCGGCAATCGGAACATGAATTGCAAAAATATATCCCAATGCCTTTTGAAGGTTGTCAGAGATCCGTCTTCCCATTCGTACTGCACCAACAATAGATGCAAAATTATCATCCATCAACACAAGCGAAGAGGCTTCGCGGGCCACATCTGTTCCCTTCTCTCCCATCGCAACACCAATATTTGCAGCTTTCAAAGCGGGGGCATCATTCACTCCGTCACCCGTCATTGCCACAATCTCATTATTCCGTTTGAGGGCATTCACAATTTTTAGTTTCTGTTCCGGAACAACCCGGGCAAAAATATTGACAGTTTTTATTTTCTCAGCTAATTCGGCTTCGGATAACGCTTCCAGTTGCGGACCAGTAATAATTTCTTCGCTATTTTTAAGTCCAATTTCACTTCCGATGCTCATTGCGGTAGCAGGGTAATCTCCTGTAATCATAATAACCCTGATACCAGCCTGGTAACATTCAGTAACCGCCTGGGGAACGTTTTCGCGGATCGGATCGGAAAGACCAATCAATCCGACAAATTCGAAATTAAAGTCATGTTGAATATCGGGTAACTCGGTAAGGTTCTCCACATCTTTGGCCACTCCCAAAACTCTTAAACCACTTGACGCCAACGTCTCAATAGCCAATGCTAACGCTGATACCTGCTCTTCAGATAGATGACAAAGATCAAAAATGGCTTCCGGAGCTCCTTTGGCAGCAATCGTTCGTGTTTTTGTTTCTACATTATTAAATACCCGCGACATCGCCAATAATTCTTTCGAAAGCGGATACTCTTTGATCATTTCCCAATCGGTATGAAGGTGTTCCGTGTTTTTCAGGAACTGTTCCCCAACAACTGTAATAGCCTGTTCCATTGGATCGAATGGATTCACCTGACTTGACAAAATCCCAAATTCAATAATCTCATGAAACTCTTCTGGAAAAGTACTGTCAGCAGTGACAGTCATAAAATCTTTTCCATTGTAAAGGCGTGCAACTGTCATCTTATTCTTCGTCAATGTACCCGTTTTATCAGTACATAAAACAGTGGTTGACCCCAATGTCTCTACCGCCGCCGGTTTGCGCGTAAGTACATTTCTTTTGGAAATCCGCCATGCACCTAAAGCAAGGAAAACGGTAAGTACAACCGGAAACTCTTCGGGTAACATCGCCATGGCCAACGTAATACCAGCTAAAAACCCTTTTAATAAATCCCCACGTGTGATCGTATAAACTGCAATCACGACAATGCAGAGCGCAATACCTATAAAAGCCAGCTTCTTAACGAGGGACCCCATTTCCCGCTTCAATTTTGTTGGCTCCTCTTTTACCTCATTCAGGGCTTTTCCGATCTTACCAATCTCTGTATTTAATGCAGTAGTAGTTACTTTAGCAATTCCATTTCCCTGCACAATCATTGAACCCGAAAAAACAAAAGGCAAATCATCTCCACCTGGCCTTGCCTGCACTGTTCCTTCAGTCCATTCAGCTTTGCGGACAGGCACAGGCTCTCCTGTTAAAAGAGATTCATCGGCACTTAAATTTACAGAATACAGAACAGTTGCATCTGCCGGAACCCTGTCACCTTCCTGAAGAATCATGATGTCACCGGTAACCACCTCCCGGCCAGCAATCCGTTTTTCAACACCATTCCGAATAACAAGTGCGCGAGGACTTGCAAGATCTTTCAAGGCATCAAGCGCCTTTTCTGTTTTTTTCTCCTGGTAAAACTCAATACCCATAATCACGAAAACAAAGCCCAACAACATTAGACCCTCCTGAACATCGCCGAGAAACAAATAAAGGGCTCCACAAGCCACCAGCAAAAGAAACATAGGTTCCTTAAACACGCCAACCGCGATATGGATCAAGCTCTTTGGCTTTGAAGAAGGCAATTCATTGAAACCTTCGGTTGCTATTTTTTGCTTCACTTCGTCTTCAGTCAATCCCTGGATCTTCTCAGTCCTTACATTATTATTTATCATCACTGCAAATCTATTAGTTCGATCTATCTAACTATATGAATAAAATAATTACTTCATGATTTTATCAAGCACTAGAATTAATTGAGCCATCTCATCTGAATTAATTTTTTTCTCGATCTGTTCAGCAATTCTCCGGTGTGCATATTCGTGCATCTGGTTAATTAGTTTTCCTCTTTCACTCAGATGAAGATGAGTACTTCGCCTGTCAGCATCCGATTGAACCTTGTAGACCAATTCCTTTTCTATCAATTTATCAATCAATACGGTAATGGTAGGTTTTGTAAGCTTCAGCGCTGCAGCCAATTCTGTCAGATTTGGATTCTCAAGTTCACTGATCATCTCCAGATAATGCATTTGAGTTAGCGTAAGCTCTTTAAAATTATATTGTTCTTTGGCTTCCTCTTCCATCCGACCCATATAAGCCGACAACTTTGCAATAATATCTTCCAGGTTATTCACTATGAGCGTCCGATTTTAATTAAATATCATTCATCCAACAATAAGTTAATGCACAAATATAGTTAGATTAATCTAACTATAAAATATTAATCAAAAAAAAGATTCTCCCCAGGTATGGAAAGAATCTTGATATATAAAGTGAATCTATTTTTATGCCCAGCGGCTTAATTGCCTGATATTGTTTCGCAGCCGGCGAATACGTTGTAAAGCTGGTGAATAGAAAAGACGCCGTACTTTTGGAAATTCAATTTTACTGAATTCATAACCCTCAGCCTGCAAAGCGGCAATAGCGCGCGGCAGAACCCAATAAAGGTGACTGGCTGCCTTTTTGGAATCGTGAAAAGTAATGATACTCCCTGCTCTTGCAAAATCAAGTACGTTTTGCAGCACCTCTTCTTTCGTAATGTTCTGGTTGTAATCGCATGAGATGACATCCCACATTACAATCTTGTACTTCCCGGACAGGTAACGATATTGTGCTCTTTTCAACCAGCCGTGGGGCGGGCGAAACAGATTTGACCCAATTAATTTATTCGCATGAACGATATCCTTGTAATAGGTTAGATTATCGGATTTTAATCCCTGAAGATGGTGATACGTGTGATTTCCAACCGCATGTCCTTCTTCGATGATTTGTTCAAAAATTTCAGGATTATGGAAGACATTCTCCCCCACCGCAAAAAATGTTGCTTTGATATTATTCCTGCGCAATAAATCCAAAACCCAAGGCGTCACCTCCGGAATAGGACCATCATCGAATGTAAGATACAACGTTTTTGAATCGTCGGGCATCCTCCATACGGCTAATGGAAACCACTTTGTAATATATTGAGGCAGGTGAACCTGCAGTTTAAATCTCATTCTTATCGATATCTTTCAGAACAAATTTGCAATAATAGTGCCAAAAATAAATAATCTATTCAGAATCAACAAATAATTTATTTCTTCGGTTCTGGTGTAGCCAAATCAGGCTGGTATATCTTCACAATATCGTTCAACCGCCTGGCCACATCATCACTCAGAGCCTTTTCTCCATATTGACCAGCTATCGTACTTAATTCCTGCATGATGTAAAATGACCGTTGAAGGTCCTCCTGAATCGTAGCACGGAATTTTGGTTCGAGTTTAAAATAGTATGTCAACTCCTCTTCGCAATTGTTGGCCATTATCCGAATAACTTCATTCGCTTTTTTGACAGCCGCCGGGTAAACGTTTACCTCAACCGTCAAACTATCCTGGGTCATATTTCTCATATTATTGCGTGAGGCTTGATAGTAAGACCTGACCATCAATAAATTAAAGTAGTTGTAAGCCACTTTTTCATTGGGTACCAATTCATTGCAACGATCAAGTACTGCAATTGCTGAATCACGTTTCCCCTGCTCAAGCAAGCCATCAGCCAATCTTACAAAACTGTTACGTACATTCATCGCCATGCGCATATTATTCTCATCAAGGTAAACTTTGGGATCGTTCATATTACCCCATTTGAATTTATTGATGATATTATCGTACATCACATCGGTGCGTACACTTCCTATCTGATAGCTGTTCGCAGGAGTTTTAATCGGCACCAACCGGTATGCAAAACCTTCCGTCTGGAAATAATCCTGCAATCCAAGGTATTTATCTTTTCCTACGGTAATTGCAAAATAGATGGGGCGTTTCCAGTTGTTGTTTGCAATAATATCAAGAATCATTAACTCATCTTTAGTAAGATAATTCCCTGTAAGATTAATATTCATTTGAGAAACAATGCTATCCGCTTTTTTCGGATCAATCACATTATTTGCTAGAACAGCGGCTTTGTCAACAGGATATACCAGTTGTCTTGACGGGAAAAATGAAGCATTGTCTGCCTGCTGCAATTTGGTCGCCGGATCGTCAGATCGAACAAAATCAATGGCTTCTTTAAGATTAACCGGACGTTTAATCTGATCCAAAACGTAAATAACATCGCGCGTTCCCTGAACATACTGATTGTGTTCGAATTTGATAGGCAGTGCATCAGATTCGTATGCTTTGCGTCGCATCTGATCAACATACCAGTCGGTCTGAAAATAACTTAAATTACAAACACGGACATCAGTTCTGATCCCTTCAACCATCTGGGCATACCAGAGCGGGAAAGTATCATTATCACCATTGGTGAATATAATCGCATTGGGAGCGCAGGATTCAAGGTAATTACTTCCAAAATCCCGGGCGGTGTAACGATTCGATCGATCGTGGTCATCCCAATTCTGATTTGCCATCAGGCAAGGAACCGCAATAAATGAAATGGTTGTTGCGGCAATAGCGCTGATTTTGGCAGGCGAGAATTTTTTAAACATCTCATACAATGAAAGCACACCAAAACCGATCCAAATTGCAAAAGCATAAAAAGATCCCGCATAAGCATAATCACGCTCTCGTGGTTGAAGTGGTTCCTGATTCAGGTATACCAAAATCGCAAGACCAGTCATAATAAACAGTGACATCACCACCCAAAAGTCTTTCTTCCCTTTATTGCCTGCATTAAACTGAAAAAACAGTCCAAGTAATCCAAGGATCAATGGCAACATGTAAAGTTTATTCTTACCTCTGTTGTTTGCCAGCGCGGTAGGCAGATGATCCTGGTCGCCCAATCGTATCGAATCAAGGAAGTTAAATCCGGTAATCCAGTTTCCGTTTATAATGTCACCGTTGCCCTGGATATCATTCTGGCGTCCGGAGAAATTCCACATAAAATACCGCCAATACATCCAGTTTATCTGATAAGAAAAGAAGAAGGTCAAATTCTCGGTAAAGGTTGGCTTGATTAATCGCTCCGGCTCCCCTTCCCTGTTCGTAATCTGAATAGGGGTACCTTTTATATTTGCCCAGTTCTGATACTCTTTAACATGGTCAGGATTTGAACTGAACATTCGCGGGAAAAGGGTACAAAACCGATCGTCATAATTAGGACTTTGCTTATAATCAGAAATCTCATATTTTCCGTTTCTTTCAATATAATTTGCTGCTCCTTTACTGTAAGGATTCTCGCTATTCAGTGGAGCGTTATAATATTGTCCATAAAACAAAGGTTTACTGCCATATTGTTCGCGGTTCAGGTACGAAAGTAACGAAAACGCATTATCCGGATTGTTCTGATCCATTGGAGGATTTGCAGATGAACGGATGATAATCATCGCATACGAAGAATAACCAATAATCAATACAGTTAATCCCAATATGACCGTATTGGCCAGCGCCTTGTTATTTTGGGAGGTGTATTTCAATCCCCAAACAATCCCAGTGATAAGCAGTAAAACATAGATAACCACACCAGTGTTGTATGGCAAACCTAAACCATTCACAAAAAGTAACTCAAACCATTGTGCCATTATAACAATTCCAGGAATAAGCACAAACATGACAAGTGCAACAAGGAACATCGAAATAGCTAAAGAAATGATTACGCCATTGCGAGTAGTCTTATACTTCCGGAAATAATATACAAGGACAATAGCCGGGATCGCTAATAAATTCAATAAATGAACCCCTATAGAAAGACCGATCAAATAACTAATTAACACAATCCAACGGTTGGCAAATTTCTCATCCGCCTCGTTTTCCCATTTCAGGATGCACCAAAAAACAAGTGCAGTAAACATCGACGAAGTTCCGTAAACTTCACCTTCGACGGCTGAAAACCAGAAAGTATCTGAGAATGTATAAGCCAGAGCACCAACAGCACCTGCGCCTAAAACTGCGATAACTTGTGACAATGTAAGCTCAGTCTCATTGGATAACATCATCTTGCGGGCCATGTGCGTAATTGTCCAAAACAGGAAAACAATTGTAAATGCACTTGCGAGTGCCGACATGATGTTCACCATGACAGGAACTTGTGCCGTATTACCAGCAAACATAGTAAAAATACGACCCATGATCATAAAAAGCGGAGCACCTGGTGGATGGCCCACCTGGAGGGTAAAAGCAGTGGTAATGAACTCGCCACAATCCCAAAAGCTGGCAGTTGGCTCAATTGTCATGAGATACACAACCGCTGCAACAAGAAATATGAACCATCCAACGACAGTATTATAAAACTTATACCCTTTTGCTTCCATACGATGAATCTATGTATTATTTTAATTTACAGAACCTTTTTTTGATCTTCTCAGAACACCAAAATTTTTGCGAAGATATTAATAATCTTTATCTCCACCTCCAATATAGTGATGAACATTTCAATAAATTAACTTTTGATTCGTTGATCCTGCCAATTCGCACCGATTTTAATTGTTCGGACAAAAAAGAACAAACGAAAAATCTGAGAAGTGATTTCCTGACCATCCGATTTTCAACCAAAATCAGCTTTATATTTAGCGCACTCCAGTGAGTAAATAACCCTACGATTGATGTAACTCCAATATTTCAGTTAAACTTATTAAGTATTTTACCATTTAGCTTGCCAAATTTTTAGAATTTTTAAAGCCCGTATAGATTGCATACAGAACTGATTTCTATCCATTTGAAATACATTTTCGAAAATTTTCATTAACAGATTTAAAGCCAATTCAATAAATAAACCGATTGATTCCATTTTTATGCAGATATCAGTTTGTAGGAAAAAAAAACTTCGTACTTTTGCAGCCGTCTTAAATAATAAGACATTATTGATTGACCCGTGGTGTAATTGGCAACACGTCTGGTTTTGGTCCAGAAGAGTTCAAGTTCGAGCCTTGACGGGTCAACCATAATTCTGTCCTGTGGTGTAATTGGCAACACGTCTGTTTCTGGATCAGAAGAGTTCAGGTTCGAGACCTGACAGGACAACATTTCAGAAAATAAAACCCTTGATATTCAAACGATTTCAAGGGTTTTTCTTTTTTAGGGGACATTTGAGGGGTCACTTAAATGTTGAATTATTCTTTTTCATAACCGCATCAAATAAGCTTCTATTTTATAAGGAAGTATTCCTTCACTTGCCGTTTGTGATTTTTTTAACGTTTTGCAAAAACAAGCTGTTGACGATTTAGGTGAATAAAACTGTCAGGTAGGATGCAACCCTCTTCACAGTACATAACGTCATTTTATCACTTAACCAACAATTTCTTATAGGTGCGGTTGTGCATTAGCAATTTTATATCGCTTGTTATCTAGATATTCCTCAGTTTCGGTTAATAAGTGAGAAAGAAATTTACATATTTCCACTTTCATTTTGTAAAGGTCTTCAATTGTAAAACTGCTACCTACTTGAGCAAAAGTTTCATTTCCATGTGCTAAACTATTGCGCTTATTTTTCACTTTTAACAATGAATCACAACTAATGGTAATATTTGGTAAACCATAAAGAGAAAATAATTCCTTGATTTTTCTTGTGTCAAGATTTCCAGAAATCTCGTTTGGCCTAGTCTCCGCAGAATATGCATCATAATCGGAAATAATACGCGTCCCAAGTTCTGAGTCCCTTATCTCTTTAGGCGTGATTTCGATAATTTCCTCAATAATCGTTTCTAGCGCAAGGAGAATATAATCATCAGATTTTTTTTCGCCTATTCCGAATGATTTATGTTTATACCTCAACCAAATCTTTTTTATTGGGTTCTCAAGTTCTTTGAATTTAGTTCTTTCTCTGTTAATTGTTCCAATAAATTCATTCATAATAGAATTAATCGTACCTTCCACTAAATTATAGAAAAGAAGAATTGTATTGGATTTCATGATTTTAAGAAGCTCCGAATCCATTCGAAAAGTTGCTCCATTAATTAAATAGTCGCTCAGTTTTATTTCTGATTCATCTTCTAAAATAATTTTACTTTCAGCAATATCCGAAAGGTCGTTAACTATTGATTTTTTATCTGAAATCCAAACCCAAAGTAAATATTTTTCAATCTGAGAAACTCGTTCATCAAAATCACGTTTTACATCGATCATAATCCCAAAACTTTATCACGTACATAATTAATCCTAGCCTTTAATCTGACTGGAGTATTTGTTGAGCTTCCAGTTACTTTATCGTTGAATTCTATAGTATCCAACCAACTTTTCACCAATGTGTCTGGTTGAGGTTTAATTCTTAAGGCCAAATTAATTCCGACTGCAATTGCTTCAAAGCGGACTCTTGGAGTTGATGTGTGTCTTGGTCCTTTTAGAAAGCCATTTTCAAAATTATTTTCGACATATTCGAGAGTTCTTCTAAATTCTTCAAATAGAAATTCACGGTTGAAATCATCATTTTTTTCTTTTGTGTATTTATCTAGAAATTCATTCACATAACCATTGTAGTTTTCTAAACTTTCTGAATAGGCAAAAAATCTAAGAATAAGTTCTTGCGGTTCTCCTCGTTTAATAGTATTATCTGTAAAACTTGTTAATTTTAAAAATTGTGGATCTTGGGACAATTCATAAATAAAATCTGTAAATGGTCCAGTAAAACTTCCTTTTCTTTTCTCCATTGCTAGAAGAGTAACACTTCCTGAATTTATTCGCTCAAATAGCATAAATCTTGCATCCTCATCACTGTGTTCAGATAACACGATCATTCTTAAACTTGCATTATTGATTTTTCTTTGTCTGCTAACTGAAAAGTCTGAGAATTTCATACCGTTACAAAGACTCAAAATTTCAAGGGTACTTAAGCATAAATTGCCATTTATGAAGTTCTCTAAAGTTCGAATTCTTTGTGAACCATCAACAATTTCAAGTCTTCCATCATCATTTTCTGCTGTAAAAATATAAGGGATCGGCAAACCGAGAAGTATCGATTCAATAAATTTTGATTGCCGATCTACATCCCATACAAACGATCTTTGATAAGAAGGAATAAAAATTTCATTTTCATTAGTTTCTAAATTGCTGATGTATTTATTTACAATTACTTCGACCGGATATTCTTTTACATCATAGTCAACTATTTTCTGCTTTTCTCGAATTTGATCTTCAATCAATATTAGTTGTTCTTCTGTTAGCATACTGTTTTTATTTGATTATATGAATTACTTGTATAAATATACTTTTGATTTGTTTAATTTTTAAAACAAATAATAACACTAATAAAATTCATGTCTTAAATTCAGCTTTTAAACTTAACAAAATTAGTAATTGTATTTTCATTGACAATTTTTTACAAATGAATTTATTGTAAAACAAATACAAAAATCCGCACGAAGCGGATTTAGTTTATCGGTATTACTATTTTACATGTTTTATCACTTGTCAGGGCTGCATAAAATTGCATATAGATCACAGTGTTTACAGTATAGATAGGTAGCTCCGTTTTTGAATTCAGGCATTTTTAAAAGTTCAGTAAATGCTTTTCGGGTTGAATACGGTAAATCCTCAAATTTCACTAACGTACTTTTATAACCGCAATAGTCACAATCGTCACTTGATAAGTTGTTTAATTCGTCCACTTTGTTTAATAGGTACATCAAGCTCATGGATGGATCATTGTTTTTTAAAGGTTCATTTTTTTTCATAATTTGTGTTATTGATTTCATTTGTTAATATTTAATTGTTAGTACTATAAACTATTTCATTGACGCCATCCAGATCAGAAAATATGGTCTCATTTGGTAAGAATTTGAATCCTTTTGTTTTAAAATACTTTTCTTCTCTTATGAAGTAATTTTCATCGGCTTTCGGCAGATACTCATTTATGTTATCCATTTCTGAATCATCAAAATTCATTGCTGTGAATAGAGCGGAAACATCCCGTGAGCAATGCCATGGTAAACGGTAAAACTCAATTTCATTTTTTGATATGTACTTTACCACATAAGAGACAATGCTCTTTCGTGTCCCCTTTACAATTTCAACGTCAACACCGTTATATTTTTCAGGGTTGATGCTTTGCAACGCTTCGACCCCTTTCCGTTTAACTGTGGCGAGTGCAATAGCCATAAAGCCGTTTACTGTCACTATTGGCATATGGTCATTAGTCAGGAGGTGAAAATGTATTGTGCCGTTTTTTTGACGCTCTGCAACCCATAGATAGGTATTCAATCCGCCAGCCTTACGGCATCGGGTCAGCCAGATATTAAAAACCGTGTAAGCGTGATCATCGGATAAACCAACAGGAAAACTGATCGTATAGAATGCTAAAAACTTTCTGCTCTTTTCGAGTCTGCTTAGTGCAAAACAATTCTTTTTTACTTTTGATTTTCTAAGCTTGTAAACCTTTTCAATTATCTTTTCCGGTTCTGTGGGTTGACAATCCGTGATAATCGGGTTTTCATCCTCATCGCTTGTCAGAAAATCATAATTTGGTTCAATCGCAGTGGGTTTCTGTTTAATTGGTTTCACTTCCTTTTTTATATCTCTGGTTGCAATCAATTCGCCATCGATAACCTTGTATTTTGACGATCCGCCAAATTTGGATTCAATTTTCATGGGAACTATAGTTAAACTTGAGTAACTGAGTATATTAGACATTTTTTTTGTTTTTGTGTTGTTTGAAATATGAAGGTCTTTAATAAATCCATTAAAGGTTAAAGGTTATTATTAAAGGTGATTAAAAAATTAAAGAAAGTCAGGGACAGAGTCTCCTTTGTGGAAACGTTTCAGATATGTCTTAGTGCTACTTTCATAAACATTCATGTAAATCCAATCAGGATGTTTTTCGTCCAAAAACTTGGCGAATCCGTGTAACTTGTTGACAGTTCTCCATTTCTTTGCTTCGCCGGTAGACAGAAAAGCAATAACCGAATAATCATTATAGTGTTTCATGGTTATGCTCTTTTGTATTTCAGGTTCTTTACTGTGGAGAGTGAATCTTCAACTTCCTGAGCTTTGTACAAAATCCGGTTGCCGATCCGGTAAGATTGGAGAGTTCCAAGCTTCGACCATTCATTGAGAGTAGGCAGGGAAATTTTAAGCATTTCCGCAACTTCAACACGACCTAAATAAACCGCTTTGGATTTCGGTTTTTCATATTTTGGAAGTTGGCATAATTTCTCTTCAACAACTTCACTAAGGAGCTTTTTTAATTCTGGGATGCTTAACCCGTGCAAAATAATCTGATCCATAATTTTAAGTTTTTAATTATGTCACAAACGTACTTTGCGCCGGTGGTTGTAGTGGGTATCTTGTAGTACTACAATTTTTTCTTCTTTAGCCTATCTAACTCTATTTTAATTTTCTGCGCTAGTTCAGAAAATTCATTTTCGATAAAGTAAGCGTAAATAACAAGTAGGTTTCTTTCGTTCTTTTCCAATCCAATTTGTGATAACAATTGTCTGGTTGACTTCTCGTCTCTTCTGATTATTGGGGAATATATTTCCGCCTTTTTAGTAGCTGTCTTTGCATGTTTTGCTATTCCAAAATATTCAAGAATAAGCATTTGCTGAATATGTGTGAATTTATCTTTTGCAACTGGTTTATTTTTTAGGTCGTTCAAAAAGTTGTGAAACAAAGCAAGAGTATATCCATTCATTTTTGAGATCAGATTATTGATCTCATAACGCTTTCCAAGATAAGGTTTTTTATTTTCGAGGTAGAAATCGTTATAACCTGCATCATAAAACTGTTTTGTATTATCAAACATATCAGGAATAGTTCCATCCCTTTCGGCAACTCTACGAACCAAACTATCGATCTCTTTTAGAAGAAATTCCCGTTGTTTTGGTATTTCATCATATTTCTTTAAAAATGAGTCTTTTAGTAATTCAAAGTCATAAATTTTTTTTCTATTTCCATTACTATCATAAAGTTCAATGTACTGGTTAAGGGACAATAAATTAATCTTTTCCTCCTCCTCTTCTGTTTTAACTTTGATAAGGAATTTAGGCACATTCTCATCCTCCAAAACAGACCATAAGCAATAAGGACGTTCCAGTTTTTCAGACCAAAATTTAAACTTATCTTCGATTGTGTTGAGTTGACTAAATTTGATTGCAAGCTCATTCGTTTTATCTTCGGTAAAATCAAATTTCCACATTGAATTTTTATTTCATTATTTAAAAAAAGCATGATCAAGTAACTTATTTGCGTTTTCCTCTTGACTGATGCGAATATACCTTAAAAAGCTCTTGTCAGTCTTATGCCCTGTTATTTTCATTATTGTTATAGCAGGAACATCCGCCAAATATAAATTTGTTGCAAAGCTTCGCCTGGCTGTATGGGTGGTGATCAAATTATATTTTTCAGTTGTGTTTCTTTCCATCATTCCGCCACGAGTAATAGAGCTCATGATCATTTCTTTTATTTCCGCCTCTTCTCCAACTTTTTTTAGGAATTCGTTCATTTTTTGGTTACTGATTGGAGCAGGAATATTACCGTCATACTTTTCTAAAATCTCTTTTACAAATGGATGGACCGGAATAACCACGAGTTCATTAGTTTTCTGAGTTCGTATTTTAATTTTATTCCCATCAATAATGTTTTCCTTAACTATTTGTGTGAAATCCGAAAACCGCAATCCGGTATAACAACCAAGAATAAATAAATCTCTAACTCTTTCCAAATGCTTTATATTTGATAAGTCTTTGGAATAGATTTGCTGAAGTTCTGTAGTATTTAAATAAATCTTATCGTTATCCTCTGAGACTTTCTTAAACTTCTTATTTTTAAAATCAAAATTCTTATTTAAACCCCTGTCGGATGCTTCGTTCATGATTACTTTAAGATTCTTGATTTTATTCCCGATAGTATTTTGCGCCATTTTTAAATCATTGGTAAGATAATTGACAAACGAATTATAAAAAATCAAGTCAATATCTTCAAAATCCAATTTGCATTTCTTCACTTCACAATAATTTTTAAGACAGTTTAAAATGTTCTGATAAGCTTTGATTGTTCCAGCCGATTTAATGTTTTTGCGTTCCTCAATAAAACTTTTCATAAACTCAAAAAAGGTTTGTTTCTTTTTTTTGGATTCTTTCAACAAAAGAATATCCAATTCAGCTTTTATGTTTTTGGGATTAGGTTCAATTTCATCATTAAGTAATTTCCGGTAAACCGTTTTGACAGCAGATTCAATATTTGATAATCGGGTATTGAATTCTGGGTATTCAGGATACTTTTTAGTTTCTCTGGCTCTTTGAGTTTCCGGATTCCAGAAGTCAGGATTTATTCTGTCCGTTATCGAGTATTTTAATTTTTGTTTGTTGAAATGGAAGATTAAATAAATCAAAGTCTCATTCTTTGAATTCGGTTCTTTCAGATAAAAGTTTGTTGTTGCCATCCCTATTTATTTTTTCATAAAAATAGTTTAAATAACAACAGGGGACACAAGAGGGGTCACTTTTATTTAATCTAATGTATTTTCAGTGTATTTAATCTTATTCAATATCTCATATAACACGTTGATTCAATGTATAAATAGATTAATCTAAGTAAAACTAAATTAAATATGTTCGAGTCCTGACAGGACAACAGATTGATTAAAAGACGCTTACAAATTTTTGTAAACGTCTTTTTTTTGAGTATGTGCACACAATTTGCACACAAACGTATAAATCGACTCCAAAAATCATCCACTAAACAATCTGCAAAACATTAATAAACAAAGCCTAGGCCATGTCTATTTAATACTTGAAAAATACACTGATAGAAATATGTTTGAAGTTTATTCCATCCTTAACAAGTTCACAAAAAAAAAACGTATTGTATTATTATTCAACATATTTAACTCATTTTTTGGTAAATAAATCGTCCAAACAAATACTTCATTAAAATCGCTTCAAAGAACCATGAACTCAAACAAAGGTGTTCAAATATCATCTTTAACAGCAAAAATTTAATTAGTGTAAGCATCTGAATATTGCTTACCCCCGCAAAATGAATAAGTAGGCAAGGAAGAAAGCTTTCGGACTAATTTTAATCGATAATCCACACTATTGTTTTGTCCCAAATATATCGTATATTTGGGACAATTAAATATCCAATATTTCAATGCAAAGCACTGTTAATGATATAGAAAAATCGATTGTAATAAAACGTAGAGGGAGAATTTATTTTGCAGCTGATTTTGTATCTTTCGGTAATCCTGAAACGGTCAAAAAATCGCTGTTTAGATTAGAAAAGTCAGGCTTTTTGGTACGGCTTGCCCACGGAATCTATCTATTTCCTAAGATTGATAAAAAATTGGGGCTCGGCGTGTTGTACCCTTCCGTAGAGGAAATTGCAAAGGCAATCGCAGAAAGAGATAAGGCTCGCATAGTTCCAACAGGCATATATGCTCTAAATGCGTTGGGATTGTCGACGCAAATACCAGTTAATGCCGTTTTTCTTACGGATGGAGCACCCCGTAAAATAAAAATATATAACCAGAGAATATTATTTAAGCATGTTGTACCTAAAAACCTCGCCTACAAAAGCGATGTGCTTATGCTTGTAGTTTCTGCACTTAAAGAATTAGGCAACGAAAAAGCTACAGACGAAGATTTGGCAAAAATAAAGTTGGCTTTGTCGCACGACACGAAAGAGAATATACTTGCAGACCTGAAGCTTGCTCCTGCCTGGATTAGAAGAATAATAATGCCATTAATTTAAAATTATGAATTGGATCGAATTGCCTGTCGAGGACAAACTAAAGATATTAACACAAGTATCTACGAAAATAAAGTTGTCAGGACAATCTATCGAGAAAGATTGGTGGGTAACAATAGTTCTAAATGCGCTATTCTCTTCACCATTTGCAGCTCACTTGTCATTCAAGGGCGGAACTTCACTCAGTAAGTGTTGGAATTTGATAGAACGATTCTCGGAAGATGTCGATATCGCAATTGACAGAGAATTTTTGGGTTTTGGTGGAGAATTGTCGAAAACACAAATCAGCGATAAACTTCGCAGGGCATCATGCAGTTTTGTAAGAGATACAATGAAGAAAGAACTTGAAAAACAGCTTTTGATTTTGGGTATAGATAAATCACTATTTACATTAGAGATTAACCTCACGAGTGTAACAACAACTGATCCGGAAACCATTGAAGTTCATTATCAATCAGTATTTTCCAATACAAACTATGTACAAAACAGAGTCTTGATTGAAGTGAGTGGCAGGTCTATGACTGAACCGATAGAGGAGGTTAAAATACGGTCTATAATTGCAGAAAATTTGACTCAGGCAAATTATGCAGATAAACAATTTAGCGTCAGGGTAGTATCTCCGAAACGTACATTTTTGGAAAAAGCATGTTTACTTCACGAAGAGTTTGCAAAGGAGAATACAGATATCCGTACTGACAGGATGACTCGCCATATTTATGACCTGGAGAAATTGATGAATACTGAGTTTGCCAAAGATGCACTGAATGATAGGGAATTGTATCATGCTGTGATAGAACACAGAAAGAAATTTATTGCACTTGCCAAAATGAATTATGAAACTCTTAAACCCCAAACTATCTCATTTGTACCGCCACAATCCGTTATTGAAAATTGGCGAGATGATTATAAGATTATGCAGGAAACGATGATATATGGAGATTCATTGCCTTTTGATAAGCTTATTATCCGGATTAAAGAACTAAATGAGCTGTTCAGAAATATATAATATTTTTAGGGTATTTTCATCATAGACTTATAATGAATCACCTATGCATACTACTGTATTACTAGTTATTAGCAATTATAATATATATCATTTATGCCACGGAGGAAACAACTAAAAATATCCGCTAAAGATTTGAAGGTATACTATTCACTGGTGACGGAACTTCAAAAAAATCCTATCTTTAGCGACTGTGATTTCAGTACTCTAGAGATAATTGCACTTTCTAAAAAAGCTCCTCCCCGGATTATTGAGGAAAACCTGGATAAAGCTATCCGGAACCTGGAACGTCAAATCGCCTTTAATGGTACCAATAAAATAATAAACAAGAAAGGTCTTAGTAAAGCGATGGGTATCTCCCGCCCGACTCTTGATAAATGGTATGAATACGGATTTATTTATACAGAAACTGCAACCAAATTTTGGGGAGGTTTTGAGCCATTTGAATTAGGAATTGTTCTT
>Ga0209585_10000239_pt1 | contig 22000 bp, 23 predicted proteins | sample NGEPerone_FD_185491 | JGI IMG/M metagenome (GOLD analysis project Ga0209585, IMG submission 185491) | Arctic peat soil microbial communities from the Barrow Environmental Observatory site, Barrow, Alaska, USA - NGEE Permafrost154B-one... | ecosystem: Environmental > Terrestrial > Soil >... | reverse complement strand
AGAAGCGGATGAAGATGGTCGGCCGGGTCGAGGTGCCCCAGGAGGCCTTCATCGCCGCGCTGTCCAACGACGCCGCGTCCGGCGGGGACCGGACCAAGAAGTAGCTCCGCCATGGAAAGCATCCCGGCTGTCGACGGCGAGCTGGCAGGGCCGTTCCAGCGCCGGTCGGTCTCGTTCGTCCACCGCGACCACCGGCTCGGCCCGACCATGCAGCGGACCTGGGACGAACACCGCAACCGGTTGATGATCGACGTGCCAAGAGCGCGGGCAACCACGTCGGTGGCCGCTGGCTTTCTCCTCGATGTGATGCGCGACTTCGGCAGGGTGGCCCCGCTGGTCATGGAGATCGGCTCAGGCACCGGAGATGCTGTTGTGTGCGCGGCGCAGGCCCATCCGGGCACGAACTTCCTGGCCGTCGAGGTCTATCGCCCCGGCCTGGCCGCGACGGTGGCCAAGATCGTCCACCACGACCTCACCAACGTCCGGCTGGTGGACGCCGACGCCGTGCAGGTGCTCAAGCACATGTTGACCCCCGCGAGCGTTGCCGAGATCTGGGTCTTCTTCGCCGATCCCTGGCACAAGGCGCGTCACCACAAGCGACGGTTGGTCAACCCTGCCTTTGCCGAGCTGGCCTCATCCCGTCTTGCCCAGGGGGGGACGCTGCGGCTGGCGACCGACTGGCTGGACTACGCAGAGCAGATGCGCGACGTGCTCGACGCACATGGCTCGCTGACCAACCCGTATGCCGGAGAACCCGGTTTTGCCCCGCGCTTCAAGGGTCGGGCCATGACCCGGTTCGAGGAGAAGGGGCTTGCGTCCGGCCGCGCCATCTACGACCTCGAGGTCCGGCGGGACTAGCGCCATCGACTCATTCGGCCGGGCACGTGGGCAAGCCGATCTCGTGACTGCCGAGCCAGAAGGTGGGGGTGCTGCATGTGATTGTGCTGCATGCGACCGTCAAAGGTGTAGGCCCCGGAAAGTATGAGTTTCCGGGGCCTACGGTTGATCATCGACGGTGAAGGCCGACAATCTCACGGTGGTTCGCTGGCTCTCTCCGCACGCATCACCCGGCGGTTCCAGCAGGCAAGCCCACTGGTCAAGAACCTCGATCTCCATCCGATCCCGCTCCCGTTTCCGGGGGCGTAGTGAGAGTTCTACGCCGATGTTGTGACGGTCCGCAAGTGGTCTGGCAAAGTATTTTCGTCGTACCGGCGTGTCGGCCTCGACACGCCGGTGAAGTCGCATCCCCTGGCGCCGACTCGCCTTGGGCCTGGGCATGTGGCGCGGATCACGTTGAGAACAAACAGCTCCCGACTAGCCCCGACAAAGGTGCAGGCCCCGGGGAGTATGAGTCTCCGGGGCCTGCGGTTGATCATCGACAATGAAGGCCGACGATCTCACGGTGGTTCGCTGGCTCTCTCCGCCGGCTTCACCCGGCGGTTCCAGCAGGCAAGCCCACTGGTCAAGAAACCTGATTTCCATCCGATCCCGCTCCCGTTCCCGGGGGCGTAGTGAGAGTTCTACGCCGGTGTCGTGACGGTCCGCAAGTGGTGTGGCAAAAGAATTTCGCGCCACCGGCGTGTCGGGCCCGACACGCCGGTGGGGATCGGATCTTGAGCTGTTTTGACTGTCGCGATCTGGCACAACTATCTTGACGTCGAGAAGTTCTGCGAGGGGAACCCGGCGTGGCGCCAAGCGAGTCTGACGAACGACGTGACAGCCCGCGGCCGATGGCGGCCAAGCTCACGGTCAAGGGGATCCCCGTGGACCCGAACCTGCGGATCATGGCCGTGGCGACCCTGGTCAACACGTTCGGCAATGGTGCGCTGGTGACGACGTTCGCGCTCTACTTCACTCGCGTGGTGGGTTTGCGACCGACACAAGTGGGGCTGGCCCTGTCGGCCGGTGCTCTGGCCGGGCTGCTGGTCCAGGTCCCCGCGGGACACCTCGCTGACCTTCGGGGTCCCCGAAAAGTGCTGCAGGCGTTCACCTTTGGTGCCGGCGTCGCCATCCTAGGGTTGTTGTTCGCCAGGTCGGTGTGGGCGCTCGTGGCGGTCATGGCCGTCATCGCCGTCTTCGACCGGGGCGCGGGAGCCGTGCGGAACGGATACATCGCTCGTGTGGCCGAGGGCGGGCAGGGGGTCCAGTTCAAGGCCTACCTGCGGGCGATGACCAACGTCGGCATCTCGTTCGGCGCGCTGTTCGGCGGGTTGGCGTTGTGGGTGGACCAGAGCTGGGCCTACCTTGCGGTGTTCGCCCTTGATGCGGCCACCTGCATCGTGACCTCGATCTGGCTCGGCCGCCTGCCGCACATCGCGCCGGCCCCCGCTCGTGAGTCCGGTGAGCCACGGATGGCGGTGCTGCGCGATCTGCCGTTCGTGGTCATCACCGTGCTCAGCGGAGTCGCGTCCATGCACTTCGTCGTCATAGAGCTGGCCATGCCGTTGTGGATCGCGCAGTACACCTCGGCGCCCAGGTCCCTGGTGGCGGTCACCTTGATGATCAACACCGTCTGCGTGGCCCTGTTGCAGGTTCACCTGACCCGCGGCATCGACCTGGTTGGCCCGTCCTCGCGGGCCATGGCGCGGTCGGGGTTCTGGATCGCCGGGGGATTCGCCCTCATCGCCTTCGCCAGCGGCCAGCCGACCTGGCTGGCGATCGCGTTGCTGTGTGCAGGGACTCTCGTGCACGTGGTTGGCGAGATGCTCGGCTCCGGGGGGCAATGGGGAGTGCAGATGGGCCTGGCCCCGCGGGAGCGACAGGGGCAGTACCAAGGTCTTGCCGGCATGGGCTTCTCGTTGTCGCAAATGGTCGCCCCGACGCTCGTGACGTTGCTGTGCATCGAATGGGGCCGGCCCGGCTGGTTCGTCCTGGGTGGTGTGATCGCCCTCGCCAGCGCCCTGATGGTGCCGGCTTCCGCCTGGGCCTTGCGAAGTCGCGAACAGTACGGCGTGCTGACCCACTCCGGCTGACCTCGCCCGTGGTCCCGTGGGCTCGGATCCCTGCGAGGATGGATGTATGCCGAGTGCCTTGCCCGAGGGTGAACCTGCCCCGCCGTCAGGAGAGCTTCCGGCCAACGCGCTGAAGACCCTCGGGACGGCGCCTTTCGGCGTTTACGTCCACGTCCCGTTCTGCACGGTGCGTTGCGGCTACTGCGACTTCAACACCTACACGCTGACCGAGCTCGGCGTTGACGGCGCCAGCGTCGGGACGTACGCCGACGTCGCCTTGCGTGAGCTCGAGCTGGCCGCCCGGGTGCTGGGCCCAGCCGCTCCGCCGGTGTCGACCGTATTCTTCGGCGGAGGTACCCCAACCGTTCTGGCGGCGGCCGACCTGGTCAGGGTGCTGGACGGCATACGGACGAGGTTTGGTCTGGCCGACGGCGCGGAGGTGACCACCGAGGCCAACCCGGACTCGGTCACGCCGGCCTCGTTGCGGGCCTTGGCCGCTGGCGGGTTCAACCGGATCAGCTTCGGCATGCAGTCGGCTGTGCCGCACGTGCTGGCGACGCTGGAACGCACCCACGACCCGGACAACGTGGCCAAGGCGGTCGAGGCCGCACGAGCCGCCGGGCTGAAGGTCAGCGTCGACCTGATCTATGGCACGCCGGGGGAGTCGCTGCTGGACTGGCGCACCAGCCTGGACGCCGCCATCGACCTCTGGCCTGACCACATCTCGGCCTACGCCCTGGTTGTCGAGGAAGGCACGAAGCTGGGCGCCCAGGTCCGACGGGGCCAGGTGCCGGCACCGCAAGATGACGACGAGGCCACCAAGTATGAGCTGGCCGACCAGATCCTCGGATCCGCCGGCTTCGGGTGGTACGAAGTCAGCAACTGGGCGCGCACGGAGGCCGACCGCTGTCGCCACAACGAGGGTTACTGGCTCGATGGTGACTGGTGGGGCGTGGGACCGGGGGCACACAGCCACGTTGGCGGAGTTCGGTGGTGGAACGTCAAGCACCCCAACGCTTTTGCCACTCGGCTCAACGCGGGGTTGTCGCCGGCGGCTGGTCGGGAGCTGCTCACGGACGACCAGCGCTACGACGAGCGAGTGCTGCTCGGGGTCCGTCTGGTGGATGGGTTGCCGATCGACCTCCTGCGCCCAGAGGGCAGCGAGGCCATCGCCGGCCTGATCGCGGACGGACTGGTCGACGGGCCGAGCGCCATGCGGCCGCGCCGGGTCGTCCTGACCCTGCGCGGCCGCCTGCTAGCGGACACCGTCGTAAGGCGCCTGCTTGGCTTCTAGGTTTCCGAGCCTAGGTGACCATCTGGGGGATCATCGGGTAGGTGTATTCCTCGCCCTTGTTAGCGGCCATCGCGGCGATAATGCTGAAGACCACCATGCAGATCCACACGGCGGGCCATAGGAAGAAGAATGCGAAGAAGACCATCGTCAGGATCCATGTGGCAAAGAAGGCGATCGCCACGATGATCTGGAAGTTCAAAGCCTGGACTGCGTGCCGATGCAGGAACGGGTCGCGGTCCTTGTAGACCAGATAGACGATCAGACTCGGGATGAAGCCGAAGAAGATGCCTCCGATGTGTGTCAACATCGACCACATGCGGGCGTCACTCGGAGAGACTGGCGCCTGCGCCTGAGCGCCGTATGCCGGAGTCTGAGCGCCGTATGCCGGTCCGGGCTCGCTCATCGGAGGTGGAGGCGGTGGTGGCGGTGGAGGCGTTGTGTACGGCTGCGGCGGTGGTTGGTCACCCTGAGCGGATGGGTCTTGCGGGATTTCACTCATCACATACCCCTCGTAAGGTCGAGCGCTCAAGATGCGCCTTATGAGAAAATCTACTGCTCAGAACCGATTGAGGTCGAGTGTTTGTCAATACATTCCGACGGCGTGTCTTTACGCAGTCACGAAGTCAATCAGCTCTTCGACACTGGCCAGCAGTGTTGGCTCGAGGTCGGCATAGGTGCGAACGGTCGCCAGGATGCGCTTCCACGCGTGCGCGATGTCGGTCTGGGACTCATGCGGCCAGCCCAGCTCGGCGACGATCCCATGTTTCCAGGACTGACCACGGGGAATGATCGGCCAGCTCTGGAACCCGAGGCGTTCAGGTCGCACGGACTGCCACACATCGACATACGGGTGGCCCAGGATCCTGATGTACGGCGCGAAGTGGCTCAGCGCTCGGGCCTCCTGAACCAGCTTGGTCTCCTTGGTCCCGGGGACGAGGTGGTCGACGAGAACCCCGAGGCGACGACCCGGGCCTGGTGCGAAGTCACGAACGACGGCAGCGAGATCGTCGACACCGTCAAGCATCTCGACCACTACCCCCTCGATCCGCAGGTCGTCGCCCCAGACCTTCTCGACCAGCTCGGCGTCGTGCTTGCCCTCGACGAAGATGCGTGACCCTGACGCGACCCTGGCTCGCACGCCCTCGACCGCTCGTGAGCCGCTCGCGGTCCGTGACGCCGCGACCTTGGCGGCTTTGGCAGCGGCGCGTGCGACAGCTGTCGGTCGAGTCAGGACGACCGGTGCGCCGTCGAGCAGGAACCCCGGCCCCAGCGGGAAGCCCTTGCTCCGGCCGCCGCGGTCCTCGAGGTGGACGACCTGCATGCCACCGGCCTTCTCGACCCTGACGACGGCACCGCACCAGCCGGTCTCCACATCCTCGACGACAAGCCCGGTCTCGGCCTCGACCTCGCGCGCGCGCCCGCCCTTGGGGACGCGCCAGTCACCAGAGAGAACATCACTGCCGTAACGATCGTTCACCGTGGCATCGTAGACTTGGCACTCGACATATCGGAGTGCCAACGCGCCGCCAACGAGACCGGGACGTTCGCTGGCTGGGTCAACGAGATGAGGTGGGGCGCATGATCGAGGAACGCAAGCTGGCGGTGCTGCGCGCCATCGTTCAGGACTACGTGCAGACGTCCGAGCCGGTCGGGTCCAAGGCGTTGCTCGAACGACACCACCTCGGGGTGTCGGCGGCGACCGTTCGCAACGACATGGCAGCCCTCGAGGATGAGGGGCTCATCGCGGCTCCCCACACGAGCGCCGGGCGGGTTCCGACCGACGCCGGCTACCGGGTGTTCGTCGACCAGATCAGCGAGCTCAAACCGATGAGCGGCCCGGCACGCACCGCCATCTCGACCTTCCTACAGGGGGCGGTCGATCTGGATGACGTCGTGGATCGCACGGTCAGGTTGCTGGCATCCCTGACCCAGCAGGTGGCGGTCATGCAGTACCCATCGCTGACCCGATCCTCGGTGCGCCACGTCGAGCTGGTGCCGATCGGTGCCAACCGCCTGATGGTCGTTCTCATCGTCAACACCGGCCGGGTCGAACAACGAGTCATCGAGTCCTCGTGCGACCTGATGAGCGCTGACGGCGAACACCTCATCTCCGACCTGCGCTCGGGGCTCAACGCCAAGGCCAGCGGACATCAGCTCAGCGAGGCAGCCTCGTTGCTGCAGTCACTGCCCGACAGCTTCGTGCCGGCCGACCGTGACCTCGTTCGAGCCGTCGTCCGCTCGCTCGAAGATGCGCTGGTCGAGGAGCGTGAGGAGCGCGTGGTCCTGGCGGGAACGTCCAACCTGATGCGCTTCGGCACCGACTTCCCCCTCACCATCGGCCCGGTGCTCGAGGCTCTCGAGGAGCACGTCGTGCTGCTCAAGCTCTTGACCACCCTGAGCGACGAAGGCGACGTGGTGGCGGTCCGCATCGGGCATGAGAACCCCCACGCCGGGTTGAGTGCCACGTCGGTGGTCAGCACCGGCTACGGCACCGGCAGTGATGTCCTGGCCGGGCTCGGGGTGCTGGGCCCGACCCGCATGGACTACCCGACAACGATGGCGTCGGTCCGCGCGGTTGCCCGTTACGTCTCCCAGATTCTCGACCCATAACCCGTCTCACCCCACCGCTCGTGCTCTCCATAGGTCGTGCATCCCATGACTCGGGCAGCAACACACCACATCTGCGCAAGGACATTCATTGAACGACTACTACAAGGATCTCGGCGTCAGCCGCGACGCCAAGCCCGAGGACATCAAGCGGGCCTATCACCGGATGGCCCGCAAGCTTCACCCGGACGTCAACGATGACGACGAGGCCGAGGACCGGTTCAAGCGGGTTTCCCAGGCCTATGACGTGTTGTCCGACCCGGACAAGCGCCGGGCCTACGACTCCGGCGCGGACCCCTACGGCGGCGCGAGCTCCAGCTTTGGCCAGGGCTTCTCCTTCGGTGACGTGATGGACGCCTTCTTCGGCCAGGCGGCCGGCGGCGCCGGGCGAGGGCCACGGTCGCGTCAGAGCCGGGGCCAGGACGCCCTGATCAGGCTCGACATCGACATGTCGGAGGCCGTCTTCGGGGTCGAACGTGAGCTGACCATCGACACAGCGGTCGCCTGCGGCACCTGTCACGGCGAAGGATCGGCGCCGGGCACCGGCACGCGCACCTGTGACGTCTGCGCCGGTAGAGGTGAGATCCGTCAGGTCCAGCGGTCGTTCCTCGGCCAGGTCATGACCTCCCGACCATGCAGCGCCTGCCAGGGCTACGGCGTCGTCATCTCGGACCCCTGCTTCGAGTGCTCCGGCGAGGGCCGGGTGCGCAACCGCCGCAACCTTACGATTCGCGTCCCGGCCGGGGTGGACACCGGCACCCGGATCCAGCTCGCCGGCAGCGGCGAGGTCGGTCCGGGAGCAGGGCCGGCCGGTGACCTGTATGTCGAGATCAACGTCATCGCGCACGAGACCTACCAGCGCCGCGGCGATGACCTGCACTGCTCTGTGGAGCTCCCGATGACCGCAGCCGCCCTGGGCGCGACCATCAAGCTCGACACCTTCGACGGGATGAAGGACCTCGAGATCAAGCCGGGCACCCAGCCGGGCGACGTCATCACGCTCAAGAGCCTCGGTGTGACCCACCTACGGGGCACCGGACGCGGCGATCTCCTGGTCCATGCCACCATCCAGACTCCGACCAAGCTCACCGCGGCGCAGGAGGACGTGCTGCGCCAGCTTGCGGTGCTGCGAGGTGAGGAGCGTCCCGAGGGTCGTCTCACCCCCGCTTCGCAGGGACTGTTCGGCAAGCTGCGCGACGCGTTCCTTGGCAAGTAGGCCCATGTCCTCCCGGGCACCGAAGCTCGCGACGTGACCGCCCCGCTGTTCTTCGTTTCGGCGGATCGGCTGGCGGGCGCCGCTGCCGGGTCGACGATCGTCCTGGACGGTTCTGAGGGTCGTCATGCCGCCACCGTCAGGCGGGTCGGCGTCGGTGAGCAGGTGCTGCTCGCCGACGGGGTCGGTCATCGTGCCGAGACCATCGTCGAGGGCGTCGGTCCGGGTGAGCTGCATCTGCGAGTGCAGGCGATAACGCTTCAACCGCAACCGGATTCGCGCTTTGTGCTGGTTCAGGCACTGGCCAAGGGTGATCGGGACGGGCAGGCCATCGAGGCCGCCACCGAGCTGGGGGTGGACGAAGTCGTTCCCTGGCAGGCTTCTCGCAGCGTCGTGATCTGGCGCGGGGACCGAGCGGCCAGGTCGTTGCGCAAGTGGGAGTCGATCGTCCTGGCTGCGGCCAAGCAGTCGCGGCGGACTCGTGTCCCGGTGGTGAGTGAGCCTGCGAACCACCAGGCCGTCATACAGCGGATCGAGGAGGCCTCACTTGCCCTCGTCCTGCACGAGGAGGCAACGATCTCCCTGGCCGGCCTCGAGCTGCCGTCGTCCGGTGACGTCGTCCTCATCGTCGGTCCGGAGGGCGGGATCTCGCCGGAGGAGCTCAGCGCCTTCGTTGCTGCGGGCGCGTTGGTGGTGCGGCTCGGGTCCAACATCCTTCGCTCGTCGAGCGCCGGACCGGCGGCACTCGCGGTGATGAGTGCCGCCGGTCGCTGGCGCTGAGCCAGATGACGTTCCGAACTACTTGACGGTGAAGGGCTTTGACGTCTCGGCCACGAGGCTCTGGCCGTCCTGCATGCTGACCTCAAACATCCGGAACGTGTAGTCGCCCGGAGCGAGAACTCCCAGGTTCACCTGCCAGGTGCCCCGGATCGGACACGCGATGGAGGCCGTGGTGACGCCGGACTTGACGACCGCCCCGCCCTTCTTCAGCTGCCACTGCGTCGTCGCCTCGAAGGCGCAGGACTCGCCGTTTGCCACGACTGGTGCCTTGGCGGGGAACACCTGGCCGCGGACGGGGGAGAGGATCCAGATCGGTGCGAGGTCCTGGTACTGCAGATCCTTGGCCGGGCGGTTGTAGGTCTTGTCGGTCGCGTAGGTCCCGAACAGCTTCGGGGATCCAGCCGTGACCACGAACTTGACCGGGATGGTCCCTTGACCGATGGCCGCCTGTGCGGTCCACACGAGCTCCTGCACCGCGAGTCTGGTCTGCTCTGGGGTGAAACCGTTCGCGCCGGGGCCGCTGAGTGTGATGGTGATCAGACTCGGGGTGACCGTGACGTTCTCGACCTTGGTCCCGGACCAGGGCTGCACGTAGGGCTCGAAGTTGGTGAAAGGCTGGGCATTCATTGCCACGTTAAGGGCAGCCTTGGCCTTCTGCGCCGTCGTGGCCGCCACCGGAAGCGCGGTCCGCACGAACTCCCGGTAGAGGCCGAACTTGTCGGCCGTCCCGGAGTTGGCGCCGACGAAGTATGCCGGCAACGCCACCTGGGTGGTCGCCCCGATGGCGTTCGGGGCCGGCGCGTTTGGCGTCACCGCTGTCGTGGCCGATGTGGCCGGTGTGGATGACCTGGGCGACGTGGCCGGGGTGACCTGCTGACTGCCACCGGTGTTGGCGACGCCCCAGGCGATGGCGCCGATCAGTGCCACCGACGCGGCTGCGGCAACGGGGATGAGCCAGCGTCGTCGGGGCTCCGTCATCTCTGTCTGCTCGTGGACCATGGCCAGGATCTCCGTTCGTCGTTCTCGGGGGGTGATCCGCTCGGCGTGACGGCGAAGGCTCTCGCGGAGCTGACGCTCGATGTCGCTGTCCATCATGTCGTCGTCTGTCATGACGTGCCCTTCACTTCGGCGCGTAGGGCCGCCAGGCCCCTGTGGGCATGAGCCTTGACCGAGCCTGGCGAGATGTGCAGGGCATCGGCGATCTGGACCTCGCTGAGGTCAAGGTAGTAGCGCAGCGTCAGCACCTCTCGCTGTCGTCGGGGCAGTCGACCCAGAGCGGCAACCAACCGGTCGCCGGTCGCGTGCTCGAGGGCGAGCGTCTCGGCGCTGGGCTCGGTGGTCGTGCCGTAAGCGGTGCGGGATCTGGTCTCTGTGCTCAGATAACGGGCCTCGACGATATGGTGCCGAAGCACCGAGCGTGAGCTGTTGACCACACTGCGACGGAGGTAGGCCAGGGCCAGGTCGCGGTCCCGAAGCTTGGACCAGTGGGAGTGCATCGCCACGAAGGCATCCTGCACCGTCTCCTCGGCCACGTACTGATCCCTGACCAGCAGCCACGAGAGGCGGACGAGCGAATGCCAGTGGGCGGCATACAGGTCGGTGAGAGCTGCATCGGCCTCCCACCCCGCGATGGCAGGCCCTGTCTCTCCTCGTTCGGCCACGGTCAACATTCTCACGTTGGTATGACGCGCGGCTCCATTGCGCGGTTGACCGGTGTGTTCACGAGCGGTGTCCAAGCCGGCCGTACGCTCGTCCCATGAGCACCGAACACGCGAGCACCGACAACACTGTGGCCCCGAACGACTGTCTGTTCTGCAAGATCGTCGCGGGTGAGATCCCCGCCGACATCATCCATGAGACGGCGACGACGCTGGCGTTTCGTGACATCGACCCGCAGGCGCCGACCCATGTGCTGGTGATTCCCAAGGAGCACCAGCCGGACGTCGTGGCGTTGGGTGAGTCATCCCCGCAGCGGGTGGTCGAGCTGTTCGAGGCCGTGGGTGCCGTCGCGACCCAGGAGGGCCTCGGGGCTGGGTATCGAGGCGTGTTCAACACCGGCGCACTGGCGCAACAAAGCGTTTTCCACGCCCATGTCCACGTGCTGGGGGGACGGGCGATGACGTGGCCGCCGGGCTGACAACCCACGTAGACTGGGCCCAACATGACTGAAGCTGGACAGCCCACCGTTCCTGAGCCCCCGTCCGCGCAGGGCCAGCCCTCACCGATCGGTGTCCCGTCCGCGCACACCATCGTCATACCGCCGGACCTTTCCATGGTGACGCTGCTCGGGCCCCGCGACGAGCTGCTACGCGCCATGGAGCACTCCTTCCCGCACCTGGACATCCATGTGCGCGGCAACGAGTTCCACGTCTCCGGTGCTACAGCCGAGGTCGCCCTGCTCGAGCGCCTGATCGACGAGCTGCTCGTCGTGCTGGCGACCGGCCAGTCGCTGAACCGCGATGCGGTGGAGCGCTCGGTGTCGATGCTGCGGGCGCAGACGAACGTGCGTCCCGCGGACGTGCTCACCATGAACATCGTGTCCAACCGTGGTCGGACGATCCGCGCCAAGACGCTGGGCCAGAAGCACTACGTGGACGCCATCGACAAGCACACGATCGTGTTCGCCATCGGCCCTGCAGGCACCGGCAAGACCTACTTGGCCATGGCCAAGGCGGTCGCAGCGCTACAGGCCAAACAGGTCACCCGGATCATCCTGACCCGACCCGCGGTCGAGGCCGGCGAGCGGCTCGGGTTCCTCCCGGGCACGCTCAACGACAAGATTGACCCCTACCTGCGGCCGCTGTATGACGCCCTGCACGACATGGTCGACTCAGAGTCGATCCCAAGGCTCATGGCTGCCGGCACCATCGAGGTGGCGCCGCTGGCGTACATGCGCGGCCGCACGCTCAACGACGCCTTCATCATCCTGGACGAGGCGCAGAACACCTCGCCCGAGCAGATGAAGATGTTCCTCACCCGGCTGGGCTTCGGCTCCCGGATGGTCGTGACCGGAGACGTGACCCAGATCGACCTGCCGGGCGGCACACCGTCCGGGCTGAAGGTGGTCCGCGAGATCCTCGACGGCGTCGAGGACGTGCACTTCGCCGAGCTGAACTCCCATGACGTGGTACGTCACGACCTGGTCGCGGCCATCGTGGATGCCTACGGACGCTGGGACAACCTGCCCAGCTCGTCGAGCGCCCGTCGCGCCCACGAGGCCAAGGCGGTGAACGCCCGTGAGCATCGACGTTCTTAACGAGAGCGACTTCTCCCTCGACGAGATGGAGCTTGTCGCGTGCGCGAAGTACGCGATGGGCGAGATGAAGGTCCACCCGCAGGCCGATCTCTGCGTCAAGCTTGTCGACGAGGCGGCGATGGAGGTCCTGCACGTGCAGTGGATGGATCTGCCCGGGCCGACCGACGTCATGAGCTTCCCGATGGATGAGCTCAGGCCCGGGCGCGATGGCCAGGAGCCTGCGGAGGGTGTCCTCGGCGACATCGTGCTGTGCCCGTCGGTGGCCGAGCGGCAAGCGGTCGGGGCGGGTCACGCGACCGAAGAGGAGCTCCTGCTGCTCCTGATCCACGGCATCCTGCACCTGCTCGGCTATGACCACGCCGAGCCCGACGAGGAGCGTGGGATGTTTGAGCTCCAGCGCACCCTGCTCCTGACGTTCCTGGCCGGTCGCGGCCGCCGCGCCGAGCTCTAGCCCTCCGACGGTCCCTTACCAGTCATGGTCATCAAGCTCATCATTGCGGCGCTCGCCAGCATCGTGGTCGCGTTCGTGATCGCCGCCGCGGAGTCATCCCTGACGCGACTCTCCCGACATCGAGCCGGTGAGCTGGTCGAGGAGGGTCGGCGAGGCGCGTCGGCGTTGGCGATCATCGTCGCGGACATCGCGGCATACCTTTCTGTGGCGGCCTTCGGGCGGGTGCTCGCGGAGGCTGCAGCGGCCGTCCTGATCACGCTCGCCGTGGTCAACTCGGTCAACGACTTCTGGCCGACCCTGTTGATCTCCATCGGGGTCATGGTCGTCGTCTCCTTTGCCCTCGTCGGGGTCTCACCGCGGACATTGGGCCGCCAGCATGCTGACCGGGTTGCGCTGCTGACCGCGCCGATCCTGGTCCTGCTGCGTCGGGTGCTAGGCCCGGTGGCCCGCCTCCTGGTGCTGCTTGCCAACGCCGTCACCCCTGGCCGCGGATATAGGGACGGGCCGTTCGAGTCGGAGGCCGAGCTGCGCGACCTGGTCGACTTGGCGGGGGAGTCCTCGCTGATCGAGGCCGAGGAACGCGAGATGATCCACTCGGTCTTCGAGCTGGGCGACACCGTCGCGCGCGAGGTGATGGTGCCGCGCACCGACATGGTGACCATGGACCATGACAAGACACTGCGTCAGGCGATGTCGCTGTTCCTGCGATCGGGGTTCTCGCGCATCCCCGTCGTCGGTGACGGTCCGGACGACGTTCTCGGGCTGCTCTACTTCAAGGACGTCGCCCGCAGGGTCTATGCCGACGCCGAGGCCGGCTCTCTGCCGGCGCATCACCAGATGCGACCGGCCCAGTACATCCCCGAGAGCAAACCGATTGACGATCTGTTGCGTGAGATGCAGCGGGACCAGAACCATTTTGCCGTCGTCATCGACGAATATGGTGGAACCGCAGGCCTGGTCACGATCGAGGACATCCTCGAGGAGATCGTCGGAGAGATCGACGACGAGTTCGACCGCGAGGGTCCCGGTGTCGAGCAGCTCGAGGACGGCTCGACCCGTGTTCCCGCCACGATGCACATCGACGACCTGGCCGAGCTCTTTGACGTGACGCTCGAGGAGGACGAGGTCGACACGGTCGGTGGTCTGCTCGCCAAGACGAACGGCGTGGTTCCGATCCTCGGCTCACACTGCGAGGTCGCCGGACTGTCGCTGACGGCCGAGCGCATGGCCGGCCGTCGTCACCGCATCGCCACGGTGATCGTGCGACGCTTGGCTGACGAGACTTCGGACGCCGGACGGACAACCTCGGGCCGGAACGCTGAACACGGGTCAACCCAGGAGGAGGCGTCGTGACGCAGGAGTTCAGGGCGGGTTTTGCCTGCCTGGTCGGCCGCCCCAACGCCGGCAAGTCGACGCTGACCAACGCGCTGGTCGGCCAGAAGGTCGCCATCACCTCGAGCAAGCCGCAGACCACGCGGCACACGATCAGGGGGATCGCGACCTCCGAGACCGCTCAGCTGATCCTGGTCGACACCCCTGGCCTGCACAAACCTCGGACCCTGCTGGGTCAGCGACTGAACGACCTGGTCCGCGAGACCTTGCTCGAGGTCGACGTGATCGGCTTCTGCCTCCCCGCCGACCAGCGGATCGGTCCTGGCGACACCTACATCGCCAGGGAGCTCGCCGAGCTGCAGCGGGCCAAGCGCCGCCCGGTGGTCGCGATCGCCACCAAGAGCGACAAGGTCGACAAGAAGCGGCTGGCCGAGCACCTCATCGCCATCGACCAGCTCGGCGACTGGGCTGACATCATTCCCTGTTCAGCCGTGCGCGGCGACCAGGTCAGTGAGGTTGCCGCGGTGCTCTCCTCCTACCTGCCCGTCTCGCCGATGCTGTATCCGGATGGTGTCCTGACCGACGAGCCCGAGATCATCATGATCGCCGAGCTCGTGCGGGAAGCGGCGCTCGAGGGCCTCGACGACGAGATGCCGCACAGCCTGGCCGTCGTCGTCGACGAGATGGTGCCCCGTGAGGGTCGGCCGGAGAGCTCCCCGTTGCTCGATGTCCGGGTGAATGTGTTTGTCGAGCGGTCCAGCCAGAAGGCCATCATCATCGGCAAGGGTGGAGCCCGTCTTCGCGAGGTCGGCACCACCGCGCGTGCGTCCATCGAGGCGCTGCTCGGCCAGAGGATCTATCTCGACCTGCACGTCAAGGTCGCGAAGGACTGGCAGCGCGATCCAAAACAGCTGCAGCGCCTCGGTTTCTAGCGGGTTCGTGCCGCGGTTACAGGATGCGGAACCGCGTCGGCGTGACGCGGACCGCGACCGAGTAGTCCTCCGCGAAGCTCGCCGGCGTCCACTCGAGATAGTCGATCCGCTCGAGGTACTTGGCGATGTACTCGGGGTTCTGATCGCAGGGCGGGGCAGAAGGATCGAGTGCAGCCGTCCCCTCGATCGTTACTGCGTCCTCGGCGTCGGGCGCGCCCACCGGATGCAACGACACACGTGGGTTTGCCGCGATGTTCGCGAGCTTCGGTTGCCCGGGTTGGCTGAAGATCAGGAACGTGTGCCCGTCCCAGTGGTACCAAACGGGGATGGTCTGGGGTTGCCCAGCGGGGTTCACGGTCGTCAGCCAGACGACGAGCCCCTCTCGGAGCAGATCGTCGACCTCCGCTTCCATGGCATCGTCCAGGTCGAGCGCGTCCATGGGGATGAGCCTAGCGGCGGCGGCGTCCACCATGCGGGACGTAGGTCCGATTGGTGGACGCTCGGTTGGCTCACGGCATACGGTGGTTCCATGCGCATCGCGTCTGGAGCCCTGCTCCTCCTTCGCTGCCGCGGCGAGGCCATCTGACCCGGCCCCCCTCGTCGCGGAGTTTGAGTTGCCCGGCCACACCGAATGCAACCAGACGTGAGAGGCGAGACGATGATTCACCCCCAACAGCCCAGCGGTATGCCGGTCGGCAAGTACCTGCCCTTCGATCGACAGATCTCGGTGGAGCTCCCCGATCGCACGTGGCCGACCAAGCGCATGACGCAGGCCCCGCGCTGGTGCGCCGTCGACCTGCGCGACGGCAACCAGGCCCTGATCGACCCAATGAACGCTGAGCGCAAGAAGCGCATGTTCGACCTGTTGGTGCGCATGGGCTACAAGGAGATCGAGGTCGGCTTCCCGTCGGCGAGCCAGACCGACTACGACTTCGTGCGGATGCTGATCGAGGGCGGGCACATCCCCGACGACGTGACCATCCAGGTGCTGACCCAGGCGCGCGACCACCTGATCGAGCGCACCTATGACTCGATCCGTGGGGCCAAACAGGCGATCGTCCATCTGTACAACTCGACGTCCGTGCTGCAACGGCGCGTCGTGTTCGGCCTGGACCAGGACGGCATCGTGGACGTCGCGCTGCAGGGTGCCCGAATGTGCCGCAAGCTCGAGGAGACGATGCCGGAGACGGCCGTGTACTACGAGTACTCACCGGAGTCCTTCACCGGTACCGAGCTCGACTTCGCGGCGCGGATCTGCAACGAGGTGGTCGAGGTCTTCGACGCCCGGCCCGACCGCAAGGTGATCATCAACCTGCCGGCGACCGTCGAGATGGCCACGCCCAACGTCTTTGCCGACTCGATCGAGTGGATGTCCCGTCATCTGGTCCGCCGCGAGTCGATCGTCCTCTCGCTGCACCCGCACAATGACCGCGGAACCGCTGTGGCGGCAGCCGAGCTGGCCTTTCTGGCCGGCGCCGACCGGATAGAGGGCTGCCTCTTCGGCAATGGCGAGCGAACCGGCAACGTCTGTCTGGTGACGCTCGGCATGAACCTGCTGACCCAGGGCATCGACCCGCAGATCGACTTCTCGGACATCGACGAGATCAGGCGCACGGTGGAGTACTGCACCCAGCTGCCCGTCCACGAGCGTCACCCCTATGGCGGTGACCTCGTCTTCACCGCCTTCTCCGGGTCACACCAGGATGCGATCAAGAAGGGCTTCGAGTGCATGGAGTCCGACCTGGCTGCCGACCCGTCAAAGGCGTCAGTTGATGACCTGGTGTGGGGCGTGCCGTACCTGCCCATCGACCCGCACGACATCGGCCGGTCCTACGAGGCCGTGGTGCGCGTCAACAGCCAGTCGGGCAAGGGCGGCGTGGCCTACATCCTCAAGAGCGAGCACCACCTCGACCTGCCGCGCCGGCTCCAGATCGAGTTCAGCGGTGTCATCCAGAGGCGGACCGACGTCGTCGGCGGTGAGATCTTGCCGGCAGCGCTGTGGTCGGCGTTCCGGGACGAGTACCTGCCGGTGACTGCCACGGAAGCCGCAGCGACCAGTACCGAGCAGTGGGGCCGGTTCTCGCTGCTGAGCATGCGTTCGGACTCGACCGTCGACGGATCCGACACCATCTCCGTGAGAATGACCGATGGAGGGCAAGAGGTCACGATCGAGGGCAGCGGCAACGGCCCGATCGCAGCCTTCGTGTCGGCGATGTCGTCCCTCGGCGTCGACGTGCGCGTCCTGGACTACGCCGAGCACGCCCTCTCGTCCGGTGGCGACGCGCGGGCTGCGGCCTACGTCGAGGCCGCGGTGGGCGAGCGGGTGCTGTGGGGGGTCGGCCTCGATGCCAACATCGTGATCGCCTCGCTCAAGGCCGTCGTATCCGCGGTCAACCGTTCCGAACGCGAGGCGCTCAAGGTCAGCTGATGCCCGGGGCGATGGTCCGGTCGAAACGCTGAAGGACCTGCGGGTCCCCAGCTCGCTCGATCTCGCCCACCGGCGGCCGGTGCCAGAGCCAGCAGTCGAGGTCGGCGGCGGTTCCGCTCACGGTGGCGGCTGCGGTCGCGCCGGTCTCCGGCCCGCCGGAGTCCGGCGCGGCGACCCTCAGGTCGGGCTCGTCGTGGGCCGTACCATCATCGTCGGTGCCGGTGAGCTGGCCGAGGGTCAGAAACCAGGAACGGTTCGTGTCGGTGGTCCGGATGCGTACCGTCCGCGTCGAGTCCGGGGTGAAGCGACCCCAGGGCGGCGCCCCGCCGTACATCACGCGCAGGACCTCGTCGACGCCGTCGGTGCTGAGGTCAGCGTCCATCGGGGTGCGATCGCCGGCTGTGAGTTCGGCGTCGAGTCGGTGGATGAGTGCTTCGTGGGCCTGACGGCGACGGATGAACCCGACGCTCTGCTCCTCGGCCCATGTCCAGGCCGGGGTGTCCGGGGAGGTCGCGCTCAGGTGGTGATGGAGTTCGCGGCTGACCCGGTCGAAGAGCACCAGCAGACCGTCGCGATCGCCGGGGCGGTCACCGGTGTCAACGGCCTCGACCTCCGCATGGGCGGTGAGCCCGCGACCCACGATCGTGCCCCAGAACCACTGGACCTCCGACAGGTGCCACAAGAGATCGTCGGCGTCCCAGTCGGGGCACGTCGGCACCTGCGTCCCGGGAGGGGTCTGCCGCAGGACCTCCACGAAGCGTGCGGAGTCGCGGGCCAGGTGATCGAGGTAGTCGATACCGGTTGAGCCGCCGTCTGTTGTCATGGTTGGCAACCTATCTGCGACCGGTGACCGGCACGTCATACCGGCGCAGGAGGTCCGGCATAGGACAATGAAGCCCATGGCCCTGTATCGCGACGCCGCGATCGTCCTTCGAGCCCAGAAGCTGGGTGAGGCGGACCGCATCGTCACGCTGCTGACGCGCCAGCGCGGCAAGGTCCGGGCTGTCGCGAAGGGCGTTCGTCGGACCAAGTCGCGCTTCGGCGCTCGGCTCGAGCCGTTCATGGTCGTCGACGTCCAGCTCTACGAGGGGCGGTCCCTGGACACGGTGACCCAGGCCGAAACCCTTGCGCCGTATGGCGATCCGATCGCCCGCGACTATGTCGCCTACACCGCCGCAACAGCCATGCTCGAGACCGCAGAGCGGCTCACCGAAGAACGCGAGCCTGCGGTGCAGCAGTTCCTGCTGCTTGCCGGTGGGCTGAGCTCGCTGGCCGGTCAGGAGCATGAGGCAGGGCTCGTTCTGGACTCCTACCTGTTGCGGTCGCTGGCGGTCGCCGGCTGGGCACCGAGCTTCCACGACTGCGCGCAGTGCGGTGCCGAGGGACCCCAGCGTGCCTTCAACCTCGCCAGCGGTGGCGCCGTCTGCCCGTCCTGCCGTACGCCGGGCTCGGCTTCCCCCGCGCTGGCCACCCTCGAGCTGCTGGGCGCCCTGCTTGTTGGTGACTGGGACCTCGCCGACGCGAGCCTGTCCCAGCATCGTCGTGAGGGCAGCGGCCTGGTGACAGCGTTTCTGCAGTGGCATCTCGAGCGCGGCGTGCGCTCCTTGCGCCTCGTGGAGCGGGTGTGAGCACACCGCCTTTCCCGCATGCCTCCGGGGCCCGCCCACCCGCCATACCTGCCGAGCTCGTCCCCGGACACATCGCGATCGTCATGGATGGCAACGGCCGATGGGCCAACGCCCGAGGCCTGCCGCGTACCAAGGGCCATGAGGCAGGCGAGGCCTCGTTGCTCGACGTCGTGGCCGGTGCCATCGAGATCGGCGTCAAGCACGTGTCGGCCTACGCCTTCTCCACCGAGAACTGGAAGCGCTCGCCCGAAGAGGTTCGCTTCCTGATGGGCTTCAACCGCGACGTGATCCGGCGCCGCCGCGACATCCTCAACGACTGGGGTGTCCGGGTGCGGTGGATGGGCCGGCGCCCACGCCTGTGGCGGTCGGTGATCAAAGAGCTCGAGGTCGCCCAGGAGATGACCAGGAACAACGACGTGATGACGTTGACCATGTGCGTCAACTACGGCGGCCGGGCCGAGATCGCCGATGCGGCCCGCCGGATCGGCCAGCTCGTCAAGGAAGGCCGGCTCAAGCCCGCACACATCGACGAGCACACCATCGCGCGATACCTCGACGAACCGGCGATGCCCGACGTCGACCTGTTCATCCGTTCCTCGGGCGAGCAGCGGACCAGCAACTTCCTGCTGTGGCAGTCGGCCTACGCCGAGATGGTGTTCCTGGACACGCTCTGGCCCGACTTCGACCGCCTCGACCTGTGGCGGGCGATTGAGATCTACGCCGAGCGTGACCGACGCTACGGCGGGGCTGTGGATCGCTCGATGGGCCCTGGTTAGGGCTGGCAGTCGGAGCAGGTGCCGACAATCTCCAGGGTGTGAACCACGTCGCTGAAGTCGTTCTCGGCGCCGATCTTGTCGGCCCAGCGCTCGACAGCAGGCCCCTCGACCTCGACCGTTCGCCCGCAGGAGCGACAGACCAGGTGATGGTGGTGGGAGCCCGAGCTGCACCGCCGATACACAGCCTCGCCGTCGCCGGTGCGCATCATGTCCACGTCGCCGTCGGTGGCCATCGCCTGCAGTGTCCGATAGACCGTCGCCAGGCCCACGCTCTGTCCCCGGGTGCGCAGGCGGGCGTGAAGGTCCTGGGCCGAGAGGAAGTCGTCGATGTCCGTGAGCACGGCCTCGACGGCAGCGCGTTGTCGGGTCGGGCGACGCACGTTCTCGGTCATCAGTGCCTCACCGGATCGTCATGCGTTGTGAGCGGGTCGTGCTCGTCATGCCCTTTGTGCTCGTCAGGTGCCTTGTGTGGGTCGTGCTCGTCGTAGTGTCCCTGGTGCGGAGCGTGGCGGTGCCCGTCGTGGAGATAGTCGACATGGTTGTCGTGCTCGATCACCGGGTGGCCACAGTTGGCGCCGTGCTCGTGCTCATGCCGCTCGGCCTCGAGGTGTCGCCGCCTCGCGATCCGGTCGTGCATGGCGCTGTATGACGAAGCCGCCATGAACAGCGCGATGGCCAGCAGGACGATGGTGCCGCCGGCGGGGGTGTCGGCGTAGTAGGCCGTCGTCACGCCGCCCACGCTGCAGATCACGCCAATAGCCACGGCTGTGCGGATCGCGGATCGGAAGCTGCCGACGACCAGCTGCGCAGTGGCATTGGGCACGATCATCAGGGCGCTGATCAGCAGCAGCCCGACGACGCGCATCGCGACCACGACCGTCACGGCGGTCAGCACGGCCAGGGTGATGTTGAGGGCGGTGACCCGCATGCCGGTGGCCCGCGCATACTCCTCGTCGTTGGCAACCGCGAACAGGCGAGGGCGAAGTGCCCAGGTGACTGCGACCACCACCAGTGCCAGGGCGGCGAAACCCAGGAGGTCGCTCTTGGTCGTCGTGGAGATCGCGCCAAAGAGGTAGGAGTCGAGGTTCGCGGGCGCGCCGCTCTGGGACCTGCCGATGACCACGACGCCCAGCGCGATGCCCCCGTAGAACATGACGGCCAGGGCAACATCGCCGCTGGTTCGGCCGCGGGCGCGCACCAGCTCAATCACCACAGCGGCAACAACGGCGAACGCCATGGCGGTGAGGACCGGCGCCTGGTTCGTGAAGACACCGACGGCGACACCGGCCAATGCGACGTGGCCCATCCCGTCACCGATGAGGGACAGCCGACGCTGGACGAGGAAGACCCCGACCATCGGCGCCGCGAGGCCCACGAGGAAGGCAGCCAGGAGCGCCCGCTGCATGAAGTCGTAGGTGAGGATCTCAGGCATCGTGGAATCCAGGGAGGCGGTCAAGCGGCCCGGCTGCCGGCCAGGTCCGGGGGAGGTCGTCGTCGCCGTCGTGATGGTGGCCGTCGTGGTCGTCGAGGGCAGGTCCCGGGGACGCTTGCCACAGCTCGTGATTCGCAGGAAGGCCATCGAAGGTGACCCGGCCCTGGTTGATCTGGATGATGCGGGTGAGGACTCGGCTCAGGGCCTGGAGCTCATGGGTGACGATCAGCATCGTTGCTCCGCGCGCGGCCAGTCGGGCGAGAACCTGGCTCAGGATCTCCTGACTGGCCAGGTCGATGCCGGCGGTGGGCTCGTCCATGATCAGGACGTCGGGCTGGGCGGCCAGGGCCCGGGCGATCAGCACGCGACGTTGCTGGCCACCGGAGAGGGTGCTCACATCGACTGCGGCCCGGTCATCCAGTCCGACGACGGCAAGGGACTCCTCGATGATTCGCCGGTCCTCGTGGTTCGCCCGGCCCAGCCAGCTCTGGTGGGAGAGCCGCCCGATCGCGACGATCTCCGCGACGGTCGCGCGCACGGAAGTGGACAAGGTATGCCGCTGCGGGACGTACCCGAGGCGGGCATGGTCGTGGAAACGGTCGATCGGCGTGCCGAAGAGGGCTACCTGGCCGCCGAGGTGGTTGTTGAGGCCGAGCAGCCCCTTGACCAGAGTCGACTTGCCGGAGCCGTTGGGGCCCAGGACCGCGACGACCTCACCGGCATGGATGTCCATCGTCACGTTGGAGACCACCGCGCGGTCGGCATACCCGAAGGACGCCGACCGCATCGAGACGATGGCCTGCGAGCTGATGGCCTGCGAGCTGATGGTCCGCGAGCCGTCATCGGGAGAGTTCGAGGTGGCGGTCACGAACAGCCCTGACCGGCCCGAAGCGCTGTGAGGTTGGAGCGCATGATCTCAA
>Ga0209585_10000238_pt1 | contig 22065 bp, 20 predicted proteins | sample NGEPerone_FD_185491 | JGI IMG/M metagenome (GOLD analysis project Ga0209585, IMG submission 185491) | Arctic peat soil microbial communities from the Barrow Environmental Observatory site, Barrow, Alaska, USA - NGEE Permafrost154B-one... | ecosystem: Environmental > Terrestrial > Soil >... | reverse complement strand
GGCCGAGGAGGCGATCGTGGCGCGGGACGTCCTGCTGGCCCAGCACGTCGGGTCGCGGCTGCACGTGCTGCACGTGTCCACCGCGGGTTCGGTCGACCTGATCCGGTGGGCGAAGTCCCGCGGCATCGCCGTGACGGCCGAGGCGACGCCGCACCACCTGATGCTCACCGACGAGCTCGCACGCAGCTACGACCCGCTGTTCAAGGTCAACCCGCCGCTGCGGACCGCCGAGGACGTGGAAGCGCTGCGGGCCGGCCTGGCCGACGGGACGATCGACGTGGTGGGTACCGACCATGCCCCGCACAGCCGGGAGGACAAGGACTGCGAGTGGGCAGCCGGTGCCTTCGGCATGCTCGGGCTGGAGACGGCACTGAGCGTCGTCGCGACGCTGATGGTCGACACCGGGCGGATGAGCTGGGCGGACGTCGCGCGCGTGATGTCGGTGGCCCCCGCGCGGATCGGTCGGGTGGACGACGGGCCGTTCGCTCAGGGCCGCCCGCTGGTGGTGGGGGAGCCGGCGAACGTGGTCCTGGTCGATCCGGCCGCCCGCTGGACCGTCGACCCGTCGGCTCTGTCGAGCCTGAGCAAGAACACGCCGTACGGCGGCCGCGAGCTCACCGGTCGGGTGGTGGCAACCTTCCTGCGGGGTCATCCGACAGTCCTGGACAGCCGCCCGGCGACGCCCGTCGGTGGGGGAGCGGCCCGGTGACCCGCACGGGGCTCGGCATCGGCGTCCTGGTCCTGATCACGGTGGTCGCACTGATCGCGATGCGCCGGGGATGGTCCCGGCGGGCGCGGTGGTCGGGGTCGGCGCTGCCGAGCCTGCCCGAGGTCCCCGCCGAGCGCGGTCCGGTCCGGTTCGGGCCGGTCGAGGCGACGTACCTGTCGAGCACCCTGGCCGGCCGCCCGCTGGAGCGCCTGGCCGTGCACGGCCTTGGCGTGCGGTCACCGGCGGCGGTCGAGGTGGACGACGCCGGCGTGCTGGTCCGGCGTACCGGGAGCGCCGACCTGTACCTGCCCGCTTCCGCCGTCCTGCACGTCACCTTGGCCGCCGGGATCGCGGGGACCGCGGTGGGCCGGGCGCGTCTGGTGCTGATCGGCTGGCAGGCGGGCGAGACAGTGGTCGAGACCGGCCTGCTGCCGCGGCACGACGCCGACCGTGCCGGCCTGATCGAGGCGGTCCGCGCCGTGATGGCGCATACGAGGGAGGACCACCGATGAACGGGCAGACAGCCGTCCTGGTGCTCGAGGACGGCCGGACCTTCACCGGCCGGGTGTTCGGGGCCACTGGGAGCACGGTCGGCGAGATCGTCTTCAACACCGGGATGACCGGGTATCAGGAGACCCTCACCGACCCCTCGTACCACCGGCAGATCGTGGTGATGACGGCCCCGCACGTCGGGAACACCGGGATGAACGAGGAGGACCCCGAGTCGACCCGGATCTGGGTCGCCGGCTACGTCGTGCGCGACCCCGCGATCCGCCCCTCCAGCTGGCGGTCGACGCGCAGCCTCACCGACGCGCTCGAGGCCGAGGGGATCGTCGGGATCAGCGACATCGACACCCGCGCCCTGACTCGCCACCTGCGGGAACGCGGTGTGATGCGAGCCGGCATCTTCTCCGGCGACGGGCTGGTCGACGAGTCCGGACGCCGTCGGGTGGAGCAGGACCTGCTGGACGTCGTCACGGCTGCACCGGTGATGAGCGGTGCCGACCTGGCCCGGGAGGTCACGGTCGCCGAGCCGTACACCGTCCAGCCCCTGCGCGGTCCCGCGAGCGGCACCGAACCGGTCGCAACGGTGGTCGCCGTCGACCTGGGGATCAAGTCCATGACGCCGCACCGGCTGGCCGAGCGTGGCGTCCGCACGCACGTGGTCCCGGCCGGCACGACGGTTCAGGAGGTGCTGGCACTGGCCCCTGACGGAGTCTTCTTCTCCAACGGCCCGGGCGACCCCGCGGCCGCGGTGCACGAGGTCGAGCTGCTGCGCGGGGTGCTGGACCGCCGGATCCCGTTCTTCGGCATCTGCTACGGCCACCAGCTGCTCGGCCGGGCACTCGGCTTCGGCACCTACAAGCTGACGTACGGGCACCGCGGCGTGAACCAGCCGGTGATGGACCGGCGCACCAACAAGGTGGAGATCACGGCCCACAACCACGGCTTCGCGGTGGATGCACCGACCGACCACGACGCCGTCGCGCCGTACGACGGCGGCCGGTACGGGCGCGTCACCGTGTCCCACGTCGCCCTGAACGACGGCGTCGTCGAGGGTCTGGAGTGCCTGGACCTGCCGGCCTTCTCCGTGCAGTACCACCCAGAGGCCGCCGCCGGCCCGCATGACGCCGACTACCTGTTCGACAGGTTCATCGAGCTGATGGCCTCCGTTCGGACCGACCGGCCCCCCGGGACCGACGACGGCTCGGCTCCGGCCACCACCCCGCGCACCGCCGAGGAGTCCGATGCCGCGTCGAACTGACATCTCCAGCGTTCTGGTGATCGGCTCCGGGCCGATCGTGATCGGCCAGGCTGCGGAGTTCGACTACTCCGGCACCCAGGCGTGCCGGGTGCTGCGCGCCGAGGGACTGCGCGTGATCCTGGTGAACTCCAACCCCGCGACGATCATGACGGACCCGGAGTTCGCCGACGCGACGTACATCGAGCCGATCACCCCCGACGTGGTCGAGGCGATCATCGCCAAGGAACGGCCGGACGCGATCCTGCCGACCCTGGGTGGCCAGACGGCACTGAACATCGCCATCGCGCTGGCCGAGGCCGGCGTGCTGGAGCGGTACGGCGTGCAGATGATCGGGGTCAACCCTGCGTCGATCCACCTTGCCGAGGACCGCCAGGCGTTCAAGGGCGTCGTGCAGCGGTGCGGGGCCGACTGCGCCCGCAGCCTGATCGCGCACACGATGGACGAGGTGCTGGCGAGCGCCGCGGAGCTCGGCTACCCGGTGGTCGTGCGCCCGTCGTTCACCATGGGCGGCCTCGGCTCGGGGATCGCCTACGACGAGCCCCAGCTGCGCCGGATCGCCAGTTCGGGACTGCACTACTCACCGACCACCGAGGTGCTCCTCGAGGAGTCGATCCTCGGCTGGAAGGAGTACGAGCTCGAGCTCATGCGGGACCACGTTGACAACGTCGTGGTGGTCTGCTCGATCGAGAACGTCGACCCGGTGGGGGTGCACACGGGGGACTCCGTGACGGTCGCCCCGGCCCTGACCCTGACCGACCGGGAGTACCAGCGGCTGCGGGACATCGGGATCGCCGTGATCCGCGAGGTCGGCGTTGACACCGGCGGCTGCAACATCCAGTTCGCCGTGCACCCGCAGACCGGCCGGGTGGTCGTGATCGAGATGAACCCGCGGGTGTCCCGGTCCTCGGCTCTCGCCTCCAAGGCGACGGGCTTCCCGATCGCCAAGATCGCGGCACGGCTGGCCGTCGGCTACACCCTCGACGAGATCCCCAACGACATCACGGGGTCCACCCCGGCGTCGTTCGAGCCTTCCCTCGACTACATCGTGGTGAAGGTGCCGCGGTTCGCGTTCGAGAAGTTCCCGGCGGCCGACCCGACCCTGACCACCACGATGAAGTCCGTCGGCGAGGCGATGGCGCTCGGTCGCAACTTCACCGAGGCGCTGGGCAAGGCGATGCGGTCCATCGACAAGGCCGGCTCGGTGTTCCACTGGGACGGCCCGGTCCCGTCCGGCGGGGCGCTGGCCGCGCTGCTGGCGTCGATCGCGGTGCCGACCGAGCACCGGCTGATCCAGGTGCAGCAGGTGCTGCGCTCGGTGGGCCGGCCGGGCGGCGCGGACATCGCGGACGTCTATGCGGCCACCGGGATCGATCCGTGGTTCCTGGACCAGATCGAGCTGGTGAACGAGGTGGCGGGCGACGTCGCCGCCTCACCCGAGATGGCTCCTGACCTGCTCGCCCGCGCCAAACGGCACGGTCTGTCGGACGCGCAGATCGCCGGGCTGCGGGGGATCTCCGAGGACACCGTGCGCGAGGTGCGCCAGGCGCTCGGGATCCGGCCGGTGTTCAAGACCGTCGACACCTGCGCGGCCGAGTTCGCGGCCAGGACGCCGTACCACTACTCCGCCTACGACGACGAGACCGAGGTCCAGCCGCGGACCCGGCCGGCCATCATCGTGCTGGGGTCCGGCCCCAACCGGATCGGCCAGGGCATCGAGTTCGACTACTCGTGCGTGCACGCGGTGCTGGCACTGCGGGACGACTACGAGACGATCATGATCAACTGCAACCCGGAGACCGTCTCCACCGACTACGACACCTCCGACCGGCTGTACTTCGAGCCCCTGACCTTCGAGGACGTCCTCGAGGTCTACCAGGCCGAGCTCGCCGTCGGGCCGGTGACCGGCGTGATCGTCCAGCTCGGCGGCCAGACGCCGCTGTCCCTGGCCGAGCGACTGCAGGCGGCCGGCGTGCCCATCCTCGGCACGCCGCCGGCGGCCATCGACGCGGCAGAGGACCGGGGGGTGTTCGGTCGTGTGCTCCAGGACGCCGGCCTGCCGGCCCCGGCGTTCGGCACCGCACGGACCCTGGAGCAGGCCACCTCGGTGGCCCACCGGATCGGCTACCCGGTGCTCGTGCGGCCGTCGTACGTGCTCGGCGGACGCGGGATGGAGATCGTCTACTCCGACGCCCAGCTGGCCGAGTACGTCGGGCGAGCCCTGGAGGGAGCCCGGGCCGCGGCGTCGGGCCCCGCCGCGGAGATCCCCCCGCTGCTGATCGACCGGTTCCTGGACGACGCCATCGAGCTGGACGTCGATGCGCTGTACGACGGCACCGATCTGTACCTCGGCGGGGTGATGGAGCACATCGAGGAGGCGGGCATCCACTCCGGCGACTCGGCCTGCGTGCTGCCCCCGGTGACGATCTCCACCGCGGAGCTCGCCCGGGTCCGCCGGTCCACCGAGGCGATCGCCCGGGGCGTCGGTGTGCGAGGCCTGCTCAACGTGCAGTTCGCGCTGGTCTCGGACGTGCTCTACGTGCTCGAGGCGAACCCGCGGGCCTCCCGCACGGCTCCGTTCGTGTCCAAGGCCACAGGCGTGCCCCTGGCAAAGGCGGCGGCCCTGGTGATGGCCGGGGCGACGATCGCCGAGCTCCGGGCCTCCGGCGTGCTGCCGGCCAGCGGCGACGGCGGCTCGCTCAGCCTGCAGGCCCCGATCGCGGTCAAGGAGGCGGTGCTGCCCTTCAAGCGCTTCCGGACGGCCGAGGGGACGGTTGTCGACACCGTCCTGGGGCCGGAGATGCGCTCGACCGGCGAGGTGATGGGCATCGACGTCGACTTCCCGACCGCGTTCGCCAAGTCCCAGGCGGCCGCGTTCGGCGGGTTGCCGACCGGCGGGACGGCGTTCATCTCGGTGGCCGACCGGGACAAGCGCGCGATCACGTTCCCGGTCAAGCGGCTGACCGAGATGGGCTTCACGATCCTGGCGACCGAGGGCACCGCGGCCGTGCTGCACCGTAACGGAGTGGCTTCGGCGGTGGTCCGCAAGGCATCCGAGGGCCGCGTCGACGGCGGGCCGACGATCGTCGACCTGATCACGGCGGGCGAGGTGGACATCGTGGTGAACACCCCCTCCGGGCAGGGCGCGCGTGCTGACGGGTACGAGATCCGCACGGCGACCGTCGCGGCCGACAAGCCGATCGTGACCACCGTCCAGCAGCTGGCCGCAGCCGTGCAGGCGATCGAGTCCCTTCGAACCGGACCGTTCGCCGTGCGAAGTCTGCAGGACCACGCGTTCGAGCTGCGCGACCGGTCGGTGGCTCGGTGAACACCGGCGCTGGGCGGGTGAGCAGCTTCGGTGACCGGCTCGCGGCCGCGATGGACGACCTGGGGCCGCTCTGCGTGGGGATCGACCCGCACCCGGCGCTGCTGGCCTCCTGGGGCCTGCCGGACGACGTCGTCGGGCTGCGCCGGTTCGCGCTCACCGTGGTCGAGGCGCTGGCCGGTAACGTCGCAGCACTCAAGCCGCAGTCGGCGTTCTTCGAGCGGCACGGCGCCGCCGGGGTCGCGGTGCTGGAGGAGGTCCTGGCCGCCGGGCGGGCGGACGGCCGGACCCAGATGATCCTGGACGCCAAGCGGGGCGACATCGGCTCCACCATGGCCGGCTACGCCGACGCGTACCTGCGCGACGGCGCGCCGCTGGCCTGCGACGCCCTCACCGTCAGTCCCTACCTGGGCGTCGGGGCGCTGGAGCCGGCCGTGCGCGCCGCCCTGGGCTCCGGCCGCGGTCTGTTCGTGCTCGCGCTCACCTCCAACCCCGAGGGGGCGAGCGTCCAGCACGCAGTCGGCGCCGGCCCGGACGGGCCGGAGGCGGTGGCCGCGGCCGTCGCCCGGCAGGTGCGCGACCTGAACGCGGCCGAACTGGCCGGCGGTGGGCGGTTGGGTTCGTTGGGCCTCGTGGTGGGTGCCACCGTCGGGCCGGCGGTGCGCGACCTCGGCATCGACCTGGCGGCGGTCCGCGGTCCGCTGCTGGCCCCGGGCGTCGGGGCGCAGGGCGCGGGGCCGGCGCAGCTCCGCGAACTGTTCGGGACCGCCCTGCGGGCGGTCCTCGCCACGACGTCCCGCGCGGTGCTCGCGGCAGGTCCGGACACCGCCGCGCTGCTCGGTGCGGCAGCACGCGCCACCGCGGAAGCCGCGGCCGCACTGCGCTGACCAGCAGGTTTTCTGGGCTGCGCGTTGCCGAGGGACGCTCCGGCTCGCTAGGTTCGACCCGACCGCCAACGCCGTTCGTGAAGTAGGTGACCCCGCGTGGCTCTACCACCGTTGACCCCGGAACAGCGCGCCGCTGCACTGGAGAAGGCTGCCGCTGCTCGGCAGGCCCGAGCTGAGGTGAAGAACCGACTGAAGTATTCCCAGGGCTCGCTGGCCGAAGTGCTGGAGCAGGCGCGCACGGACGACGTCCTGGGCAAGCTCAAGGTCTCGTCGCTTCTGGAGTCCCTCCCCGGCATCGGCAAGATCAAGGCGCGCGCCATCATGGCCGAGATCGGGATCTCCGAGACCCGACGGCTGAGGGGGCTCGGTCCGCACCAGGCTCGGGCGCTCGTCGAGCGCTTCGGCTGAGCGGCGCGGTGGCCGTCCCGCGCGAGTCCGGGTCCGAGGACTCCAGGCTCACGGTGCTGGCCGGCCCGACCGCGGTGGGCAAGGGTACGGTCTCGGCAGACGTCCGCGCGCGCTATCCCGAGGTGTGGTTGTCGGTGTCGGCAACGACTCGGCCGCCGCGCGCCGGCGAGCTGGACGGTGTGCACTACCACTTCGTCGACGGGCCGACCTTCGACCGGATGATCGCCGACGGTGAGTTCCTGGAGTGGGCCGTCGTGCACGGTCGCAACCGGTACGGCACCCCCCGGCAGCCGGTGCTGCAGCGCCTGGCGGAGGGTCGGCCGACCCTCCTGGAGATCGATCTCGCCGGGGCTCGACAGGTCCGGGCCGTCATGCCCGGCGCGAGGTTCGTCTTCCTCGCCCCGCCCAGCTGGGCCGAGCTCGAGCGGCGGCTCGTCGGCCGGGGCACCGAGGACCTCGCGGAGCGTGAACGGCGGCTCGCGACGGCACGCGTCGAGCTCGCCGCTGCCGACGAGTTCGACCACGTGATCGTCAACCACGACGTGCACCGGGCCACGGACGAGCTGATCTCGGTGATGGGACTGCGCACCCGGTAGACTGGTGCAGTTCGCCTCGGCCCACCTGGCCGACCGCCGCCCGGGACGCCCAGGTGGCCACCGACCACCCGATCACGGAGCTGCGCACACATGTCCGGAACAGTTGCATCGCCCGAGGGCATCACCGACCCGCCCATCGACGAGCTCCTCACCGCCGCGGAGTCCAAGTACGCCCTGGTGATCTACGCGGCCAAGCGCGCCCGGCAGATCAACGCCTACTACTCCCAGCTGAACGAGGGCCTGCTCGAGTACGTCGGCCCGCTGGTGGAGGCCCGCCATCAGGAGAAGCCGTTGTCGATCGCGCTGCGGGAGATCAACGCCGGCCTGCTGACCATCCAGCCCACCGACGGCTGACCCACCGCCCGTGCGCATCCTGCTCGGTGTCTGCGGGGGCATCGCCGCCTACAAGTCGGCCGGTCTGCTGCGGCTGTTCACCGAGGCGGGGCACGACGTGCGGGTGGTGCCCACCCGGTCGTCCCTGGAGTTCGTCGGGCGTGCCACCTGGGAGGCGCTGTCCGGTCACCCGGTGACCACCGGGGTGTTCGACGACGTCCCCGCGGTCGAGCACGTCAGGCTCGGCCAGTCCGCCGACCTGGTGGTGGTGGCGCCGGCGACCGCCGATCTGCTGGCCCGCGCTGCCGCGGGGCGCGCCGACGACCTGCTGACCGCGTCCCTGCTGATCGCGCGCTGCCCGATCCTGCTGGTGCCCGCGATGCACACCGAGATGTGGCAGCACCCAGCGACCCGCGCCAACGTCGCCACCCTGCGTGGGCGAGGAGTGCACGTCCTGGAGCCCGACGTCGGGCGCCTCACCGGTGCGGACTCCGGGCCGGGTCGGCTGCCGGAGCCGACGGCGATCACAGCGAGCGCGCTGGCCCTCGTCGTGCCGCAGGACCTGACCGGGCGGACCGTTGTGGTCTCGGCCGGCGGCACCCGTGAGCCGGTCGATCCGGTCCGCTTCCTCGGCAACCGATCGTCGGGCCGACAGGGGGTCGCGCTGGCGGCTGCCGCCCGGCGCCGCGGGGCCGACGTGGTGCTGGTCGCGGCCAACCTCGCCGTCGCGGCGCCGTACGGTGTGACTGTCGTTCCGGTGGAGAGCGCAGCCGAGCTGCGGACCGCGGTCCGGGCAGCTGCCGCCGGTGCCGATGTCGTCGTGATGGCCGCGGCGGTGGCCGACTTCCGGCCCAGCGCGCCGAGCGTGCACAAGATCAAGAAGTCCGACTCCGGCCCGGCGCCGATCGAGCTGACCCAGAACCCGGACGTGCTGGCCGAGCTGGCCGGTGACCGGCTGCGTCCGGGTCAGGTCGTCGTCGGCTTCGCCGCCGAGACCGGCGACGCGACGGGCGACGTCCTGCACCACGGGCGCGCCAAGGCCCTCCGCAAGGGTGCCGACCTGCTCGTGGTGAACGAGGTCGGGCCGGACCGCGGATTCGGCGTCGGGCACAACGAGGTGACCCTGCTGGACGTGCGCGGCGAGACCGTCGCCACAGCGGCCGGTACCAAGGACGAGGTCGCGGACGCGGTCTGGGACGCCGTCGTGCCGCTCCTGAACAGGTGACAGGACAGGTCGACGGAGCAAGTACGCTGGCCGCCATGACTGAGACCTCCCACCGCTTGTTCACGTCCGAGTCCGTCACCGAGGGGCACCCGGACAAGGTCTGTGACCAGATCTCCGACGGCATTCTGGACGCGATGCTCGCCCAGGACCCGCACTCCCGCGTTGCGGTTGAGACCCTGGTCACCACCGGCCTCGTGCACGTCGCGGGCGAGGTGACCACCGAGGCGTACGTGGAGATCCCGCAGGTGGTGCGGGAGGTCCTGCACCGGATCGGCTACACCTCCTCCGAGATCGGCTTCGACGCCCAGTCGTGCGGGGTCTCGGTGTCCATCGGCCAGCAGTCGCCGGACATCGCGGCCGGCGTCGACAAGGCGTGGGAGGTCCGCAACGATGCCGCGGACCTCGACCCGCTGGACGCGCAGGGTGCCGGTGACCAGGGCCTGATGTTCGGCTACGCCTGCGACGACACCCCGTCACTGATGCCGCTGCCGATCTGGATCGCGCACCGCCTGGCCGAGCGCCTCGCGATGGTGCGCAAGGAGGGCACGCTCGACTACCTGCGGCCGGACGGCAAGACCCAGGTCACGATCGCGTACGAGGGCGACCGCCCGGTGCACCTGGAGACCGTCGTCGTCTCCACCCAGCACGCCCCGAATGTCTCCCTCGAGTCCCAGCTGGCCCCTGAGGTCGCCGAGCATGTCGTGGCGCCGGTGCTGAGCGAGCTGGACCTGGACATCACCGGCCACCGGTTGATGGTGAACCCGACCGGCATGTTCGTGATCGGCGGCCCGCGGGGCGACGCCGGCGTGACCGGCCGCAAGATCATCGTGGACACCTACGGCGGCATGGCGCGCCACGGTGGCGGCGCGTTCTCCGGCAAGGACCCCTCGAAGGTCGACCGGTCCGCCGCGTACGCGATGCGCTGGGTCGCGAAGAACGTCGTCGCCGCCGGGTTGGCCCGCCGCTGCGAGATCCAGGTCGCGTACGCGATCGGCACCTCGCACCCGGTGGGGCTGTACGTGGAGACGTTCGGCACCGAGACGGTGCCGGTCGACCGGCTCACCGCGGCGATCCGCGAGGTCTTCGACCTGCGCCCGGCGGCCATCGTGCGGGACCTCGACCTGCTGCGGCCGATCTACTCGCGCACCGCCGCCTACGGGCACTTCGGGCGCGAGCTGGCGGACTTCACCTGGGAGCGGACCGACCGGATCCTGGACCTGCACTCCGCGCTGGGCTGACCTGCGCTGTGCACAGCGGCCGGTCGTCGGCGCGCCGTGATGGGATGGGCCCGTGGACCTGATCGCGGAGCAACCGGCGCTGGCCGGTCTCGCGCCGCGACGGCGTCGTCGGCCGCCGGTTGAACCCCTGGCCGACGACCTGCCGGTGGCGCAGGTGGTGCTCGACCGACCGGTGCCGCACCTTGACCAGGTCTTCGACTACGCGGTTCCCGCGTCGATGGCCGCCTCCGCGCGGCCGGGGGTGCGGGTCCGCGTCCGGCTCGGGCGTCAGGACGTCGACGGGTTCTGTGTCGGACGCCTGCCCGCGAGCGAGCACGACCTCATCCCGTTGCGGCGCGTCGTCTCCGAGGAGGTGGTGCTCACGCCTGAGGTGCTCGAGCTCGCGCGCGCCGTCGCGCGGCGCTGGGTGGGCACGCTCCCGGACGTGCTGCGGTTGGCCGTCCCGCCACGGCATGCGCGGGTGGAGGCGGACGTCGCCGCCGACCGCCACACCGACGACGTCGCCGCCGGTCGGGCAGCCCCGGAGCTGCCGACCGAGGCGCCCCTGTGGGCCGACTACCGGGGCGGACCGGCGTTCCTCCGGCGGCTCGCCGAGGGTCAGGCGCCCCGAGCGGTGTGGCAGGCGTTGCCCGGACCGACCGGTCACACCTGGGCGGACAGCGTCGCCGAGGCGGTGGGTGTCGCCGTGGCCGCCGGCCGGGGCGCGCTGGTGGTCGCCCCCTCCGCAACGGAGCTCGCCGCGCTGGAGCACGCCCTGGTGCCCGTGCTGCCGCGCTGGGAGCCCGGTACGGAGGGTGGTTGGGTGCGGTTGTCCGCCGACGACGGTCCGGCCCAGCGGTACCGCGCCTTCCTCGCCGTCGCGCGCGGCCAGGCGTCGGTGGTGATCGGCACGCGGGCGGCCGCGTTCGCCCCGGTGGCCGACCTGGGGTTGGCGATCTGCTGGGACGACGCGCACGACCTGCATGCCGAGCCGCGGGCGCCCTACCCCCACGTGCGGGACGTGCTGGCGCTGCGCTCGGAGCAGCAGGGCTGCGCCCTCCTGGTGGGCGGGTTCATCCGCTCGGTGGCCGCACAGCGGTGGGTGGCAGCGGGATGGGCGCACCCGGTGGTGGCCACCCGGGAGGTGGTCCGTCGGCGCACCCCACGGGTCACGGCACTGACTTCTGTCGAGCTCGCCCGGGAGGGGCCCGCCGCGGCCGCGCGGCTCCCCGGACCTGCGTGGCGCGCGGCGCGTGACGCCCTCGAGCGGGGGCCGGTGCTGGTCCAGGTGCCCCGCGCGGGGTACCTGCCTGCCGTCGCATGCGGCATGTGCCGGACTCTGGCGCGGTGCGGTGCGTGTGCGGGACCGCTGCAGATCGACGCGCCCGGTGCGGCACCCGCGTGTCGCTGGTGCGGGCGGGTGGCCACCGACTGGTGCTGTCCGGAGTGCAACGGCGTGGCACTGCGGTCGGTCCGGGTCGGGTCGGACCGGACGGCGGAGGAGCTCGGCCGCGCGTTCCCGGGGGTGCCGGTGAAGGTCTCCGGTGCGGCACCGGGTGTCCTGGTGACAGTGCCGGACCGGCCCGCGCTGGTGGTCGCCACCCCCGGAGCCGAGCCGACGGCGGCGGGCGGCTATGCCGCGGCGCTGCTGCTCGACGCCGCGGTGGTGACCTCCCGGCCGGCGCTCGACGTCGCGGAGCAGGCACTGCGCAGCTGGATGGCGGCGGCCAGCCTCGTGCGGCCGGCGGACGCCGGAGGCGTCGTCCTGCTCGTGGGCGATGCCGCCCCGGTGCCCAGCCAGGCGTTGGTCAGGTGGGATCCGGCGGGTCTGGCCGAGCGCGAGCTCGCCGAGCGCGCCGAGCTGAGCCTGCCGCCTGCGGTTCACGTGGCGGTCGTGGAGGGCAGCAGGGACGCCGTGAGCGGTCTGCTCGCCCGTGCCGGGCTGCCGGCCGCTGCTCAGGTGGTCGGCCCCACGCCCGTGCAGCGCACCGGCGACGGGCCGGGGGAGCCGTCGACATCGCCGCTGCTGATCGAGCCCGAGGGGGAACGACAGGTCAGGGCGCTCGTCCGGACCCCGTGGCGGTGGTCCGCCGACGTGACGGACGGCCTCGCCGCCGCGATCGCCATCCGCAGCGCGCGGCGTGAGGCGCCGGTGCGGGTGCGGATGGAACCTCCGGAGGTGTGGTGAGCGGCGAGCGTCTTGTGGACGCGGTGCTGTTCGACCTCGGCAACGTGTTGGTCGGGTGGGACCCATTCCTGCCCTACCAGGGCCGCTACCCCCGTGCCCGGGTGGAGCGGTTCTTCACGACGATCGACTTCATGGCGTTCAACCACGAGCAGGACGCCGGCCGCGCGTGGGCTGATGCACGGGAGGCGCTGGCCCGCACGCACCCCGAGTACGTGCCCATGCTCGACGTCTACATCGCGCACTTCGCCGACTCGGTCACGGGGGACATGCCGGGGGCGGCGCGACTGGTCGCCGACGTCAAGGCAGCGGGCGTGCGGGCGTTCGGCCTGACGAACTGGTCGGCGGAGACCTTCCACGTTGCGCTGCAGAAGACCACGGTGGTCGGGGCCCTTGCCGACGTCGTCGTCTCCGGGCGGGAGAGGATCGCCAAGCCCGACCCGCGGGTCTTCGACCTGGCGGTCAGCAGGTTCGGCCTGGACCCGGCCCGGACGCTCTTCACCGACGACGCCGAGCAGAACACCCGCGTGGCCGCCGGGCGGGGCTTCCGCACCCATCCCTTCCAGGGGCCGGCGGGTCTGCGCGCCCAGCTGCGCGCGCTCGGGGTCGACGTGCCGGTGGAGGCCGCCACCTAGGATCAGGGCCATGCGCGTGCTGTTCGCCGGGACTCCCGAGGTCGCCCTGCCGTCCCTTGAGGCGCTGCTCGGCTCCCGCCACGAAGTGGTGGCCGTGCTCACCCGGCCGGATGCGCCGACCGGCCGCGGACGGCACTTCCGGTCGAGCCCGGTGAAGGCGCGCGCGGAGGCGGCCGGCGTGCCGGTCCTGACTCCGCGGACCCTGCGGGACCCTGACGTGGTGGCAAGCCTGGCGGCACTGGACATGGAGTGCGCCGCAGTGGTCGCGTACGGGGCCCTGCTGCCGGTGACGGTGCTGGACCTGCCGGAGCACGGCTGGGTCAACCTGCACTTCTCGCTGCTGCCGGCCTGGCGAGGTGCCGCGCCGGTGCAGCACGCCATCCTGCACGGTGACGAGGTGACGGGCGCCACGACGTTCCAGATCACCGAGGGCCTCGACGAGGGCGGCGTCTTCGGCACGCTGACCGAGGAGATCCGGCCGCAGGACACCGCAGGCGACCTGCTGGGCCGGCTCGCGACCAGCGGGTCCGGCCTGCTCCTGGCCACGCTCGACGGCATCGCCGACGGCATCCTGGCAGCCGTGCCGCAGCCGTCGGACGGGATCAGCCACGCCTCTCGGCTGACCGTCGACGACGGACGGGTGCGGTGGGAGCACCCCGCGATGGCCGTCGACCGACGCATCCGGGCCTGCACCCCGGCGCCCGGCGCCTGGACCATCGCTCCGGACGGCGCCCGGCTCAAGCTCGGGCCGGTGCGCACCCGGCCGGATCTGGCCCTCGCCCCCGGCGAGCTGCGGGTGGACCGGCACGAGGTGCTCGTGGGCACCCGAACCCACGCGGTCGTGCTCGGCGACGTCGCGGCGGCCGGCAAGCGGATGATGCCGGCGGCGGACTGGGCGCGTGGCGCGCGGCTGCCCGACGGCAGCCGACTGGGCGCGCGGTGAGCGCCGACCGGCACGGCCGGCGTGAGGGGCCGCACGAGGGCAAGCGGAGCGGCCCAGCTGCCTCCGGCGGTCGTGAGAGTGCGCAGGGCTCGTCGGCGGGTCGGGACCGGTCCGGGCGGGAGCGTGGACCGGCTCGCGCCTCTGGCCGCCCGGGGGCCCGCACCGAGCAGGCTCCGTCCCAGCGCCGGCGGGGTGGTGACCCGGCACGCACCGCGGCCTTCGACGTCCTCCGGGAGGTCGCGGAGTCCGACGCGTACGCCAACCTCGTCCTGCCGCCCCTGCTCCGGCGTCGCGGCATCACCGGCCGCGACGCCGCGTTCGCCACCGAGCTCACGTACGGCACGCTGCGGTTGCGCGGCAGGTACGACGCCGTCGTCGCGCTGGCCGCCGACCGTCCGGTGGAGGCGGTGGACCCGCCCGTCCTTGACGTCCTGCGGCTCGGCGTCCACCAGCTCCTCAGCATGCGGGTCCCGGCGCACGCGGCGGTCTCGGAGACCGTCGCGCTGGCCCGGTCGACGGTCGGTGCCGGGGCAGCCCAGTTCGTCAACGCCGTGCTGCGCCGGGTGTCGGCGGACTCCCCGGACGAGTGGACGGCCCGGATCACCGAGGCGGCGGGTCCCGACCAGACGGCGCGTCTGGCGGTCGCGCACAGCCACCCGGCCTGGATCGTCCGAGCCCTGCGGCAGGCGCTGGTCGCCGACGGACGGGCCGCGGAGGAGCTCAGCGAGCTCCTCGCCGCCGACAACGCCGCACCGGCGGTGACCCTGGTGGCTCGCCCCGGCCTGGTGTCCGCCGACGACCTGCTGCGGGATGTCGCCGGCTCGACGAGGGGCAGGTGGGCCCCGACCGCAGTCACCGTTCCCGGCGGGGACCCGGCCGCCATCGGCGCCGTGCGGCAGGCCAGGGCCGGCGTGCAGGACGAGGGCAGCCAGCTGGTCGCCCTGGCTCTGGCCGCGGTCGACGTCGGTGACGCAGACCGGCGGTGGCTGGACCTGGCGGCCGGACCCGGGGGCAAGTCCGCCCTGCTGGGCGCGGTGGCGGTCAGCCGCGACGTGCACGTCGTGGCGACGGAGATCCAGCCGCACCGTGCCCTGCTCGTCGAGCGGTCCGTTGCCGCCCTGCCCGAGGGGACGGTGGAGGTGCGCTGCGCCGACGGGCGAGACACCGGCTCGGTCGAACCGGCCTCCTACGACCGGGTGCTGGTCGACGCACCGTGCACGGGCCTCGGGGCGCTGCGGCGGCGACCGGAGTCCCGGTGGCGGCGCAGCCCGGAGGACCTGTCTCCGCTGACCCAGCTGCAGCGGGAGCTCCTGAGCTCCGCGCTCGACGCGGTGCGCCCCGGTGGCGTGGTGGCATACGTCACCTGCTCGCCGCACGTCGCCGAGACCAGGCTCGTGGTCGGCGACGTGCTCCGGGGGCGTACCGACGTCGAGCAGCTGGACGCACGGGAGGCGGTGCGCGCCGTGGCGGGCGACGCCATCCCGCTGGGGGAGGGGCCTGCGGTCCAGCTCTGGCCGCACGTGCACGGCACGGATGCGATGCACCTGGTCCTGTTGCGCCGGCACTGATCCGGGCGCCGGCCGGTCAGCGGGCCTGTGGGTCGCCGGTCTCTGGCCAGCTCAGGCGGCGACGTAGCCACAGGGCGAGGTAGACGAGCCCGACCAGGACCGGGACCTCGATGAGCGGACCGACGACACCGGCGAGCGCCTGGCCGCTGGTGACGCCGAAGACGCCGATCGCCACCGCGATGGCGAGCTCGAAGTCGTTGCTGGCAGCGGAGAACGACAGTGCCGTCGCTCGGGGGTAGGTCAGCTTGAGCGCGCGGGCGATGGCGAAGGCGCCGAACCACATGATCGCGAAGTAGGCCAGCAGCGGCAGCGCGATGCGGGCGACGCTGAGGGGGTCGCCGGTGATGGTCTCGCCCTGCAGGGCGAACAGGACAACGACCGTGAACAGCAGGCCGTAGAGCGCGATCGGCCCGATCCTGGGCAGCAGCCTCGTCTCGTACCACTCCTGGCCGCGGAAGTGCTCGCCGAGCGTGCGGGTGAGGTACCCGGCGACCAGTGGGATGCCGAGGAAGATCAGGACGGTCTTGGCGATGCTCCACATGGACACGTCCAGGTCCGTGGTCTCCAACCCGAGCCAGCCGGGCAGCACCTTGAGGTAGAAGTAGCCGAGCGCGGCGTAGGTGAGGACCTGGAAGATCGCGTTGAGGGCGACCAGGACCGCGGCCATCTCGCGGTCACCGCATGCCAGGTCGTTCCAGATCAGGACCATGGCGATGCACCGGGCCAGGCCGACCAGGATGATGCCGGTGCGGTACGCGGGCTGGTCGGCCAGGAGCAGCCAGGCCAGGGCGAACATCACCGCCGGGCCGATCACCCAGTTCAGCAGCAGGCTCGCCGCGATCATCCGCTTGTCCGCGGTGACCAGGCCGATCTCGCGGTAGCGCACCTTGGCGAGCACCGGATACATCATCAGCAGCAGGCCGATGGCGATCGGCAGCGACGTCTGGCCGACCTTCACCGCGTCGAGGGCGTCGTCCAGGCCCGGGACCAGTCGGCCGAGCAGCAGGCCGGCGACCATGGCGGCACCGATCCACACCGGAAGGAACCGGTCGACCGTTGACAGCCGCGCAACGACGGCGGTCGTGTCTGCGGGGGCGGTCGCCACAGTCGACGCCACGGCGGCATCGGGTGCTGCGGCGGTGGGATCTGGGCGAGTGCTCATGCGCAGGGTCTCCTGGTCCGCCCGGCGGTCCGGGCCCGATCGGCAAGGCCGGCGTACTGCGCGGTGAGGGCGTCCAGCGTCTCAGGGCACAGCCGGTAGTAGGTGAATCGTCCGGCCGGCTCAGCCTCGATCAGCCCGGCCTCGCGCAGCACCCGCAGATGGTTGGACACATTCGTCTGACCCGCCCCGGTCAGCTCAACCAGGTGGCACGTGCACAGCATCTCGCCGGCGAGGAGCTCGACGATCCGGGCCCGCAGCGGGTCGGCCAGGGCGCGGGTCACCGTGCCAGGCTCAGCCGAGCCGGTCGATGATGACATCATCCCCACACGATATCAGCGCGCAGTGATATATCTGGGGGACTCGCTGTCCCCAGAGGAGTTCGCGTCGGTCGTCGTCGCGTGCTGGGCGCGGCTTTGCCGGAGCCCACAGCGGTGCGCCAGGTGACGGCGCAACCCGGGAGAAGGGAGACTGGGGACGTGGACGTCGTGATCTCGCCCAGCATCCTTGCCGCGGACTTCGCCAACCTCGAGCGCGAGCTGGGCCGGATCGCCTCCGCCGACTTCGCGCACGTCGACGTGATGGACAACCACTTCGTGCCGAACCTGACCATCGGCCTGCCGGTGGTCGAGCGGATCGTCGCCGTCTCCCCGGTTCCGGTGGACGTGCACCTGATGATCGAGGACCCGGACCGGTGGGCGCCGCCCTTCGCGGAGGCCGGTGCCGCGGGGGTCACCTTCCACGTCGAGGCCGCCCATGCCCCGGTGCGGCTGGCCCGCGAGCTCCGTCGGCTGGGGGCCCGGGCGGGGCTGGCCCTGAAGCCGGCAACCCCCGTCGAGCAGTACCTCGACCTGCTCCCGGAGCTCGACCTCTTGCTGCTGATGACCGTCGAGCCGGGTTTCGGTGGGCAGGGGTTCCTGGACGCCGTGCTGCCCAAGATCCGCCGCGCGCGCGAGGCCGTCTCGGAGTCCGGCCTTGACGTGGCCATCCAGGTCGACGGCGGGGTGTCCGCCGCGACGATCGAGCGCGCGGCCGACGCCGGGGCGAACGTGTTCGTTGCCGGGACCGCGGTGTACGGCGCGGACGACGCCGCAGCGGCAGTTGCGACCCTGCGCGACCTCGCATCGCGGGCGCACCGGCACTGACCGCCCCGCTGCTGCGCAGGGCCCCCGTCCGGCGGGTTGCGCTGTGGCAGACTGGGCGACGAACGACACGTACGTGCTCCGGGGTCGGTGTAAGTCCGAGCCGGCGGTGACAGTCCGCGACCCGTTCCGATGGACCAGTGGTCCGATCGGGACGGTTGACCTGGTGGAACTCCAGGACCGACGGTGAAAGCCCGGATGGGAGGAAGCACGTGGCGTCGACCGGCGCATCCGCCGGTCTGCGTCCTGGCGTCCTGCGACGCCATACCCCCGGAGCCTGAGCGCTCGGGGAGGGACGGATGGTCCACTCGGCAGACCGGCCGGCCGGTGGTGCGCGCCCCGAGGTCCTCGGGTCGCCGGCGTCCTCGGTGACGCCGGCCGAGCTGGACGCGATGGACCGTGCCCTGGAGCTGGCCCGTCGGGGGCCCGCACACGGGCCGAACCCACGGGTGGGGTGCGTGCTGCTGAGCAGTGCGGGCGCCGTGCTCGCTGAGGGCTGGCACGACGGCGCGGGGACGCCGCACGCGGAGGCGACAGCCGTCGCGGCGGCCCGGGCGCAGGGCATCGACCTGAGGGGTGCGACTGCGGTCGTCACGCTCGAGCCGTGCAACCACACCGGTCGGACGCCCCCCTGCACGGAGCTGTTGCTGGCGAACGGGATCGCCAGGGTGGTGCATGGCCTGGACGACCCGAACCCGGAGGCGGCCGGTGGTGCGACCCGGCTCCGGGAGGCCGGCGTCGACGTCGTCGGCAGCGTGCTGGCCGACCAGGCCGAGGTGCTGCTGCGGGTGTGGGCGCACGCGGTCCGGACCGGACGTCCGTTCGTGACACTCAAGCTGGCGTTGACGTTGGACGGCCGCGTGGCCGCGACCGACGGTTCGAGCCGCTGGATCACCTCGGCGCAGGCCAGGGCACACGCCCACCGGCTGCGGGCCGAGGTCGACGCGATCGCGGTCGGCACCGGCACAGCCCTGACCGATGACCCCGCGCTCACGGCGCGGACCGTCGCCGGCGACCTCGCCGCGCACCAGCCGCTGCGGGTGGTGGTGGGCCGGCGCGACCTGCTCCCGGGCGCGCGCCTGGCCGGGGCAGGCGGTGAGCTGCTGCACCTGCGGACGCACCAGCCCGAGGAGGTCCTGGTGACTCTCGCGGAGCGTCAGGTGCGCCATCTGCTGGTCGAGGGCGGTCCCACGCTGGCCGCGGCGTTCCTGCGGGCCGGCGCGGTCGACGAGGTGCACGCCTACCTGGCGCCTGCGCTGCTCGGGGCCGGACCGTCCGCCGTCGGGGACCTGGGCGTGCGCACCCTGGCCGACGCCGTTCGCCTGACCACCGTCTCCGTCGAGCAGGTGGGTCCGGATGTGCTCGTGGTGGCGGTACCGAACCGAGAGGAGATCTGATGTTCACCGGGATCGTCGAGGAGGTCGGCACCGTTCTGGCGGTCGACAACGGGGGGACCGACGCGCGGCTCGTGCTGCGTGGACCGACGGTCACCGAAGGCACCGGCGTCGGCGCCTCGATCGCGGTGGACGGGGTGTGCGTGACCGTCACCGATGTCACCGACGGCGCGTTCACCGTCGACGTCATGCCGGAGACCCTGCGCCGCAGCAGCCTGGGTGCCCTCGCCCCGGGAGACCGGGTCAACCTCGAGCGGGCCGTCCCGGTGACCGGCCGCCTGGACGGCCACATCGTGCAGGGTCACGTCGACGGGGTCGGCGTCGTGCTCGAGCGGCACCCCGGCCCGCGGTGGGACGACGTCGTCGTCGGCCTTCCTGCGGACCTGGCCCGCTACGTGGCGGTGAAGGGGTCCATCGCCGTCTCGGGCGTGTCCCTGACGGTCACGAGTGTCGCGGCCGACCGCTTCGGCATCTCCTTGATCCCGACGACCCTTGCCGGCACCACCTGGGGCGGCCTGGGCGTCGGGGCGCAGGTGAACCTGGAGGTGGACGTGATCGCGAAGTACGTCGAACGCCTGCTCCTCACGAGGCAGGACTCATGACCATCCGCCTGGCAACCGTGCAGGAGGCTCTCGACGCCCTGCTGGCCGGTCGGCCGGTGATCGTGGCGGACTCCCCGGACCGGGAGGACGAGACCGACGTGATCCTGGCCGCGCAGTCGGCGACGACGGAGTGGGTCGGCTGGACCATCCGGCACTCCTCGGGGTACATGTGCGCGCCGATGCCGGCGGCCCGAGCGGACGCCCTCGAGCTGCCGCTGATGGTGCCGGACAGTCAAGACCCGCGCCGCACGGCCTACACGGTCACGGTGGACGCGGCGGACGGCGTCACGACGGGGATCTCGGCGGCCGACCGGGCGCGCACGCTCCGTGTGCTGGCGGACCCGGCTGCCGGGCCGCGGAGCATCATCCGGCCAGGCCACGTGCTGCCGCTCCGGGCGGTCCTGGGCGGCGTCCTGCACCGGGCCGGGCACACCGAGGCAGCCGTCGACCTGTGCCGGCTGGCCGGCCTGGAGCCGGTTGCAGGGATCGCCGAGCTGGTGCACGACGACGGGTCGATGATGCGCCTGCACGAGGCCGCGGCCCTCGCCGAGGCCGAGGGCCTGGTGGTGCTCACCATCGCCGACCTGATCGCCTGGCGCCGGGCGAACGGTGACGTGTCACCGTCCGGTCTGCGGCCGGCGCCGGAACGCCGCGTCCACCCGACCGGCAGCGCCATGCTGCCCACGCGGCACGGTCAGTTCGTCGTGCACGGGTACCGCGACCTGCGGACCGGCGCTGCCCATGCGGCGCTGGTCGCCCAGCAGCCGAGCGCGCCGGTCGACGTGCCCCTGGTGCGGGTGCACTCGGAGTGCCTGACCGGGGATGCCTTCGGGTCGGTGCGCTGCGACTGCGGGCCGCAGCTGGACACCGCCCTGCAGCGGGTTTCCGTCGAGGGTGGCGCGGTGGTGTACCTCCGCGGGCACGAGGGCCGGGGGATCGGCCTCCTGGCCAAGATCAGTGCGTACGCCCTGCAGGACGCCGGCCGGGACACCGTCGAGGCGAACCTCGACCTGGGGTTCCCGGCGGACCGCCGGGAGTACGGCGCGGCGGCGGCGATCCTTGCGGACCTCGGGATCACGCGGCTCCGGCTGCTCACCAACAACCCGGCAAAGGTGGCGGGGTTGGCGGCGCACGGCATCGACGTCGAGGCGTCGTTGCCGATCGAGGTGGGCCGGACACCGGAGAACCTGCGCTACCTGCGCACGAAGGCCCAGCAGATGGGTCACCTGTTGAGCCCCGAGACCTTCCGGGAGGACGTCCGATGAGCGGCGCCGGAGCCCCAACCCTGCACCTGGACGGGAGCGGCCTACGGATCGCGGTGGTCGCCGCCTCCTGGCACGACGTGGTGATGGACGGGCTTCTCGCGGGAGCCCGGCGCGGGCTCGCGGAGGCGGGCGTCACCGACGTCGAGGTGCTGCGGGTGCCGGGCTCCTTCGAGCTGCCGGTCGCGGCGGCCCGCCTGGCGGCATCCGGTGTTGACGCCGTGGTCGCGCTCGGCGTGGTCATCCGCGGTGGCACGCCGCACTTCGACTACGTCTGCACCGCCGCAACGCTGGGGTTGACGGAGGTGACCGTCCGGACCGGCGTCCCGGTCGGCTTCGGGCTGCTGACCTGCGACGACGAGGCGCAGGCGCTGGACCGGGCCGGGTTGCCGGGCTCTCACGAGGACAAGGGCGCGGAGGCCGCGAAGGCGGCCGTCGCGACGGCGCTGGTGCTGCGCGGTCGGTGAACCAGCCGCCGGTAGGCTCTACCGACGTGAAGACCTTCGAGTCCCTGTTCGCCGAGCTCACCGAGCGCGCCGCGACCCGGCCGGCCGGTTCGGGCACGGTCGCCGAGCTCGACGCAGGCGTGCACGCCATCGGCAAGAAGATCGTCGAGGAGGCGGCCGAGGTGTGGATGGCCGCCGAGCACGAGGATGCCGTGCGGGCCGCGGAGGAGATCTCCCAGCTGCTCTACCACGTCGAGGTGCTGATGA
>Ga0209585_10000237_pt1 | contig 22104 bp, 44 predicted proteins | sample NGEPerone_FD_185491 | JGI IMG/M metagenome (GOLD analysis project Ga0209585, IMG submission 185491) | Arctic peat soil microbial communities from the Barrow Environmental Observatory site, Barrow, Alaska, USA - NGEE Permafrost154B-one... | ecosystem: Environmental > Terrestrial > Soil >... | reverse complement strand
TGTTGCTGCTCCCACTTGCGCGATGGTACACCCATCGGCTATCATGTCCCTACCCCCCACCCACCGCCACCTTGACCCGAGGCCGAATCGAGATGCCAGGACGAATCCTGCCCGACGACCTGTTGCGTCGTTGGACGCGCGAAGGCAAGACCGACCGAGAGATGCTGGACCTGCTGGAAGGCCAGCTCAACATCTCCGTGACAAGACAGGCGATCTCCGCGTGGCGCAAGCGCCGCGGGATGGAGATGAACACCCAGCCCCCACAGGCGATGCCGTGGAGGCTGCGACCGGAGCACCGTGCCGCAGAGCCGGCACGGGCGATCCGCCTGTACGCACGGCGTGAGCGTGGTGACGCGATCGAACCTGAGGACGAGGCCCGACTGTGAAGGGCGGAGGAGCACCTGCACGAGGTTGGTGGGGTGTTCCACTACGACCCTGACACGATCGAGGGGTGGTTCGTCGTGGCACGTCGTGAGGGCGTGGACACGGGGATCTACCGTGATCCACGAGCTCGTTGAGGTCCGTCCCTCGCGCGCGTGCGCGCGTTGTACTACAACTAACAACTACTACAACCAACGACGGTACGGCCATAAAAGCCGTACCGTCTTGGTTTGTCCGTTGACGCGACGCGAGGCGCCGCGGGTGTGTAGGGTTTTCGCGCCCAGACTTCACCCGCTCGCAGCGCTGGCGCCGCCGCGGAGCGGGCGTAGCCTGCTCACCGAGACCCCGCAACCCGAGACGCAAGCCGGGTGTTGTCATCTGTCGGAACCAGGGGCTAGGATCAGTGTTGCGCCCACAGACAGGGGAACGACGTGACCGAGCAGCCCACCGTGTTCGAGGTACCGACCACTGACGTGGCCATCATCATCGCCGACTTCGACCAGGCAACCCTGCCCGTCCCCGCCGAGGAGCGCGAGCTCGCCGGCGTCGGCATGGGCAAGCCCTACGTCACCGCCGTGGACCTGGCGTCACGCCGTCTGTGGGACGATGGCTACGAGCAGGTCGAGCAGGTGTCCGTGTTCAGCCACAACCGTGTGGTTGTGCTGTTCGTGAAGCGGGAGGACTGTTGACGTACCGTACTTGCGAGGTCGTCGATTGCGACCGGGACTCTCTCTCCAAGGGGATGTGCGAGAAGCACTACCGAGCAGCCCGCGACGCCGCAAATCCCGACAAACGGCGTGCGTACAACGCCAGATATTACGCGGCACACCCGGAACGCTGCATAGCCGCCAGTACCAAGTGGCAGGTGGCGAACGCTGACCGGGTACGCGCGAAGCGTGTGGAACACTATGCCAAGAATCCTGACGCCTACCGTGCGGCATGGCTGCTCAAGAACTACAAGGTGTCCCCTTCCGATTATGCCGCCATGCTATCCGCCCAGGGAGGCGGATGTGCGGGTTGTGGTGCAACCTCAGGCGTCAACGGTACTCGTCTCGCCGTCGACCACGACCACTCGTGCTGCCCGGGTGCAAAGTCTTGCGGTCGGTGTGTACGCGGGCTTCTGTGCACTGACTGCAACCAGACCCTCGGCAAGATGAAGGACGACCCTGCCGCCCTTCTCCGCTTGGCCGAGTACCTCACAGCCCATCGCGGGACCTCTGTCAATGAGTGGGAAATGGAGACGTGGTGTTGACGTACCAAGAGGCCGAGTTGGTAGCAGCCGACGCGATGTCCTCCGCGGCCCCTGACCTATGGTCTGCCGGCACGGGCAACTATCTCGCCCGTATCGTCCTGGAGGCCGTCGGGTACGCCGACCTGCTGGCCGAGGTCGAGCGGCTGCGCTACGTTGAGAGTAATCTGGCGAGCGCACGTTCGGCGGGCAGGTCTTATCGTCGTCAACGTGACACCGCCCGTGCCGAGATCGAGCGACTGCGGGCGTTGAGCTCGCTGTGGCAGCCAGTCGTCTCGGCCGATGGGTTCGAGGCTGCGGTGAACGTCATGGCGCAGGCGTATCACAAGACCGAGTGCGCCTACGGGGTTGAGCTCGCCGAACTCCGGAAGACGGTCCGCCTCGCAGTCGATGACCTATTGCTCGGCCGTAGCGAGGTCGGCGTGATTGCCGACCTCCGTGCCGCCCTGCCCGTCTCTCACGTGGAGTCCTGATGGAGCGCCTCTCCTACTCTCAGCTCAACGGCTACACCGGCTGCGGGGAACGCTACCGTCTCGAAAGGGTCCTGCGCGTACCCCAACGCCCTGCATGGGCACTCATAGGTGGCAGCGCTTTCCATGAGGCAACCGAGAACCACGACTTGCGTGAGCATGGTGTTGACGTACCTGACGCCAACTTCATCGAAATCTTCGATCGTAAGATTGCAGAGTCCGAGGTTGAGTTGGACATCGACCGGTCCCAGTTCCGCGCCTCCGGGCGCGCGTCGAAGCAGTGGCCGGACAAGGAGAACGAGGCGTGGTGGCGGGCAGAAGGGCCGACCATGCTCCTGCGTTGGATCAACTTCCGTCGCAACGCACCGTGGGACATCTGGATCACCCCTGACGGGATGCCGGCAGTTGAGATCGAATTCGACCTCATCCTGGGCAACGACGAAATCGACGTCAAGGGCTACATCGACCGTGTGATGGTGGACCGTGACGGCAACCTGATCGTGCTGGACATCAAGACGGGCAGTCGGAAGGTGACGATCCCACGTCAGCTCGGTACGTACAAGCAGGGCATCCTGAGCAAGTGGCCCGGGGCGAACGTGCGGTACGGCGTCTATTGGGACGCAAGGACCGGCACCACCGGGGACATGTACCCGCTCAGTGCTTACGCACTGGACCGGCTGAACTACCAGTACCGAGCCCTCAGCGAGGCGCGAAGGACAGGGTTGTACTTGCCGAATCCGGGGATGCTGTGCTCCAGTTGCAGTGTTTCGGAGTATTGCTACGAGTTTTCGCCTGAGGCTCTCGGCTCCACTAGGCCGCCCTGGATCTCTGTTGACGACTGGCAGGCGATGGGCGGATGACAACCCGGACCTGCATGACAGCAGATTGTGACCGGGACGCTCGCTCCAAGGGGATGTGCTCGAAGCACTACCATGCGGCCTATGTGGCAGCAAATCCAGGCAAGGTGCGCGCATGGAACGCCAAATACTACGCGGCGAACCCGGCACGGAATGCTAAATACTACGCGGCCAACCCTGACCGCGTTCGCACGAAGTGCACGGAATACCGTGCCAATAATCCTGACGCCGTCCGTGCAACAGTGCTGCTTGGGCGTTACGGACTAACCTCCTCCGATTACGCCGCCATACTGTCCGCCCAGGGAGGCGGATGTGCGGGTTGTGGTGCAGCCTTGAGCGCCAACGGTCGTCGCCTCGCGGTTGACCATGACCACTCGTGTTGCCCGGGTACGAAGTCTTGCGGTCAGTGTGTACGAGGGTTGCTGTGCACTAAGTGCAACCTGACCCTCGGCAGGATGGAGGCCGACCCATCCACCTTTCTCCGCTTGGCCGGGTACATCACGGCCCATTGCAGGATCTCTGTCAACGAAAGCGGTGACGTGAAGTGAGTGCCCCTCGGGTCCAAGTATCGATTACCATCCGTGAACCGACGATCACGACGACCATCATGAAGGACGCCCTCCGCTATACCGAGGACATGTCGTCCGGTCTTCTCTACGACATCATCAGACTGGTACGAGCTGACCTGCAAGTACCGGAGGAAGACGTGTGGACCTTCGGACGGGAGGACGAGCCGGATGAACTCACCAAGGAGGCCAGATCTTTCGCGCACCATGTCAGCGAATGACGACATTGACCTGATGTCACCATACGGTTACATCGGCGCCGGGCGCGTCACGCTCTGGCCGGACGGGAGCATAACCGTGGAGGACGGCCTTCTGATTGCCAGGGCGCGATGTTGCCGCGACTGGCCCGTTCTTGCGCTGACGAAGATGGGCCGCTGCGGCTACTGCGGTCAGGTGCCGGTGGGGATCGGACCATGGTGACGCCAGAGGAGACGATCACGCGCATGGCTCAACACATCGTCAAGTTGTCACTCACTCAGGATCGCATGGTGCAAGACCTGGCCGTACAGCGGGGCGAGTCAACCCAGGCGGTACGGAACTACTACGGAATCGGGGAGAAGTAATGACTATCCCGCAGCGGCGCGATTATCGCAAGGGTGAGCGCGTCCTGGTCGAAGGCACGATCGTCGACTGGGAATGGGGCACGCCGTACGGGGCCGTGATCGTCCGGTTCGAGGCGGCCACCGATCCTTCCCACCGTCTCGACGGCATCGACGCCGTTGTCCCGCAAGCAATCGTCTTCGCCCCAAGTGTTGACGTACCAGACACGTACATCGAAGAGGAAGGGTACTACCCAGATGAGTGAGCGAACGTTCGAGGTTCGGCTAAGTGACCCCGCCAGCGCGCTTGAGTTCACCAGTGGCTACTACTGGACCGTGACCAAGGAAGGCGGCCTTCGCGTGTCAGGCAGGGAGAAGGCCGGTCCTGAGGCCGGTCCCGCCGAGTCGTCCGCCGAGGTGGGCAAGGTAGCCGAGTGGGCCCCGGGATTTTGGACCTCAATCAAGGAGATCACGAATGAGTGACGACGGCGGCACTACAGCATTCACGATCACGTTCAAGGCCGGCCTGCATTACGACGCACCGTGGGTGGTTGTCCGCGGCGAGTCGACGGAGGAGCTCCTTGTGCAGCTCGACGCGCTCGGCAAGACCGGCGTGATTGCCAAGACGGTTGAGGTGTCCACCGAGTTGCAAGGCGTGTATGCCGCGGCGCAGGGCCTGCCGAGCAAGCCTGTCGCCGTCGAGACGATCGCAACCACCGCGGCCCCCTTCCCTACTACACCTGTCCCGTTGGCTCTTGTGCCCCAGGCTCCGGTTGCAGTACAGAGCGGCCCGCTCTGCCAGCACGGGCAGATGGTGCTCCGTAACGGGACGAAGAACAACAGGGCGTGGAGCGGGTGGTTCTGTCCCACGCCGCAGGGCACACCGGACCAGTGCTCCCCGCAGTTCAACAAGGGCTGACCAACCCCAAGGACGAGTGAAGGGAGGGTACCTCAAATGCTCTCAGCACACCGGGCACTAACCCGAGCGCGGCAGATCGGGGTACCCCTCCCTGAACTCCCCTCCCTGCACGACCTCTACTCCGGCTTCTACAAGTTCCGTTTCCGTGGTGGTCAGCAGACAATGATCGCCGGGATGCCCGGCTCGCAGAAGTCCGGGTTCATGATCTACCTCATTGCACAGTGGGCTGCGATGGGCCTGCCCTCGCTGTATGTCTCGGCCGACATGGACCAGCATACGGCAACGACGCGGCTGGTTGCCTCGCTGAGCGGGCACACCACGGAGTCTGTCGCCTCGGGTCTGTCCGCCGGAGCGGAGGACTACTACGCCGACCTGTTGGGCAACATCCCGGCCCGGTTCATGTTCAACCCGAACCCGAGCATGGACGACGTCCGCGACGAGCTGGACGCCTGGGTGGAGATGTGGGACAACTACCCGCGGATCATCGTCCTGGACAACCTTCTCGACATCATCCCCGTTGCGGGTGACAACGAGTTCACCGGCTACAAGTCGATCCTGCTGGATGGCAAGACGCTCGCCCGCGAAACGGGCGCAGCGGTGTTCACACTGCACCACATGTCCGAGTCTGGCGGCGATCCGACAAAGCCTTCCTCCCGCAAGTTCATCATGGGCAAGGTGAGCCAGACCCCCGAGAACGTCCTGTCGGTGGCGATGAACGAGGAGTTGACACAGTTTCTGATCGCCGTTGTGAAGCAACGCAACGGACCATCGGATGCGACCGCATCCAACATCGTGACGCTGGCGATCCACCCGGAACGCAACACCTTCGAAAGACACTACAACATGCGAGTGCCGGTTCGTACATGGCAGACGGAGGAGAAGGAATGAGTAGCGTCAACGACCAGATCGCCCAGGCGATCGAGGCCGCAAGAGATGACTGTATTCGCTGTGGGTGTGATTCCTGCTACATCCGTAGCGAGGTGTTCGAGGAGGCGCTTGACCTCGTGCGCATGGTGATCGCATCGTGAGCGAGCAAGAGCGGTTGGAAGCGATCGACCCCGTGTTGCTACGTCAGACCGAACCGAATGTGAGCGAAGCAACTTCGCCGCTATGGGTGTACGTCGCTGGCCCGATGCGAGGTATCGCAGACTTCAACTTCCCCGCATTCGAGGAAGCCACCGCACAGCTCCGCTCCCGCGGCTACAAGGTGATCTCGCCGGCAGAGCAAGATCTTGGCCGAGGGTTCGACCCGACCGGGCTCACCGGGCACGAGGACATGGCGGCCATCGGGTTCGACCTGCGAGAGGCGCTCCTGTCGGACCTCAAGTTCGTATCCGAGTGCGACGCCATCTGTCTTCTTCCGGGGTGGGAGTTCTCGAAGGGCGCCAGCGCAGAGCTGGCCCTGGCCGAGGCGCTTGGGCTCCCGAACGGAAGCCTTGAGGACTACCTGCACACCAACCCAATGACCGAGCGCGAGTACCTGACGGGCGTCGCGGACAAACTGTGGCCGCCGAAGCAGATCCTGGCCGACGATGTGCTCCGCAAGAGCGTGGAGGCTCTGGCGTGGGTCGATCAGGTGACAGGCGGCAAGTACCGCCCGTCGTGTGGGAACTGCGATGACCGCAAGTGCATGTCCTGCGTCTTCCGCGATATCCATGACGAGTGTCGTGACGACTGCCCGGACTGCTGTAACGTGCAACTGGATCGCCCGATCCTTTCCGCATCGTCGGAACGTGACAACGAAGTTCGCATCACCTCCAGCACGGGCGGGCAGAAGGGCAAGAAGCTCGCCCGGTATGACCTCATCCCGGTCCACCCTTTGTGGGATGTGGCCGAGCTGTACGGCCGGGGGGCACTCAAGTATGAGGACAGAGGCTGGGAGCGCGGGTATGCCTGGTCCTTGTCCTACGCGGCGCTGATGCGCCACCTCCAGCAGTTCTGGGATCGAGAGTCCCTGGACAAAGAGACCGGCAGTCCTCACCTGGCGGCTGTCGTGTTCCACGCTCTCGCCCTGCTGGAGTTTTCTGCCACGCATCCTGAGTTTGACGATCGGCCGAAGGGGTCGAAATGATGGATATGAGGGCAGATGAAGTAGGCGCGGCCGACCTCGGAAAGCGTATTCGCTTCACCACCGTGAACGGAGCTCTCGTCGAGGACGAACTGCTCGTCTTGCACGCGGAGCGGGTCGGCGGCAAGCCGGTCGTCCTGTTCGGAGTGAAACATGTCCGCCCGGGAGCCATAGACCTGTGTTTCGAGAAGCGCGAATACGGGTACTTGTTCCCGGTCTATGGCCCTACCCGGGTCGAGCTCACGGACGAGCCGTGAGTTACATCGTGAAGATCCCACTTTTGGTTGGGACAGAGGTCACGGAACACACGCGCGCTCTGGCGTGCGCAACGCTGGCCGTAGAACTGGGTCGCCCTGTCGGCTCGGTGGAGTATCGAGGGTCGACGATAGCCGACCTTGACCCATTGGTCGTTTGGCATACGTACCGGGAGACGAGCAGATGAAGGTTGACGTCAAGCACGCCAAGGTTGATGGCATCTGGGATGGGTCGTCTATCAGTATCGCGGGCAACCTCGCCGCCGCCCCGGGCTCCGGGTACGTCGGCATCTACACCAACAACGTTCCTAAGCACGCCGACCTTGACGAACTATGGATCGTCAAGCGCAAGGCGTTTCTCAAGGCCGTGGCTCAGGCGCTGAATGTTGTCATCTACGATCAGACCGGCGCGCTCGACGTCAAGTCCGGGTACTACAAGTGACCACCCGCTCCCGCAGGATCGGCTCCGACTGGGAACTGCGCCTGACCAAGTGGTTCCGCGAGGTGGCGAAGCTGCCGGCCGAGCGTCTGCACCTTGCGGGCCGGAACGACGAGGGTGACGTTGCCGTTACTGACTTTGACAACGGCCTCGTTTATCTGATCGAGGCGAAAGCAGAGGCCAAGATCAACCTGTCCGGCTACATGAACGAGGTGCACGTCGAGGTGGTCAACTACGCCAAGGCAAGAGGTTTGGACCCGGCTGACGTCATGCCTATCGCAGTGGTGAAGCGCCGTGGCTACCCGATCGAGAAGGCGTATGTCGTTTGTGAACTGGCGGACTTCTTCCGTTGGTAGGGTGTTGACGTACCAACGGATCTAGGCTACAGTGGTGTCATACCCAACATGGCCCCCGGAAGGAGTCGCGCTTGTGAGCTATCTCGGAGAAGGCACGATGGACAGACGAAGGTTCCTGTGGGACTGGATCGACGAGCATTACCCGGAGGCGTTCATAGATCCCGGCTACCCCATGCTCAAGGTGGCAGGTTCCCGAGCCAAGGCCGTGCGTGCTGTTGCTGCGCACTTCGGTATCACGCGCCGGCGGTCCGGGCTCGACCGGGATGTTCGTCACTGGCTGGACGACCCTGACCGGTTCAGCCCGCACGTTGACGAGATCGCGCTGGAGCTGGCGATGGGTTTCAACTGGAACGTGATCGCCGCCCTGACACAGACGGAGTACGGCATGTTCCTTGACCGACTTGACGCTATGCGCGACCCGTTCGACGTGGACACGGAGGATCGCACGACAGACGGATCGGCACCGAGGGGCGGGAAGCGCCTCGTGGACGCCCCAGGCGTCGCCTGGCATACCTAAAAGGATCACCCAGGCAACGTTACCGCCTCGTCGAGGCGCTGGCGAAAAAGCGTGTGCAATCTGTGGTGGTGGTGGCATGAGTCTCAATGACCGCTGTGGGGAAGGCCTGTTCATCCTGAACCACGGCGGCAAGGTTCCTGATGTCGAAGCCGTGCGGTACCTACTGCGCGATGTGCTTGACGCAGGCATCCAGGGCTTCCGGTTCCAGGATGGTATCCGCGCACTTGTTTACGCACTCAAGGACGCCAACCCCGACCTTGCCGAGCACACGTGGGACGGCGAGTGGCATGACTGATATGTACCCGAACCGACTCGCTCGGTTCGCGGCCGGCAGCCTCTACGGCATCGTGCGGTGGTTCACCATCTGGAGGCGGGGATAGTTCAGTGATCTACGCCCTCGGCCCTGTACTGGAGCATTACGACGTGTGGCATCGGGACAACCAGGGATGGCAGAAGATTCTCTGCCCCGTGCATGACGAGGATCGTCCGTCATGTTCGGTCAATCTGGAAACGGACTACCTCACATGTCACGCCTGCGGCTTTGCCGGGCACACCATCGATCTTGTAATGGCAAGGGAGTCCTGCACATATGCGACCGCTGCAATATTCTGTTCGCGAATCGCTGGATGCGGCAGTGACGATCTTCCAGACGCACCTGGCGGCTGGAGGTCCAGCGGCAGAGTATCTGACGGCTCGGGCTATCGACCCCGGATGGGCAAGGGAGCGCTACAGGCTAGGCTTCGTCGCCGATAGCACGGTCCCTGGGTTCGAGCGGTTCGTAGGACGCCTCGCCATCCCCAACCTGTGTGCCTCGGGCCATGTGGTCGGTATCAAGTTCCGCGAGCTGCCACCGGAGACCTCCGACCGCAAGTATGACGGGCCGGCGGGGGAACAGAAACGGTTGTTCAACACGAGGGCACTCCTGACGGAGGGCGATGTCATCGCCATCACAGAGGGTGAGCTGGACGCTATCTCTCTCGGCCTGCTGGGCATCCCGGCCGTGTCTGTCCCGTCTGGTGCGAGCTCGTGGAACAAGCGTCGGCATTGGCGTCTGTTCGAGGGGTTTCGACGGGTGGTGGTGTTCCGTGACAGCGACGTTGGAGGGGACCTGTTGCCGAAGGCAATCCTGGAGAGTGACCTACCGGTCATCGTGGTGAACCCACCACACGGATACAACGATGTGAACGAAGCGCTCATTGCCGGTCTCGGCGACGAGCTTGTCAAACTCGTGAATGGGGTACCCAAGTGAGCCAGCAGCGCGTTCTGTTCATTGACATCGAAACCTCCCCGACCCTCGCGTGGGTCTGGTCGCAGAAACAAGACTACATTCCGCTGGAGATGGTGGAGCGGCACGCACAGATGCTGTGCTTCGCCGCAAAGTTCAAGGGTACCAAGCGCACCGAGTTCTACTCCGAATGGGATCATGGTCACGAGGAGATGGTCCGTCAGGCACACAGACTCCTCGAAGAGGCCGATACTGTCGTGCACTACAACGGCATCCGGTTTGATACCCAGTGGCTCGACACCGAGATGAAGATGCTGGATCTTGTTCCGCCGGAACCGTTCCAGCAGGTCGACCTGTACCGCCAGACGGTGCGATTCCGAGCGTTCAGTCACAAGCTCCAGCACATCTCCACCTACCTGCTCAAGCTGGAAGGCAAGCACGCCACGGGCGGGTTCGGTCTGTGGCGTCAGGTGATGGACGACATGGGGATCGTGCCCCGGAAGTATGACCCGAACCTTGTCGTGAAGGCACAGAGGCTGATGCGCAAGTACAACGTCCAGGACGTTGATCTGCTCGATGAGATGTGGGAGCCCCTGCTCCCGTGGATCAAGGTTCCGAACGCCAACCTGTTCACCGGCCTGGAAGGTTGCCCGCGCTGCGAGCGCACCGACACTCTCGTCCGCCAAGGGTTCAAGCGTAACCGCAGTGGAAAGTACCAGCAGTACCAGTGCAGTGTCCTCAAGGGCGGTTGCGGTGGCTGGCTCACAGACACGCACCGCATGGCTTCCACCAACCTGGTGAGTGCGTGATGGGTGTTGACGTACCAAAGCCTCGGCTGTTGGACTTGTTCTGCGGTGAGGGTGGCGCCGGCATGGGATACAGCCGCGCCGGCTTTGACGTGGTCGGGGTGGACATTGCTCCGGCTCGGCTCTCGCGCTACCCGTTCGAGTATCACCAGGGCGACGCCATCGCGCTCTTGCTCGACCACGGCCACGAGTTCGACGCCATCCACGCATCCCCCACCTGCACCGGCTACAGCCGCGGCACTGCGGCCATCCCCGACCGGCTCATCCGGTATGACCGGCTCATTGCGGCCACGCGCGAGGTCATGCTCACCCTTGGCCGGCCCTACGTCATCGAGAATGTGGCCGACGCTCGGAGCGAGTTGCGCGACCCACTGGCGCTGTGTTGGTCGATGTTCTACGAGCCGGGCTCGGTTCTTGATGACGACGGCACGCCACTACGGATGGAACGCCACCGCCTGTTCGAGTCGAACGTCTACCTGACCGCGCCGGCCGGCTGCAACCACCCCAAGTCCGTCCAGGTCGCCGGAGCCTATGGCGGCGCACGACGGGACAAGGTTGAGGCCCGAACGATACGCCATGGCGGCTATGTACCTTCCGTCGACGTCCAGCGGGCACTTCTCGGCACGCCATGGATGAGCGAGAAGGGCTGCCAGTTGAGTGTCCCGCCCGCTTATACCGAGCACATCGGCGCGCAACTCATCGCCCACCTAGGCTCGGAGGCTGTCGCATGACCCCCGAGGAGCAGTTCGCAGAGCTCTTCCCGATCGCCAAGGCGGCGGCACGCGCCGTCTACGGCGGCAACCAGGACTACGTAGACGTGGATGACCTGACCCAGGAGGCGATGCTGTGGCTCCTGGAGCACCCTAAGCGTGTCAAGCACGCACACCTGCCCAACGGCGGTATCTACTGGCCGCGGATCGTGTCCGAGGTGTGCAAAGTCCTCGACGCATACGTGGGCAGAGAGCGGCTGGAGGCACAAGGGTACGAGCCGTTCAAGAACTACAAGTATAGCGAAGGGCTCGTCGAGCTGGTACTACCAGCCGTGTTCGACCCGTCATATCGCCCCCCCGGCCTGGACCACTCTGACCGCGTGACCACCAACTCCGACCCGGCTGCGAACGACAACTGGTCCGCGTACGTGGCTGACGTGAGGCGGGGCGTTGAGGCCGTGTGCTCGAAGAAGGACCGTCAGGTCTTGTTCGCCCGGGCCGTGGGTGGGTGGACGTGGGCACAGTTCGGCCGCACCTACACGGCGTCCGGTGAGTCGTGCCGGGTGCGCTACCACGCCGCGGTGGACCGGATCTGTGTGTTTCTGAGCGGCGACACAGTGCTGGAGGACTCCCCCGATGCCGGCGCTCTTGCCGATGCGCTCGCGGGTGCTGCGCCTGTGGCGCGAGCTCAGACACGAACCGACTGGAACGTTGCCGGCAAGGACCGCTACATCGAGCCGGACTTGTAAGAGTCCGCACAAGGGAACGGCCTGGTCGGTAAGTGCGACCAGGCCGTTCTTGTTTGTTTCTCAGTGCGGAAGCCGCGCGCGCGGCTCACCCACGGCGCTCACCGCGCGCCTCCATCGGTCGGGGTGTCCATGACGGTCGGGTGGAGGGCGGCGAGGGGGCCGACCTTTCCGGTGGCGATGCTGTGCAAGAGCGCCAGGCCGCCGTGTCCCTCGGTCTCGCTGGCGATGACGGCTAGCGCCTCCCGAAGCGCGGCCTCCCGAGCCTCGGCGGCGTCACGCTCACGTAGGCGCTCACCAGCACGACCGAGCCAGATGATGCACTCTTCCCGCAGCCGCTCGACCTCGGCCAGCAGGTCGGCGTACCCGACGGCCTCCAGGACGGCGGTGATGATGTGCTGATTAAAGTCGGGTTGTGGCAGCGACGAGTGTCCATCCGTTGTCCACGTCTCCCCGCACCGGCACTCGTACTCGGTGCGGTACTGGCCGAGATTGCGACTCTCCGTGATCCAGTGCTTCTCGATCGCCCGCGCTCCCACCTCCACAGCCTCGGCCACGGTGGTCGAACGATCGGCGGCCTGCCCGTGGTTGGTGCAGAACCCAGCCGCACCGCGGTCGGTCGTCATCGGACCCACCTGACTACCCGATCGGCCAGCCAGCCCCAGACCGCAGCGCGGATCGCGTGCCCGTCCTCCGCGGCGTCCTCCCAGTGGCAGTACAGGCCGTGCCAAACGCTCTCGGTGCTCATGTCTCTAGCCTTTCGTTGGTGATCGCCTTACGCAACACTGTAGTCTCCATCTCTCCTCAACGTCAACATGTTCTCGGACCAAGATGTCAGGTGGTAGCGGCTACAGTCGCACAGGTAGACGCGGCACTCCTGCCGGCGGACACCCTTCACTCCACCTTGGCGCAACCTCCGCGCCAGGCCTTGAGCTCGATGCAGCGCTCGGGTGGCATCGTGCTCGTCGACATACCCGCGCTTGCCGGTTGCCGTGCACACGGTGGCGCTCACCGGACGATCTCCGCCCGCTTGCCCACGCTGACGATGTGCTGGTCCAGCATCTCCAGCGCCGAGCCCCGGTGGCCGGTCATGTGCTCGACGGCACCGAGTGCTGCCGTGGCGGTGTCGAGGAGTTCCCGGATCACGTCAGCCTCGGTCGCATAGACGCCCTTCCGGGGGTTTTCTCCGACCATTCCGGACAAGGCGTCGAGCGCCTCGTTCGCCTCCATCGACGCCTTGCTGACGCGCCGCCACAAGACGGTCTCTGGGTCGCGGTCGACGTAGCCGGGCGAGTCGTCGATCCACTTGGACAGCGCCACCAGCACAGCGCTAGACAGGTCGCTCATTCTTGCACCCCTTCCAGTGCAACCATGCGGGCGATGTGCCCCTCGGCCGAGGCTACTGGAAGGATCATCCTGCGATGACCTCCCCCGAGCTGCACCCTTTTGGCTGCGGACTCTGTGGCGGACAGACCGTAGGCGATGTTGATGCCGTCCACGTCCACCACCGTGAGATAGAAGTCCCGCAGCAAGAACGTGTCGTAACAGTGCTTAAGCACGGCCTTCGCCAGAGACTCGGGCGTGTCGTACTCTCCCGACTCCATGAGATCCGCGATAGGTTGCCATTCGGCCTTTCGCGCGATCAGCCCGTTCATGTCAGCCGCTCCAAGAGGAAGACAAACGCGCCCCACGTGTCGTGGTGGTCGCACTCCGGGCAGTAGACGACGCCCACCCCTGACAGCAGTTCCTTGCCGGAGTCGCACAGCAGGTACAGCCGTACCCGCCCGCACCCGGGACAGATGTACATGACCCGCCATGCTGCGGCATCGTCGGACAGGTGCGTCTTGTCGTGATCGCTGTGCTCACACGGCTCTGCGTGCTCGGGGTCGAAGTCGAGGCCGGCGATGATCTCCAGGTCTGTTAGCGTGGCGGTCATTGAGGACCCCTCGCCATCCGGTCGGCGTAGGCGATGGCTTCTGCCCAGCCGATGAGAGTACGGGCCGCGTCGTACACGGCGCCCTGGTCGCCCCTAAGCCCGAGCGCACCGAGCAGCGCCTCCATGTCTCTCGGGCGGACAACGTATCCGGTTGGCTTGCTCATCATTCTACCTCTCTCGTGCGGTTGGTTGGTACGTCAACACCTACGCGGCGGAAGGACCCCGGCCGCGGTTCCAGCGTGCCCGTCGAGCTTGCACTTCCGGGTCTGCGGCACGCTTGGCCTTACGTGCGCGCCGTGCCTGCTCCCAAGGGGTGAAGATGCCCGCGTCGCGGGCGTAGCGGTTGGACTTCTCCCGCTCTGCCTGCGCCTCCCGGCGCTCGGCCTTCCGCTTCTCGCCACGCGCGAAGCACAGGGACCGCATCGTCGTGCGGGCGGGGCTGCCCGTCCGCGTGCCCGTGGGGTTGTCGGCCATGTCACGCCGCCTTGGCGACGCGGGCAGCCGTGACCATCGCCACTACCTTGCGGCTCGCTTTGCCTACGCGCTGCGCCTCGTGACGCGAGATGTTCTGCTCGCGCATAATCCGGGTGGTATCCGCCTCGCGCTCTTCCGCCTGCGCACGCTTGTCCTTGCGGAGGGCGCGTCTCGCGCCTCTGCCTTGCGGACCGCTGAACCTGCTCATGGTGTCCCCTCCTGGGCGGACGTTCCGCCCCTACGTGCCCTGACGGGAGCTCGCATCCCGTATGTCGCTAAGTTCAGGGCGTCCCTACCTACCACCATCTACCGATGTGCCTGTCACCACCTTTCCACTCGGGAACATGCTTACAGCGTTGACGATACACTAGATCGGGGTGGTGCGTCAATACCTACGCGGCGGAAGGTCCGCCGGCGTTCGGGTGCGGTGAGCGCGTTGCGCTCCAGGTAGGCGACTCCTGCGCGGAGGATTGCAGGGTCGCCGCGGAGGTGGCCCAGGCCGACATTACAGCCGCTGCAAAGAATTCCTCGGACCGCACCGGACTCGTGGTCATGGTCGACAACCCAGCCGACGCCGTTCGGCGCGTCGGTCCCACAGATCGCGCATCGTCCGCCCTGTGCGGCCAGGAGCTCATCAAACTCGGCAACGCCGATCCCGTACTTCCTCTGGAGCTGCCGTTCACGCTCGGCCCGTGCCCGTGCTGCGAGCGCCTCGGGCGAGAGCGCGGCGTACCAGTCGCGCGCGGCCTGGCCACATGTCGCGCGGCGCTCGGGCGAGAGCGCGTCGCGGTACTCTCGCCGATACTGGGCCGCTGCCTTGCGCTGCTCGGGCGAGTATGCGGCGATGCGTTCGCGCTGGTACTGGGCCTGGTGTCGGGCGAGGCACGCCGCGCAGAACGTCTTCCGGCGTCCGAGCGGTCGGCGCCGTACAGGAGGCGGGCCAGCTCGGCGGACGTTCGCACATCCGCCCACTCGTCCGGGTCCGGTGCGCTGTACAGACGTACACACCGGCGGACGCTCTGGACCTCGGGACACTCCGGGTCACCGCGGAGCGGGTCAGCGGTCATCACAGAATCCGCCCAAGCGTGTTCTTGCGGGCGATGAGAACCTGACCGCCGTCAGAGAGCAGGGCGTCCGTGATGTCGTGCCTGTCGCCCTCGGAGATACGACCGAAGGTCACGCGCTGGGCGAGGATGTCGCCCTTGTCGAAGACGACGCGGCCGAGCGTGACAGCCCCGTCAAGGTCGGCACGCGACCCGTAGGCCCGCTTGAACATGTCGCTGACGATGATGCGGAGTGCGTCTGCGCTGACGGTGGTCTCAAAGCTGGTGCTCATCGGTCAGCCCTCCCCGATGCCCTCGACGTACTGCGCGGCCAGGGTCCACAGCGCGTCCGTCTCGTCGATGCGCGAGACGCGACGGTCCGAGCCCCACACCGCGACGAACTCGGCGGAACGGATCGAGCCGTCCGCGTAGAGCTCGGCGTCGATCCACTCGGCCGGCCCGCCCGTGCTGAGCAGGATCTCGACATGCCGGGTCACCTCTACCGACAGCGGAAGCTCGCTGATCGCGTCTGATGCGTCGTCACCCTCGGGCGTCGGTTCGCCGGCGTTCAGCGCGTCCAGCAGGACGCGGGCGTCCTCGTTGCGGGAGCGGAAGGCTCCGGTTACGTAGTCCTCGGTGCTGTTCATGGTCCCGATCCTCTCACTCTGTGCGGACGGTTGTCCGCTTGTCGTGCCCGCCACGGGGTCGAACCGTGGTCCCTGCCAGTCGGGCGGACGTGCTAGCGGACGTCCCTTCTCTCGTCGTGGTCGCGCGCGACCTCCTCGGCCGCAGCCTTGGTCGGACCCTTGCCGACCCACTCGCCGCAGAAACGGACGACGTACGCCTGGCCCGGCTTGAGCCATGCGTCCGAGTGCGTCTCGCCGCAGTATTCAACTGCGATCGAGTAGCGCTCGTCCGGAATACTGGCGAGACGGACGTTCCCTCCAGACTGGATCATCGGACTCTCTCTCTGCTTGTGCCGATCCTTGCCGAGTGCCGTCCCCAGGCGTTGCACCTGGCAGCGGAAGCTGAATCTTCGACGGCGGCCAAACCGTTGCTGTTCCCCTCTCTGTAGGTTATAACCTCATCGTACATGCACTGTTGCGGTACGTCAACACATCCCGCGGCGAGTTGTGCGGTCAGGATCGTCCGACCACTCGTCACGGATGAACGGTGCCGGCTCGCTGGGCGACCGGTCTACCGATGCAGTGAGCGGCATCCAACGGCCCACAGGGCTGAGCTGCACCGTGACCGGGACGGGCTGGGGGTGCCAGGTGTGCGTCACGAGACACGCCCACGGAGGGCACGCTCGGCGGCCGCTTGTGCGCCGGACCGCGTCGAGTGCTCGCCCGTTCGCCCGCACGCGCTCCAGGCCCAGGCACCGCGCAGGGTTCGGACGACATCCGCCCCAGGGATGGACCACCATCCGGTGCCCAACTCCTGTTCCCACGTTGCCATGATTACCTTTCCGCGCGGCAAGGTGCCACGCTTACGCGCCCTGTGCGGGGATCGCACCCACACGCCTTCACCCAACTGGGGCAGGGCGACCGAGCTCACCTGTAGCGCGATGCCGACAGGGGCGTGATGTACTCTCGCGCGGGGACCTGAGCCCATCCCACGGGCGCGTCCAGATCGGCTTGCATGGCACGGTCGAGACATCGCGGGCAGAGTGCCTCGCCACGGTTGCGGGTGAGCCCGTTGAAATGCTGGCCCCGGTAGACGTAAGACTCTCCAGGCCTGCCGCAGTGGTCGCAAAGGTCGATCATGGTTCTATCCTTCCGTTGGTTCGGAATCTCACCCCACCTACCGACGGTTGGGCCGGTAGGCAGGAGCGGTCACGAATCAGGCGAGCGCAAACCAGTCAATCTCGCCGTCGATCAGGTAGACGTCGGCGCGGTGCAACGGGCAGCGCGTGCAGTCGTCCCCGCTGAACAGGTCGTCATAGGTGCCCATGGTCCTAGCCTTCCGTTGTGCTGACCTTCCATCGCACCCGCACGGGTGAGCGTGCGGGACGAAAGCGGGTCAGTCGAAGAATCCGGTTGAGTCCGGGAGCGCGTGGTCGAGGGCCACCATGAGGGAAACGATCTTGTTATGCGTCTCATATGCGTCCGACAGTGCCTCGGCGTAGCCGTAGTCCTCGATCGTGCCCTCTGACTGGGCAAGCGCGAGAGAGAACACCTCGCGCAGGGTGGCGACATCCTCACTGAGGATGGAAACGGTGATCTTACTCATGGTCATCCTTCCTTAGGTTTGGGTGGTGCTCCGGTCACCTAGATAACGCTCTAAGTCTCGTTTCCCATTCGCTTTCGAGGCTAACGGGTGAGTCGATGTCTGGCGCTAGGTGATCGGTTGGTGCGCTGGTCAGTTGTCGCTTGTTGGTTCGCTGATGATCTGGTCGTGCCGTGCGTCCCACGCTGTGCAATGGCTCGTGATGCGACCGTCAGCCCATTGGACCGTGATCTCGTCGCCGCGCATCGCGCGCACCGTGTAGTCCTGCTGCCAGTACCCGCTGCGGTACGTGCCGCCGACCTTGCGAGGGTCCTGCTGCGTGGTGCGCCTTGCGGTCATGGTGACCTCCCTCTAGGTTGGTTCGATGTCTCTAGCGTACGCGCACTGTTGCGGTACGTCAACACCTACACTGTGATGTGCATCACACTGGTGCGTCAACTGCCGGCAGTTCCAGCTCGACAAGGCTGCACCCTTGTGGTCGTAGGGACAAGGCTCCACCCTTGTATGGACAGTCATGCGACACATCGATACCCATCGATGTGTGCACAGCCACGTATGTACATAGATATGCCCTGCCTTGCATGAGTATGAGCTCATCCAGCCGCGTTCGGGGCACACCCGTGCCCTGCCGCCCGTGCATGACTAGGGCACAAGTCACTTGGGAGGGGTACCCCGGGTGGGTATACAAATCGGGCACAACTTGACCCGGGGGATGCTTAATCGGCGGTCAGTATATGGGGCGTACTGTCCACGTAAACGTATTTGCCCCCCCTACAGGGTCAAAAACAGGGGTGTGGATAACCCCAAAAACATGCCTCTGACCTGCACGTTTGTGAAATCTGAACTACAACTGTCTTTATATAGGTGAGAGACGAACGAACGGAGAGAGTGAGGAACGAACTGCTCTCCCCTCTTCTAGGGTCGAGGGGTGAGCACGGGAACGTTAGAGACCGGGCGATGCCCCTTCCTCGCTCCTCACTTCGTTCGTCGCTCAGGTTCCCCCGTGAACCTCAGAACACGATCCTGTCAACGCCATCAGAAGTTGACCCGCGCGCGTGTGTGACCTCTCATAGACACCCCTACGTGTCGCCCTACGTCTGCTCCCGCAACCCCTAGGTTGTACGCATCGCAATGGCCTCCGCCGGCCGAGGAGGTCAACCGTGCCTCAGGTCGCACATCTGGACATTCGCCAGGCCAAGGAAAGGGCGCTGCTGCTTTATGCAGCAGGGGCGTCGGTGGAGAATGCCATGGCGGGCGTCGACCGCTCTCTGCGTACCTGGGAAGCCTGGCGCAGGAACGACAAGCACTTCGCCGGGCAGGCTGACACGGTCCGCGTCGAACGTGCCAAGAAGCGCACGAACGTATCAGACCCTGATACTTCCGCGGACGTGCCCCCTCGTCACGACATGGACTTCGCCCAGTTCCGCAAGGAGTACCTGGACTTCGACACCTACCCCCACCAGCAGCAGTGGATCGACGTGCTGGAGGATCGGGAGCTTACCCCGATCGAAGGGTGTGAGTGGGACCCACGGGACACCAACCGTCTTGTCATCAACGTCCCCCCGGGGTTCACGAAGACTCAGACGGTCACCATCGACTACACCACGTACCGCATCTGCATGAACCCGAACGTGCGGATCATCGTCGTCAGCAAGCGCGTAGAACAGGCGCAGAAGTTCTTGTACCAGATCCAGCAGCGCCTCACGTCGACGAGGTTCACCAAGCTCCAGGCTGCGTTTGCGCCGGAGGGCGGGTTCAAGCCCGGCCGCGGTGAAGGCTCGTTCGCTCAGCGCGTGATGTATGTAGCAGGACGCACGGTCGACCACAAGGACCCGACGGTGGAAGCCCTGGGTCTCGGGTCACAGATCTACGGTTCACGCGCCGACCTCATCATCCTGGACGACTGCGTGGTGCTGGCAAACGCCAACGAGTTTGAGAAGCAGGTCAACTGGCTTGAGTCCGAGGTCGAGTCCCGGGTCAAGAACGGCAAGATCCTGATCATCGGGACTCGCCTGGCTTCCCAGGACTTGTATTCCGAGCTTCGCACCGACGAGCGGTACCTGTCAGGGCACTCACCGTGGTCCTACCTTCGCCAGCCGGCCGTACTCCAGTTCGCCGAGAAAGCAGAGGACTGGGTAACCCTGTGGCCCAAGTCCACCACGCCGTACGACGAGGCGGACAAGGCGGCTGACGAGTATGGCCTGTACACGATGTTTGATGGACCCCGCTGCGCTAAGATCCGCGACTCCAAGCCCCCCGCCGTGTGGTCCCTGGTGTACCAGCAGCAGCAGACCGCTGAGGATGCGGCTTTCAAGCCGCTCTGCGTCATGTCTTCGGTGGACCGTAGGCGTAAGCCTGGTCCGCTCACTGCCGGCGCGTGGGGTCACCCCCGTCGTGGCGGGGAGGGCATGTGGACGATCGCCTCGATGGACCCGGCGATGGCTGGGGTGACTTTCACTCTGGTGGGCAAGGTTGACCGAGCCACGCAGAAGCGGTTGATCGAGAACTGCTGGGCGCAGACCTCGCCCAGTGCGGAGTATTTCAGGGACATCATCACGAAGGTCACGCTGGAGTACGGCGTCAACGAGTGGATAATCGAGGAACAGGGCTTCTCCGGCTTCCTTGTCCACGACCCCGAGATCCGCGCCTTCCTTGCAACCCGTGGCGTCAGGATGACGGGCACGTACACGGGCAAGAACAAGCTGGACCCCGACTTCGGCGTGGCGTCCCTCAGTCCGTTGTTCGGCAGCGTCCGGAAGATCAACGAAGGTGCCGGCCGCGAGGTGTTCGTTGCCGGCTCGAACCTGATCGAGCTGCCTGACCCGGATATGTCTCACGGCGTGAAGTGCCTCATTGAGGAACTGCTCACCTGGGTGCCCGGCCGACGCGGGAGCAAGCTCCGCCAGGACGGCGTGATGTCGCTCTGGTTCTTTGAGCAGAGGGCTCGCATCATCCTCGGCTTCGGCGGCTCGAACGCCCAGAAGTTCGTCGACGTCCCATTTATGAACCGCGGCACGGCCGCGAAGCGGGCATCTGCCCCGTTCTCGTTTCTTCCGAGGAGGTCCGCCTAGTGTATGCTCTCGATCTCGCAGGAGTGAGATTTGGGCGCCTGGTCGGTCTCCGTCGTGTCGGGACGAGCCCCAGTGGCAAGTCGCTGTGGCTCTGCGCCTGCGACTGTGGAGCGGAGGCCACTACTCGGGTTGGGCGCCTAAAGTCCGGCCACACCCGGTCCTGCGGCTGCCTCCAGCGCGAGAACCTCACTGCCCTCGGGCGGGATGGCCATCCCCGCCGTCGCGTCGGGCACGCTTACCCAGACCTGTGGCAAGCCGCGGTGACCTATCGCGGCGCCCATGCGCGCATTCGCCGAGCTCGTGGGCCGGCCGCCGAGTACATGTGCCCTTGTGGCGCACCTGCGGAGCAGTGGTCGTACAACCACGCCGATCCTGACGAGCGGCATCAGACGATCACCACCCAGTGGTGCACGTCGAGCGTCGCATATTCTCTGGACCCTGGACATTACGAGGCCCTGTGTAAGCCCTGTCATGCCCGGGTCGACGCAGCCCATCGGCAGGAGGTAATGGCGTGAGCCCGACCGACCTGACAGACATCCGCCTGATCGCTTCGAAGGTCGCTGCACTGCGCGCGAAGCACGCCTCCAGGGATCGCCACGCCGCTGAGGTGAGCGCGGTCCTGAACGGCGACTTCGATCAGGTTGCCCCAGGGCTCTTCTCTGACGAATGGCCCAGGCCGATCGTGGCTAACCGCGTCGAGGTCATGGTTGCTCACGCCTCCGCTGCGCTCTCTCCGCTTCCGATCATCTCGTGCCAGTCCGTGACCGCCACCTCAGACGCCGCCCGCGACTTCGCAGACAAGCGCTCCAAGATCGCCAACCACTACCTCAAGCGTTCTCGCGTGCAGGCACAGATGTCGACGGCGGCTGCTCAGTTCTATGCCTACGGAATGATCGTCACTTCGGTCGAGCCTGATTTTGACGAGAAGTTTCCCGACGTGCTCATGGAGCACACGACAGGCTTCTACCCATTGTGGGACCGCAAGGGCAACACGGTGGCGATGGCACGGGTCTTCACCCGCACTGCGCAGGAGTTGAGCGCCGAGTTCCCTGACTGGGCAGGCGCCATCGCGCGCACCTACGGCCGTGGGGCGATCCTCCCCCCGGATCATCGCGTCGAGGTTATCAAGTACGTCGACGCTCACCGCGTCTGCGTCTACCTTTCTGACAAGCCGGAGATCACCCTCGTTGACAACGAGAACCCGGTTGGGCAGTGCACCTATGTCGCCACGCTTCGTCCTGGGATCGAC
>Ga0209585_10000236_pt1 | contig 22130 bp, 19 predicted proteins | sample NGEPerone_FD_185491 | JGI IMG/M metagenome (GOLD analysis project Ga0209585, IMG submission 185491) | Arctic peat soil microbial communities from the Barrow Environmental Observatory site, Barrow, Alaska, USA - NGEE Permafrost154B-one... | ecosystem: Environmental > Terrestrial > Soil >... | reverse complement strand
CTCGGCCGACCAGGACGGCGACGTCGCTGCTCCGAGAGGCGGCGTAGAACTCGAAGCGACCGAGTTCGCTGAACGGCACGCCCTCCGCGAGACGAGCCTTGTAGCCCTCGTGGGCCGGAACCGTCCCGCCGTCGGGCGGGACCATCACCGACGCGGACTCGATCGGGACAGCCTGCGCGATGACGTCCAGGATCGCGTCGACGTCCAGGAGGCCGGGACGAAGGTTCAAGAAGACGCGCTCCGCGGTCGGGGCGGCGCCGGTGGCGTGGGGGTAGTTCCCGTCAGCGATCAAGATCTGCGAGCCGTGCCCGGCAGCCGCCAGGGCACGGATCAGCGGTGGGTGTAGGAGGGGAAAGGTGAGCACGACGACTCCAGTCGGGTGGTGAGGGTGGCCAAGCCTGCGGTTGAGCGGGGACGTGACAGATGCTCAGGTGATCTCTCGCACCGCGATCCCCCTCGCCAGGAGGTCGTCGAGGTCGGTCGGCCGGAAGGACCCCGTCCCAGGTGTCATAGCAGCTGCCGTACCCACGCCCACAGCGAGCGTGAGCAGGTCGGCGGGATCGACCCCGGCGGCCAGACCGATCGCGAGTGCAGCAACCATGGCGTCACCGCAGCCCACGGTGTTGACCGCATCGATCCTGGGAGCGACAGCCTCGAGCACGACGTCGGCTGTGATCAGGTACGCGCCCTGCGCGCCGCGGGAGAGCACGACACGTTCGACCCCCTGGCTCACGAGGGCTCGGCCGAGTCGCACGGGATCACCGTCACCGCTCGGGCCGAGCAGGCCTCGCGCCTCGTCCAGGTTCGGCTTGATCAGGCTCGGACCCTCGGTCACCGCCTGCGCCAGCAGGGTTCCGCTTGTGTCGAGGAGGAGGCGCTTGCCGGCGTGACGTGCGGCGTTGATCAGCGGGACGTAGACGTCGAGGGGGCATCCCCGCGGCGCGCTGCCCGAGATGACCACGACGTCGACCTGATCGAGGACACTCCGATACGTTTCGCTCAAGAGCGCCAGGTCGTCGCCCTGCACCTCGATGCCTGGCTCCAGGAGCTCGCTCGTCTCGCCGGTGGTCTGGTCGTAGATGTTCACGCAGCTGCGGCTCTCACCCGCCACGCGCACGAAGTCGTGGGCGATGCTGTCGTTGGCGAGCTGGTCGGCGATGAACTCTCCCGCGTGGCCCCCGAGAAAGCCCGTCGCCAGGACCTGCGCCCCGGCGACCCGCGCGACCCGCGCGACGTTGAGACCCTTGCCGCCAGCCGAGTAGACACAGTCGGAGACCCGCATGACGTGACCCGGACGCAGGGTCTCGACTACGTACCTCTTGTCGATCGCCGCGTTGAGCGTGACCGTGCCGATGCGCACCCCGTCCGCGAGGCGCGTCAAGGACCCGGGGCGGATCACTGCAGTGCTCCAATCGGTGCGGCGACCGACTCCCCGACCACCAGAGTGGTGTCGAGCGTGACAACACGTGACCCGGACCAGGTCTCCATCGTCAGACGCCCGAGCATCAGCTCAGCAGCCACGTCCGCGATGCGCTCGATCGGTTGGACCACCATGGTCGGTCGTGGTCTGACGACCTTCGTCAGGAGCAGGTTGTCGAACCCGATGAGCGACACGTCGTCAGGCACGCGGGTTCCGGTCTCGTTGAGGGCCATCACCGCCCCGAGGGTGAGCTCGTAGTTGGCGCAGAAGACTGCTGTCGGCGGCACCGGCAGGGCCAGCAGGTCCAGGACGGCCTGGTAGCCACCCTGGACCTCGAGGTGAGCGACGGGAAGGTACTGCTCGACCGGCTCGACGCCGTGCGAGACGAGCGCCTCCCGAAAACCGCGACGACGCTCGCGCATCGTGTACGAGTCGTCCGTGCCGGCCACCAGGGCGATGCGCCGGTGGCCCCAGCGCACCAGCTCGTCGACACCGGAGGTCGACGCCTTCTTGTTGCTCACCACGACAGCGTCGGCCTCCAGGTCCCTCACCAGACGGTCGATCAGCACGACCGGGACCTTGCGGTCCAGGGCCGGTCGGTAGGCGGTGCCCTCGTCGGCGACCGGAATCGCCAGGACGCCGTCGACCATCTTGCCGAGCAGGAACTCCACCGCCTCACGCTCGACCCTCGGGTCCCGATGGGCGTCGCAGATGATCGTCCCGTAGCCATGGGCCCGCAAGATGTCCTCGACCCGGGCGATGATCGAGGTGTTGAAGCTGCTGTCGAGTTCCGACAGCAGCACCCCCACCGTGTTCGACTTGCTCGTTCGCAGGCTCCGTGCGAACTCGTTGACCCGGTAGCCGAGCTCCTCGACCGCCGCCTCGATGGCCTGGCGGTTCTGCGAGCGGACGTTGCCGCCGTTGAAGAACTTCGAGATCGTCGCGAGCGACAGACCCGTCAGTCGTTGGATGTCGTGGTACGTCGCCGGCACTGTGCCGCCCTCCTCTCGTGGTGATCGCGACTAGACCGAGGTCGTGTACAGCCTGATCTTGTCAGCGGCGAGCTGCTGGACCGCTTCCCGAGCTGCGCCGCTGTACTTCTTGGGGTCGATTGTCCCAGGGGCCGCCGCGAGATGGCTCTCGACGGCTGCGCTGTACACCTGGCGCAGCTCGGTCGCGAAGTTGACCTTGGCGATACCTGCCGCGATGCAGGCCTTCACGGCCTCCTCCGGCAGCCCCGAGGAACCGTGAAGGACCAAGGGGATCTCGACGACGTCGCGGATGCGCCGGAGCAGGTCGAGATCGAGGACGGGGGTCCCCTTGTAGGCGCCGTGGACCGTGCCGATGGCTACGGCGAACGAGGAGATCCCTGTTCGCTGGACGAAGTCGACGGCCTGGTCCGGATCTGTGAACGTCGCGGCGTCGACCACCAGGTCGTCCTCCTTGCCGCCGACCCGCCCGAGCTCGCCCTCCACAGGGATCCCGTTCGGAGCGCACGCCCGCACGACCGCGGCCGTCACGGCAATGTTCTCCTCGTAGGCGCACGGCGAACCGTCGAACATGATCGAGGAGTACCCGAGCCGGAGGGCCTGGGCCGCGAGTTCGAAGGAGTCACCGTGGTCGAGGTGCATCGCGACCGGGACGGTCGCGTCGGCCGCGACTGCGTCCGCGATCGCCCGGTACATCCGGAGACCGGCATATCGGACGGTCGAAGGCGTTGTCTGGAGGATGACCGGCGCCCCCGCCTTCTCTGCCGCGGCGACGACAGCCTGCGCCATCTCCATGTTCTCGATGTTGAACGCGCACACCGCCCACCCCTCGTCGGTGGCCGAGCGCAGCATCTCGTGGGTGGTGGTCAGCGGCACGTCGGTGCCCTCCCGGTCTGGTGTTTGATGGTCTCGATGCTCACGCGGTCCTGCCGTATCCGTGCCAGCTCGGGATCGAGCCATCCACGTCCCACAGGTCCAGCCACGAGCTGGCGCCCTCCCAGAGGAAGACCTGGCCCTTGATGAGCCGGCAGTTGCGCTCGACCCCGCGCATGAGCTCCATCTCCTCGGGGGTCAGCGGGTCCTCGGTGACGGACCGCAGGTTCCCGAGGTACTGGTCGCGGTGGATCGAGAACGGGATCGGCGCCTGTCCGCGCTGGGCGGCCCACTTGAGGCAGACGATCGCGGGGTGGACCCCGTGCGCCGCGGCGATCGCTTTGATGGCAGGCTGCTCGGTGTCCGTCAGGTCGTCCTCGGTGACGTCACGGTCGGGACGGGTGGGCGAGCCGATGGGGCTGAAGCCGATGGGCTGGATCTTGTTGTCGAGGCAGTAGCGGAACAGCTCACCCTGCTGGAACGTGGGGTGCAGCTCCATCTCGTTGATCGACGGCGCTATGCGGGCGTCGCGCAGGATGAGCTCGAGCTTGGCGATGGTGACGTTCGACGTGCCGATGTCGCGCACGAGACCTTGGTCGACCAGGCTCTCCATGGCCTCCCAGGTCCGCATGAACTCCTCGTGGACGTAGGGGCGCGAGTCCGGGTTGCGCTCGTCACCGTCGGCGAAGGGACGGTGGAAGTTCGGGAAGGGCCAGTGGACGAGGTACCCGTCGAGGTAGTCCAGCTTGAGGTCGACCAGCGACTTCTTGCAGGATGCGATGAGGTCCTCCGGCTCGTGCTGGTCGTTCCAGACCTTCGACATCACGAACAGGTCCTCGCGGGCGAGGCCACCGGTGACGGCCTCTGCGAGCACGTCACCAATGAGGTGCTCGTTGAGGTAGACGGCGGCGCAGTCGACGAACCGGTATCCGCCGCGCAGGGCATCGCCGACGGCTGCGGCGATGTCCTCGCCGCTGAACCGGTCAGAACCGAAGGTGCCGATGCCGAGTCCGGGGATGGTGTTCCCGGTGCGCAGCGGACGCTGCGGTACTGCATCCGGGTCGACGGCGTCGGGAGCTGGCGCGAAGGTGGGCATGGTGGGCCTTCTTGGAGGAGAGGGTGGGTCAGGACGTGACGGATGCCTGCGGGAGGGAGGAACATGACCTTCCCGGTCACGGCGCCAGGTGTGGCGAACAGCGTGAATACCTCGGCTGCCGCGCTGAGCGGGAAGGTGCCGTGGAGAAGGTCGGCGTCCAGGCGCAGCAGGCCCCGCGCGAAGTAGTCCGCGGTCGCTGTCCACTCCTCGCCGGGGAACGGCGCGGAGTAGGACATCCAGGAGCCGGTCAGCCGGAACTCCTTGCGGTTCAGTTGCTCGAACAGCTTGTGCTCGAAGGCGACGTCAGTGCTCGAGGTGCCGATGAAGCACACGGTTCCCTTGCCCGCGACCAGCTGGAAGGACAGAGCCATGGTGGCGTTCTTGCCCGCGGTCTCCAGGACGTACCCGAAACCCTTGCCGTCGGTCAGCGCGAGGGCCTGCTCGACGACTCCAGGATCGCGGGAGTCGAGAACGGCGTCGGCACCCAGGCGCGACGCGACAGCCAGGCGGTTGGCGTTGATGTCCAGGACCGTGACCGAACGCGCGCCGAGGATCTTGGCCCACTGGACGGCGAAGGCTCCCACGGTGCCCGCCCCCAGGACCAGGACGTGCTCGCCGGGGCGGTAGTCCGCGACGCGCAGTCCGTGCAGCGCGACGGTGGACGGCTCGAAGAAGGCGCCCCGGATGTCGTCGACGCCCTCAGGGAGGGGAACGAGGTTGCGCGTCGGCACCCGGACGTACTCTGCGAAGGCGCCCGGGTCCCGGGATCCGATGAAGGTGTACGAGCGACACAGCGAGTAGTCCCCCCGCTGGCAGTCCGCGCACGCCATGCACGGCACGAGCGGTGCCACCGCCACCCGATCGCCGACTCGGACCGTCGTGACGCTCGACCCGAGCTCGACGACCTCGCCCGCGAACTCGTGACCCAGGATGACCGGGTAGTAGTGGGCTGCGTTTCCGAGCACCCGCGGGATGTCCGAGCCGCAGATGCCGACAGCGCCGACGCGAACCAGCACCTCGTCCGGGCCCGCCTTCGGCGTCTCGACCTCCTCGTAGCGGATGTCGCTCTTGGCGTGCAGGACAGCAGCCTTCATCAGTGGCCTTCCATCGTCGGTGAACTGGAGGCTGCGGCGGCGGCCATGGTGGGGGCGAGGCGGACGTACAGCTCCCGGTAGGTGGCGAAGCCGCGGTCGTAGACCTCGGCCGTCGTCACGTCGGGTCGGTGGGTTCGACGCACCTGGACCGTGCGGGCGATCGCCTCTGTCCAGTCGCGGTACACGCCCGTGCCGACACCTGCGAGGATCGCGGCACCGAGGGTCGTCGCCGTCTCGGAGGCGGGTACGTGAATGGTGCGGCCGGCGATGTCGGCCTTGATCTGGGTCCACACGGGGCTCGTCGCAGCGCCGCCGATCGCGTGCATGTCACCCACGGTGAGTCCGAGTTCTTCGGCGACCTCGATGTTGTGGCGCAGGGCGTACGCGACGCCCTCCATCGTGGCGCGGTACAGGTGCGCCCGGCTGGTGGCGAAGGTCAGACCGAAGAAGACGCCGGTCGCCTGCGGGTCCCAGATCGGGGAGCGCTCGCCTGCGAGGTAGGGAAGGAAGACCGTTCCGGCGGCCCCGGCGCGAATCGTGCCGGCGAGGTCGGAGACGAGCTCGAAGGTGCCGCGGCCGCTGGCCTGTGCGACGGCTCGCTCTGTTTCGCCGACCTCCCCGACCAACCACCTCAGGCTCGCTCCGCCGGCGACGGTGCCACCCTGCAGCAACCAGGCCCCCGGCACGACATGGCGGCTGAGGATGAGCCGGCGGTCGGCGACCGGGCGGTCCACGACGATGCTCATCCCGCCGGCCTGGCCTCCCTGCTCCTGGACCTGTCCAGGGAGGTGGACTCCCGCTCCGAGGGTGCCGCAGGCGGCATCGAGACCGCCGGCCACGACGGGCGTACCCGCGCGCAGTCCGGTGCGGGCGGCCGCGGCCGGGGTCACGTGCCCCACGACGTCATGTGACTCGACGATCTCCGGGAGCAGCTGTCGGTCGATCGCGAGTGCATCGCACATCGCGTCGTCGTACCCGCCGGTCGCGACGTCGATGACGTGCAGGCCGTAGCCCTGGCTGGCGTCCTGGGTGATGGCCCCGGTCAGCCCGTAGACGATGTAGGAGTTGCTCTGCAGGAACCAGCGGGTCCGTCGGTAGACGTCAGGCCGGTGCTTGCGGAACCACAGGATCTTGCCGGTCGTGTAGGACGGGGCAAGGCGGTTACCGCTAAGGGCGAGGATGCGTTCGGCACCGACCCGCTGCTCCGCGGCCGCGCAGATGTCCGCGGCGCGGGTGTCCATCCAGATGGGCGTGTCCGCGAGGACCTCGCCCTCGGCCGAGAGGGGCACGCACGCCCAGCTCTGACCATCGACGCCCACGCCGGCGATCCGAGCAGGATCGAGCTCGGCGTCCGCGAGCACCTTGGCGATGCCTTCGTAGACCGCCTCGAGCCAGTCGCGGGGGTCCTGCTCCACGTGGCCCGGCGCCGGGCGGCGGATGGGGTAGGGCATCGACGCCGAGGCCAGCTCCGCACCATCGGCCGTGAAGGCCGTCACCTTGCAGGCGGACGTCCCGACGTCGACGCCGAGCAGCACGTCGCGCACGTGGCACCTCCCATGGTCTGGGCCGAAGACCGGCCGCCGGTGCCCGCTGCCGCGGGAGCGTAACGTTTCGCACGCCCCGCAGCAGCGGGTCGATCTTCTCCTCAGGAACCGTCCGGCCCGGTCATCCGAAGCCATTCGGCGGCCCTGCGAACGGGCAGCACTGCGGACTACTGGTAGAGCGACCGCGCCACCTCTTCGGAGTCGATGTTGTCCGCCGTGTACCAGTGGAAGCCCGAGTCGACGAACTTCTCGACGGTCTCGTCATTGATCGCGGCGACGGCGCTGACGACGGTCTCGTAGCCCATCTGGTACGGGTCCTGCGTGATCGAACCGGTGATCACGCCCCGCGTGATGTAGTCGATCTGAGCCGACCCGGAGTCGAACCCGACCACGACGATGTCCTTGCCCGACGCCTCGACCTCGCTGGCGGCACCCAGCGCAGACTGCTCGTTCGTGGCGTAGATGCCGACCAGGTCCGGGTAGGCCTGGAGCATCGCCGCAGCCTGGTTGCTGGCCTTGGCCTGGTCGGACGCGGAGTACTGGACAACCACGACCTCGAGGCCGGGGGCGTTCTCGGCGAGGTACTCCAGGAAGCCATCACGACGGGCGATGCCGTTGGACGAGGTCTGTGAGTGCGCGATGACCCCAACCTGGCCCGTGTCGCCGGCGGCCTCGATGAAGTTCTTGGCTGCCTCCGCAGCCGCCGCGTAGTTGTCCGTTGCGACGGTGGTCACCGGGATGTCCGACTCGAGCTGCGCGTCGAACGCAACGACGGGAATGCCCTTGTCGTCGGCCGCCTGCAGGATCGAGAGCACGGCCTGCTCGTCCAGAGCCGCGATGCCGATCGCGTCGGGCTCCTTGTTGAGTGCCGCCTGCAGCTGGTTGGCCTGCTTGTCGATCTGGGACTCGGTGTCCGGGCCGGTGAAGCTGACCTCGATCCCACCGATGTCGGCGGCCGCCGCCTGGGCGCCGTTGTTGACGGCCTGCCAGAACGGGTTGTTCGAGACCTTCGCGACGAGCGCAATGTATAGGCCGTCGGCCGATGCGTCGTCCGTCGTGTCCTCGGGCGCCGCGGAGGAGCCGCAGGCCGAGAGCGCGAGGAGCATGGCGGCCGCTGCGGCCACCACCAGGGGGGTCTTCCTCGTCATCCGAACACTCACCTTTCGGGTTGTGGGGCCTCGTGCGGCTTTGCTCGAGGACCCATACTGCGGGTGCGAACGTTGTCTTCCGGGTCCGCCTCGCGAGGCGGGTCTTTGGGGCTCGTCGAGCCCGTCGGGGCTCAGCCCAGTGGTGGAATCTCGCCCCGCGACCTCAGTCATGGTCGGCCTTGCCGCGGCGGGCGATGTCGATGAAGACCGCGACGAGCACGACGACACCGAGGACGACCTTCTGGAACTGGTCAGGGATGGACAGGATCTGCAGGCCGTTGTTGATGGTGCTGATGATCAGGGCTCCGACGACGGTGCCGAGGATGTTGGCTCGACCGCCGCGCAGGGACGTTCCCCCGATGACGACTGCGGCGATGGCGTACATCTCGTACCCGGCGCCGGTCGCTGGCTGGGCCGAGTTGAGCCGAGCCGCCATCACGACGCCTGACAGCCCCGTGAACGTCCCCGCCAGCATGTAGACGAGGATCTTCCACTTGCGGACGTCGATGCCAGAGATCCGGGTGGCCGCCTCGTTCGACCCCATGGAGATGGCGTAGCGCCCAAGGATCGACTTGTTGAGCAGGACAGCGGCGATGATCGCGGCCACGAAGAAGATCGTCACGGCATTGGGGATACTGAACACCAACGTCCCTCGTGCGATCGCCTCGAAGCCCTGGATCTCGCTCAGGTAGATCGGGCTGGCGCCCGAGAACACGAGCGCGAGGCCCTGGCAGACCAGCATCATCGCCAGCGTTGCGATCATCGGCTGCATCCGCAGCCTGGCGATCAGCAGGCCGTTGACGAATCCGATCAGAGTGCCGATGAGGATGCCCAGCGGGACCCCGAGCCAGATCGGCAGGCCGAACGTGACCAAGAAGACCCCTGTCAGCACCGAGCAGAGCGCCATCCCGAGACCGGGCGTCAGGTCGATCCCACCGGTGGCGATGACGAAGGTCAGACCGAGCGCTTGGATCCCCGTGACCGCTGTGGCCATCAGGAGGCTGCTGACATTCGAGAAGGTCATGAAGTAGGGGCTCGCGAACGAGAAGACGAGCAACAGCACGGCCAGCGTCGCGAAGACGAGCAGCTGCTGGACGGACTGGCGGGCATGTGACCTGAGGGCCAGGACGCGGTCACTGTCGACCCGCGTCAGCGCGATGGCGGTCACGATTCTCCTTGGGTGGCGGTGACGGCGAACTGGGTCGCGCATTCCATGATCTTTTCCCGCGTGGCGCCTGCGTTGGCGATGGTCTCGACGAGCCGGCCATCGCACATGACGGCTATCCGGTCCGCGACGCGAAGGATCTCCTCCATCTCCGAAGAGATGACGATCAGCGCCTTCCCTGCGGCCGTGAGCTCTTTCAGCAACCGGTAGATCTCGTCCTTCGCGCCGACGTCGATCCCCCGGGTCGGCTCGTCGAAGATCAAGATCTCGCAGTCGCGTGCAAGCCACTTGGCGAGCACGACCTTCTGCTGATTCCCGCCCGACAGGTTCTTGGCCCGCTGCGTGATGCTCGGAGTCTTGATGCGGAGCGCCACGCGGTACTTCTCCGCCATCGCCTTGGCCGGACGCTCGCGCACGAACCCGAAGCGGTTGGTCAGGCGATCCACCGAAGCGAGCGCTATGTTCGCCGTGATCGTGTGGTCCAGGATCAAGCCGTACTTCCTGCGATCCTCGGACAGGTAGCCGATTCCGTGCCGGACTGCGTCGGCGGGATTCCGGATGGTGACCTCGTCCCCGTTGACGACGACCCGCCCTGCGGACCGAGGGTCAGCACCGACGATGGCGCGAGCGACCTCGGTCCGGCCGGCCCCCATGAGTCCGGCAAAGCCCAGCACCTCGCCCCTGCGAAGAGTGAAGGAGACGTCCTTGACCAAAGAAGCCGTCGAGAGCCCTTTGACTTCGAGGACAACCTCGTTCGACTCCTCGCGAGGTTCGGGCCGGACGTCGGAGATGACCTCGCGGCCGACCATCAGCTGGATTACCTCCGGAATGGTGATCTCCGCGGCCTCCCGGGTGGCAACGTGCTCACCGTCGCGCATGACCGTGATGCGATCGGAGATCCGCGAGATCTCCTCCATCCGGTGGGAGACGTACACCACGCCCGTCACCGGCGTCACGAAGTCGGCGATCAAACGGAACAGGGTGTCGACCTCGGTGTCGGTCAGGGCAGCAGTCGGCTCGTCCATGATCAGGACTCGCGATTCGAAGGACAGCGCCTTGGCGATCTCGACCATCTGCTGAGCAGCCACGGTCAGGTCGCCGACCTGGACGCGCGGATCGATCGGGACCTGAAGCCGCGCTATGAGCTCCTCCGCCTTGCGGTTGAGCTGGCGCTCGTCGAGCAGGAAGTGCGGCCCGTAACTGGGCTCGCGGCCGACGAAGATGTTCTGCGCGACCGTGAGGTGCGGCATCAAGAAGAACTCCTGGTGGATCACGCTGATGCCGTGTTGCTGAGCCTCCAGGGTGCCATGGAGCTCGATTCTCTGACTGTCGAGCTCGATGTGGCCGCCGTCGGGCTGATACACACCGCCGAGAACCTTCATCAGGGTCGACTTGCCCGCCCCGTTCTCCCCTACCAGGGCGTGCACCTCGCCTCCCCTGAGCTCGAAGTCCACGCCGTCGAGCGCCTTGACGCCGGGGAAGGACTTGCTCACGCCGTGCGCGGAAAGCAATGGCTGCCCCGCCCAGCCGAGCGCCTCGTTCGCGACTGCGGCCGTCGTGTCAGCCACGGTTCCCGTAAAACGAAACGTTTCGTGCCACTCTGCTCGAACGAGACGGGAACTGGTCCGCCTCGAACTCTCGTTGTGCTCCGCTGCACACGGTGACTCCCAGTGATCCTCGGTGAACCTGGAGTGACGACCCCGGGGGGCCAGGCCTGTCGGCGTGACGGTTTTCGACGTCACACGCATCGCTGCCCGCGGCCTTGACCTCGGACGCCCCCATCGCTTCGCTGAGCGAAACGTTACGCTCTTGCCGCGGGCGAGACAAGGGGACGTTGGTCCGAGAAGTCTCCTCACCCTCGGTTCCACGAGAAGGTCTGCGAACCCCTGCGCTGAGCGCAGGGGTTCGGGGCACGCGACAGTGACGTTCCGCCGGGTGGTGGAGTTGCTCGACACCGTGGGGGTCAGTGGGTTTGATCATGCCGTGAGCAGTGTGGGGTGGTCCACCTCCTCGATGGTGGGGGTCGCGTAGAGCTCGGCCATGGAGGCCTCTGACAGGTCCGCCCGGCGGATGCGGACGATGCGAACGCCGACCTTGACGGCGCGCAGGCCGCCTTGAGCGATGAGCTCGCGGGTGAACCGCTCGGTCACCTGCAGCTGTTCGGCGGCGTCGGCGACGGTGAGGACTCCGATCGTGGCGGACCAGTGGCGGTGGACGACATGACGGGCCGGTGCACTCGCGTGTCTTGCGCCGGCCGGCCAGGCTGTGCGGCTCAGTCGTTGGCGACGATGAACCGGCTCAGGTCCAGGGACGCGCAAGCCTGCGGTAGGTCGGTCTCGAACGCATCGGCAAACCCGCCACCGACTGCCACCGAGTCCCTGAGTGCGTAGGTCGAGCCGGCGATCTTCAGCCGGCCGTCCGACGACGAGACCATCGGACGGGGCCAGATCGGCAGGATGTGTTCGCCTTGTTCGTCTTCGATGACGAGACAGCCATCCTGGTCGGTCAGCATGCCGGTGAGTTCGGCGGTGTCGCCGCCTGAGCCACTCGGTTCGTACGTCGCGACGTCGTCCGGCAACCCTTCGAGAGGACCAGTCGGCTCCGTCGAGGTGCACCCTGTGAACCCGAGCACAGCGAGGCTGACGATCAGCGTTCCGCCAAGAGAGGTTCGGCCCTTGTTCACCTGAGACTCACCCCTGACGGTCGGTTCGGGAGCGGGTGACGGGAATCGAACCCGCGCTATCAGCTTGGGAATCGACTCTGTCAGCTTTCCAGCCCTGTGTGACCTAGTAAAAGTGCTGGTCAGACGCTTGCGAGCCTACACGGAGATGAACCGAGAGGGCTGGATCTGAACCCCCCTATGGCACGTTATGGCATGCCACTCGGCGCTGACTCGCTCCGTCACGGCTCTTGCTGGTGCGGACACCTGGGTGGCGTGTGCCAGCCGGATGGCGGGCCGGACGTGTTCCCCGGGGCGAGGGTAGGCGGGCATCATGGCGTGGTGGATCGAGTCGCCTTGTCCCTTCGCGTCGACGAGTGGGAAGCGCCGGACTGGCCGGTGGTGACGATCCTGGTTGATGGTCGAGAGCTCACCGACGTGGTCGGCGGCAGGTCGTTCGTCGGCTTCGACCCGGACCAGATCCTGAGCGACGAAGAGCCACTCGTACCCGGCGTCCTGCCGGAGCGAATCGCGGTGTACCGCTGTCACTGCGGTGAGCCGGGCTGCGGCTGCATCGCACCGCTGATCATCCGCCGTGGAAGCGAGATCCTGTGGCGTGATGCTCGTGACTACACGGGTGTCTTCGTGAAGCCCTCGCTGGACCGCCCACCGACTGCCACGGGTACGCGGCTCCGCATGCCCGAGCTGCGGTTCGACGCAGCGCAGTACGAGGCCGAGGTACGCCGCGCGGCGCAGGACCGGTCATGGGAGACGGATCGTCGTGCTACGGCGCGGCTCCTCAGGAGCATGCTCGGGGAGAGCGAGTCGCTGCTCGGCGCCGGGTATGGCCTGCAGTGGGTCGTGCCCGAGCGCAACGCCGTGCCGACGTTCAGCGTCTCCCTGCTCGACCCGTCGAGGGTGCAAGTCGTGGTCGAGGTCGAGGCGCCCGCGCAGGACCCCGACAAGTGGGCCGCGGAACTCGCGCAGACGCTGCTTGCGAAGCGGCCCGAGGAGTGGAGGGTCGCGTTCCGGGGCAACTTCGAGTGGCCACCGGTCCAGTAGCGTCAGTGCTGTCTGCCTTCCGTTCGAACTCGGCCGAGACGAGCTGTGACCCGCGCCGGCTGGAGCAGGTCGTCGAGGTCGGTCCTTCGGATGCGGACGACGCGGGTGCGACCTTCACGGCCCGCAGCTGGCCGTCGGCGATGAGCTCGCGGGTGAAGCGCTCGGTGACGGCGAGCTCGTCGGCGGCCTCAGGTCCATCCACCGCGTGAGCAACGCAACGGGTCAGTCCGTTTCGGTCGCGGCGGCCGTGTATCCGGCGGTGTAGGCGGCAAGGTCGAACCAGTCCGGTGCCAGCAGTGGAGGGCAGAGGTCTGGATGCGCCGCGGCGAACGCGTAGTTGTCCGCCCACCATCGCCATACGAACCCGGCCACGCTGTCAGCGACCCACACCGGCTCGCCCACCCCTTGGCTCGGCGCCCCGGCCTCCGCCTCATCAGCGACGTAGCCGAGTGGGTTGGCGGAGCACACGACGCCGGTGGAACCGTCGTTCCCGATGAACGCCAGCCAGTGGAAGACCCACTGGGAGTCGGAGACCAGATGCAGCAGGTGGCCGCCTACCACCGGCTCCAGGTGCTCTCCGGCGTCTACGTACGAGTCGGTCGCGCTGTACAGCCGGCGGTGCAGCTCCCGCTCGGAGGCGAACGCGCGCAGGTCTCCTGGTAGCTGCTCGAAGGGAACCTGCGTTCCGGCCGCCTGAAGCAGGCGCTGGACGCCCTCTCTAGACATCGCCGTCGTCGCGTAGCTGAACTCGTCGGGCGTCATCCCGGACCCAATGGTCGGCAAGCTGCGCAACCATCCAAGACCGTCGCCTTCAGATAGCGCGGTGGGCAGTGTTGGTAGTCGCTCCGCGGGATACGACACGTAGGTGCTTCCATGGGGATGCGTCGTGCCGGGCACGCCAACCGTCACCCACGCGTGGGCCAGAGACTCCCGAAGGGTCATGACGGAGAGCATGCCAGGCCGGCTGGTGCGGTAGGCCCTCCGCGAGGCGGGTTGTTGACCACCGCGACGACCGCACGCCTGCAGGTCCTGACGGACGCCGGCTCCGAGTGGATCGCGCCAGCCGCAGCAGTCGCCAGCCGCGGCTTAGCGGCCTTCCGCCGCGCGTCATGGCCCGAGGAGCGCGAGCGGCACGACCGCGACGCCGTCCTGCTGACGGCGGTACGCGTTCTTGCCGGTGGTGATGACGACCATGTCCGTGAGCTCGTCGCCGAGCTCGCCCTTGAGCCAGAGCAGGTGGCGCACGTCCCTGTCGTCGACCAGCGCGGAGAGCTTCGCCTCGACGGCGACCCGACGCCGGTCGTGGCCGGTGACGACGAAGTCGACCTCGTGGTCACCGTTGCGTCGGCGCAGGTGCCCGACGCTCGCCTCGGCCGCTTGAGCGAACACCCGCACGGTGAGTGCGACAAGGGACTCGAACAGGGCGCCGAGAAACACCCCGTCCCGTGGCGCGGCAGGCTCGGGGCGCCTGCCGGTGAGGAGGTCCTCCTCGTCCATGCCGAGCAGTGCGCAGGCGAGGGCGGGGTCGGCGAGATGGTGCTTGGCCGTGGCGCCCAGCCGGCCCAGGTGGTTGAGCCCGGGGAGCCACGGCTCGATCGGGTCGGAGATCCAGGTGCGCTCGAGCGCGTCGGTCCATGGTGTGGTCGTGGACCGCGCAGGCTTCTCGCCCCGGCCGGGGGTCGCGGCGTCGCGCAGGCTCTCCCACGAGGCGGTTGTGGCGGTTGCCGCTGCGAGTGCTCGTAGCCACGCGCGCATCTGGGTGGGGTTGCGCACGCCGAGGCCGGCTTCGGGGACGTCGCGGTCGACGATGAGCTGGGTGTACCCGGCGAGGGCCAGGCGTGCGGCGCGGTCGGACATCCGCTGGGTGCCGGGCAGACCGCCGCGGACGATGGCGTGGGCGTAGTCGTCGAGGCCGAATGCACTCTCGCCCTCGATGCGGCCCGCTGTGCCGTTGAGCAGGCCGGACAGGGAGATCGTTGGCACCACGAGGCCCCGCTCGGGCAGGGTCATCGGCCTCATGCGCATGCTCACGATGCGTCCGGCCCCGGAGTGGGTGGACGGATGACGTGGTGTGGCCGATCCGGTGAGCAGGAACCGGCCAGGGGACGAGTCCTCATCGACGGCGCGTCGTACGAGGTCCCACGAGGGTTCCCACCTCTGGTGCTCGTCGATGAGGATCGGTGTGTCGCCGGTGGAGAGCTGGGAGGTGTCCGCGGTCACGAGCTGCAGGGTGTCGGGGTTGTCGAGCCGGTAGACGGTCCGGGCGCGGTTCATGGCCGTGGCGGTCTTCCCGACACCCTTGGGACCGTCGATCGCGATGGCCGGCAGTTCGGGCAGCAGTGCGTCGAGCTCGTCATCGATGACGCGTCGGAAGTAGGGGTTGGCCACGGCGTCTACGCTACATGTAGCAGGCCCTGAACGCTACAAGCCGCAGCAACTAGACGCTACAGATCGCAGTACTCCGGTACGCCGCGGTGGCGGGCGGCGCCAGGGACTCTCACGCGGAGCTGCAGCGCCACGATTGACAGTCTGCAGACATTTGCGTTGACAGTCTGCAGAGCGTCGGGCACGGCCGCCGTGAGCGCACTGGTGGCAGTAACCGCCCGATCGACCGCCTTCGTCGCGCCCACAGACGGTGCGCCGGGCCGGCGACCCGACGGCGCGACTCAGTTCATCAGGTTGGAGCCGGCCGTCGCTTCCCGGTGTGATGCGTCAAGGACTCACGTGAGAAGGAAAGTACTCACGCCGCACGCGTGCCGCCACCGATGCGACTATCGCCGCCCGAGCCGCGGGATGACGCGGGCAGGCCGGAGCAGGTCCTCGAGGTCGGTCCTGCGGATGCGGACGACGCGGGCGCCGACCTTCACGGCGCGCAGCTCGCCCTCGGCGATGAGCTTGCGGATGAAGCGCTCGGTCACGGCAAGCTCGTCGGCGGCCTGGGCGACGGTCAGGAACGGTGCCCGGGTCGGGTCTGTGGCGATGGACGACATGGCGCTCCTTCGTTCTGCTCGGACTCGCGGTCAGATCTGTCGGACGGGGCCGTCGTGGGCCGGTGCCGGCAGGGACGGCGGGACGGTCCCCCGGTTCGGGGCGGAGCGGCCGTAGTCATGCGGCGGGCGCAGGGGCGGCACCGCCACCGGTGCGGGCAGGTCCGGGTGGTAGGCATCCCAGGTCTCGGTAGCGGTCGGCTCCGCGTGCGACGTGGCGAGGATGGCGTCGAGCACCTCGCGGTAGGACGCCGCCTGCCCCGGGTGCGCGGGGACGCAGTCGTCGTCGGGCCGGGCGGTGACGACGTAGGTGCGGTTCAGGTCCCGGCCGCGGGACATGCCGACGTACAGGTCTTCGCGGGCCATCCCCGGCGCGGCGATGGTGTGGGTCTGGTCGGCGGTGACGCCCTGAGTGCGTGCGGTGCTGGTGGCGTAGCCGAGCTCGACGTGCTCGGCGACATAGGCGCCCGGGAGCAGCACGGTGGGGTCGGCATCGTCGCGGGGTCCGGGCGCCTGGGCGGGCCGCACCCGAAGCGAACCGTCGTTCCCGACGCCGACGACGTCCCACAGGTTCCCGTTGCGGACGTACCCGTCTGCGGTGTGCAGACGCCGGTGGTTGCGGCGGGTGACGATCCGATCGCCGACGCCGGCGACGAGCCCGTCATGGAGGTCGACGCCGTCCGGGCTCACCGTCCCGGCACGAATGCCCCTGGCGCGGGCCAGCAGGTTGAGGTCTCGGACGGTGCGGTTGTCCGCGGCCTGCAGGACGGCAACCCGGCCCTGCGCTCCGGCGGTGCGGAACCCGTCGAGTGCGGCGTCGAGCATCTCGTCGCGGGCGCCCCCGACGAAGGCGCCGTGGGCGTCGTACGCGGCCAGGGCAGCGGGTTGTGCGCGCCGGAGCTGCAGGCTCGCGCGGGCCTCCCAGGGGTGACGGAACCTGCGCAGCGACGTGAGCTCGGCGGTGGGGCCGCGGCGGACGAGCATGGCGAACGCCCCGCCGGCGTCGACCGATCCTCGCTGGAGGTGATCCCCGACCAGCAACACCTTCGCCCCCGCGGCCTCGGCCTGGTCGACGATCGTGGCCAAGGTGCGGGTGTCGGCCAGCGACGCCTCGTCGACGATCACGAGGTGACCGGGCGCCAGGGACCACCGGCCGGCTTCGCGTTGCAGTGCGACGCCCTGGTCGCGACGTCGTCGCCAGTCGGTGCCGGGAGCCGCAGGGGTCGCAGAGACGAGGTCAGCGTAGGTGAGGCCGCGGGCACGGGCGCCGTCGCCGACGGTCTCGTGCAACCACTTGGCCGTCGTCTCGCAGGGCACGGCAAGGGAGCCCTCAAGGGTGTGCGCGGCGCTCGCCGAGGGCGCCAGCCCGATGACGGGGCCGAGGTTCTCGGTCCAGAGCTCGGCGAGGGCCGCGAGCGTCGTCGTCTTGCCCGACCCGGCCGGTCCGACGAGCGCGTCGAGCAGCCGTCCCGAACCCAGCACCGCCACGACGGCGTCGCGCTGGTCCGGGGCCAGGCGAGCGAGCTGGTGGTGCAGCCGGTAGCGGGGCTCGTCGACCAGGCGCCGGTCCAGGGTCGGGGCGCCGTCGGACTCGCTCGCGTCGACGAGGAGCTTCTCGGCGGTCAGGAGCTCCGTGGACGTGTAGAGCGCCTCGCCGACGCGGACCCGGTCAGGGTCGCGGGTGTCGTCCAGGTGCACGCACCCGGCGGCCGCCTGGGTGGTGATCTGGTTGAGCAGCCGCAGGCGCTCACCTGGCGACGCCATGCGCAGCGGGGTGGTGGCGCGTACCGCGGCCGCTCCCAGGTTCCAGGTGTTCCACACCGAGCGGCGGGTGGCGACGTCGTCGAGCACGGCGGCGACGACGGCCGCGCGGACCTCGTGGCCGACGTCGTGGGCGTGCAGGCCGCGGGCGTAGGTGCCGGTCAGTGCTCGGGCAGCGAGGTCGAGCGGCTCGACGCCGGTGAGGGTCCGGGCGCGGTTGGCCCAGTCGGTCAGCAGCTCGCGCAGCGGTCGGACGACCTTGGCGGGGCGTGTCGCCCTCGCCAGGTGCTGGCGGGCGCGGGTCGTCTCGACGCGGGAGGGTCCGCGACCGTGGCTGGCCTGGAACTCGGCGATCCAGGCCTGCTCCGCGCAGTGGATCTGCTCGGAGCGGGTGGAGAAGGCCGCCAGCAGGGTGTCGTCCACCCCGTCGATCTCGAACGCGGGGTTGCGACGCGGACCACGGGACCGGTGCGACCACGTCACCGGCAGGCGCCGCGTCAGCTCGTCGGCCAGCAGCGCGTCGTACAGCGCAGAGACCGTCACCGTCGCGGCGTGGACGGTCTTGCCGTCGAGGCTTCGCCAGGCGCCGTCGGGCCCCTGCACCTTGTTGGCGACGACGACGTGGGTGTGCAGGTTCGGGTCGCCGGTCCGGGTGTCCCAGTGGTCGAAGGCCGCCGCGACGACGCCCCGCGTGCGCACCTGGCGGCATCCCGCGTGCCCGACCCGCGTACGCGCCACGGTCCGCTCGACGAACTCCAGCGCCTGGTCGACTGCGGCCCGATGGGCTGCATGCACCGCCGCCCGTGTGGCGTCGTCGCCAAGGGCCCACAGGACAGAGGCCGACTTCGGGACGGTGAAGGTCAGGTCGAAGCCGACCACGGGCCGACCGTTGCCGCCCTGGTAGGTCCGTCCGAGCGGGTCTCCGGTGAGCGGGTCGCAGCCGTCGCGGAAGACGGCAGCCATCGTCGTCTCGGTGACGGTCGCGCCGGGTCGCATGCGCCCGGTCGCGTCGTCGCTGAAGCCGGCCAGGCCGTGCCCGGTCCACCGGCCCGGCGGGTTGCCCGTGGACTCGTAATAGGCGACCAGCGAGTCGTCGGGGCCCAGGCCGGCGTCGCCGGCGGCCACCTGTCGGGTGAGGTAGGCGTAGCCGTCGCCGGCGAGCAGCTTGTGCATCGACATCACCGACACCACCTCCAGAACTGCGCGCGGGCTCTCCTACGAGCAGGTAGGCGCGGAGTCGGTCAACCTGGCGGTCATCGCCAGGGCAGACGCCGGCGCCTCTAGAGACAGGTGTGCGGATCGGGGTACCAACATGTGCCGAAGCCCGGTTTCGTCTCACTTAGTGGACAGACTGTGGGTGCCCGACGGCGGGCGGCGCTCTGGTCGCCAGCAGCGCCGCGGGGGTCTGTCCGCTCGCCGGGTGCCGTCATCCAGCAGCAACCCGGGGGGGAGCGGCCGTCATCGGCGGACTCGTGCCCGTCATTCGAGCATGACGTTGGCGTCATCGCGTGGAACCGCCAGCACCATACCTGTAGCAGTATGCTGTCCTGGTGGACGTGGCAACGCTGATCCGTGCGACCCGCGAGGCATCCGGCCTGAGCCAGGACGCTCTGGCGGCGCGGGCGGGTACCTCGCAGCCGGCGGTGTCTCGCTATGAGTCGGGAGCGAGCTCGCCGTCGGTGGAGACCCTCGATCGGCTCCTCGCGGTGATGGGTGCCCGGCTCGAGCTGAGTGCGGAGGCCTCGCCGCGGCGGCTGGACGTCCGCACGCCGAGGATGGCCAAGCTGCGGCTCAACCGCGACCGGATCCGGCGGGTCGCTCACCGACATGGTGCGTCGAACCTGAGGGTCTTCGGGTCGGTCGCACGAGGTGAGGACGGGCCCAACTCCGACATCGACCTGCTCGTTGACCTCGACGTGCGCACCCGAGGGTTGTTGCCCGTGGCAGCCCTTCAGGACGAGCTCCAGGAACTGCTGGGAGAGCGGTTCGACGTCGTGCCCCAGGAAGCCCTGGCCCCGCACGTCGCGGCGAATGCTCTGGCCGAGGCAGTGCCGCTGTGAGCCGCTCCGACACCGAGCGGTTGCCCAGCGGCCGGCCCTCTTGTCGCGATCCTGTCCACTGCCACGGGCGATGACGGTCAACGACTCGTCTTGCACCGCGTGCGATGCTCCGGTGCGGTCGGGGTCCGCGGGCCGGTCGCCATCCAGCCGCGCACGAACGACGCGGCGCCCAGGGCGGCGCTGGCTGAGTGCTTCCCATCCCGGGGCCGGACGAGTCCGACGCTTGGGCGCGCGGTCATGCCGATGTGCGGACGCCCGTTCGCCCAGACTGACGCTGCCCCCGGGCCGATGCCGCGGAGCAGTGAACGGTCTTTCGAAGTCCGCTCACGCTCTGCCCGCTCCTGGACGCGGGTTGGCGCGCGACGGGCCACCCCGGCGTCACCGAGGCCTCTCTCCGGCGGCCGCGGCAATGCGGCACTGACTAGACTCCGGCGATGAGGAACGAAGTTTCCTTCACGGCCTCGGCCGATGGCACCCGGATCGCGTGGGCTCGCCATGGCAGCGGGGCCCCGCTGGTCCGGGTGGGAACGTGGCTCACCCACCTCGAGCACGACTGGTCCAGCCCGGTCTGGAGCCACTGGCTGGACGAGCTCGGGCGGCGGTTCTCCGTCGTCAGGTATGACGACCGTGGCAGCGGCCTGTCCGATCGCGACCCGGTCGAGTACGGGCTTGAGGCCTGGGTGGCAGACCTCGAGGCCGTGGTCGAGGCAGCCCGACTGACGAGCTGCACGCTTCTGGGCATGTCGCAAGGCGGAGCTGTGGCGGTGGAGTACGCCCGGCGGCATCCCGAGCGCGTGACGAACCTCGTCCTGTGGGGTGCCTATGGGCGTGGCACCCTCGCCAGGGCGCCCACTGCGCGGGAGAGCGAGGAGGTCGAGCTCGGCTTCCAGATGATCAAGGTTGGTTGGGGTCGGGCCGATCCGGTGTACCGCCGCGTCTTCACCTCCTCGTTCATTCCGGGAGCGTCCGAGGCGCAGATGCGATGGTTCGACGAGCTGCAGATGCGGTCGATGTCGCCGGAGGCAGCTTTGGCCAGCAGTCGGGCGCGGGCGGTGGTGGACGTGACGGCATCGGCTGCGGAGGTCTCGGCACGTGCGCTCGTGCTGCACGCGGACGGGGACCGGGCCGTTCCCTTCGAAGAGGGACGGCGACTGGCCAGGCTCATCCCGGGCGCCAGGTTTGTGCCCGTTCACGGTCAGAACCACATCCTGCTCGCGGATGAGCCGGCATGGGCGGAGTTCGTCGATGAGGTGACGTCCTTCGCAGGCGGAACGCGTGCGAACCCGCCGAGTGTCGATCTGACGACGCGCGAGCTGGACGTGCTGCGACTTGTCGCACACGGGTGCAGCAACGAGGAGGCCGGGACCCAGTTGTCGGTCAGCACCCGGACGGTAGAGCGTCACCTGTCCAACGTGTACGTGAAGCTGTCGCTCACCGGCAAGTCTGCGCGGGCGGCGGCAGCGGCGCGGCTGGCCGAGCTGGAACGGGGTCGCGCGGGCGGCTGACCGCTGGGGCTCCGTGTCCGTTCTGGGTGGTACCCAGCCCTCCAGCCCCCCCAGCTGGTTCAACGGTGTCGGGTACCACGGATGCGTCCTGGCCGTCCTTCTCCGTAGCGTGGAAATCGTTCCAGCCCGACTCGCGTCCGTTCGTCAGGAGGACAGCATGCCGTTCATCAACGTCAAGCTCATCGAGGGCGTCTTCACCTCGGAGCAGAAGCAGGAGATCGTCCGGAAGCTCACCGACACCATGGTCTCGATCGAGGGCGAGAACATGCGCTCGGTCACCTGGTGTGTCGTCGAGGAAGTGGGCAGTGGAGACTGGGGCATCGGCGGGAAGCCGCTGACCACCAACGACGTGCTGACCCTCGCCCGCGGCGTCCCCGTCGGCTGAGCTGAGTCCCGACCGGGCTCCGTTCACCAGACACGTGGTGCACGCACCCAACGGCCGTGTGACGAGCGCGGGTGATGCCGGCCCCCCGGCATCACCCGCGCAGCGGCCCCAGGGGCGGAGCGCGTGGCGGACGAAGCGTGCACCGGCCCTGCTGCGGTAGCTGCGCATTCGCGAGGTAGTCGCCCTTGGACGAGTAGGCCCTGGCAGCGCGTGAGCGGGTGCCGGGTCAGGAGTGCGGTGAGACTTCCGCTCATAGCCGCGTAGAGGGCGGCTCCGCTCGCCCGGATCTCCCGCGATTCGGCCGTTCCCGGGGACTGACGAGCGGCGTCCAGGGAGTCATCGGCGTGCGAGCGACGCCATCGCTAAACCCACTTGTCGGCCA
>Ga0209585_10000235_pt1 | contig 22139 bp, 17 predicted proteins | sample NGEPerone_FD_185491 | JGI IMG/M metagenome (GOLD analysis project Ga0209585, IMG submission 185491) | Arctic peat soil microbial communities from the Barrow Environmental Observatory site, Barrow, Alaska, USA - NGEE Permafrost154B-one... | ecosystem: Environmental > Terrestrial > Soil >... | reverse complement strand
GCGTATTGCCATGGACAGATCGAGGCCCCGAGGCAGGCAGACAACGCACACCTACAGAGAGAACGCACCAACCACGGGGAACCGGTAAAGAGTAGCCGAGTCAGTGGTCTGCGCCAAAATGGGCGAGTCGGGCAGGCGGGCGAACATGCGTGGTTCACGGCGCGCGGGCGCTAGCCTCTCGGCAGACAGGAGAGGTGGTGCGCGTGGGCGGGGAAAGCAGTCGGCTGGAGCGTCTTGACGCCCGTTCGGCCCGGCGCTGGGCGATGGCCACGCGTGCTGCCTTCGCCGCCCACCGCGCCGAGATCGACGACGTCAACGTCTTCCCGGTTCCCGACGGCGACACCGGCACGAACCTCTACATGACGCTCGACTCCGCGCTCGAGGCCGCGCGGGAGGCCCCTCCGGGCTCGGACGCAGCAGCGGCATCGACCCTGGCCGGTGACGCCGCGGCTCTGGCGCGAGCCACCCTGCTCGCCGCCCGTGGGAACTCGGGCGTCATTCTCAGCCAGCTGGTTCGGGGACTGAGTGAGGTCATCGCGGAGGCGACGACGGGTGGTGACCGCGTGGACGGCATCGACGGGCCGACCCTGGCAGTGGCCGTGCGCCGGGCCAGCGACCGTGCCTACGCAGGCGTGAGCCGGCCGGTCGAAGGCACGATCCTGACCGTGGCCGCCGCCGCTGCCAGCGCCGCCGAGCTGGCCGCGGCAACAGGCGCCGACCTGTATGCCGTCGCGCACGCCTCGCTGGCTGCGGCAAGAGTGGCGCTGGCCGACACCACCGCGCAGCTGCCAAGCCTGGCCCGTGCCGGGGTGGTTGATGCCGGGGGGATGGGCTACGTGCTTGTGCTGGAGGCTCTTGAGCGTGTCATCGCCGGTGAGCTGGCGTCCGATCCGCGACTGGAGCAAGCGGCGCTCACAACGTCCGATGCTCCCGGTTCTGCGGCGCACCCCGGATCGGCTGGGCACCGTCCGGGTGACCACGGCCAGCCTGACTGGGGCGGGCCGGCATACGAGGTCATGTATCTGCTCTCGGACAGCTCCGAGGCCGCCGTGTCCGGACTCCGTGAGCGGCTGGATGCCATCGGCGACTCGGTCCTGGTCGTCGGGGGTGAGGATCTTTGGAACGTGCACGTGCATGTCGACGACGTTGGTGCCGCCATCGAGGCCGGCATCGAGGCGGGACGGCCCAATCGCATCGCGGTCACACATTTCGGCGACCTGCACCGGCTGAGGACGATGCCCTCAACGCCCGGCGGGGTCGCGGTCGTGGCCTGCACGGCCGGCGAAGGCCTGGCCACCCTGTTCCACACAGCCGGCGCGGTGGTGGTGTTCCAGGGACCGGGCCTGCGTGTCTCCGCCGGTCAGGTGCTCGATGCCATTCGCGCAGCCGGAGCGCGGTGCGTGCTCGTGCTGCCCAACGACGCCGACACCCTGCTGGCGGCGGAGGTGGCAGCTTCGGCAGCCGCCGACGCTGGCATCGAGGTTCATGTCGTCCGGTCGCGGTCGGCCGTCCAGGGCATTGCGGCGCTCGCCGTGTTCGAGCCGGCCGCCAGCGCCCGGAACAACCTGGTCGCCATGAGCGGTGCGGCCGCGGCGACCCGATACGGAGCGGTCACGGTGGCCAGCAAGGAGGCGCAGACGAGCGCCGGCTGGTGTCACCCGGGCGACGTGCTGGGCGTGGTCGGCGGCGACGTCGTCGCCATCGGCCACGATCTTGCCGTGGTCGGAGCGGATGTGGTTGCCCGGTTGCTCGCCGGCGGTGGCGAGCTGCTGACGGTGATCAGCGGCGCCGGCGCAGCGCCGGAGCTCTCGTCCGTGGTCGCCGCCTCGGCGCGAGAGGGTGGCCACGACGTCGAGGTCAGCTTCATCGACGGTGGTCAACCGACCCATGCGCTGCTGCTGGGGGTGGAGTGACGTGGCAGATCTGTCCACGCCGCTGGGCCAGGTTGTCGGCAAGCCCACGGCCAGCCCTCTGGCGAAGTACCGCAACCTCCACACCGTCGGTGACCTGCTCGACTTCGTTCCCCGTCGGTACTTCGAGCCCGGCAAGCTCACTGACCTGTCCAGCCTGGTCGAGGGCGAGGACGTGACGGTGGTGGCCCGGGTCGACCGCGCGACGACGCGCCCGATGCGTCAGCGCAAGGGTCGGATGCTCAACGCCACCATCACCGATGGCACCCACGAGCTCGATCTGACGTTCTTCAGCGCCTACGGCCACGAGCAAAGGCTGGTGCCGGGCGCGCTGGGCCTGTTCTCGGGCGTCGTCGGGCGCTACCAGCGCACCTGGCAGCTGACCCACCCGGACTATGAGCTCTTCCCCCCGGAGCGCGAGGACGCGGCGGTCGAGGAACACATGGGGCGCCTCAAGCCGATCTATCTGACTGCTGGCAAGCCCATGCCTTCGTGGAAGGTCGCCAAGGTGGTTCAGATCGTGCTCGCCTCCCTGGACGAGGTTCCGGACCACCTGCCGCCTGACGTCCGCACACGGCGCCGACTGGTCGACCTCATGTCCATGTACCGGTTGTTGCACCAGCCATCGACGGACAAGGACGTCTCGCGGGCCAGGTATCGCCGCAAGTACGACGAGGCGTTCACGGTCCAGACCGTCCTCGCCCAACGCCGGGTTGCAGGCGAGGGACTGCAGACGAAGCCGCGAGTCCCCATCGCCGGTGGCCTGCTCGAGGCCTTTGACGCCCGTCTGCCGTTCGAGCTGACCGCGGGTCAGCGCGAGGTCAGTGCCGAGATTGCCAAGGACCTGGCCAACGAGCACCCGATGCACCGGTTGTTGCAGGGCGAGGTCGGATCGGGCAAGACCGTCGTCGCCTTGCGCGCGATGCTCTCGGTCATCGACTCAGGCGGGCAGACCGCGCTCCTGGCACCCACCGAAGTCCTTGCCTCACAACACTTCCGGTCGATCACGTCGATGCTTGGCGACCTCGCCGAGGGTGGCATGCTCGGCGGCAGCGAGATCGGCACCCGGGTGACGCTGCTGACCGGGAGCCAGCCGGCCGGCATACGGCGCAAGTCCTTGCTGGATGCGGCCTCGGGTGATGCGGGCATCGTCATCGGCACCCACGCCCTGATCCAGGAACACGTCCAGTTCTTCGATCTGGGCCTCGTGGTCATCGATGAGCAGCACCGTTTCGGCGTCGAGCAACGGGATGCGTTGCGCAGCAAGGGCAAGCAGTCCCCACACGTACTGGTCATGACCGCGACGCCCATCCCGCGCACGGTCGCCATGACGGTGTTCGGGGACATGGAGACGTCCACCCTCACCGAGCTGCCCAAGGGACGTTCCCCGATCGCGACGCATGTGGTCAGCAACCCCCGCTGGTTCCAGCGCACGTGGGAGCGAGTCGCCGAAGAGGTTCGTGCCGGGCACCAGGCCTATGTCGTATGTCCGAGGATCGGCGACTCCGAGGTGGACTCTGAGCCGGAATCCGTTGCCACCAAAGGGGACTGGTCCGACGAGGACGTCGAGGTCGCCTTCGACGAGGACGAGTCGGCGCAGCCCTCGACTCGTGAGCTGCGCAGCGTCCTCGAGATGGAGGCCGAGCTGCGAGACAACCCTGCGCTCGCCGGACTGCGCATCGCGACCCTGCACGGCCGAATGGCCTCCGAGGACAAGGACGAGGCCATGCAGTCGTTCGCTGCCGGCACGATCGACATCCTCGTGGCCACGACCGTCATCGAAGTGGGTGTGGACGTCGCCAACGCCACCGTCATGGTCATCATGGATGCCGACCGCTTCGGCATCTCACAGCTGCACCAGCTCAGGGGTCGGGTCGGCCGTGGCACATCGACCGGGCTGTGCCTGCTGGTGACCGAGACCGAGGCCGAAGCGGTCCAGCAGCGGCTGATCAGCGTCGCCGCCACGAACGACGGCTTCGCCTTGGCCCGGCTCGACCTGGAGCATCGCAGAGAGGGGGACGTCCTGGGGGCGCGTCAGAGCGGCGGCAAGTCACAGCTGCGACTCCTGCGCCTCCTGCGCGACGAGGATCTCATCCTGCAGGCACGCGAGGACGCCTTCGCCATCGTCACTGCCGACCCGGGTCTTGAGCAGCACCCCGATCTGCGCAAGGTCATCGCCTCAGCCCTCGACGAGGAACAAGCCGCCTATCTGGAACGAGGGTGACGGGCCGATGACACGCATCATCTCCGGGCTGGCTGGTGGCCGCCGGATACACACACCGCCCGGCAGCGGCACTCGTCCGACCAGCGACCGGGTGCGCGAGGCGCTGTTCTCACGGCTCGAGCACCTCGACGCCGTTCACCACGCGAAGGTCCTTGACCTGTATGCCGGTTCGGGGGCACTCGGGCTCGAAGCCGCAAGCCGGGGGGCGACCAGCGTCCTGTTGGTCGAGTCCGACTGGGCTGCCGTCGCCGTGATCCGCAAGAACGTCGCCGACCTCGACCTGCCCGGCGTCGACGTCGGGGTCCGCGCGGACACGGTGGAACGGGCGCTGCTCTCCGGTCCGGCCTCCGAGAAAGCGCGCTGCGACCTGGTTCTGGTCGACCCGCCGTACGACGTCACGGAGGAGGCGCTGGGAGACGTGCTCACGCTGCTCGTGACCCATGGCTGGCTCAGCCCCGACGCGCTCGTGGTGGTCGAGAGATCGGCTCGCTCTCCCGAACCGCGGTGGCCGCCCGGTCTCGAGGGAGCGGGGGAACGGCGTTACGGCGAGACCAAGATGTGGTTCGCCGACTTCGCTGGACCGCCCAGCGTGGCCTGACCCTGTGGAGAGGGGCAATCCTGGCCGTCGCTGATAAGTTCGCTTCGTGACGAACCAGCAGCGCAGGTGCGTGTGCCCCGGCTCCTACGACCCGGTGACCATGGGCCACGTCGACGTGATCTCGCGGGCCTCAGCGCTGTATGACGAGGTGGTCGTGGCGGTGCTGCACCACCCGACCAAGGGGGGCACCTTCGGTGTCGAGGAGCGGATCGAGCTGCTGGACGCGGCTCTCACGGGTCTGCTCAACGTGCGCATCGAGGCTTTCGAGGGCCGACTCCTGGTGGACGTCTGCCGCGATGCGGGCGCGCAGGCGATCGTCAAGGGGCTTCGCAGCGATACAGACTTCGCCTATGAGCTGCCCATGGCCCTGATGAACCGCCACCTGTCCGGAGTCGAGACGGTGTTCCTCCCCGGCGACCCCAGGTTCGGTCACGTCTCCAGCTCGCTGATCAAGGAGGTTGCCGCCTTCGGTGGCGACGTCACGGGGCTCGTGCCTGAAGCGGTGCGGGTGGCCCTGCTCGCTCGGGTCCAGAACGTGGAAGGAAGCTGAACTCATCATGGATGTCCACGACCAGCTCAACGAGATCGCTGCCACGGTTCGTGGCGCCAAGGCGATGCCGATGTCAGCGTCCTGCCTGGTCAACCGGGCCGAGATCCTCGACGCGCTCGAGCGGGTGCGCGCCGTGTTGCCGGTCGATCTTGACCATGCGGACGCCCTCTTGTCGGACCGTGAGGCTGTTGTCGCCTCCGGTCGCGAAGAGGCAGAGCGCCTGGTGGAGGCCGCCCGGGCCGAACGCGACCACCTGATCGAGCAGACCGACGTGCTCAAGGCCGCCCGTGAGCGCGCCGCTGGAGTCGTCGAGCAGGCCCGGTCTGAGGCAACCCGTTTGCTGGCAGATGCGGATGACTACGTGGACCGCAAGCTCGGGGAGTTCGAGGTGGTGCTGGGCCAGCTCGGATCGCAGGTGAACAACGGCCGAGAACGCCTGGCCGCCCGGCGTGAGACAGATCTGGCTCGCATCGAGGCCCTGGTCGAGGGGGCGCCGCACGAGGAGGACGCCCACCCTGGCCTGCTCCTCGACGTTGACCCCGCATTTGGGCGAACGCCGTCTCCTCCGGTAATCTGATTTGTCGGTCTGCGTCGTGTGTGGCGTAGGCCGAGCCATGCACACGGAATTGACGACAGTCCGCCATCATCGGAAGCCATGAACCGCCTGAACCCGCGCCTGCCCCTGGTGTTCGACACCCGGGAGCTCAGCCGACGTCCAGGCACCATGATCGAGACGCAACGGACCGTCCCGGCTCCGAACGACCTCGGTGACATTGATCTGATCGCCATACCGCCCGGCCAGCCCATCGAGCTGGACCTGCGCTTGGAGTCGGTCATGGAGGGCGTTCTCGTGACTGGTTCGGCACATGCCACGGCAACCGGTGCTTGCGTGCGGTGCCTGGATCCGATCACCCGCCATGTGGGGGGTCATTTCCAGGAGCTGTTCGCTTATGCCGATCGCGCGGCTCACCACCACGAGGTGGCGGCCGAGGACGATGATGACGAGGCGTACGAGCTCGTGGGCGACCTGTTCGACCTTGAGCCCGTGCTCCGGGATGCCATGGTTCCGGCCATGCCGTTCCAACCTGTATGCCGGAGCGACTGTCCCGGCCTGTGTTCCGAGTGTGGGATGCACCTGGCAGAAGACCCAACGCACCATCACGACCAGCTTGACCCACGATGGGCGGCGTTGCAGAAGTTTGCGACACCTCAGATCACATCACCGCCCAGCAACCAAGAGAAAAGGAACTGACGTGGCTGTCCCGAAGCGGAAGACTTCGCGATCCAACACCCGTTCGCGTCGTGCGAACTGGAAGGCGACCGCGACCACGCTGACCTCGTGCCCACAGTGCTCTGCCCCCAAGCAGCCGCACATCGCATGCCCCTCCTGTGGCACCTACGCCGGACGCCACTATGGCGTCGCGGAGCGCAGCGAGCACCAGGGCTGACCCGGTCAACGCACGCGTGAGTTTTTCTCAGTCCCCCGACGGGGACAGCGCGTTACAGCGGTCCGTCGACCGTCTGGCCGCCCGCCTCTTCGAGGTGGTCGGTGAGCCGATCGACGAACCGCTGCTTCTGCGTGCACTGACGCACCGTTCCTACGCATACGAGAACGGTGGGCTGCCGAACAACGAGCGCCTTGAGTTCCTCGGCGACTCGGTGCTGGGGCTCGTGGTGACCGACAGCTTGTATGCCGCTCACCCTGACCTGGCCGAGGGCCGGCTCGCCAAGCTGCGGGCCGCAGTGGTCAACATGCGCGCCCTGGCCGATGTTGCCCGGACGTTGGGGCTGGGCGACTTCGTGTTCCTGGGCCGCGGCGAGGAGAGCACCGGCGGGCGTGACAAAGCATCCATCCTGGCCGACACCATGGAAGCCGTCATCGGCACCGTCTACCTGTCCGGAGGGCTGCCTGCCGCCACGACCTTCGTCCACCACCTGCTCGACTCGCTGATGGAGTCCTCCGCCGGCCTCGGCGCAGGTCTGGACTGGAAGACGAGCCTGCAGGAGCTGACTGCCGCCGGCTCGCTGGGGGTGCCGGAGTACCGCGTCACCGAGACGGGTCCCGACCACGAGAAGATGTTCCAGGCCGAGTCGGTGGTCGGTTCCGAACACCTGGGATCGGGTTCGGGGCGCAGCAAGAAGGAGGCGGAGCAGAAGGCCGCCGAGATCGCCTGGACCGAGCTGAACCGCAGGGCGCACGCGGTTCTCTCCAGTGAGGTCGAGCCTGCCCGCCCCGACACGGACGACCCCGATGAGCTCGCCCAGGGTGAGGACGAGCTCGCCAACCGACAGGATGCCTGAGCTTCCCGAGGTCGAGGTGGTCCGTCGCGGACTGCACGAGCACGTTGTCGGGCGCCGTATCGAGACTGCCGGCTTCTTTGGCGCCCGTGTCGTCCGTCGGCATCTGCCCGGGCCGGTGGATCTTGCAGATCGACTGCACGGCAACGTGATTCACGCCGCTGAACGTCGAGGCAAGTACCTCTGGCTGGTGCTCGAGGCGCCCGATGGTCATCCGCAGGGCCTCATCATCCACCTCGGGATGAGCGGTCAGCTGCTCGTCGAGGCAGCCGGCGCGCCGCACGAAGCTCACCTGCACGCGACCTTCGACTTCGCCGATGACGGACCGCAGCTTCGCTTCGTGGACCAACGCACGTTCGGTGGCATGGCCCTGGCCGATCTGGTGCCCGATCCACATGTCCCAGCCGTCGGCGCGGCGCCGCGGACCTGGGGCATCCCGGAGAGCATCACGCACATCGCCCCGGATCCTCTGGAGCCGGCCTTTGACCAGGGGTCGGTCATCGCGCGACTCAAGGCGCGGCATACGGCGGTCAAACGGTCCCTTCTCGATCAGGGGCTCATCTCAGGCATCGGCAACATCTACGCGGACGAGGCGTTGTGGCGCGCCCAGATTCACGGCGAACGGGAGTCCGCCGCGTTGTCGAAGCCTGCCCTGGGCCGTCTGGTCGAGCATGCCCACGACGTGATGCTCGAAGCGCTGCTGCAGGGCGGCACGAGCTTCGACGCGTTGTATGTCAACGTCAACGGCGCCAGCGGTTACTTCGACCGATCGCTGAACGCCTATGGCCGCGAAGGCAATCCGTGCCTGCGATGCGGCAGCCCCATCCGGCGCGAGGCATTCATGAGCCGCTCGTCGTACTCCTGTCCCCGGTGCCAGCCGCGACCCAGAACGGCTGGCTAGGCTTCGCCGGGGTAGCGAACCCCCAGGGCGGCGCGGGCTTGGTCGATGAGCTCGAGGATCGCGATCGTGTCCGCGTGGGGAACGCGTGGGCTCTCGAGCAGTCCTGCGCGAAGACACCGCTCGACCTCCTCGACCTGAGGGCCGTATGCCGTCTCCTCGCCGTCGACCCGGGACTCTCCCTCGCTCGTGGTGACCACGAGCCTCCCGGGGTTGAGGAACCACGGCTCGACCGAGATCGAGCCGGCCGTCCCAGCGATCGTGGCCCGCCCGGGCGTCCATGCCGTGGTGGCGCACCGCAGCTGGGCGGTGGCGCCCGAGTCATAGCCCCACTGCAGGGCAACGGTGGCATCTGAGCCGGTCGGGGAGAGCGTGCCGAGCACCTGCTGGGTATCGGGTCGGCCGAGGAACAACCAGGCAAAGTGCATCGGATAGACACCCAGGTCGAGCAGGGCTCCGCCTCCGTTGGCCAGGTCAAAGAGACGGTGTGCAGGGTCGAAGCCGACCTCGATGGAGAAGTCGGCGTGGACCGCCACGACGTCGCCGATGACTCCTTGGGCCACGAGCTCCTGGGCCTTGAGGATCAGTGGGTTCGCCCGCATCCACACCGCCTCCATGACGAAGACGCCCTTGTCCCTGGCCGCGGTCAACACCTCACGAGCGTGGGCAGCGTTGAGGGTCAACGGTTTCTCGATCAGGACGTGCTTGCCGGCATCGATCGCCATCAGTGCCTGTTCGCGGTGGAAGGGGTGTGTGGTGGCGATATAGACGATGTCGACGTCGGGATCCTCGACCAAGGATCGGTAGTCGCCGTGGCTGTGGCTGGCCCCGAAACGTGCGGCGAAGGCGGCTGCGCGGTCAGCGTCACGTGCCGCGACGGCATACAGCATGTTGTTGCCGTGGTGAAGATCGGCAGCCATCGAGGCGGCAATCCCGCCAGCGCCCAGGAATCCCCATCGGATCGGCCGGTCTGCCGTGACCTGGTACATGTCCCGAGCCTATGTGCTGGCGTGCGTCGCCTCGTAGGCTCGGAACATGGAGCGCGTCACGATGTTTGTCCGCGGGCGGGTTCAGGGAGTCGGGTTCCGATGGTGGGCCCGTGCGCGTGCCCTGGAGCTGGACCTGATCGGCTTCGCCCGCAACATGACCGACGGACGGGTGGAGATCTGTGCCCAGGGTCCGGCAGCGGCGATCGATCGGCTCCGTGCGCTGATCGAGGAGGAGCCGTCGACGACACGGCGGCCGGGGTACGTGCAGGCGTGCGTTGTCCAAAAGGGGGATCTCAAAACCGGACTATTCGGATTCTACGAAATGTGACTAGTCCCTGCCGTTGACCTGCGGCGACGCCGGTGAGACTCTGGAAGTGCCCCCATGTGGGCTGGCGCTTCTCAGGCGTCCTCAATGAGTTGTCCATCGCCCTTCGCACGTGCGGAGGATCTCCACGGAGTTGGTATGGCCAAGGCGCTGCTGGGTCAGCGAGCATATCGGGATGATCGTCTCGTCCTCGAAAGCGCTCGGCTCAGGTCGCGGGTTCGCGATCTGGAGACCGTTATCGAACATCTACAACATGACAACGATCGGCTGCGCGCAGACCAGCCCGCAGATGTCGAGGCGGTCCGACAACCCGTCCACTGACTTTCTGGGCACTCTGACTTTCTGGGCACTCTGGGCAGGGCGCGAAGCAGACTCCCGATCGCGGGCAATCCCCGCCGCTCGCGCTCCTCGCCGGTACAGTGAGGCCGTTCATCGCCGCACCAGAGGAGCTCATCGCACGTGTACCTCAAGAGCCTGACCCTGCGTGGTTTCAAGTCGTTTGCGTCGGCGACCTCGCTCCAGCTTGAACCAGGGATCACCTGCATCGTCGGCCCCAATGGTGCAGGCAAGTCCAACGTGGTCGACGCGCTTGCGTGGGTGATGGGCGAGCAGGGTGCCAAGAGCCTGCGCGGCGGCAAGATGGAGGACGTCATCTTCGCCGGCACCGCCGGGCGCGCCCCGCTGGGGCGGGCCGAGGTCTCGCTGACGATCGACAACACCGACGGTGCGCTTCCGATCGACTACGCCGAGGTCACGATCGCGCGGACGATGTTTCGCAACGGTGGCTCCGAGTACGCCATCAACGGCACGCCCTGCCGCTTGCTGGACGTCCAGGAGCTGCTCTCCGACTCCGGCATCGGCCATGAGATGCACGTCATCGTCGGCCAGGGACAGCTCGACGCCATCCTGCGTGCCACGCCCGAGGAACGACGCGGCTTCATCGAGGAGGCCGCCGGAGTCCTGAAGCACCGCAAGCGCAAGGAACGCGCACTGCGCAAGATGGAGGCGATGGAGGCCAATCTCACCCGGGTCAACGACCTGACCGGTGAGATTCGCCGACAGCTCGGACCGCTGGGTCGCCAGGCCGAGGCTGCGCGCAAGGCGGCCACGATCCAGGCCGATGCCCGCGACGCACGTCTTCGGCTGCTTGCCGACGACCTGGTGCAGCTGACCAGCACCCTCGAGCAGGAGGTCGCGGACGAGACCGCCCTGATCGCCCGTCGTACCGAGGTCGAGGACGCACTGTCCGTCGTCCGCTCGCGCTTGGCCGCGCTCGAGCTTGAGGCGCAGGAGGCGGCGCCCTTGGTGGCTCGCGCGCAAGAGCGTTGGTTCGCCCTCTCTTCGTTGCGCGAGCGTCTCGTGGCGACCGGGTCGCTGGCCGCCGAACGTGTCCGGCTTCTCTTGGATGATGAGAGCGAGAGCACGGACTACGGTTCCCGCGATCCCGAACAGCTGCGGACGCAGGCCGCCGCTCTCCGTCAGCAGGAGCAGGCGCTGATCGCAGAGAGCGCGCAGGCCAAGGATGCGCTCGACGCCGCAGTCGCCCACCGCACGCAGATCGAGATCGCGCATGCCGCCGAGACCGCGCGTCTCACCCGTCTCCTTCGCGCGGCCGCAGATCGCCGTGAGGGTCTGGCGAAGCTGGCTGGCCAGGTGGGTGCGCGGGCCAGCCGGATCGAGGCCGGAGAGGCCGAGATCGGCCGCCTCCAGCAGTCCGTCGAACAGAGCAGGGCACGCGCAGCGCAGGCTGAGAGGGAGTTCGCCGGCCTGGAAGCATCGGTTGCCGTGGAGGAAGAAGGCGAAGAGGGCCTGGACGCCGCCTACGAGAAGGCAGCTGCCACCCTGGATCTGGCCGAAGCCGAGGTGTCGCAGTGGCGCGAGGCGGAGCGAGGCGCCGACCGTGACCGATCCAACTCCCTTGCCCGTCTCGAGGCGCTCGAGCTCAACCTGCGACGCAAGGACGGCGCCGCCGCGCTTCTTGCCGCAGGGGACGAGCTGCATGGACTGACGGGTTCGGTCGCCGCACTCCTACAGGTCAAGGCAGGGCACGAGGCTGCCGTTGCTGCCGCCTTGGGGTGGGCCGCAGACGCGGTGGCCGTCGACTCCGTGGACGCTGCGAGACGTGCCGTGGCAACGTTGCGTGAGCAGGATGCCGGCCGGGCCGGTCTGCTCGTGGGCGCCACGGCAACGACCACCGAGGTCGCGAGCTGGCCACAGCTGAGCGGCGGCGCAGTCTGGGCCCGAGACGTGGTCACCTGTCCGGCCAGCGTGAGACCGGCGATTGAGCAGCTGCTGGATCGCGTTGCCCTTGTTGATGATCCGTCAACCGCGGTGGATCTGGTCGACCTCGGTCAGGGCATCACGGCTGTCACTCCCGACGGCGACGTCTTCGCGCCCGGTTTCGTCCGTGGTGGCAGCGCCTCGGCACCCAGCCTGATCGAGATCCAGGCGGCCGTCGACGAGACCCGTGACAAGGCCCAGGACGCGGTTCGTCGAGGAGAGCAGGCCAAGTTCGCCCTCGCGGCTGCCACCGAGGCGGCGACAGCGGCCAACGACGCGGTGGAGGCCGCCCTCGAGCGACTCCACGAGTCCGACGCCAGGATGGCTGCGGTCGCCGAGCGGCTGGGGCAGCTTGGAAGCACGGTTCGCGCAGGCCGTGGCGAGTCCGAGCGGATCGAACGGGCAATCGCCGCGGCCGAGTCCGCATTGGGAAGCGACCGCGCCGAGTACCTCGCGCTGCGTGAGCGGTTGGACGACGCGAGCGCTGAGCCGGGCAAAGAAGAACCCTCGAGCGACGAACGCGACCGGCTCGAACAGGGGGCCACCGAGGCGCGCGCAGCCGAGACCGACCTGCGACTGAGCTTGCGCACCCGAGAGGAGCGCGCCCGAGCCATGAAGGGCCGGGCCGAGTCGCTGGAGGCGGCTGCCCGCTCCGAGCTCGCCGCCCGTGAGCGGGCGGCGGCACGCAGGGAGCGTCGCAAGCGGGAGGCAGCGGTGGCGGTCGCGGTCGGTCGCGGCGCGGCATACGCGGTGCAGGGTGTGGCTCGCGCACTGGATCAGGCGACCTCCGAGCGGGTTGGCGCTGAACGCGGACGCACAGAGCGTGATGCCGCGCTGACCGTGGTCCGGCGCGAGATCGGCGCGCTGGGCGATGATCTGCGCGATCTCACCGACTCGGTCCATCGCGACGAGGTGGCTCGCACCCAGCAGCGGTTGCGTATCGAGACCTTGCAGGCCAAGGCCATCGAGGAGCTGGGCATCGATCCGGAGGTGCTGGTCGAGGAGTTCGGCCCGCACCAGATGGTCCCGGTGATCGCCGACCCCGATCGGACGTCTACTGACTCCGACGACGATGACTCCGACGGCGACTCCGACGATGGCCGCTCCGAGGTCGCTGACGTTGGCTCTGAACGGGCGAGTGTTCCCTACGTCCGCGAGGTCCAGGCCAAACGGCTGCGCTCAGCCGAGCGCAAGCTCTCCTCCTTGGGCCGGGTCAACCCCCTTGCGCTGGAGGAGTATGCCGCGCTCGAGGAGCGCCACAAGTTCCTGACCGAGCAGCTCGAGGACCTCAAGAACTCGAAACGCGATCTCATGGACATCGTTCGCGAGGTCGACGAGCGGGTCGAGAAGGTCTTCGCCGAGGCCTTCTACGACACCGCAGCCCAGTTCGAGGGCGTCTTCAGCCGGTTGTTCCCCGGTGGCGAGGGTCGGCTGATCCTCACCGACCCCGACAACATGCTGACCACCGGTATCGAGGTCGAGGCCCGGCCGCCCGGCAAGAGGATCAAGCGGCTCTCGCTCCTGTCCGGTGGCGAGCGTTCACTGGTGGCAGTCGCCCTGCTGGTCTCCATCTTCAAGGCGCGGCCCAGCCCGTTCTACATCATGGACGAGGTCGAGGCCGCCCTCGATGATGCCAACCTGGGCCGGTTGCTCACGCTGTTCGAAGAGCTGCGTGACTCGAGCCAGCTGATCGTCATCACCCACCAGAAGCGCTCGATGGAGATTGCCGACGCGTTGTATGGCGTGACGATGGCCGGTGACGGTGTCACCACGCTCGTCTCGCAGCGGATCAGGGATGTCCAGCCGGCCTGAGGGTCGGTCGTACGGCGGTCTGCGCAGCTGTCGTCGACGAGGCAGGTCGGGCCGAACAAATGTGATCCACGTCACAATGAACTGGGTGCCGTTTCGTCATTCACAGGGTGAGGGGGCACGCTGGACACATGATGGTGCTGGTATTCGGAATGCTCGTGAGTGTCGTCCTGGCCGTGGCAGTGGTGGGTCTGGTCGCCATTCCTGCGCGACGTGAGGGACGGGACCTGCTCACGCCCAGGGGCGAAGAGGTCGTTGCACTGGTACGCGACAAGACAGGCGAGGCCATGGTCGCTGCCCGGGACAAGGTCGCCGACGTCACCTCGACCAAGGACGCCTGAGCCTGCGCCCAGCGGTACCCGATCGACGGCACAGACGGATTCCGGCCGCGCTCGTCGACGCGGACTGCGAGCCTCGGCGAAGGCAATGAGCCTCCCGTTGTCAATGACGCCGATGCTCTGGCTGGCGAGCTCGAAGCTGACATGCAGCGGGCGCCTGACGGCGGAGCCACCGTCCCGGGGCGCATCGCGAATCTGGGAGAATCGCCAACTGTGACCCAATTTCAGGTAATCCTTGCCGTTGCGGCAGTCATCGTTGTCGCCGGGATCGCTCTGCTGGTCGCGCTGGTTCGTGGCCGCGGCCACGCCGGTAAGACCACGGGCCTTCCGCCGCAGACGCCTCCGACGCGGGAGGGTAGTGCCTCCGGGTCCGGGTCCGGGTCCGATGCGGAGTCCTCGCCCGGTCCTCTCGGCGGGCTCAGCGTCGACACCCTCGAACCCGACCTCGAGGCGTTCGCTCCAGCGCCGTCGGTCGAGCGTCCCGAGTCGGCCTCTGGTCGCCTGCAACGTCTTCGGGCCAGGCTGGCTCGTTCCAACACCGCACTGGGAAAGGGGCTGCTGTCCCTGTTGTCCGGTGGGGGACTGGACGAGCAGGCCTGGGAGAGCGTCGAGGACACGCTGCTCAGCTCGGACCTGGGCGTCGAGGCGACGATGGAGCTGGTCAGCTCGCTGCGAACCCGGGTCAAGATCGAGGGATCTCATGATGAGGAGACCGTCCGCGGGTGGCTGCGGCAGGATCTGCTCACGCTCGTGGACATCTCAATGGATCGCTCGATCGCCTCCTCGCGCGTGGAGGGCCGTCCAGCCGTCGTGATGGTGGTGGGAGTCAACGGGACCGGCAAGACGACCACGGTCGGAAAGCTGGCTCGCGTCTTCGTTGCCGAGGACAAGGACGTTGTGCTGGGCGCAGCCGACACCTTCCGTGCTGCCGCAGCCGACCAGCTGCAGACGTGGGGTGAGCGCGTCGGCGTGCCCACGATCCGCTCCGACAGGGAAGGCGCAGATCCCGCCGCCGTGGCCTTCGACGCGGTCAAGGCCGCGGCTGAGATGGAGGCCGATGTCGTTCTGATCGACACCGCAGGACGTCTGCACAACAAGGTCGGGCTCATGGATGAGCTCGGCAAGGTCAAGCGGGTCGTGGAGAAGCTGAGCCCCATCGATGAGGTGCTGCTGGTGCTGGACGCAACGACGGGACAGAACGGTTTGCGTCAGGCCGAGGTGTTCGCCGAGGTCGTCAACGTCACCGGCATCGTCCTGACCAAGCTCGACGGCACCGCCAAGGGCGGCATCGTCGTGGCCGTTCAGCGCAAGCTCGGCGTACCGGTCAAGCTGGTCGGCCTCGGCGAGGGCCCCGACGACCTGGCGCCCTTCGACCCCGAGGCCTTCGTCGACGCCCTGATCTCCTGAACCGTGGAACAGATTCGGACGGACCTGGCCACATAGCGCACCTGCGCCATGTGGCGCATGCCGAGCAGTGAGTTACCTGATCCTTACCTGACCGTGCATTGCTAACACGGATGTAACAAACGGCGGCACGATCCGAAACCGTTGTCCTGCATGGTTTCTCTCATGGAAATCAACAGCGGCGACACCGCCTGGGTCCTCGTCAGTGCCGCACTGGTGCTGCTGATGACGCCGGGGGTGGCCCTCTTCTACGGCGGCATGGTCAGGGCCAAGAGCGTCCTGAACATGATGATGATGAGCTTCGGGGCGATGGCGACGATCAGCGTCGCCTGGGTTCTCTGGGGCTACAGCGAGGCGTTCGGTCAGTCCTGGCACGGGCTCATCGGGAACCCGTTCCAGCACTTCGGCCTGAGCGACCTCCTCAGTGCAAAGTCGGTGGTCGGGACCATCCCGACCATGGCGTTCGTGGCTTTCCAGGCTGTGTTCGCCATCATCACGGTGGCCCTGATCAGTGGGGCGATCGCGGACCGCGCGAAGTACTCGACCTGGCTGGTCTTCACGGTCGTGTGGGCGACCATCGTGTACTTCCCGGTCGCACACTGGGTCTTCGCTTTCGACGGCTACGCGGCGGCCAAGGGTGGCTGGATCACCAACTCGCTCAAGACGATCGACTTCGCCGGAGGAACTGCGGTTCACATCAACGCCGGCGCCGCAGGTCTGGTCCTGGCCCTCATCCTCGGCAAGCGGATCGGTTTTGCCAAGGACCCGATGCGGCCGCACAACATGACCCTCGTGATGGTCGGCGCCGGGCTGCTGTGGTTCGGCTGGTTCGGGTTCAACGCCGGCTCTGCGCTGGGCGCCAACAACACGGCGGCGGTGACCTGGGTCAACACCCTGGCAGCCACTGGAGCCGCGTGCAGCGGGTGGCTTGCCACAGAGCGGATCCGCAACGGCCATGGGACGTCGCTCGGTGCCGCATCCGGCGTCGTGGCCGGCCTCGTGGCCATCACACCGGCGTGCTCGGCAGTGACCCCGTTGGGCGCCGTGGCCATCGGCATCCTCGCCGGCGTCCTGTGCGCGCTCGCGGTCGGCTTGAAGTTCCGCTTCGGGTTCGACGACAGCCTCGACGTCGTCGGCGTCCACCTGGTCGGCGGACTCGTGGGCACGATCGCCATCGGCTTCTTCGCATCGGCGTCCGCCCCGGCCGCCGTGGACGGGCTCTTCTACGGCGGCGGCCCGGACCAGCTGTGGCGTCAGGTGCTCGGCGCCGGCGCCGTGCTGCTCTACTCCTTCGTGGTCACCGGTGTGATCGGCCTGGCATTGCACAAGACCATGGGCTTCCGCATCGATCACGACGGCGAGGTGGCCGGCATAGACCTCGATCAGCACGCTGAGACGTCGTACGATCTCGGTTCTGTCGGCGGCGGCGGTTTCTCGCACGCCGGAGCCGCACTGTTCGGGTCACACACCACTGCCCCGGCCTCCTCGGCGGCCACGTCCACCAAACAGGGAGCATCGTCATGAGACTGGTCACCGCGATCATCAAGCCCTTCAAGCTCGATGAGGTCAAGCAGGCCCTGGAGGCCTTCGGCATCACCGGTATGACGGTCAGCGAGGCGAGCGGGTACGGGCGCCAGCGCGGCCACAGCGAGGTCTACCGAGGCGCGGAATACACGGTCGACTTCGTCCCGAAGGTGCGGGTGGAGGTGGTCGTGGACGACGTCGACGCACCCGACGTGGTGTCGGTCATTCTCAAGGCAGCGCAGACCGGACGGATCGGCGACGGCAAGATCTGGACGGTTCCGGTCGAGGACGTGGTCCGGGTGCGCACCGGCGAACACGGTCTGGGCGCGTTGTAGGAGGCGGTATCTCATAGAGGCGGGAACTCATGATGGGACCCAGACAGACTGCGAAGGCGGACCAGAAGGTGGACCTCAACCAGCGACGCCTGCAGCTCGCCCGCACCCGGGGCTTCACCGCCCCGGGTGCGGGCGAGGCGCGCCGCTCGGCGGTCGCTGATCTGAGCCGCAGCTGGATCCGTGAGGTCTGGGACGCGGCAACGGATGGAGCTCGTACGCAGGGGGTCGCGCTGGCCAGCGTCGGCAGCCTGGCCCGCGGCGATGCGGGACCACTCAGCGACTTCGACCTGGTGCTGTTGCACGACGGACGCTCGCTGTCGGACAAGGCTGTCATCTCCCTGGCCGATCGCATCTGGTACCCGATCTGGGACTCCGGCGCGAAGCTCGACCACAGCGTCCGGACCGTCAGCCAGTGCCGGAGCGCTGCCGCCGCCGACCTGTCGGCCGCGGTCGGGCTGCTGGATCTCGAGCTGGTGGCCGGCGACGAGCAGGTCGTCGCGGCGGCCCGCTCGACGGTGGCGCACGACTGGCGCGCCAACGCCCGTCGCCGGCTGCCTCAGCTGGTCGAGTCGCTCGAGGTACGCCACCGTCGCCACGGGGACCTCGCCCAGACCATCGAGCCAGAGCTGAAGGAGGCTCGCGGAGGCTTGCGTGACATGACCATTCTCCGGGCGTTGACGGCAGCGTGGCTGGCCGATCGCCCTCACGGCCAGGTCGACACGGCATACGGCACGTTGCTGGACACTCGGGACGCGTTGCACGTCGTGACCGGTCGCGGTCGCGATCGCCTGGGACTCGAGGACCACGATGCCGTCGCCGCCTTGCTGGGCCATGCCGATGCCGATGCGATGTTGGCCGCCGTTGGCACTGCCGCACGCACCATCAGCTATGCCATCGACGGAACGGTTCGCCGTGCCGCCCAGTCCCAGCGGGCGCGTGTCCTGCGGGTCGGTCCGAGACGACCAGTGCTGAAACCATTGGGTTTTGGACTCTTCGAGCACGACGGGGAGGTGGTGCTCGGAGCCCACCTCGACCCCTCCCGTGACCCGTTGCTGGTCCTTCGGGCCGCCGTCGCCGCGGCCCGCACCAACCTGCCCCTGGCAACGGCGACTCTTGCCAATCTGGCTGCGCACTCTCCGGCCATCTCGACGCCATGGAGTCCCGTGGCCCGGTCGTTGTTCGTCGACCTGCTTGCCGCGGGTCCGGGTCTCATCCCGGTGTGGGAGGGACTGGACCTTGCGGGGCTGATCGACTCGTGGCTGCCTGAGTGGGCGGCGGTGCGGAGCCGACCACAGCGCAACGTCGTTCACCGACATACGGTCGATCGGCACCTGATCGAGACGGTCGTGCAGGCGACCGGCCTGATGCTCGACGTCGAGCGGCCAGATCTGCTGCTGCTGGCGGCTCTGCTGCATGACATCGGCAAGATCGCCGGCGCCCACGACCACTCCTCGACCGGTGCGCCGCTCGCAGCCACGGTCGCCCGGCGGCTGGGCCTGGACGAGGACGAGGTAGAGGTCGTCGAGCTGCTCACCCGCCAGCACCTGACCTTGATCGAGCTGGCCACGAGGCGCGACCCAACGGACCGGCAGACCATCTCGGCCGTGACTGATGCGGTCACCGGCCGCAGGGACGTTCTGGAGCTCCTTCGTGCGCTCACCGAGGCAGACGCGTCGGCAGTGGGCGCCGCAGCGTGGACGGACTGGCGGGCCCGGCTGCTCCAACAGCTCGTCGTCGGCGCACGTGTGGCCCTGGGCGCTGATAGAGGGCCCGATCCACGGCTGGACGAGGCCCGTGACCTGCTGTCGCCGGAGATCGTGGCCGAGGTGACGGCGGGGGAGCGGCTCGTGCTGGTTCATCCCATCGGAGGCGCCTACCGCATCGACATCTTCGACCGCGACCGCCTGGGTCTGTTCGCCGATACCGCGGGTTTGCTCGCGGCGCAGGGCTTGGTTGTACGGGGCGCGCGCGTAAGCACGCAAGAGGGCATCGCGGCCAACCAGTGGCAGGTGGACACACCAAGCGGCGACGCCCCTGACGCCGCCACCATCGTGCGCGCGCTCACCAGCCTCAGCGAGGGTGACCGTGAGCCGTTGCGTGCGCTGGAGCGCCGCCGCACGGTCGCGGCGGGTCTGGTCGGGGCGGGCACCCGAACGCCGACCCGGGCCATGGTCGTGCCGCACGCCTCGCAGGACTCGACGGTGATCGAGATCCGCGCCCACGACCGCCCAGGGCTTCTGCACGACGTTGGTATGACGTTTGCCCGCGCCGGCCTGACGGTGCACAGCGCCCACATCGCCACGTACGCCGGACAGACCCTGGACACGTTCTATGTGACTGAGTTCGGGGGCAGGGCCCTGCCCCCGGCGCGGGTCGCCCAGAAGATCTCGATGCTGATGGACGCGTGCGACGAGGCACCGTCGGCGGACCGATAACCTTGCCTCGTGTTTACCAGCCTGTCTGACCGTCTGACTGTCACCTTCAAGAACCTGCGCGGCAAGGGCCGGTTGTCCGAGTCGGATGTCAACGCGACGATTCGCGACATCCGTGTTGCGCTGCTCGATGCCGACGTCGCGCTGCCTGTCGTGCGCGAGTTCACCGGCGCCGTTCGCGAGCGTGCCCTGGGCGCCGAGGTCAGCGGATCTCTGAACCCGGCCCAGCAGATCGTCAAGATCGTCAACGAGGAGCTCGTGACGATCCTGGGCGGGCAGACCCGCCGGATCGAGTTCGCCAAGAACCCCCCGACCGTCATCATGCTCGCCGGCCTGCAGGGCTCCGGCAAGACCACGTTGGCCGGCAAGCTCGCCAAGTGGCTCAAGGACCAGGGCCACACACCGATCCTGGTCGCGGCTGACCTCCAGCGGCCCAACGCCGTGACCCAGCTGCAGGTCGTCGGTGAGCGCGCAGGCATCCCGGTCTTCGCACCCGAGCGCGGCAACGTTTCGGGCTATGACGCCGGCGCCGAGTCCGGTGATGGCACCAGGTCTTTCGGCGACCCGGTCACGGTCTCCCGCCAAGGTGTGGCCGAGGCTCGCGCCAAGCAGCACGACGTCGTCATCGTGGACACCGCTGGTCGTCTGGCGATCGACGAGAACCTCATGCAACAGGCTGCTGACATCCGGGCGGCGATCTCGCCCAACGAGGTCCTGTTCGTCATCGACGCCATGATCGGCCAAGCCGCCGTGGACACCGCCCTGGCCTTCCAGAAGGGCGTGGACTTCACCGGCGTGGTCCTGACCAAGCTCGACGGCGACGCCCGCGGTGGCGCCGCGCTCTCGGTGGCCAAGGTCACCGGGCGGCCGATCATGTTCGCCTCGATCGGCGAGGCGGTGGGCGACCTCGAGGTCTTCCACCCCGACCGGATGGCCTCGCGCATCCTGGACATGGGTGACGTGCTGACGCTGATCGAGCAGGCCGAGAAGGCCTTCGACCGCGACCAGGCCGCCGAGATGACCCGCAAGTTCATGGAGGACGAGGACTTCACGTTCGACGACTTCCTGAACCAGATGGCCGCCATCAAGAAGATGGGCTCGCTCAAGGCGATGCTCAAGATGATGCCCGGCATGGGTGAGATGCGCGCCCAGCTCGACTCCCTCGACGAGAGCGAGTTCGACCGGGTCGAGGCCATGGTGCGCTCCATGACGCCCTTCGAACGCACCCATCCCAAACAGATCAACGGCTCACGCCGGGCCCGCGTCGCCCGAGGTTCAGGTGTGACCGTGTCCGAGGTGAACGGACTGCTCGAGCGCTTCGGCCAGGCGCAGAAGATGATGCGTTCGCTGCGTCGGGGCGGTGGCGGAGGCATGCCCGGCATGCCCGCGATCCCCGGCATGGGTGGGGGGAAGAAGGCCGCCAAGGGCCAGCAACGCAAGAAGGGCAAGAGCGGCAACCCGGCCAAGCGCGCCCAGGAGGCGAAGGCCTTGGCGGACAAGGCTTCGGGCGCGCGCGTCGCCGCAGTAAACAGCGCCTTCGGTATGCCGGCCGGGCCGGATTCGGGAGGGTCGACAGGGGCGACGGGGACGACAGGGGCTGCGGATCCGGCCGACCTCGAGCTGCCGAAGGGCTTCGAGCAGTTCCTCGGCAAGCAGTAGGCCTCGAGCGCTGCCGACCCCCCACCACCCGACCGAACACCGCGAATGCACCGTTTGATGACCCTGATGGGTCCGAAACGGTGCTTTCGCGGTGTTCGGTCGGGGTCATTTCAGCTAGCGTCGACCGCATGGCTGACAAAGAGGAGGAGTGGGACTTCACCGGGCTCAAGGCGATGTTCCTCAACGGCACGCTCAAGCGATCGCCGGAGGTCTCCAACACCGAGGGGCTCATCGAGGTGAGCGCCTCGCTGATGCGCCGGCACGGGGTCGAGGTCGAGGTGCTGCGGGCGATCGACCATGACATCGCGACCGGGGTCTATCCCGACATGACCGAGCACGGGTATGAGACCGACGAGTGGCCGGTCATCTGGGAGCGGGTCAAAGCTGCCAACATCCTGGTCGTCGCCGGGCCGATCTGGCTTGGCGACAACTCCAGCAGGACCAAGCAGATCATCGAGCGTCTCTACGCACAGTCGGGTCAGCTCAACGAGAACGGTCAGTACGCGTTCTACGGCCGGGTCGGTGGCGCGCTGATCACCGGCAACGAGGACGGCGTCAAGCACTGC